>Ga0101944_10001114_pt1 | contig 61703 bp, 54 predicted proteins | sample DewCreD2012metaG_FD_75245 | JGI IMG/M metagenome (GOLD analysis project Ga0101944, IMG submission 75245) | Hot spring sediment bacterial and archeal communities from British Columbia, Canada, to study Microbial Dark Matter (Phase II) - Dewar... ...
ATCGGGCCGGCCGAGGAGGGCCGCGGTCTCGCGGGCGCGCAGCATCGGGCTCGTCCAGGCACGCGCCGTTGCCGACCAGGGCGGCAAGCGCCAGCTCGCGACCTCGCGCCGCCCCTCGGGCGCGAGCGGGGTGTCGGTCCGGCCCTGGAGGCGGCGCTCGAGGTTCCACACCGTGGCCGCGTGGCGGACGAGGCAGAGGCGGATCATGCCGCGCGCCGCTTCCGTGCCGCGTGCCGCGCTCGCGCCGCCGCGAGCGCCGCCTCGAGCCGGGCGCGGGCCAACGGCCGGTCGTGCTCGCGCAGGACGCGCCCGGCGGCCGCCCGACCGAGCCGCAGCCGCAGTTCGGGCTGCTCGAGGAGCCGCGCCGCGGCCCGAGCCAGGGCTTCGGGATCGCGCGGCGGGACGAGAAAGCCCGTGATACCGTCCGCCACCACCGCCGCGACCCCGCCCTCCTTGCCGGCCACGACCGGCAGACCCGCCGCCTGCGCTTCGAGAAGGGCCATGCCGTAAGCCTCGCCGACCGCCGGCCACACGAAGAGATCGCAAGCCGCGTGGAGCTCGGGCAGGGCCTCGGCCGGCAGCTCCCCCAACAACCGTAGCCGCTCCCCGCAGGCCGCACGCAGGATCGGTTCGATCGCCGGGCGCGCCGGACCGTCGCCGGCGACGAGCAGCGCCCACGGCGGCTGCGACAGACCGGCGAGCGCTTCGGCCAAGAGCTCGTAGGAGCGGCGCTTGACGTCCTCGCGCATCATCGCGACGGCGAGGAGCCAGGGCACGGCGGGATCGAGCCCGAGCCGCTCGGCGAGCGACGCCCGGTGCCGGGCTCGCCCTGCCGCGGCGGCGCGGAACGGCGCGGCATCGAGGAACGGCGGGAAGAGCCGGACGGCCTCGGCGGCGATCCCCGCTTCGAGAAGCCCTCGCCGATCCCGTTCGGTCATGGCGAGCACGAGGTCGGCACGGTGGAGCGCGGCGAGGCTCGCCGCGTGCCCGAGCGCCCAGGGCCCGTGGGCCTGGCGTCGGCTCGCCGAGCCTTCGACCACGAGGTAGGGCAGATCGAGCCGGTCGGCCACCCGCGGCCCCAGATGATCCGGGGCCTTGTGGTAGAGGTGATAGGTGAGCCAGAGCTCGGGCGGCGGCAGGAACCCGGCCGCGATCCGCCGGAGGAGGCGGTCGGCGAGCCGCGCGCCGAGCCGCTCGATCCGCGCTTGTCGCGCACCGTCGCCGGCGCGGTCGTACGTGCGGAATCGCCCCGTGGGGACCGGTTCGTGGCCGCCCTCGCGCAGCAGCGCGAGCAGGGCGCGGGCCATCGCCCGGTCGCCCGAGGGCACCGGATGGTCGGCCGGTTTCAGCGGGGCGTGGAAGGCGATGCGCATGCGCCCACCGCTGACCCCGCGGCGGCCGGTGCCCGGGGCGGTGCCCCCAGCCGGGCAGCGAGCCGATCGAGCCCGGCCTCGTCGGTGAATCGGGCGAGCACGGCCTCGCGCCCGGCCGTTCCGAGCTTCTGCCGTAAGCGGGGATCGCGGGCCAGCCGTTCGATCGCAGCCGTGAGGGCGGGCGGATCGTCGGGCGGCACGAGGAGCCCGGTGCGGCCGTCCTCGACCGCCTCGGGGATCGCCGAGACGGGCGTGCTCACGACCGGCAGGCCCGTGGCCATCGCTTCGAGGAGGACGTTGGGCAACCCGTCGCGGTCGCCGTCCGCCGCGATCCGCGCCGGTAGAGCGAACAGGTCGGCTGCCTGCATGAGCGCGATCACCCGCGGCTGCGGCTGGCCCCCGTGCCAGGTGATCTTCTCGCCGATGCCGAGTCGTTCGCTGAGGGCCCTGAGCTCATCGAGCAGCGGCCCGCTGCCCACGTGGTCGAGTCGCCAAGAGAGCTCGGCCGGCAGCCGCGCGAGGGCCTCGAGCAGGATGTCGAGACCTTTCTTCGGCATCGCCCGGGCGACCACGAGCAGGCGAACGGGATCGGCCGGATCGCCGCCGTCCCGCGCCGGGCGTGCGGGCGGTGGCGTGAACAGCCGGGCGTCCACGCCGTGATAGAGCAGCGTCGTGTCCGCTTCCGGTGCGAGCGCGCGCAGATGCTCGAGATTGGCCCGCGTGCAGGTCACGGTGAAGTCGGCCGCGCGCAACTTCTCCCGCTTCTCCCAGGCGGGGGTCGTCCAGATGTCCTTGGCATGTGCCGAGACCGAGAAGGGCAGGCCCGTGAGGAGCGCCGTGTAGCGGGCAACCGAGGCCGGCGTGTGGAGGAAATGGGCGTGCAGCCGCCGCACACTCGGCGGGAGTTCTTCCGAAAGGACGAGGGCTTGGCCGAGCCGGCGAGCGCGGTTCGGTGTCGGATCGCGCAGCAGGTCGCGGAACCAGGCGCGCAGCGCCCTGCCGAAGCCCGGCCGGCCGATCGCTCGGACGAGAGCGCGCAGGACGCGCGCGGGCTCCTGATAGAGATACTCGGGAAGGTAGAGGACAGGTGCGCGCAGCCGCTCGTGGTCCGGATGGCGAGCCCGATCGGTGGGGTGGCGCAGCGAGACCAAGAGGAGAGCGAGCCCGCGCGCCTCGAGGGCGACGAGCTCGCGGGCGATGAAGCTCTCGGAGAGCCGCGGCCAGCCCTTGACCAGGACGGCGACCGCGGGCTCAGCCGGCGGCGCGGGCAAGGCCGCTGCGCCGGGCGGATCGGCTCCGCCGGGCGACGTCGAGATAGGGGGCCGCGAGATCGGCGATCCGGTCGAGCCCGGTGAGCATGCGGGCGCGGACCGCCCGGTCGGCGACCGGCACGTGCGGCAGAGCCCGGAGCATGTAGGCCATCCGCAACGGATCGTTGTCCCGGCCACGCGGCAAGAGGCGCACGAGGCCGGCCGCCTGGGCACGCTCGGCGCGGATCAGCTGCTCGAGCCGCGGCTCGGTGCGTGGGACGAGGAGCGCCGGCTTGCCGAAGGAAAGGATCTCGCAGAAGGTGTTGTAGCCGCCCATCGCGACCACGCCGAGCGCCCGCTCGAACAGGGGCTCGACCCGCGCTTCGAAGGTGATCGCCCGCAACCGCGGATCGCGCGCCACCCGCTCTTGGAACTGGGCGCGCTCCTCGGCCGGCAGGAACGGGCCGAACAGGATCACCGCCGGATGCGGCAGCTCGGGATCCGCCTCGTAGGCGCGGAGCACCCAGTCGATCAGCTCGCCGCCGTCGCCACCGCCGCCCGTGGTGACGAGCACATAGGGCTCGGAGGGGAGCAGATAGTCGGCGCTCGGCGCGGTCTCGCCCGGCAGCTCGCGGCGGAGATAGCCCGTGAAGCGGATCTTGTGGGCGACCGGGCGCAGGCCGGGGATCTCGGCGACCGGGTCGAAGAGCTCGGGCAGGCCGTAGACCCAGATCTCGTCGTAGAGCCGGTCGAGTTCGGGGAAGACTCCCTTGCGCTCCCACTCCTCGACCAGGCTCTGCGGCTCGTCCATGACGTCGCGTAAGCCCAGGACGCAGCGCACCCCGCGCGAGCGCAGGAGCTCCAGCGCCGGCTTGACCTCGCCCCGCAGCCCGAGCGGCTCCTTGTCGACCAAAAACAGTTGCGGCTCGAAGATCTCCGCGGTGTGCTGGATGATCGAGCTGCGCATCGCGAGCGTGGTCTCGAGGTCGACGTGCAAACTCAGCGACGTGTATTCGCCGTTCCGGAGTTTGATCACGCCCGGAACCCGCACGAAATCGACCCGGCTCTTGAACTCGAAGCTACCGATGATCGGCGAGCCCGAGAGAATGAGCACCGAGAGCTGCTGCCAACGCTCGACCAGGTCGTGGGCGATCGCCCGGCAGCGCCTGAGGTGACCGAGGCCGAAGCTGTCGTGGCTGTAGATGAGCAGGCGGCTGCCCGGCTTGCGCATGCGGCCTCGCGGCGCGTCCTCCGAGGGGGCTTATGGCAGATCGCGACCCGGCCGGGAATGGCGAAGCCGCGGGACGCCGGCGAAGGGTGTCAGACCGTGGCCGAGCCGACCGCCCGGTCGGAAAGCGGCGGGGGTGCCAGCGTGTAACCGAGGCCGGCCAGATCGAGGCCGGTGAGCTCGGCGAGCCGCCGATTGTCCTCCGCCACCACCCGGGCGATGTCGGCCCGGATCGGTTCGGGGAGCGGGATCCGCGCCGACGGCCCCTCGTGCATCGGCATGCGGCGGGCCCATTTGCGGGCGAGGCGGCGGGGCAAAAGGTGGCCGAAGCGCCGCCAGAAGTCGAAATAGCGCTGCGACATCGAGGCGTTCTCGCGATGCCCGGCCAAGAGCCGGGCGAAGGTCTCGGGATCGACGCCGAGAGCCGTAGCACAGGCCCGGGCGAAGGCCGCGGGCTCGCGGCGCAAGAGCTCGAACGGCACGACCTCGACCCGCTCGGCCCCGAACAGCCGTCGATAGGTCTCGATCGTCGCCGTATAGCGCAGGTCGTCGAGGATCGAGAGGTGCGGCTCGCGCCGCTCGGTCCAGTACCATTCCTCGAACGGAATGAAGGCCTTGCGCTTGATCCGCGCGCGCAGCTTGGTGAGGTACCAGGAGGTGACGAGCTCCTCTTGGCGGCGGATCGTGAAGAGGATCCGGGCCGCGGGGAACAGCGCCGCGAGCCGCTCGGCCACGACGCCCTTGTCGGTCGATTCGTGGAGCGCGAAGTTCTCGTAAGACACGAGCAGGAGCCGGTCCGCCGGGGCGGCCTCGGCGGCCGCCCGCAGGATCGCGGTCACCCGTTCCCCTTCCCAGAGCGTGCTGTCGGCCTGGCAGAGGTGGCGGATCGCCCATTCGAGCTCGGCCGTGGGCGCCGGCAGCCCGAGATAGGCGATCTCCGGGTGGCGCGGGAACACGTGCCGCTGCAGGGTCGAGGTCGCGGTCTTGACGAACCCGGGGTGGATCGCCACCCGCCGCGTTCCGGCCGGCACCGCCGGGGTCATGTCCGATAGCCCCAGCCGGGCTCGAGCGTGTCGCGCACCATGGCGTCGAGAACCGCCGCCTGGTCCGGCGCGAAATGCCGCCGCCAGCCGCCGACGGCGCCCTCGCGCACCTTGTAGAGGGCGGGATCGTCGGCCGGAGCCGCGCCGGCCGCCGCCTCGGGTGGCCCGAGCCGGCCCGAAGCGAAGAAGCCCTGCCGCTCTTTCTCCTTGAGGCTCTCGAAGCTCGCGAAGGCGACCGCCGCGGCGATCCGCTCGGGCGGGTGCCGCTCGCCGAGGAACCGGGTGACGCGGTCGAGCTCGCCCGCGGTATCCGCGCGCAGATCCTCGTAGCGCAGCCGCGTGCAACGTGGATGGCGGGCGAGGTCGTGCCACCAACGATTGTAGAAGCCGATGACCCGCGGCACGCCTAGGCGCGGGTCGGTGGCGAAGGCGAACAGGTCGAGCGCGCGGGCCTCGGGCGGGATCCTCTTGCGCGCGAGTTCGGCATCGGAAGCCCGTCGGCGGACATGGTGCCAGAACGAGACCGCGACGTCGCGCGGGTCGCGCACGAGCACCAGGAGCCGCTGCGCGGGGCTCGCGACGAGCTCGCCGGTCTCCGGGGGGAAGCGGGTGTCGCGGGCGAAATGGACGGCCGGGATCGCCGGGACGAGACGCTTGAAATTGTCGCCGCGCACGAGCTCGTCGGCCGGCACGCCGTGCTCGAGATGCCACAGATGCGAGAGCAGCACGCGCAGCCAGGTGCGGCCGCTCTTGGTGTGCGAGACCACGAGCAGGTCGGCCGTGGCGAACATCCGCGCCCGTTTGGCGCGCCAGCGCCGCGCCTGTCGCCAAGCTTCGAGCCGGTCGAGGAGGGCGATCACGCCGCCGGCTGTCCCGCGGTCGCAGAGGCCGGCCGTTCGTAACGACCGAGATAGCGACGATAGAGTTCGGGACCGAGCCTCTCCAGCAAGAAATCGCGCAACCGCGCGCGTGTCTCGGGGGCGAGGCGGCGGGCGTGGCGGCCGAAATCGAGAGGGTCGTCGGCGGTCTGGGGGGCATCCGGGCCCTGCGCGTAAAGGGCCAAGGAGCGGCGCCGATGGGCTTCGAGATCGAAGCCCGCGAGGTCGTGGGGGATCCCGACGAAATCCAGGATCCGCCCGATCTCACCCGTGCCGACCATCAAATCCTCGTAATAGACCAAGAGCTTGTCACGGCGGCAGCGGTCGAACACCGCGATGTTGGACGCGTAGCCACGAAAAGCTTCGGGGTCGAGCGCACGGACCCGGACGTAGAGATCGAACGGGTCGCGCAGCAGGAGGAGGACCCGCCGCTCGCGTGCGAGCCGCTCGCGCTCGCGTGCCCGCCGCCAATCCTCGAGCCGCGCCCGCCAGCCAAGCGGCGACGGGGGATCGACCGGTGGCTTGTCGCGTCGGAGTTTGTGGGCGAGGAACACGCGGCGATCGCGTTTGTCCAGGAAGTGGGTGCGGTCGATGATCGGCTCGCCCGCGTGGTGGAGCAGACGGCGCTCGCTGCCCGGGGTCGGGCGGCCGGAAAAATACTCGATGCAGTAGCGGACCCAGTTCGAGCCGCTCTTCGGGAACGAGCAGAGGAGAACCTTGTCGCTCATCGAACCGTCGAGGCGCGGATGTCCGCCGGCGCGCGGTCCATCGCCCAGCCGGCCCGGCTTGTCGAGAGGCTGTCGCCGAAACAGCACAGCCGGCCCGTGGTCGCGTCCGGCTGCGACCCCGCGACCATTGGTACGGCTCGCCTCGCCCGCCTATCTGCGAGGCCGACGGCCGCCCGGCGGGTCGGCGAACGCAAGGATCGGAACCTCACCGGCATGGCACAGGCCCTGTTCTCGCTCGACAATCTGAAGCTCCGCTACGAGCCGTTCCCGATCGGCCTCGCGAAGCCGATCATGAGCGAGGAGCAATATGGTCGGTTCCTGGATGCGTGGCCGCCTTCGGAGCTTTTCCAGTATCTGCCCAAGGTAGGGCACAAGTACTCCCTTTCCGAAAAATACAATCCGAAGCAGTATCACGATTGGGTCGAGCGTCACCAGATCTGGCGTGATTTTCGCGATTGGATCAAGTCCGACGAGTTCGTCTGGGGCGTCCTCGATGCGCTCGAGGAGCGGCACATCGACCTCGGCTTCAAGCGACTCTCGCGCGCCGGCCGTCTCAAGCGCAACCTCAAGAACCTGATCCGCGGCAAGTGGTGGAAGGCGCCGCCGCAACTGTCGGCGCGGTTCGAATTCTCGATGCTGCCGGCGGACGGCGGCTGTGTCACGCCGCACACCGACAATCCCGACAAGATCGTGACCATGGTGGTCTCGATGGCGCGGGAAGGCGAGTGGGATCCGGCCTATGGCGGCGGCACCGAGGTCAACCGCCACCGCAAGCCCGAGCTCAGCTTCAACCGGATGAACGACAAGGCCGAATTCGAAGACATGGAGACGCTCGAGACCTACGAGTTCGAGCCGAACCAGTGCGTGCTGTTCGTCAAGACCTTCAACTCCTGGCACTGCGTGCGACCGATGAAGGGCCCGAAGGGTGCCATGCGTCGCACGCTCACGATCAACATCGAGACCTCGCACTGACCCGGCGCCGGCCACCGCTCAGCCGATCGTGGGCAGCCAGGGCAGGAGGGCCGCCACCCGTCGCAGGCCGCGCCGGGCGGCGAGCGCGCCGGCCAAGGCCGGAGCGGGTAGGCGGGCGAGCAGGACGAGGTTCCGGGGCGGGCGTTCGATTTCTTCCAGCACGCGGCGGGCGGCACGAACCTCGCCCGCGCCCAAGAGGAGGCGTGCCAGGGTCGCGCGCTCGGCTCGGAGCCGTTCGCCGAGCTCGCCGCCGTGCCGCGCGAGGAAGGCCGGATCGCCCGCCCAGGCCCGTTCGTGCACGGTGATCCGCGCCCGGGCCCGGGCGATCAGGTCGGCGCCGGTGAGCCGCGGGCCCTTATGGTCGTGCTGGACGAGCGTCGGGTGGTCGAGGAAGGCGGCCGGCCCGGCCCGCAGGATCCGCGCCACCGCCGGCAGCTCCTCGAAGGTCGGCACGTCCTCCGCGCAGCCGAGCTCCGGCCCGACCCGCTCCTTGCGGACCAGCACCGTGCCGATGTTGACGATGGTCCGGCGCAGCGCCGCCCGCGCGAAATCGCCCCGATGCACCCGGATCGCGGGGTCCCACGGCCCGTGCGGGAGCAGGTCCGCGACGCGGACGGCCGGTGCCACCTCGTCCGCGAAGGCCGTGGGTCCACCGAGCCAGCCCGCAAGGCCGCCCTCCCGCTCGACACCGTCGACCGAGGCCGTCCGGAAGTCGCTGAAGCAGCTCGCGAGCTCCGGACAGGCGGCGAGCAGAGCGCGCTGCAGGGGCAGCTTGCCCGGCAGCCAGCGATCGTCCGAATCGAGGAACGCCACGAACGGCCCGCGCGCCACCCGCCAAGCGGCGTTCCGCGCCGCCCCGGCGCCGCTGTGCGAGAGCGCCAGGTGCCGAACCGGCGGCCCGAAGCCCGCGACCAGGCTCGCCGTGGTGTCGGTCGAGCCGTCGTCGGCCACGATCACCTCGTCGCCCGGCTCGAGCTGGGCGAGCAGCGAGCCGATCGCCCGCGGCAGCAGATGGGCCCGATCCCAGGTCGGGAGGACGACGCTCACCGTCTCGCGCAAGGGCGATCTCCGGCGGATCGCCGGAACGAAAACCTTTCGGAGACGGAAAGCAAGAACTTACTTTTCGAAAGCCCGGCCGATCGGTCACCCCTTCGGTGACCGATCGGCGTTCAGCCGTCGAGCTTCGGGACCCAGGGTACGGGGCGGACCTCGATCCCCTCTTCGAGCAGCTGCTCGACCTGTTCGGGTGTGGCCTCGCCGTAGATGTCGCGCGCCTCCGCCTCGCCGAGATGGATCTTGCGCGCTTCTTCGGGAAAGCGCGGCCCCACGTGCTCGAAGTTCCGCTCGATGTGCTCGCGCAGCGCTCGGGCCACGGCGAGGAACCGGGCCACCATCTCGGGCGGGGGGCGGTCGGCGGCGCCGGAGCGGGCGACCGCCGGCGCCATGATCGCCTTGTCGACCGAGGTGGCGCCGCAGATCGGGCAAGCCAAGCCACCCGCCGCGCGCTGCTCGTCGAACGCGGCGTTGCTCTTGAACCAGCCTTCGAACTCGTGGCCGGCGCTGCAGGCGAGCGTGAAGCGGATCACGGAGGGCTCCCGGCCAGCAACCGGTCGAGCTCGCCCCGCCGCTCGAGTTCGTGGAGATCGTCCGAGCCGCCCACCGGCCGCCCGTCGATGAAGATTTGGGGCACGGTCGTGCGACCCCCGGCGCGCTCGACCATCTCCGACCGGCGGCCCGGTTCGGCCCAGAGGTCGATCTCCTCGAACCGCACCCCCTTCGTGCCGAGCAGGCGCTTGGCCCGCCAGCAATAGGGGCAGAGCGGCGAGGTGTAGATCTCGACCTTGGCCATCGGGGGCAGGTCCGCACCGACGTGTCACGAGACGGCCATCTTCATATAGGAACCCGTTGGGGCTTCACCACCCGGGCGAGCACGAGCACGTCCACCCGGGTGCAGCCGGCTTCCCGCAGGACGCGCGCGCAGGCCCCGAGTGTCGCACCGGTGGTCAAGACGTCGTCGATCAGGACCACCCGGCGGCCGGCGATCGCCGCGCGCCGACCGGCCGGCACCGCGAAAGCGGTCGACGTGACGTTGGCCCGCCGGGCCGCGGCGCCGAGTCCCTGCTGCGATGCGGTCGCGCGGCGCCGGCGCAGGGCCGCGGGCGACCAAGGGACCCCGCTCAGCCGGGCCAGGTGGCGGGCGAGCAACGCCGCTTGGTTGTAGCCTCGGCGCAACAGGCGCCAACGATGGAGCGGCACCGGCACGAGCAGATCGGCCTCGGTCAGGAGCTCACCTCCGGCGGCGACCAGCCAACGGGCGAAGGTCGCCGCCCCTTCGCTCCGCCCGGCGTGCTTGAACCGCAGGACGAGCCCGCGGCTCGCCTCGTCGTAGGCGAGTGCCGCGCGGCCCCGCTCCCATGGCGGCGGTCGGTCGAGGCAGGCCGGGCACAGCTGCGGTCCCGGGCCGTCCTGCGGCAAGGGCCAGCCGCACCGGTCGCACCAGGGCGGATGGAGGAACCGCAGCTGCGCCCAGCACTCGGCACACAATCCGCCCTGCCGGTCGACCGGCTCACCGCAGCCGAGGCAGCGCGGCGGCAGCAGGAGGTCGAGCACCCGGCCGGCCAGCCGGCAGATCGGGGCCGGTAGGGTGCCGAACCGCAGGCGTGCCGACTGGGGCAAGGGCGCTCCGAGCCGATCTCGGCCCTTCTTCTACCCTAGATAGAAATATACGTCACGCGTCTCCCGCGCGGTTCGTGTCCGTCCGCGGCTCCGCCGGGGCTGCGGTCTCGCTCGCGAGCCACGCCAGATAGTCCGCATTGCCGCCGCGGATCGGCAGGGCGACCACGCAGGGCACCGCATAGGAGTGCAGCGCTCGGACCTCGGCCGTCAGCGCGTCGACGAGGTCGGCCCGCGTCTTGAGCACGAGCGCGGTCTCGCTGCCGGTTTCGATCCGGCCTTGCCAATGGTAGATCGAGGTGAGGCCGGGGAGCAGGTTGGCACACGCGGCGAGCCGCGCCTCGACCACCGCGCGGCCGATCGCGAGCGCCTCCTCGCTCGATGCGCAGGTCACGTAGCACCAGACCAGCTCCATGGCTTCCCTCCTCCGATCTCGGCCGGCGGCCACCTCGCTCAGGGGCCCCGGGTGCGCGGGTCGGCGGCCTCGGCGAGCGCGTCGCCCGCGAGGTTGCAAGCGGTCACGGTGAGCAGGATCGCGAGGCCCGGCCAGAGCGCGAGGCGCGGTGCCTGCCAGAGCATGTCCTGGGCGTTGCTCAGCATGTTGCCCCAGGACGGTGTGGGCGGGCGGATGCCGAGCCCGAGGAAGCTCAAGACCGATTCGCCGAGGATCACCTGGCCGACCGCGAGGGTGGTGGCGACCACGATCGGTGCCGTGAGGCTCGGCAGGACGTGCCGCAAGGCCACCCGGGCGGGCGAAGCGCCGAGTGCCCGGGTCGCGCGGACGTGCTCGGCGGCGAGCAGCGAGAGGGTACCGGCGCGCACGATCCGGGCGGTGGTGGGCCAGCCGAACAGCGCCACGAGCAACACGATCCGGGCGATGTCGAAGCCGGCCGAGGCGGCGAGCTCCGCGGGGAGGCCGAGCCGCATCGGGTCGACCGCGGCGAGCACCACGAGGAGCGGCAGGAGCGGCAGCGCCAGCACGATGTCGGCGGTGCGCATCACGAGCGCATCGACCGGGCCGCGGGCGAAGGCCGCGAGGAGGCCGAGGGCGCTGCCGATCACCGTCGCGAGCGCGGCACCCGAAAGGCCCACGAGCAGCGAGACCCGGCCGGCCTCCAGCAGCCGGACGAGGAAGTCGCGGCCGAGCTCGTCGGTACCGAGCGGGTGGCTCGCGCCGGGCGGGGCGAGCCGATTGGCGAGGTCGATCCGCTCGCCGTCGAGACCGAACGCGCCGCCGAGCGGCGGACCCAGGACCGCCGCTGCGACGAGCAGCAGGAGGAGGACCCCGGCCGGTCGGCCGAGCGGCCCGCCCCGCCGCCGCACTCCGCCCCGGGCCGCCTCAGCCGAGCTGGACACGGGGGTCGAGCCGGGCATGGACGAGGTCGGCCGCGAGATTGGCGAGCAGCGTCGCCGCCGTTCCGGCCAGCACCGCGACCAGGGCCAGATTGTAATCGTTGCCCATGATCGCCTCGTAGATCAGCCGACCCATGCCCGGCCAAGCGAACACGGTCTCGACCACGAGCGCTCCCGACAAGAGCCCGCCCGTCTGCAGCGCCACGACCGTCACGAGCGCCGGCACGGCCTGCGGCAGCGCGTGGTGGAAGACCACACGCACGGTGCCGGCGCCCTTCGCCCGGGCGGTCCGGATGCAGGGCTCGCGCAGGGCCTCGAGCAGGCCGCTGCGGACGAAGCGCAGCAGCGGGCCGAGCCCGAGCAATGTCGTGACCGCGACCGGCAGGACGAGATGCCGAGCCCAGCCGGCGGGCCCGGTCCCGGCCGGGGGCTCGCCGCCGGCCGGCAGCCAGCCGAGCTCGACCGCGAAGAGCAGGATCGCGAGCAGGGCGAGCCAGAAGGACGGCACCGACACGGCGAAGAGCGCGAGGAGGTTGACGAGCCGGTCGACGAGCCCGTGCGGGCGCAGTGCGGCGATCGTCCCGAGCGCCATGGCGAGGGCCAGGGCGAAGAGGAAGCTCGTGCCGACCAGCAGCAGGGTGGCGCCGAGCCGCGGCAAGAGGATGTCGGCCACCGGCAGCCCGTAGAGCCGGGAGAAGCCGAACTCGCCGCGGAGCGCGCCCAAAAGCCAGGCCCCGAAACGTTCGAGGAGTGGCCGGTCGAGCCCGTGCAGGGCCTTGAGCCTGGCCACATCGGCGCTGGTCAGACGCGGGTCGGCCTGGAGCATGAGGTCGATCGGATCGCCCGGCATGAGGTCGACGAGCGCGAACAAGAGGAGGGCCACGATCAGGGTCGAGGCCGCGGTCTCGAGGCCACGGCGCACGAGGTAGGTCCGCACGCGCTCCCGTCCGCGTTCCGGGACGTCCCGCCGGCTGCTAGGCTCGCTCCGGCCCCGACCGGTGGGGTCGCCGGAACCTAGCGCGGCCGGCACCGGCGGGGGAGGGGTCGAGGGTTGGACGAGCGGCGGCTGGATCGGCCCTGGCTCGTCGTGCGAGCGGGCGCGCTCGCCGTCCTTTTGGCGCAAGGTGTGGGCCGCTTCGTGCTCACGCCACTCTTGCCCCCGATGCAGGCCGAGCTCGGCCTCGACGACACCCGGGCCGGGCTCTTGGGCTCGGTCAATTTCGCGGGCTATCTGGCGGGTGCCGTGCTGGTCGCCCTGCGGCCGAGCCTGTCCGCGGCGGCGCTGGTCCGATGGGGCCTCGCGCTCGTCACGGCGGGTGCCCTGGCGATGCCGCTCCTGGTGCACGAGCTCGCCTGGCTCGCCGCCCGGCTCGTGGCCGGCCTGGGTGGAGCCTTCCTGTTCCTCGGCGGCGTCGCGGCCGCGGCCGGGCGTCTCGCCGCCGCGGGCCGCGCCTCGGCGATGGGCGGCGTGCTCGCCGGGGTCGGCATCGGCATCGCCCTCGGCGGGGCGGTGGCACTCGCCGTCCGGCCGGGCTGGCGGGTGGGCTGGCTGGTCATGGCGGCCCTGACACTGCCGGCGGCACCGCTCCTCCTCCGTCTGGCGCCGGCGGACCGGGTCGCGACGATCCCGCCCGCGCGGCTCGAGCGGAGCCCGGCTCTGCGTCGGCTCGCCTGGGCCTACGGCCTTTCCGGGTTCGCCTTCGGTGCCGGCGCCACCTTCTTCGTTCGGGTCCTGGCGGCGCGCGATCCCGACCTCGCCACCCTCGCCTGGATCGCCGCCGGTCTCGTGGGCGCCGTCTCGGCACCGCTCTGGACGGCCGCCGGCCGCCGTCTCGGCCGCTGCCCGGCGCTCGTCGCCGCGATCCTGCTCCTCGCCCTCGGCACGGCGCTCACCGGGCTCGCGGCCCGGCCGGTGCCGGCGGTCCTGGCCGGGCTGTCGCTGGGTGGGACCTTCATGGGCATCACCGCCCTCGCGCTCGAGCAGGCGCGCGCCGCCGCCCCGCGCACACCGGCCGGTGCCGCCGCGTTCGTCACCGGCTGTTTCGGGCTCGGCCAGGTGGCGGGCCCGCTCCTTTCGGGCCTGCTCCTCGACCTCGCGGGATCGGTCGCGGCGCTGCTCGCGCCGGCCGCGATCGCCGCGGCGGGTGCCGTGTTCCTGCTTCCCGAGCTGCGGCGGTCCGGCGGATCAGGGAACCACCCGCCAGCGCTCGACCCAGAGCGTGGTGGGCGCCAGATGGCCGGTCGGCTCGACCCCCTCGAGCCAGCGCGGCCAGATGTGCGCATCGGCCCGGAAATAGAGGGGTAGCGCCGGCAGCTCCCGGGCATAGATGGTCTGCAGCTCGCGCCAGAGCCCGCGGCGGCGTTCCTCGTCGAGCTCGCGCTCGATCGCGTCGAGCAACGCGTCGACCCGCGGATCGGCGAACCCGGTGTAGTTCTGCCCCGCCCAGCCGTTCTCCGGCCGCGGCACCTCCGCCGAATGGAGGATCGAGCGCGGCACGTTCTCCGGGCTCGAGATCCAGGCGAACATGGCCATACCGGTGAAACGGCGCTTGCCCAACGTCTCGCCGAACAACACCCGCGGCGGCTCGTTGCGGATCACGACGTCGACCCCGACCGCCCGCCACATGCCTTGCAGGACCTGCTGGACCAATTCGCGCGACCGGTTGCCGGCGGTGGTCTGGAAATCGAGCCGCAGCGGCTCACCGCGGGCGTTCCTGCGGATTCCCCCCGGCCCCGGTCGCCAGCCGGCCTCCTCGAGCAGCGCGCGGGCCCGCGCCGGGTCGCAGGGCCAGGTCGGCAAGTCGGGGGCGAGCATCCGATCGAGCGGGCTCATGAAGCCGTGCGCCACCGGTTGGCGGCCGTCGAACAGCTGGCGGGTCAAGAGCTCGCGGTCGAGGGCCAGGAGCAGGGCGCGCCGCACCCGGACGTCGGCCAGGATCGGGTTGTCGAGCCGCAGGTCGATGTGCTCGTAGACCAGCCCCGGGACGTAGACGACCCGGAACCGCTCGCCGTGCCGTTTCTCGAACGCGAGGGCCTGGTCGAGCGGCAGGCCGAGCGAGCCCTCGATCATGTCGATCTCGCCGGCCAGCAGGTTGGCCTCGAGCGCCGCCGTGTTCTCGATCGCCCGAACCGTGATCCGCTCGAAGGCCGGGGCGCGGCCACGCCAGAACGGGTTGCGGGCGAGCTCGATCCGGCTGCCCGGTGTCACCCCGACGATCCGGTAGGGGCCCATCGCCAGGCCGGGGTCGGTGGGGGCCGTGTCGAACCGCGTTCGGTTGCGGTAGGTGGCCGGGTCCGCTTCGAACACCGCGCGCTCGCGGTGCGCCGGCAGCAGGCGCAGATCGCCCACCGCGTTGTAGTCGAAGGTCACACGATCGACGTGCAGGACGAAGCGGCGCGCATCCTCGACCGCGACCTTCCAGAGCCGACGGTAGAGCTCGGCGTTGGTCACCCCCGAAAGGGGATGACGGCCGACCTCCCAGGTGAACACCACGTCCTCGCTCGTCACCGGCGTGCCGTCGCCCCAGAACAGGTCGGGGGCGAGCTCGAAGGCGAGCGCCACACCGTCTTCGCCCGTGGGCGTCCTCTCGCGCCGGGCCCGGCCGTTCTCGAAGGTCGGCAGCTCGGTGCAGAGCATGCACACCCGCCGCCAGCTCGCATCGTAGGTGGTGAGCGGTCGGTGGGTGAGGCCGAGCACGAAGCTCTTGGCGGCCATCGAGTCGATGTTCGGGTGCAGGGTCGAGGGGAACTGGGTGATGCCGATCACGAGATCGCGCGCCGCGGCCGGGGCGGCCGCGAGGAGAGCGAGGGCCAGGGCGAGCGCATGCCGTACCGACAAGGGAGCCTCCCGAGCGCGCCGGGAACGCGGCCTCGGGTCCGCCTGGACAGGCCCCGACCCGGCATCTAGCCTCCGCGCCGCAGCCGCCCAGGAGGTCGACCGGTGCGCGAGAACACGCTCGTGACGAAGTGGAGGCAGGGCATCGCCACCGTCAACGGCTGGTGCGCGATCCCGCACCCGGTCGCCGCCGAGTTCATGGCCCATTGCGGTTGGGACAGCCTCACCATCGACCTCCAGCACGGCCTCGTCGACTACCAGGCGGCGGTCGGCATGCTGCAGGCGATCGGCACCACGCCCACGATCCCGCTCGCCCGCGTGCCCTGGCGGGAGGCCGGGATCGTCATGAAGCTCTTGGACGCCGGTGCCATGGGCATCATCTGCCCGATGATCAACGACCGCCACCAGGCCGAGGAGTTCGTCTCCTATTGCCGCTACGCCCCGGAGGGCCAGCGGAGCTTCGGCCCGACCCGCGCGCTCCTCGTCCACGGTGCGGATTACGGCGCCCGGGCCAACCGGCAGATCCTGGCACTCGCCATGATCGAGACCGCCGAAGCGCTCGACAACCTCGATTCGATTCTCGCCACCCGGGGGCTCGACGGGGTCTACATCGGCCCGGCCGATCTGGCGCTGTCGATGGGCTATACCCCGCAACTCGACCCGACCGAGCCCGCGGTGGTGCGCGAGGTCGAGCGGATCGTCACGGCGACCCGCAAGGCCGGTCTGTGGGTCGGCATGCATTGCGGCGCCCCGGCCTACGCCAAAGCGATGATCGCCAAGGGCCTCAACTACGCCACCCTGCTCTCGGACGCGCGGATCTTGACGATGAAGGCGGTCGAGCTCGTCAAGGAGATGGGCAGCCTGGTCGAGGGCCCGAAGAGCTCGACCTACTGAACCGCGTGCCGCCGTGGCCCGGGTCCTGCTCGTCGGCGAGATCCACGAGGCGGGGCTCGCGCGGCTGCGCGCCGCGCCGGGGCTCGAGACCGTCCGGCTCGCCGAGGAGCGGCAGTCGGAGATCGCGGAGGCGCTCGCCGCTGCCGATGCGGTGATCGTCCGGACCGCGCCGCTTCCGGCCGAGGCGATCCTCGCAGCACCTCGGCTGCGGGTGATCGCCAAGCACGGCGTGGGCGTCGACAACATCGCGCTTTCGGCGGCCACCGCCCGTGGCATCCCGGTGACCGTCACCGCGAGCGCGAACGCCACCTCGGTGGCCGAGTTCGCCTTCGCCCAGATTCTGGCCCTCGCCAAGCTGTCCGCGAGGATGGACGCGGCGGTCCGCGCGGGCGATTGGGCGGCCCGCCACCGGCTCGTGCCGATCGAGCTCGCCGGCAAGACGCTCGCGATCGTGGGCTTCGGGCGGATCGGTCGGCGGGTCGCCCGGCGCGCGCTCGCCTTCGACATGCGCGTCGTGGTCCACGACCCGTACGTGGCCGACGACGTGATCGTCGCCGCCGGCTGCGAGCCGGCCTCGAGCCTCGAGGCCGCCCTCGAGGCGGCGGATATCGTGACGCTGCATTGTCCGCTCACGGCCGAGACCCGGGGCCTGATCGACCGGGGTCGGCTCGGCCGGCTGCGGCCCGGCGCGTTCCTCGTCGACACCGCGCGCGGCGGGATCGTCGACGAGGCGGCGCTGGCCGAGGCGCTGCGCGCGGGTCGGCTCGCCGGTGCGGCCCTCGACGTGACGGTCCGCGAGCCGCTCCCGGCGGACGACCCGCTGCTCGCCGTGCCGAACCTCCTGCTCTCGCCACACGTCGCGGGGGTCACGGCGGAATCGGCTCGGCGGATGGCGCTCGAGGCGGCCGAGAACGTCCTGGCCGGGCTCGCGGGTCGGCTCGATCCCGCGGTCGTGGTCAACCGGGAGGTCCTGCCATGACCCGGCCCTTGCGGATCGGTCTCGTGGGCTCGGGCTTCATGGGCAGGAGCCACGCCCTCGCCTGGCGGATGGCCCCGGCCGTGTTCGACCTGCCCGTCGAGCCCGAGGTGGTGATCCTCGCCGACCGCACGGAAGCGCTCGCCGCGCAGGCCGCCCGGCAGCTCGGCATCGCGCGCTGGACCAGCGATTGGCGGGACATCGTGCGCGATCCCGGGATCGATCTGGTCGACATCACCACACCCAACGCCCTGCACAAGGAGATGGCGCTGGCGGCGATCGAAGCGGGCAAGGCGGTCTATTGCGAAAAGCCGCTCGCTCCCACCGCGCTCGACGCCCGGGACATGGCCGAGGCCGCCGAGCATGCCGGCCTGCCCACCTTCGTGGGCTTCAACTACCTGCGCAACCCGATGACGCGCCTCGCCCGGGACATCGTGAGCTCGGGCGAGCTCGGCGAGCTCTGGAGCTTCCGCGGGATCCACGCCGAGGACTACATGGCCGACCCGGGCGTGCCCTGGTCCTGGCGGCTCGATCCGGCCGGCGGGGCCGGGGCGATCGCCGATCTCGGTTCGCACATCATCGCCATGGCCCGCTTCGTCGTCGGGCCGATCGAGGAGCTCGTGGCCGACCTCGACACGGTGATTCCCGAGCGGGCGATCACCCGCGGCGGCGCCCCGGTGCGACCGGTCGAGGTCGACGATCAGGCGCGCGCGCTCGTCCGCTTCGCCAACGGTGCGGTGGGCTCGATCGAGGCTTCCTGGGTGGCCACCGGGCGCAAGATGCACCTCGCCTTCGAGCTCACCGGCTCCAAAGGCACGATCCTGCTCGATATGGAGCGGATGAACGAGCTCCGGCTCTACCTCAAAGGTCAGGCCGCCGGGCGGGCCGGCTTCGTCGAGATCCCGGCCGGGCCCGAGCATGCCGACTACGCGGCCTTCTGCCCGGCTCCCGGCCATCAGCTCGGCTTCAACGAGATCAAGGCGATCGAGGTCAAGGACATCGCGCTCGCGATGGCCGACGGGCCGACCTTCCACCCCGATTTCCGCGAGGCCTACGAGGTCCAACGGGTGGTCGACGCCGTCCTCTTGTCGGCGCGCGAACGGCGCTGGGTCTCGATCGACGAGGTCGGCTGAGGCGGGACGGCTGGGGTGGAGGACGGCCGATTCTTCGCCTTCACAGCCGGCCTCGCGGTTCTGTTCTGGATCTTGTCCGGGCAGCGCGCGATCGAGCCGCGCTTGCGACGCTTCGCCCTTCTCGCGGCCTATGCGAGCCTCGCCGCGGGCCTGCTCTGGGCGCTCGTGCGGACGCTCCTCTGGTTCCTCGGTTGAAGGCATGATGTCGTGCCGGCGGGGAGCCGACCGACGCGCCTCGTGCGGCCCGGGCGAGCAGCCCGAACCGGCGCGCGGGGCCGGGGCGACCGGCGAGACCCGGCTGCTGCGGACGGCGAGCGCGAGCGCCGTCAGCGCGATCGAGAGGAGGATCGCCAGAACCGCCACGGCACCTCGCACCGTCGAGCCCGCGAGCCTTTTCGCAGGAAAAGGTTGACGAAAAGTTGACCGGCCCTCGGGCGCGAGCCCGGCCGACTTCACGGGGTCACGGCGACGCCGAACAGCCGGGGGTGCAGCCAGATCAGCGCCACGTAGAGGGCGAGGGCCGCGACCAGCCGGGGAAGGCCGATCTCGCTCGGCACGAGCTTGTTGCGCCGTTCGAGGATCGCCTGGAACGGCAGGTTCGAGGTCCGCTGCAAGAACACGCCCCAGCCGGGCGGGCGCTCCTCGGTCCGCCGGGCGTCGATCGCCACGCTGCCGGCGAGCGCCAGAACCGCGGAGGTGCCGAAGAAGACGAGCGAGGCCAGGTCGCCGCTGGCCAGAACGTGGACGATCGCCCAGAGCGCCACCGCCCACATCATCGGATGCCGGGTCACCCGGACGATGCCGCGCGCCGGCTCGGCCGAATCCGGATCGGGCGCTTGGCCGAGCGCGGTCGGGTTGCGTTGGCTCAACGCGCAGACGAGCAAAAGGCAGGCGAGCGGCATGACCAGAAGCGGCAGCTGCCGCAATCCCGGGCCGGGGGTCCAGAGCATCCGGACCGGTGCCGCCTGCCAGGCCCGCACCAACCAGACGATCGCCACGAGCGCGATCAGCGAGTAGAGCAGCCGGTAGAGGCCCTCGCCGAGCTTGGCCGTGAGCTGCGCGCGCAGCTGGGTGCTCGGGATGCCGAGATGGGTGCCGATCAGGAACAGCGCGGCGATCAGGAGATTGCTCATCGGCGCCCCCGGGGCCGGCCGGCGGTCCGCGCGGCCTCGCTCTGCGTATCGCAGGATACCGAACGGGTTGTAGCGCGCGCCCCGGGCCGCGCCCACCGAGCCGGAGGACCGAACCGTGCGCCTGTTGCTCGCCGCCCTCGCTCTGCTCTCGACCGTCCAGGCCGCGCCCGCCGCCGAGCGCGGCGCGCACGCCTTCACCTTCACGGCGATCGAGGGCGAGCCCTTGCCGCTCGCCCGCTTCGCGGGCCGCCCGCTGCTCGTGGTCAACACCGCCTCGCTGTGCGGCTACACCTACCAATACGCCGCGTTGCAGCGCCTTTGGGCCCGCTATCGCGACCGCGGCCTGGTCGTCCTCGGCGTCCCGTCCAACGATTTCGGGAATCAGGAACCGGGCACGGCCGAGCAGATCAAGACCTTCTGCGAGACGAACTTCGACGTCGACTTCCCGCTCACCGAAAAGGTCCGGGTCCGGGGACCCGATGCCCACCCGCTGTTCGTCTGGCTGCGGGGCGAGCTCGGCGAGCAGGCCGGGCCGCGCTGGAACTTCTACAAATACCTGATCGGCCCGGACGGCCGCGCCGTCGCCTTCTGGCCGTCGAGCGTCGAGCCCGATTCGAAGGAGGTCGTGGCCGCCATCGAGCGTCTGTTGGCCCCCGCCGGGGCGGAGACCCGCAGCTGAGCCCGGCAGCCGCCGCGGCGGCGATCGCTGGGCTCAGGCCGTGGGCGCACCGACTTCCGCGGCGCGGCCGACCGGCTTCTCCTCCTGCGCGAGCCACTTCCACACCGCGCCCGCGCCCATCGCCCCGATGATCGGCACGAACCAGAAGAACGGCAGCTGGATCAGATAGGGCCAGCCGGCGAAGATCGCCGGGCCCGTGCTCCGCGCCGGGTTCACCGAGGTGTTGGTGACCGGGATGCTCACGAGATGGATCAGCGTGAGCGCGAGCCCGATCGCGATCGGCGCCATGCCGGCCGGCGCTTTGGGGCTCGTCGCGCCGAGGATCACGATCAAGAACATGAAGGTCATGACGAGCTCGATCAGCAACCCCGAGAGCGCGCCGTAGCCGCCGGGGGACAGCTCGCCGAAGCCGTTCGCGGCGAAGCCGCCGAGGTTCGCCCCGGCTTTGCCGGAGGCCACGATGTAAAGGATGAAGGCGGCGACGATCGCGCCCACGACCTGCGCCAGGACGTAGCCGAGCGCCTTGCTCTGCTCGAACCGACCGGCGACGACCAGCCCGACCGTCACCGCCGGGTTCAGATGGCAGCCCGAGATCGGCCCGATCGCGTAGGCCATCGTGAGCACGGAGAGGCCGAAGGCCAAGGACACGCCCAAGAGCCCGATCCCGACCTCGGGGAACGCCGCGGCGAGAACGGCGCTACCGCAACCGCCCAGCACGAGCCAGAAGGTGCCGAGGGCCTCGGCTGCGAGCGCCCGGTCGACGTCGAACATCCTCGCTCCTCCCTGTCCCGCCGCGATCCGGCCGCGTCTGCCAGGCCGGCCCGGCTCCGAGCCCGTGTCCCATCCTCACGGGTTCTTGACAAGCGTCGAGCGCGGGTTCGAGCCTGCCACCGTTCGCGGCGAGGTGACATGGGCGAGGCGGCGATCCCGGCCCTCGAGGTCGAGGACATCCACAAATCCTTCGGCGCGCTCGAGGTCTTGAAAGGCGTCTCGCTCACCGCCCGGCAAGGCGACGTGATCGCCATCCTGGGCGCCTCGGGTTCGGGCAAGAGCACCTTCTTGCGCTGCATCAACCTTCTCGAATTGCCCGATGCCGGTCGCATCCGGGTGACCGGCGAGGAGATCCGGCTCGTCGCCGGGCGCGGCGGCGGGCTCGTCCCGGCCGATCGGCGGCAGGTCGAGCGAGCCCGCACCCGTCTCGGCATGGTCTTCCAGCAATTCAATCTCTGGTCGCACATGACCGTGCTCGAGAACGTGATCGAGGCGCCGATCCACGTCCTGGGCCTGCCGCGCCGCGAGGCGGTCGAGCGGGCCGACGCGCTGTTGGCCAAGGTCGGCATCCGCGACAAGTGTGACCACTACCCCGCCCAGCTCTCCGGCGGTCAACAGCAGCGCGCGGCGATCGCCCGCGCGCTCGCCATGGAGCCGGCCGTGCTGCTGTTCGACGAGCCGACCTCGGCCCTCGACCCGGAGCTCGTGGGCGAGGTCTTGAAGGTCATGCGCGACCTCGCCTTCGAGGGGCGCACGATGCTGGTCGTCACCCACGAGGTCGGTTTCGCGGCCGAGGTCGCGAGCGAGGTGCTCTTCCTCCACGAGGGCCGGATCGAAGAGCAGGGCCCGCCGCAGCAGGTGCTCGGCGGGCCGCGATCGGACCGCCTGCGCCGGTTCCTCGCCGGCCACACCGAACGGGCGCGGGGCCTCGGGCGGGCTTGACGCGCCGCGCCGAGCTGCGACAGGAGCCTCGAGGATCTCCGGGAGCACCCTCGATGCGTCGGATCGGCCTGCTCGCGGCACCGCTCCTGGCTCTGCTCGCCTGGGGCCAGCTCGCCGCCGCGGCGAACCCGCCGGCCGGCAACGGATCCACCGTCGTCGCGCCGGGGGCGGGCCCGACCGAGCCGGCCGCGACCAAGCCGGCCGTGAACAAGTCCGCCGCCACGAAGCCGGCTCCCGCCAAGCCCGCTGCCGGCAAGCCCGCTCGCGTCGAGCCGGCTGCCGCTGCGGCAGCGAATGGGAGGACTGCACCCGGCAAGCCGCGCCGGGAGCGGATGCAAGAGGCGGCGGTACGGCCCACGGCACCGGTGCCGAGCGGGCCGGTCCTGCGGATCGCGGTCGAGGGCGCCTACCCGCCCTTCTCCGAGGTCGACGCGAAGGGCCGGCTCAAGGGCTTCGACATCGACATCGCGCGTGCCGTCTGCGCCGAGCTCGCGGTGCGCTGCGAGCTCGTCCAGAAGCCCTGGGCGGTCATCCAGGACGCGGTGATCGGGCTCGAGCCCAAGCTGTGGAACGAGGTCGATGCGATCGTCGCCTCGGTGTCGATCACCGACAAGCGCCGCGAGACCGCCGATTTCACCCAGAAATACTACCATTCGCCGGCCCGCTTCGTGCGCAAGGTCGGAAGCGGCGTCGAGCCCGTCGCGGGCAAGCTCCGGGGGCGGCGGATCGCGGTCCAGGGCTCGACCACCCACGACGAATTCGTCACCACGACGTTCGGCGGCGAGGCCAGCATCCTCCGCTTCGAGACGCTGCCGCAGGCGCTCGCGGCGCTGAAAGACGGGCGGGCCGATCTCGTCCTGGCCGACGCGCTCGCCCTCCAGCGCGGGTTCCTGGAGACGAAGGACGGCGCCGGGTTCGAATATTGCGGGCCGAGCTTCACCGAACCGCGCTGGTTCGGCCAGGGTGTCGGGATCGTCGTCGAGAAGGGCGATCGGGCGCTCCTCGCCAAGCTCGACGCCGCGCTCCAGGCGATCAAGGCCAAGGGCGAGCACGCCAAGATCGCCAAGGCCTATTTCGCCTTCGACGTCGATCCGCGCTGAACCATGGACCGGGGCGCTCCACCTCCGCCGGGGCCGCCCGTGCCGCGGTGGCGGCGATCCCTCGCTTGACCACGACCCAGCTTGTGGGCTTGCTCGGCGGCGAAGGCCCCGTGCGGGAGGCAGGCATGATCCGTAGGCTGTTCGTCGTCGCCGCGGTCGCGGCCGTCGGGCTCGGCGCCGTCGCGCTCGAGGCCAAGGAGTGGAAGAAGGTCCGGATCGGCGTGGAGGGCGCCTACCCGCCCTTCTCCGAGGTCGGGCCGGACGGCAAGCTCAAGGGCTTCGACATCGACATCGCCTATGCCCTCTGCGCCAAAATCGGCGCCGAGTGCGAGCTCGTCCTGCAGGATTGGGACGGGATGATCCCCGCCCTCTTGGCCAAGAAGTTCGACGCGATCGTCGCCTCGATGTCGATCACCGAAGAGCGCAAGAGGCGGGTCGACTTCACCGACAAATACTACCAGACGCCGGCTCGCTTCGTCCGCAAGAAGGGTTCCGGGATCGAGATCACCAAGGAGGGCCTCAAAGGTAAGAAGATCGGCGTGCAGCGCGCGACGATCCACGACAACTACCTGACAGACAATTATGGCGATACCGTCGAGATCGTCCGCTACGGCACGCAGGACGAGGCCAACCTGGACATGCTCGCCGGCCGTCTCGACCTCTTGCTCGCCGACTCGGTCGCGCTGCTCGACGGCTTCTTGAAGACCGAGAAGGGCAAGGACTTCGAGTTCGTCGGCCCCGAACTGCGCGACAAGAGGTGGTTCGGCGAAGGGGCCGGCATCGCCGTCCGCAAGGAGGACCAAGACCTCAAGAAGCTCCTGAACGACGCGATCGCCGCGATCCGCGCCGACGGCACCTACGACAAGATCGCCCGGAAGTATTTCGACTTCGACATCTACGGGGGCTGAGCCGCCCCGGCCGGCGCGGGCGTCGTGCTCGACCTGCAGGGCTATGGCCCCTCGATCCTCGAGGGTGCGGTGCTCACGGTCGAGGCGGCGCTGGCCGGCCTCGCCCTCTCGATCCTGTTCGGGCTCGCAGGAGCTTTCGCCAAGCTTTCGGCCGCCTTGCCGTTGCGGCTGCTCGCCGGGGCCTACACGACGCTGATCCGCGGCGTCCCCGACCTCGTCCTCATGCTCCTCGTCTTCTTCGGCGGCCAGATGCTGGTCAACGACCTCGTGGCCCGCATGGGCTGGGACCATGTCGACGTCGGGCCGTTCACCGCGGGTGTCGTGACCCTGGGCTTCGTCTACGGCGCCTACATGGCCGAGACGTTCCGGGGTGCCATCCTCGCGGTCCCGAAGGGCCAGCTCGAGGCCGCCCGGGCCTTCGGGATGAGCCCGTTCCTGGTGTTCCGCCGCATCCTCCTGCCGCAGATGCTGCGCCACGCGCTGCCGGGCTTCGGCAACAACTGGCTCGTCTTGTTGAAGGCGACCGCGCTCCTTTCGGTGATCGGGCTCGACGACATGGTGCGCAAGGCGGCACTCGCCGCGGGGGCCACCCGCCAGCCCTTCACCTTCTATTTCGCCGTCGCGCTCGTGTTCCTCGCGCTCACCACGGTCTCGACCCTGCTCTTGGCGTTCGCCGAGCGGCGGGTGCGGCGGGGTGAAGCCCGCCCGGCATGATCGACCTCGAACTCGTCCTCGACAATCTGCCGCTCTATCTGCGCGGCACCTGGACCACGCTCTGGCTCACCTTCGCCTCGCTCGCGCTCGGGCTCGTCCTGGCCGTGCCGCTCGGCCTCGCCCGGACCAGCCGCAATCCGCTGATCAACGGCCCGGTCTGGGCCTACACCTATTTCTTCCGGGGCACCCCGCTCCTGGTCCAGCTCTTCATGATCTATTACGGGGCCGCGCAGTTCGCCTGGATCCGCGAGAGCGTCTTGTGGCCGCTGCTCTCGCAAGCTTGGTTCTGCGCGCTGTTGGCCTTCACCCTGAATACCGCAGCGTACACGGCCGAGATCGTCCGCGGCGCGGTCCAGGCGACCCCGCGGGGCGAGATCGAGGCGGCGCGTGCGCTGGGTATGCCGCGCGCCCTGGTCCTGCGCCGGATCGTGCTGCCCTCGGCCTTCCGCCGGGCGTTGCCCGCCTACGGCAACGAGATGGTCTTCATGCTGCACGGCAGTGCGGTCGCGAGTACGGTGACGATCGTCGACCTCACCGGTGCCGCGCGGATCGTCAATTCCCGCTACTACAGCCCCTACGAGGCCTTTTTGACCGCCGCGTTCTTCTACCTGCTCTTGACCTTCGCGATCGTGGGCCTGGTCAAGCTGCTCGAGCGCCGCTGGTACGCCCACCTCCGCCCACACCCGGGCTGAGACGGCGCGTGCCGCTTACCCCTCGATCCGCCCGTCCGGCACGAACGCCTTGAAGACGAAGGCGAAGGTCACGAAGTGGACGACGTCCTCGAGCGCCGCGCCGCGGCGGCGTCGGACCCGGACCGAGCCGACCTCGCGGCTCGCCGTGATCCGCTGCGCATCGAGCACCGAGAGCTGGCCCGGGTGCCAGGAGAGCACGAGATCGTCCACCTCGATCCGGCCGCGCTCGCGTAACAGGTCGAGCGCCCAAGCCCGTTCGCCCACGACCACCACCCGGGCCAGGGGCGGCACAGCCTCCGGCAGGGGACCGTCGTAGAGGAGCGGAACCCGGCCGCTGTCGTAGCCCGCGTAGGGCGTGAGGCCGTAAGGTCGCAGCCGGCGGTTCTCCGGCACGAGCACCCGGCCCTCGGATGCCCTTTCGCGGAACTCGGCCCAGCTCTCGAGCCGGGCGGGCAGCATGGCGAGCTTCCGGCCGGCCATCGCGCCCACGATCGCCTCGCCCGTATATTGCTGCCACCAGCTCTCGCTCTGCCGGTCGTACATCACGAGGTCGGAACGGCGGAGCTTGCCGGTCGTGCCGAAATCGAGCGTGCGGCCCTCGACCCGTCGGTCGAAGACGATCGCGGTGTTGCACAAGGGGCAGTAGGTCACCGCGACCGGCAGCCCGTCCACCTCGTCGTTCACGATCTCGTGCCAGAGCAGGTAGCGCAGCGGATAGGCGCGCCGGTCCTCGCCGATCCCGAAGCCGATCACGGGTTCCCGCTCGTCGAGGCCGGGCGGGCTCGCGACCGGCAGGAAGAGCGGCCGGTCGATCGGCGGGATCCCGTCCTTGGGCGGGCCGCCGTCGCGGATCTCGGCGAGCGGCACGGTCGTCCGGCCGAAGTCGGTCCGCGGCCATTCCGCCCGCCACCGATCGAGCCGCTCGTCGGACGCCGCGACCGCCCGTCCGGTGGCCGCCACGAGCAGGGCGAGAGCCGCCCCGACCTCGCGCCGCCGCCAGCCGCTCCGCCTCGCATCCCCGCGCATCCCGCCTCCCCGCGCGCTCGACGGCCGGAGCCTGGGCCGATCGCCCTCGCATCGCAAGGCCGTCCGCCGGTCGTGTGCTTCCGCCCGGCGCCGGCCTCGGGCAGGGTGACCCAGCACCCCGAGCTCGGACCCGATCGGCCCGAACCGAATGTCGCCCGCCCCGCCCGGCTCCGCGAACCTGCGCGCAACCGCGCTGATCCTCACCTCCTCGCTGTTCTTCTCGCTCGGCGACACGATCGTCAAATGGCTCACGCAGAGCTGGCCCGTGGGCCAGATCGTGCTCTTCCGCTCGCTCGCCTGCCTGGTCCTTTTGGCCTTGTTGCGCCGGCCGGGCCAGCCGCTCTGGCCTCGGGGCCTCCTCCACCCCGTCCTGCTCGGCCGGTCGGCGTTCGAGATCGGCGTCACCGCCGCCTTCTTCGGGGCGCTCGCGCTCATGCCGCTCGGCGACGCGGTCGCGATCATGTTCACCGCCCCCATCCTGTTGACCGCGCTCGCCGGCCCGCTCCTCGGCGAGCGGGTGGGCTGGCGGCGCTGGACCGCGGTCCTCGTGGGCTTCGCGGGCGTGCTCGTGGTGATCCGCCCGGGGGGCGGCGGCTACGGGGCCGAGGCGCTGCTGCCGCTCGCGGCCGCTTGCTGCATCGCCGGCCGCGACCTCCTGGTGCGCCGCCTGCCGACCGGGCTCGACAATCGCACCGTGGTCCTCGCGACCACGCTCGCCCTCCTGGCCTACGGCGCCCTGGCCTCGCTGGTCGCCTGGGAGCCGGTCACCCGCGAACTCCTCCTCGGTGCCACGGCCGGCGCGGTCACGGTGACCCTCGCCTTTTTGGCCTATGTCGAGGCGACCCGCACGGCCGAGGTCTCGTACCTGCAGCCCTTCAAGTACGGGGCGATCCCGCTCTCCTATCTCTGGGGCTTCCTGGTCTTCGGCGATCTGCCGGATGCGGTCGCGGCCGTCGGCGTGGCGGCGATCGTCGGCTCCGGGCTCTTCATCTGGTGGCGCGAGCGGCGGCTCGCCCGCGCCCGCCGTGAGCCCGTGGCCGCATCGTGAGCACCGCTCGGCGCAACCTCGAAGGTGCCCTCGTCATGGCCGGGGCCATGACCGCTTTCACGGTCAACGACACCTTCGTGAAGCTCCTCGCCGAACGGCTGCCGATCGGCCAGATCATGAGTCTGCGCGGCCTCGCCGTCCTGCCGCTCCTGCTCCTCTTGCTGCGTGCCCAGGCCGGCCGCCTCGCGCTCCGTTCCGTCTTCGGGCCCTGGGTGCTCGCTCGCGCCGCCGCGGAGACCGTGACGAGCTGGCTCTTCTTGGCCTCGATCGCAGCATTGCCCCTGGCCGATGCGATGGTCCTCTTCTTCTCCGCGCCGATCCTGTTGACCGTCGCGGCGGCGCTGTTTCTGCACGAGCCCGTGGGCTGGCGGCGCTGGACCGCCGTGCTCGTGGGCTTTTCGGGCGTGGCGCTGGCCGCCGCCCCGGCCGGGGCCTGGAGCCCGGCCGTGCTGCTGCCGCTCGCCGCGGCCGCCACGAGCGTCCTGCGCGACCTCGTCACCCGCCGGATCCCCACCGCCGTGCCCACGGCCGCGGTCTCGATCGCCACCGCGGGGCTCGTGGCGCTCTCGGGCTTCGCGAGCCTGCCCTGGGGCTGGCCCGCGCCGACCGCCGGCGAGGCCCTCCTCCTCGTCCTCTGCGCGGTGCTCTTGGCCGCCGGCTATCAGGGCTTCGTCCACGCCGTGCGCACGGCCGAACTCTCGGTGGTCTCGCCGATCCGCTACGTCTCGGTGCCGATCGCGATGCTCACGGGGTACCTGCTCTGGCGCCACGTTCCGGACGCCCGGATGCTCGCGGGCGCCGTGCTGATCGTGGGCTCCGGGCTCTTCATCCTCTGGCGCGCGCACCGGCTCGCCGCCGCCGAGCGCCGCCGCTGAGGCTTCAGCCGGAAAGGACCAGCGCGTCGAGGTCGAAGGTGCCGTCGGAAAAGCGCACCCGCTCGACGCCCGTCACCCGGTCGACCCCGTCCTCGCCCATGAGATCGCGGACCTCGAGCCCGCGGCGGCCGAACAGGAGCTCGTACGCCGAGCGGGGGCCCGCGAGCCAGAGCGTGTCGATCCCCTCGCCACCATCGATCCGGTCGGCGCCCGAGCCGGGCCGCAACAGGTCGTCGCCGCCGCGGCCGGCGAGCCGGTCCTTGCCGGCGCCCGCCCAGATCGTGTTCGCCGCCTCGTTGCCGAACAGCCGATCGTTGCCGGCGCCGCCGATCGCGGTCTCGATCACCGTCTCGGCGCCGAGGCGCACGGTCTTGCCGGCGATCGTCGAGACCGCGCCCGGGGCGAGGTCGATCTTCACCCCACGGCTCGTCGCCGAGCCGTCGAGGATGTCGAGCCCGCCCGAATCGATCAGCTCGCGAGCCGTGGCGAAGCGCGCGTGATCGTCGGTGAAGACCCAGCGGTCGTCGGCCGTCGGTGCGGGGCCGAACAGCCGGAGCGTGGCCCCGAACACCCGGCCCGTGTCCCCGGGTGCGAGGTCGTCGAGGCGCAAGACCCAGGTGCCGGCTGCCTCTTCGCCCCAATGCTGGGTGCTGCCGAACCGCCAGGTGGGCCTCAGCACCACGCCGAGCTCCCCGGAAGGATCGGTCGGCGGCCGGTTCGCCAGAAGGCTTTCGACCCCCGAGGGGGAGGTCAAGGTGATCCGCAGATCTTCGAGCCAGGCATGGGTGAAGGAGAGGTCGAGTTCGACGTCCTGCACCCGCTCGAGCCGGCCGGCTTCGACCTCGAAGCGGATCTCGACCGGGAAGTCGCGGTCGAGGAATCCGTCCCCGACCCGCGTCCCGTCGACCGAGTGGAGCACGAGGTTCCCCTCGTGCTGCGCCGGCCGGCCGCCCGAGAGCCAGGTCTCGGCCATCCGCAGGGCCGCGGCGGCATCGACGAGCCCGCCGCCCACGTCCCGGCTCATCGCCGCCGCCCCGCCGTTCCAAAAGCTGCCCTCGCCCCGCTCGTAGCCCGAGGGGGCGTCGATCCGCTTCGCCGAAAGGGCGAGGATCTCCTTGACGTCGCGGTAGCCGAGCCGCGGCTCCACCTCGAGCATCAGCGCCACGATGCCGCTCACCACCGGTGCGGCGGCCGAGGTGCCACCGAAGCTCCGGGTGTGGTCGGGATCGGCGAGGTCGCGGCCGGTGCCGTCGTTGTAGCCTTCCGCACCCGGCCGGTCGGTCGTGAGGTTCGCGGCCGGGGCGGCCACCAAGAGGGAAGCGCCCGGCGAGCTGTAGGCCGCGACCTTGCCCGCACGGTCGAGCGCCGCCACGGTGATCGTCTCGTGATGGTTGGTGAGGTTCGAATAGTTGGCGTCGAGCCGCAGTTTGCGCTCGTTGCCGCCGGCGAAGACGAACACCGTGCCGAGCCCACCGCGGCCGTCGCGGACCGCGGCGTCGAGCGCCTCGAACATCGGCCGCCAGGCGGGGTCGTGGATCGAATAGAGGCCGGTCGACTCGCCCCAGCTGTTGTTGGCGATCTCGGCGCGGGCGGCCCGCGCGAAGGCCCGGGCATAATCTTCGGGCCGGTCCGGCAGTTCGCCGCGTTCGACCTCGCCGAACGGCATGCGGATCGAGACGATGGTCGCCTCCGGCGCCACGCCACGCCCGCCGATCCCGTTGCCGGCACGGGCCGCCGCGATCCCGGCCACTGCCGTGCCGTGCTTGTCGCCGTCCGGCCCGTCGAAACGCGGCCGGCCGTCCTCCGCACCGCTCCCGACGTCGAGATCGTCGGCCCGGTCGTAGGCGGCGGCGAGGTCGGGATGGGTCGAGTCGACCCCGTCGTCGAGGATCGCGATCGCCACGCCGCGGCCGGTCGGGCGGGGTGCCGGCCGGCCGAGCCCGATCATCGGCAAGTGCCACTGGCTCGCCGCGAGCGGATCGTCGAACGACCGGCGAGCCGCCATCTTGCCACCGCGCTCCAGAGCTGCGAGCCCCGGGGGCAGCGATGCCGGCGGGCTCGCCGCCGGTCAACCGGCCGCGATCGCCGGCCGCGCTCCCGGAGGATGCGTCGTGACACCCGATCTCGTGATCCGCAACGTCGCCCTGCCCGACGGCCGCACCGGCCAGGACCTGTTGATCCACGCGGGCCGGATCGTCGAGGTCCGCCCGGGGATCACGGTTTCCGCCCGGGAGGAGATCGACGGCGGCGGCCTGCTCGCGAGCCCACCCTTCGTGGATGCCCATTTCCACCTCGATTCGGTCCTCTCGCTCGGCCGGCCGCGGCTCAACGAGAGCGGCACGCTGCTCGAGGGGATCCGGATCTGGGGCGAGCTGCGCGCCGGCTTGACCCACGAGGATGTCGTGGAGCGGGCGCTCGCCTATTGCGACCTCGCCGTGGCCCAGGGGATCGGCGCCATCCGCAGCCACGTCGACGTCACCGACGATCGGCTCGTGGGCGTGGCGGCGCTGCTCGAGGTCAAGCGCCGGGTCGCGCCTTATCTGACGATCCAGCTCGTGGCCTTCCCGCAGGACGGGCTCTACCGCGCGCCACGCGGCTTGGCGAACCTGCTGCGCGCCCTCGAGCTCGGGGTGGATGTCGTGGGCGGGATCCCGCACCACGAGCGAACCATGGAGGACGGCCGCCGCTCGGTGGTCGAGCTCTGCACGATCGCGGCCGAACGCGGGCTGCGGGTCGATCTGCATTGCGACGAGACCGACGATCCCGCCTCGCGGCACATCGAGACGCTCGTGGCCGAGACCAGCCGGCTCGGGCTCGGGGGCCGGGTGGCGGGCTCGCATCTGACCTCGATGCACGGCATGGACAATTATTACGTGAGCAAGCTCCTGCCGCTGATGGCCGAGGCGGGCGTCGCGGCGATCCCCAACCCCTTGATCAACATCTGGTTGCAGGGGCGGCACGACGCCTGGCCCAAGCGGCGCGGGCTCGCCCGGGTGGCCGAGATGTGGGCGCACGGCATCCCGGTCGCCTTCGGCCACGACTGCGTGATGGACCCTTGGTACCCCTTGGGCTCGGCCGACATGCTCGAGGTCGCCAAGATCGCGATCCACGCGGGCCACCTCACGAGCCGGGCGCAGATGCGCGCCGCCTACGAAGCGATCACGAGCGTGCCGGCTTCGATCCTCGGGCTCGAGGGCTACGGGCTCGAGCCCGGCTGCCGCGCCGATCTCGTCCTGCTCGAGGCGACCGACCCGATCGAGGCGATCCGCCTGCAGGCCGCCCGGCTCCTCGTGCTGCGCGGCGGCCGCGTGGTCGCGCGGGGCAGTTCGCGCCGGGTCCGGCTCGAGCTTCCCGGCCGGCCGGGCGAGCTCGACCCCGGGCGGCCGCTCCCGAGTTGAACCGGGGCCCGGCCCTGCGGCGTGTTGCCGCAGGGGGAGGTGCTCGCGCCTCGCGCGCAGCATCTTGCGCCGTATCTCTGCCGCCGAACCGCCACGCTGCGGGGTAGCCGGTGGTCCCGGGCCCGTCGAAAGTTCTTGGCGGATATCGGCAGTTATGCCAGACACCAGGATCGGCGCCCGTTGTCGCCGAACAACCAAAAAGTCACGCGCGCGACCTTCGAAACGATGCTGCCGTTCAACCGTACCGATCTGGAACGACTCTTCCCGACGACGATCTGGAAGAAGGCCGAGGACCTCGTGGCCCACGGTGCCGTGCTGGAGGTGGAGGTCGAGCGCGACGGGCGCTCGGTCACCGGCCGCATCAAAGGCGAACGACGCGCGCCGTTCCTCACCCGTGTGAAGATCGCCAACGGCCGCGGCGGTCGGATCAAGATTACCTCGACCTGCACCTGCCTCGTCTATTCCGAGTGCGAGCACGCCGCCGCCACGCTCCTGGGCGTGCTCGAGAAGACCGCGGCGCCCTCGCCCGACGACGTGGTGGGCACGATCGACCAGGAGCTCGAGGCCTGGATCGGTGCGGTCAACGCCGCCGCCCGCCAGCCCGCCACCAACGGCCACGCCGAGGGTAGCGAGTGCATCCTCTACCTCTTGGAGCCGGCCCAGCGCGCCTGGCGCGACCAGGGGCTCGCCCAGCCGATCATGGTCGTCACGATGCGCGCCCGCCAGCTCGCGGGCGGCGCTTACGGCCGCGAGCAGCCGATCGCGATCGCCAACCTCGTGAGCGAGGAGACGCCCTCCTTCGTCGGCCTCGAGGACCAGGTCATCGGCCGGCTGTTGGGCGGCGTGCCGAGCAACACCCGAAGGCTCGGCGCGGCCGCCGACGGCGAGACGCTGCGGCGGATCCTGGAGACCGGCCGCTGCCACTGGCGCAACGGCCAAGGCGCGCCGTTGCGCTACGCCGAGCCGCGCAAGGGCCGCTTTTATTGGCGGTTCGACGCGGAAGGCCAGCAGCGCTGCTTCTGCGAGCTCGACCGCGGCGGCGAGGACACGCTGATCGTCGCCTTGGGCCAGCCCTGGTACATCGACACCAAGACCCGCGAGGTGGGCCGGGTCGAGACCGTCGTGCCGGAACGGGTCGCCACCCTGCTCCTGCGCGCGCCGGCGATCCCGGCCACGGTCGCCACCCTCGTCCGGCAGAAGCTGCAGCCCTCGGCCGAGCTCTTGCCGCTGCCCGAGCCGCTCCGCAAGCGCGAGCAGGTCCAGGTGGCACCCGTGCCGTGCATCCACCTCCATTGCCCGCGCGTGCTCGTGAGCCGGGGCATCGGCTGGGATCGGCGCGAGGAAGAGGTCGACCTGCCGTTGGCCCGGGTGACCTTCGACTATGCCGGCTGCGAGGTCGGCTGGCAGGACGGTCGCACCGAGCTCAACCACGTGGTCGACAACCGCCTCCTGGTCATGCCGCGCGACGCCGTGGCCGAGGTGCAATATGTCGAGCGGCTCAACGCGCTCGGCCTGCAACCGCTCGGCCCGACCGGGCTCGGCCGATTCGCCCCCGAGAATTGCCGTCAGGACTTCACCTTCGAGGAGGACGAGGAGGACGAGGACGTCTCGATGCGGTGGGTCGAGTTCAACCACAAGGACCTGCCGCGGCTGCAGGCCGAAGGTTGGCGGGTGAGTTTCGCCGAGAACTACCCCTACCGCGTCGTCCAGGCCGAGGAGGATTGGCGCGTCGAGGTCACCGACACGGGCATCGACTGGTTCGACCTCGACATCGGCATCCGGGTGGGCGAGGAGCGGATATCGCTCCTACCGGTCCTGCTCGACCTGTTCCGCCGCGCTCCCGAGGAGCTCGGCACGGGCTCGCTCGACAAGTTCGGCGACGATCCCGTCTACGGCGCCCTGCCCGACGGTCGGCTCGTGCCGATCCCCGCCTCCCGCCTCAAGGCGGTGCTCGATGCCTTGCACGAGCTGTTCGCCGGTGGGCGGATCAAGGAGGGCGAACCCGTCCGCCTCGCCCGTGCCGAGGCGACCCGGCTCGTGGCCCTCGAAGGCGCCTTGCCGCCCGGCCAGCTCCGCTTCGAGGGCGGTGAGCAGTTGCGCGCCATGGCCAAGCGGCTGATCGAGAGCGGCGGTGTGCCGATGGTGCCGCAGCCGGCGGGCTTGAAGGCGCAATTGCGACCCTACCAGCAGCAGGGGCTCTCTTGGCTGCAGTTCCTTTCGAGCGTGGGCCTTTCGGGGGTGCTCGCCGACGACATGGGCCTCGGCAAGACGCTCCAGACCCTCGCCCACATCCTCATGGAGAAGCAATGCGGTCGGCTCGACCGGCCGGTGCTGATCGTCGCCCCCACGAGCCTCGTCCCGACCTGGCGGAGCGAGATCCGCAAGTTCGCCCCCGACCTCTCCGTCTTGGTCCTGCACGGCAACGACCGCAAGGAACTGTTCGAGCAGATCGACGCGCACGACGTCGTGCTCACGAGCTACGCCTTGCTGATCCGTGACCGCGACGAGCTCGTCCAGCGCCGCTTCCGCCTGGTGGTCCTCGACGAGGCCCAGGCGATCAAGAACCCGACGACCAAGCTCGCCCGCACCGCCGTCCAGCTGCAGGCCGAACAGCGGCTCGCGCTCACCGGCACGCCGATCGAGAACCACCTGGGCGAGCTCTGGTCGGTCTTCAACTTCCTGGTGCCCGGCCTGTTGGGCGACCGCGAGGTGTTCCGCCGGGTGTTCCGCAACCGGATCGAGAAGGAGGGCGACACCGAGCGGCAGGCGCTCCTGGTCGCCCGCGTCAAGCCCTTCATGCTGCGCCGGACCAAGGAGCAGGTGGCGACCGAGCTGCCGCCCAAGACCGAGATGCTGCGCGAGATCGAGCTCACCGAAGCGCAGCGCGATCTCTACGAGAGCGTCCGGCTCGCGATGCACGAGCGGGTCCGCGCCGAGATCCAGGCGCGTGGCCTGGCTCAGTCGAACATCGCCATCCTCGAAGCTCTGTTGAAGCTCCGCCAGGTGTGCTGCGATCCGCGGCTCCTCAAGAATCAGTGGACCGACGAGCCGCCGTCCTCGGCCAAGTTCGAGCTCTTGATGGAGATGCTGCCGAACATGGTCGAGACCGGGCGGAAGATCATCGTCTTCTCGCAGTTCGTCGAGATGCTCGACCTGATCGACGAGGGCCTCACCCGGAAGGGCCTGCCCTTCGTCAAGCTCACGGGCCGCACCCGCGATCGCGAGACCCCGGTCAAGCGCTTCCAGGACGGCGAGGTGCCGATCTTCCTGATCAGCCTCAAGGCGGGCGGCGTCGGCTTGACGCTCACCGCGGCCGACACGGTGATCCATTACGATCCCTGGTGGAACCCGGCGGTCGAGGCCCAGGCCACCGACCGCGCCCATCGCATCGGCCAGAACAAGACCGTGTTCGTCTACAAGCTGATCGCCGCCGGCACGGTCGAGGAGAAGATGGTCGAGCTGCAGGGCCGCAAGAAGGCGCTCTACGAAGGTGTGCTCGGCGGTGGCGGGGCCGGGCTCAGCTTCACCGAGGAGGACATCGAGAACCTCTTCGCGCCGCTGCCCAAGAACTGAGCCGTCCGCACCCGCTCGACCGGCCCTCGGCGCCCGAGCCGGTCCGGCAAGAGGATCGCGAGCGCGGTCGCGACCAACGGCAGCAGAGCGAGGAGGACCGCCGCCACGCCGATCCGCCGTCGGTCGCCGCCGGCCACGAGCGCCATGGTCTCGGTCGCGAGCGTGGGGAAGCGCCCGCCGCCCACGGCGAGCGTCACGAGATATTGCGCCACGCTCGCCGCGAAGCCGATCGCCGCGGCCGCCAGGATCGGCCGCAGCAGGACCGGTAAGACCACCCGCCGGAGCGTGCCGAGCGGGCCCGAGCCCAGGCAGCGCGCGGCCGCCCGTAGCCGCTCGTCGAGCCGCGTCCAGGGGCCACGCAAAACGAGCCAGAGATAGGGCAGGACCATCACGACATGGGCGAGCACGAGGCCCGCCGCGTGCTCGGCGAGATCGAGCCGCACGAACAGCACCTGCAGGCCGAAGACGAAGCCGACCTGGGGCAAAAGAAGCGGCAGCCAGAGCAGGGCCGTGGCCCGGCCGCGTCCCGGCGCCTCCAGGCCGGCGATCGTCGCGGGCAGGGCGACCGCCAGGCTCGCGAGGCCCAGAAGGGCGGTGGCGCTCGTCACCCCGCCCAGGAGCGGGAGCGCGGCGCGCCAGGCGGCGAGATCGAGGCCCGTGGGTAGGAGCGCGGGGAATCGCCAGCTCGCGGCGAACGACCAGGCGAGGAGGAGGGCGAGCCCGGCGAGCGCCGCGGCCGGCACGATCCCGGCCGCGGCCCGGCCGCAGGCGGTCGTGGCGATCACGAGGGCGGGTGGGGCGCGGAAGGGGCGGCGCAGCGCCGTCTCGACGAAGCGACCGAGCAGGACGAGCCCGAGCGTGAGCCCGAGGAGGAGCAGGGCCGCGGCACTCCCCACGAGCCGCCGGTCGAGGTCCGGGTCCATCATCCAGCGCAGCACGAGCACGGCGAGCGGCGGCGGGGCGGTGGGTCCGAGGACGAGGGCCATGTCGACGGCCGAGAGCCCGTAGGCGAGCACCGCCACGACCGGCAGCCGCAAGGAGGGCCAGAGCGCCGGCAGCGCCACCTCGAGCCAAGCCGCCACCCGGGACCGGCCGAGCGAGCGGGCGGCGGCGAGCCGATGGTCGAGGCCCGGTCGGTCGGCCGTGGCCAGGATCGCGAAGAGCAGGAACGGCGTCTCGCGCAGCGCGAGTGCCAGGGTCAGCGAGAGCGCCCAGGGGTCCTGCACGGTGGCGAGGTCGGGCGGCCGCTCGAGGCCGAGCAGCGGGGCCGCGAGGCGGGCGAGGAAGCCCGAGGGGGCCACGAGGAAGGCGAAGCCCACCGCCGCCGCGGCGTGCGGCACGGCGAGGAGCACGGGCAGGAGCGCGCGCCAGAGTCGCTCGCCCGGCCGGCCGTGCAGCACGGCGGCGATCGCGAGCGCGAGGGCGAGGGCGAGCAGCGTCGAGCCGAGCCCGCTCGCGAGCGAGAGCAGGACCGCCCGGCCGAGCCCCGGGGTGGCCCGGAGCTCGCGCCAGGGGTCGAGCGAGAGGTCCTCCCGGCCGATCGCCGGCAGCCAGCCGAAGGCCGGCAGGACGGTTCCGGCGAGGCCGGCCGCGGTCGGGCCCAGGACGAGGAGGAGCGCAGGGGCGGCCCAGAGCCGGCCCGGCTCGAACCTCATCCCCGGGCGTAGCGGCGCGCCCAGCCCGCCTCCAAAAGCTCCGTCCAGGAGGGGTGCGGCTCGGGCAGGACGGGGCGGAGCGCCTCGGGCGGCAGGGTCGCGGGCCCGCGCTCGAGCGCCCTGAAGCGGGCTCGGTCGGCCGGGGAAAGGCGGTCGAGGTCGAGAACCGTCGGATCGCCCCAGATCCGCTCGTCGGCCTTGCGCGCCTGGGCCTCGGGCGAAAGGAGGAAGTCGATCGCCACGAGTGCCCCCTCCTTGGCCCGGGCATTGAACGGGATCGCGAGGAAGTGGGTGTTGCCGATCGTCCCGCCCTCGAACAGGAAGGTGCGCACGGTCGGCGGCAGCCGGCCCGCGAGGATCAGGCTCGAGGCCTCGGCCGGGTTGAAGGCCATCGAGAGATCGACCTCGCCGTCGTCGAGCAGCTGGTGCAAGGCCTCCTTGTTGGCCGGATAGGTGCGCCCCTGGCGCCAAAGGTGCGGCCGGATCGCATCGAGCCAGGCGAAGGTCGCGGCCGTCACGGTGTCGAAGGTTCCCGGGTCGGCCGGCCGCTCGAGCCGGCGCGGATCGTCGATCGTGGCATAGAGGACGTGCTTCAAGAAGGTCGTGCCGATGAAGTCGGGCGGCGCCGGGTAGGTGAACCGGCCGGGGGCGGAGCCGGCCCAGCGCGCGAGGGCCGCGAGCGAGCGGGGCGGCTCGGGCAGCCGCGCCGTATCGTGGATCAGCACGAACTGGGCCATCCCCCAAGGGGCCTCGAGCCCCTCGGTGGGCACCGTGAAATCGACGAGGGTGGTGGGCTTGCCCACCGTGTCGACCAGGGCGAAGTTCGGCAAGAGAGGGGTGATCGGCCCGAACAGGAGGCCGTTGTCCTTCATCGCCTTGAAGTTCTCACCGTTGATCCACATGAGGTCGACCGAGCCGCCTTCGATCCGCCCCGCCGTCTTCTCGGCGAGCACCCGGCCGACCGTCTCGGCGATGTCGGTGACCTTGACCGAGACCAGCTCGACGCCGAAGCGGCGGGCGAGCTCGGCGCCGGCCCAGGCGATGTAATCGTTGATTTGCGGCGAGCCGCCCCAGTGGTTGAAATAGACCTTCTGGCCGCGCGCCTTCTCGACGATCGCGGCGAAGCCCTCCGCTGCCCGGCCGAGCCGAGCGAGGGCCACCGCAGCGGCGGCCACGAACAGGTTGCGTCGTCCGAGTCTCATCCGTTCGTCGTCCCGATGTCCTTGCGGGAGCGGATCTAGCGCGTCCACGGGCGCGCGGGGTCAAGAGCCCGTGAGCGGACCCGGCGGCCGGCGCGCTGCGGCCCGAGGTCGAGGGGAAGGCCGGCCGGGCGAGCCGGGCGTGGGCTTCGGTGCCGTATCGATGGTCCGGCCCGGCGTCGCGTGCGTCCCGCAACCCGGCCGGCTCGGCGGGATCGACGCTGCTCGGGGCGAGCCTCCCCGGGGGAGGATCCTGGTGGACGCCCTGGGATTCGAACCCAGAACCTGCGGATTAAAAGTCCGTTGCTCTACCGTTGAGCTAGGCGTCCCCGGTGCGCCGAATCTCGGGCCGGCCGGGCCGAGGGTCAAGCAGGCCAGGGCGGAATGTCGCCCGCCGCTTGCTCCTCGAGGATCGCGGCCGCCTCCTCCGCGAGCCGGCCGGCCTCGATCGCCGCCCGCAGCCGGCGCACGAGATCTTGGTAATACCAGAGATTGTTCCAGGTGAGCAGGATCGCCCCCAAGATTTCCCCGGCCTTGACCAGATGGTGCAGGTAAGCGCGGCTGTAGTCGCGCGCCGCCGGGCAGTCGGAGGTGGGATCGAGCGGCCGCGGATCGTCGGCGTGGCGGGCGTTCTTGAGGTTCACGGGCCCGCGCCGGGTGAAGGCCTGGCCGGTCCGCCCGGAGCGGGTCGGCAAGACGCAGTCGAAGAGGTCGATCCCCCGGAGCACCGCCCCCACGATGTCGGCGGGCTTGCCCACCCCCATGAGGTAGCGCGGCCGGTCCTCGGGCAGGAAGGGGACGGTCGCTTCGAGGGTGCGGAACATCTCGGCCTGCGGCTCGCCGACCGCGAGCCCACCCAGGGCATAGCCGTCGAGGCCGAGTGCGGTGAGCCCCTCGGCCGAGCGGCGGCGCAGCTCGGGGTCGGTCCCGCCCTGGACGATGCCGAACAGGGCGTAGCCCGGTCGCTCCCGAAAAGCCCGTTTCGAGCGCTCGGCCCAGGCGAGCGAGAGCGCCATCGCCCGCTCGACCACCGGCCGCTCGGCCGGCAGCCGGACGCACCAGTCGAGCTGCATCGTGATCGTGGCGTCGAGGAGATCCTGGATCTCGACCGCCCGTTCGGGGGTGAGCTCGTGGCGGGTGCCGTCGAGGTGCGAAGCGAAGACCACCCCCTTCTCCGAGATCGTCCGCAGCGCATCGAGCGACATGACCTGGTAGCCGCCGGAATCGGTCAGGATCGGCCCCGGCCAGCGCATGAACCGGTGCAGCCCGCCGAGCCGGGCGATCCGCTCCGCACCGGGCCGCAGCATCAGATGATAGGTGTTGGCGAGCACCATCCGGGCGCCCGTGGCGGCGACCATCTCGGGGGTCTGGGCCTTGACCGTGGCGGCCGTGCCGACCGGCATGAAGGCCGGCGTTTCGACGACCCCGTGCGCCGTCTCGAGCCGGCCGCGGCGGGCGGCACCGTCGCGGGCCAGCACCGCGAAGGCGAAGCCGCTCACCGAGGCTCCTCGGCGCGGTCCAAGAGGCAAGCGTCGCCGTAGGAAAAGAACCGGTAGCGCTCGGCGATCGCGTGCGCATAAGCCGCCCGCATCCGCTCGAGCCCGGAAAAGGCGCAGACCAACATGAAGAGGGTCGAGCGGGGCAGGTGGAAGTTGGTCAAGAGCCGGTCGACCACGCGGAAGCGGAAGCCCGGGGTCACGAAGAGGTCGGTGGCGAAGTTGCCGGGCGCGACGAGGCCATCGTCCCGCGCCCGGCTCTCGAGCGCCCGCAGCACGGTCGTGCCGATCGCCACGATCCGCCCGCCGCGGGCCCGAACGCGGGCGATCGCCTCCGCCGTCTCGGCCGGGATCGTGCCGTGCTCGCGGTGCATCCGATGGTCGGCGGTGTCCGCGACCTTGACCGGGGCGAATGTGCCGAGGCCCACGTGCAGCGTCACGAAGGCCCGCTCCACCCCGCGCGCGGCGAGCCGCTCGAGCAACGCCCCGGTCAGGTGCAGCGAGGCCGTGGGGGCCGCGACCGAGCCCGGTTGCCGAGCCTGGATCGGCTGATAGTCGCGCAGATCGCGCGGATCGCCGCCCTTCGGCCGGCGGATGTAGGGCGGCAGGGGCATCGCCCCCTGCTCCTCGATCGCCCGCAGGAGCTCGGCTCCGGCGCGGTCGAAGGCGAGCAGCACGCGGCCTTCTTCGTCCTTGGCGGCGACCTCGGCCGCGAGGTCGCGGCCGAGCTGCAGCCGATCGCCCGGGCGCAGCCGCCGACCGGGGCGAGCGAGGGCCCACCAGGAACGCTCGTCCGCGGGCTCGACCAAGGTGGCCTCGACCGCCGCGGTCCCGCGCCGGCCCCAGAAGCGGGTCGGCAGCACACGGCTGTCGTTGAGCACGAGGAGGTCGCCGGGCTCCAGCAGCTCCGGCAGGTCGCCCACGCGCCGATCCAGGAGCCGCTCGCCCACGACGAGGAGCCGGGCCGCCTCGCGCGGCTCGATCGGCCGCTGGGCGACGAGCTCCTCGGGCAGGGCGAAGTCGAAAAGCTCGACCTTCACTCGGCCACCCGCAACCGTCCGCGCTTCTCGTCGAGCCGGCGCAGGACGTTGGCCGAGACCATCGAGGAGACGTCGCCGCCCAGAAGATGGATCTCCTTGACGAACCGGGAGGAGATGAACTGGCTGGTCTCCGAAGCCATGAGGAAGACCGTCTCGAGCCGCGGCACGAGCCGCTTGTTGTTGAGCGCCATCTGGAACTCGTACTCGAAGTCGGAAACCGCCCTGAGCCCGCGGATGATCATGTCGGCCCCGTTCTCGACGGCGAAGCGGACCAGCAGGCACTCGAAGGGCCGGACTTCGACCAGGGCGCCGTTGCCGGCATTGGCGGCCAAGAGCGAGTTGATCTCGGCCTCGACCATCTTCACGCGCTCGTCGAGGGCGAAGAGCGGATCCTTGCCGGCGTTGATCGCGACCGCCACGATCAGCCGATCGACCAAGAGCGTGGCCCGGCGGATGACGTCGAGATGGCCGTTGTGGATGGGGTCGAAGGTCCCCGGATAGACCGCGATCCGCTTCCTGCTCATGCTCGACCCCCGCGGCCGGCCCGGCGTTCCCACCGGATCGTCCTCGACCACCGCCCGCGGGCATCCTAGCCGACCCGGGCGCGGCAGGCGATGCTGCGGTGCGAAAAAGTCGCGCCGCGGCGCGGCACCGGGCTCAGCCGGCCGCGTCCTCCTCCGGGTCCTCGCCGTTCTCGCCCTCGGCGAGCCGGACCGCCGAGACGACGTGCTCGTCGGCGCCCACGTCGAACAGCCGCACACCCTGGGTCGCCCGCCCGGCGATCCGGATCTCGGAAGCGGCGATGCGGATCATCCGGCCCTGATCGGTGACCAGGAGCACGTGGTCGGCCTCGCCCACCGGGAAGGTCGCGGCGACCGGGCCGTTCCGGGCCGAGGTCTCGATCCCGATGATCCCCGAGCCGCCGCGGTTGGTGATCCGGTACTCGTAAGACGAGGTGCGCTTGCCGTAGCCGTTGCGGGTCACCGCGAGCACGAGCTCCTCGAGCCGCTCGAGCTCGGCGAGCCGCTCGGGCGAGAGGGTCGGGCCCGAGGCCTCCTCGCCCTCGCCCTCCTCGCCGGCCGCCCGGCGCTTGGCGTTGGCCCAGCGGACGAAGGCCTCGCGCTCCTCCGCGGTCGCCTCGACATGGGTCAGGAGCGACATCGAGACGACCTCGTCGCCCGGGGCGAGGTCCATGCCGATCACGCCTTCCGAACTGCGCGACTTGAAGACCCGGACGGCGTCGACCGGGAAGCGGATGACCTTGCCCTCGCGGCTCGCCAAGAGCACGTCCTGCCGTTCGGTGCAGAGTTCGGCACCGATCAGCCGGTCGCCCTCCTCGAGGCCCATGGCGATCTTGCCGCTCGCCGGGACCCGCACGAGGTCGGCGAGCTCGTTGCGGCGGACGTTGCCGCGGGCGGTGGCGAAGAAGATGTAGAGCCCCTCGAAGGCCGCCTCGTCCTCGGGCAAGGGTGTGACGGCGGTGATCGTCTCGCCCTCCTCGAGCGCCGGGAAGAGCTGGATCATGGGCTTGCCGCGGGCCTGTGGGGCGCCGAGCGGCAGGCGCCAGACCTTGAGCTTGTAGACCCGGCCGCGGCTCGAGAAGAACAGGACCGGGGTGTGCGTGGAGGCCACGAACAGCCGGGTGACCGCGTCGTCCTCGTGCGGCCGCACGCCGGTCTTGCCCTTGCCGCCGCGCCGCTGGGCCCGGAAGGTCGAGAGCGGCACCCGCTTGATGTAGCCCTTGAGGGTGACGGTGACGACCATCTCCTCGCGCTGGATCAGGTCCTCGATGTCCTGATCCGGCTCGCTCTCGAGGTCGATCTCGGTCCGCCGCGGGCTCGCGAAGCGCTCCTTGAGCTCCACGAGTTCGCCCTTGATCACCGCCAAGAGCTTTTCGCGCGAGCGCAGGATGGCCAGAAGCTCCTTGATCTTGGCCGCGATCTCCTCGAGCTCGGCCTTGATCTTCTCGCGCTCGAGGCCGGTCAGCCGGCGCAGCGTGAGCTCGAGGATCGCCTGGGCCTGGCGTTCGGAGAGCCGGAAGGTCGCGGCATCCTGGGCCGCGCCAACCTCCTCGGGCTCGACCAGCGCCAGGAGCGGGGCCACCGCCTCGGCCGGCCAGGGACGGGCCATCAGCTGCTCGCGGGCCACTTCGGGCGAGGGGGCGGCACGGATCAGCGCGATCACCGGGTCGAGGTCGGCCACGGCGGCGGCGAGGCCAACGAGCACGTGCGCCCGCTCGCGCGCCTTGGCGAGGTCGAAGGCGGTGCGGCGGGTGACCACCTCCTCGCGGAAGGCGAGGAAGGCCTGGAGCATCTCCTTGAGGTCGAGATTGGCCGGCCGGCCGCCGACCAGCGCCACCATGTTGATGCCGAAGCTGGTCTGCAGCGGCGTGAACTTGAAGAGCTGGTTGGCGACGACCTCCGGATCGGCCTCGCGCTTGAGCTCGACGACCACCCGCACGCCGTGCCGGTCGCTCTCGTCGCGGAGATCGGCGACCCCCTCGACCTTCTTCTCGCGCACCACTTCGGCGATGCGCTCGACCATCTTGGCTTTGTTGACGAGGTAGGGGATCTCGGTGACGATGATCGCCTGGCGGCCCCTGACCTCCTCGACGTGCGTCCTGCCGCGCACCACGATCGTGCCGCGGCCGCGGTTTTCCGGGTCCTGGCTCGCATAGGCCCGCAGGATCCCCTGGCGGCCGAGGATGATCCCCCCGGTCGGGAAATCGGGCCCCTGGACGATCTCCGCGAGTTCGTGGGCGGTGGTCTCCGGGCGGTCGATCAGCGCGATCGCGGCGTCGATCACCTCGCCCGGATTGTGCGGCGGGATGTTGGTCGCCATGCCCACGGCGATGCCGCCGGCGCCGTTGACCAGGAGGTTGGGGAAGCGCGCCGGCAGGACCGTGGGCTCTTGTGCGCTCTCGTCGTAATTCGGCCGGAAGTCGACCGTGTCCTTGTCGATGTCGGCCAACAGCGCATCGGCGGCGCGGGCGAGCCGGGCTTCGGTGTAGCGCATCGCCGCCGGCGGATCGCCGTCCATCGAGCCGAAATTGCCTTGGCCGTCGATCAACGGCACCCGCATGGTGAAGTCCTGGGCCATGCGGACCATGGCGTCGTAGATCGCGGCGTCGCCGTGCGGATGGTATTTGCCCATCACGTCGCCGACGATGCGCGCCGACTTGCGGTGCGGCTTGGAGGCCTCGTAGCCGGCCTCGGCCATGGCGTAGAGGATGCGCCGCTGCACGGGCTTCAAGCCGTCGCGCACGTCGGGCAGCGCCCGCGCCACGATCACGCTCATGGCGTAATCGAGGTAGGAGCGCTTCATCTCCTCCTCGATCGGCACGACCTCGAAGGGACGCGGCTGGCCGGTCGTGGTCACGCTGGGGGCTTTCGGGCAGGCTCGAGCCGGGCTCGCCGGCGTGCGGAAACGGCGCGCGCGCCGTTCGATGCGTGTCTAGCAAGCCCCGCTCTCGTCCACAAGTTGCACCGCGGTCGCGGCTCGTCACGGGGCGGGCGGCGGTCGCAGCCCGGCGCCGGCCGGCTCCAGGGTGGCGGCACCGTGGACCCGCCAGAGCAGCAGGGCCCCGGCGCCGCGCCAAGGCGCCCAGTGGGCGACGAGCTCGCGCAAGGCCCGCGCGCTGGGCCGCCGGTCGAGTCCCTTCAAGCGCTGGAAGCCCGCCTGGAGCCCGAGATCGTCGGCCGGGAAGGCGTCCACCCGGCCGAGGGCGAAGAGCAGGTAGATCTCCGCACTCCAGCGGCCGAAGCCGGCGAGCGCGGTGATCCGGGCCACGACCTCTTCGTCGTCGAGCCGGTGGAGCTCGTCAACCGGCAGCCGGCCGTCGAGCACCGCCTCGGCGAGGCCGCGACCATAAGCGATCTTGCGGGTACTGAGGCCGGCCGCCCGCAGCTCGGCCTCGCCGAGCGCGAGGAAGGCCTCGGGGCGGCACGCGCCGCCCATCGCCCGCTCGAGGCGCGCCCAGATCGCCGCGGCCGCTTTCGTGGAAAGCTGCTGGGCCACGACGATCGGCAGGAGCGTCGCGAAGCCCGGCTCGCGCACCCGCGGCTCGGGCGGGCCCAGCCGGGCGAGCGCGGCTTCGACCTCGCGGTCGCGTTCGGCGAGGGCTTCGAGGGCGGCTTCGAGCCGGCTGCGGTCGAGCGGGACGAGCGTCATGCGGCCGGGGTTCGCGCAGCTGGGCCGGGCGGCTCGGGCGGCGGCTCGCGGTGCCAGACGACCGCGCCGCGACCCTTGGCTTTGCCCCGGTAGAGGGCGCCGTCGGCGCGGCGGATCAAGGGATCGGGCTCGTCGCCGTCGTCGGGGAAGAGGGCGATGCCGACGGTCGCCCCGGCGACCAGCCGCCGGCCGTCGACCGTGACCGGCCGGGCGAGCTCCCGGCGGAGCCGGTCGAGCACGGCATGGAGCCCGTCGAGCGTGGCGAGCGGGGCCACGACGAGGGCGAACTCGTCGCCGCCGAGCCGGGCGACCGTGTCGGTGGCGCGGACCGCGCGGGTGAGGCGGCGGGCCACGGCGCGCAGCAGCTGGTCGCCCGCGGCGTGCCCCAGCGCATCGTTGACCGCCTTGAAGTCGTCGAGGTCGAGCATCAGCAGGGCACCGCGGCCGCCTTCCCGGCGGACCCGGGCGATCGCCTGGGCGAGACGATCCTGGAACAGGAGCCGGTTGGGCAGGTCGGTGAGCGGGTCGTGGAAGGCCAGGTGGCGGACCTCGGCGGCGGCCGCGTCGAGCGCCTCGAGCCGCCGCCAGAGGAAGAATCCCGGCACGGCGGCGGCGAGCAGGAAGAGGGCGGCCACGACGATCGAGGACCAGATGAAGGTGCTGCGATAGGCGGCGACCTTGTCGGAGAGGTCGACCGAGACCTGGAGCAGCCCGGCGAGCCGCCCGTCCCGGGCGATCGGCACCACCGCCTCGCCGACATGGGCGGGCCAGCCCGGTGCGTGGACCGGGCGGACCGCGGCGCGGATGTCGCGCTGGGCGAGCGCCTCGGTCACGAGCGCGCGGACCGTCCCGTCGTCGGGCAGGGGCGCGGGGGCGGCCGGCAGGATCTCGCGACCGCCCGGGATCGGCCGGCCGGTCCGGTCGAGGAGCGTGACCGCCACGACGCGCGAGCGGTCGGCGGCCCGGCCCAGGGCCTCGCGCTGTTCGGCCGTCACCGTCCCGGTCTCGAGGACGCTCTCCAGGCCGGGGACGAGTTTGCGCAGGAAGTCGGCGGTCGAGGCGGCGACGAACCGGGCGTCCTCGCGGACCAGCCGGTCGGCCAGCCACCAGCCGAGGCCGAGCCCGCTGGCGAGGATCAGCGCCAGCACCAGGAGCGGGCCGAGCAGCACGCGCGGGCCCACGCGGAAGGCCAGGGCATCTTGGAGCACGCCCGGCCGGGGCGCGGTCGCCCGCGCCGCGACCTGGGCCACCGCGAGCGCCTCGCTCGATCGGCCGTGCGGCGGCATCGGTACCTCCCGACCGGCCGCGACCGTCGCCGATCGGGCCGGGCGATCCCCGGCGTCCCGCTCGCCGGGTCGCCGCACTGAACCATGAAGCGGCCGCCGGCTCAACCTGTGAACGGGATCCCGGCCCGTTTCATCCGACGACGCGAGCCACCCGCCGTGGCCAGGGTCGACCCGCCGTGCTATCGGCGGCCCGGCTGGCCGGGGGTTACCGGGAACGGGCGGGGATGGAACGCGAGAGCCTGAGCTTCGACGTGGTCATCGTGGGCGCCGGGCCGTCCGGGCTTGCCGCCGCCATCCGCCTGAAGCAGCTCGCCGAAGCATCCGGTCGCGAGCTCTCCGTCTGCGTCCTCGAGAAAGGCTCGGAAGTGGGCGCCCACATCCTCTCGGGCGCCTGTCTCGAGCCCCGAGCGCTCGACGAGCTCTTGCCCGACTGGAAGCAGCAGGGGGCGCCGGTGAAGACGCCCGTGGTCGAGGACCGGTTCCTCTACCTCACCGCCCGGCGGGCCTTCCGCCTGCCCACCCCACCGCCCATGCGCAACCACGGCAACTTCGTGATCTCGCTCGGCGATCTCTGCCGCTGGCTCGCCGGCCGGGCGGAGGCCCTGGGCGTCGAGATCTTCCCGGGCTTCGCCGGGGCGCGGCTCCTGCTCGACGAGGAGGGCCGGGTCCGGGGCGTCGGCACGGGCGACATGGGGGTCGGCAAGGACGGCGAGCCGGGCCCGCATTTCCAGCCAGGCATCGACATCGAGGCGCGGCTCACCCTCCTCGCCGAAGGCTGCCGCGGCTCGCTCGCCAAGGAGGCCATGGCCCGCTTCGGCCTGCGCGAGGGCGTGCAACCGCAGACCTACGGCATCGGCATCAAGGAGCTCTGGGAGATCCCGGCCGAGCGGCACCGGCCCGGGCTCGTCCTCCATTCGATCGGCTGGCCGCTCGATTCGCGGACCTATGGCGGCTCCTGGCTCTACATGTTCGGGGCCAACCTCGTCTCCTTGGGGTTCGTGGTCGGTCTCGATTACGAGAACCCCTGGCTCTCGCCGTTCGACGAGCTGCAGCGCTGGAAGACCCACCCCGCTATCCGGCCGTTCCTCGAAGGCGGCCGCCGCCTCGCCTACGGCGCCCGCGCGCTCTCCGAGGGCGGCTTCCAGTCGATCCCGCGTCTGGTGGCCCCCGGCCTCGCGCTCGTCGGCGACTGCGCCGGTTTCCTCAACGTGCCCAAGATCAAGGGCACGCACACCGCCATGAAGTCGGGCATGGTCTGCGCCGAGGCGGCGTTCGAGGCGCTCGCTTCCGGTGCCGAGCGGCCCCTGCTCGAGAGCTACCCCGAGCGGCTGCGACGGAGTTGGCTCTGGGACGAGCTCTACCGGGTCCGCAACGTCCGCCCGGCGTTCCGGTTCGGGCTCTGGCCGGCGCTCGGCTACGCCGCCCTCGACACCTGGCTGTTCCGCGGCAAGGCCCCTTGGACGCTCCGCCACCACCGCGCCGACCACGAAACCTTACGGCCGGCCGCCGCGTGCCCGCGGATCGACTACCCCAAGCCCGACGGGGTCTTGACCTTCGACAAGCTCTCCTCGGTGTTCGTCTCGAACACGAATCACGAGGAAGATCAGCCCTGCCATCTCCGGCTGCGCGACCCCGAAGTGGCGCTGCGCGTCAATTGGCAGACCTATGCCGGCCCGGAGAGCCGCTACTGCCCGGCCGCGGTCTACGAATGGATCGACGACGGCAAGGGCGGCAAACGCTTGCAGATCAACGCCCAGAACTGCGTCCACTGCAAGACCTGCGACATCAAGGATCCGACCCAGAACATCGACTGGGTGCCCCCGCAAGGCGGTGGCGGGCCGAACTATCCGAGCGGCATGTGAGCGTGGCGCCGGCTCAGCCGAACGCGAGCCGTCGCGGAGGCGGCGGGACGGCCGACACGGCCGGGGCCGGGGTCGCGTCCCGGCGGTCGGGTGTCGTGTGCCCGGCCAGCGGGAATGCCGCGGGAGCGGGCCGGGAGGCGCGGGTCGCCGCGGGCCGCGGGGCCGCCTCGCTCGGCTGCGCAGGAGGGGCCACGGGCGGCGGCGCGGGCTCGGTCGCCGAGTCCGAGGGCGAGCCGGCGGTCGGGTCGGCTACGGCGGGACCGGCCGTCGGCGCCGACGGCGGCGGGGCGGTGGTCGGCGCCGACGCCGGGGCCACCGGCTCGGCGGGCGAGTCGGCGGGGCCGGTCGTCACGGTCGGCTCGGGAGCCGTCGGTTCCGTCATGGCGCGGCGGACCGCCCGGACCTTTTCGTGCATCTCGGCGCACCATTCCCGCCGGCCTTGGCTGAGCGCCCGCGACGGGATCGCAACCGGCCTCAATTGCCAAAGCCAGCGCAGCTCGAGCTTGAGCTCGTCCGCGTCCTTGGCGAGCCGGGCACGGTAGCGGATCAAGCTGTCGAGGGACGGCATGCCGACCGCCACCTCGCCCCGAGCGAGGCTGCGCAGTACCCGCTCGTCGACCGCGTCCAGCCGGCGCCGCCGCCAAGCGGCGCAGGCGAAGGTATCGGCGACGGCCTGCTCGGCCTCGTCGACCGGCACGAGGCGGGCCTCCCAATCGCGCCGCAGGGCGGCGAAGGCAGGCGCCTCCTCCTCCGGCAGGTCGGGGAGCGGGTCGCCGAGCCGCAGCGGCGGGGCGGCCGGCCGGCGCGGCGCCGGCTCGTCGGGGCCCGGGCCGGCGGCCCGGGGCTCGAGCGGCGGCGGTGGCATCGGTGCGGCCGTCTCCGGGTCGGGACGGACGAAGGAGGCGGTGCAGGTCATGGGGGTCGATCCGCTGGCGGGGCGCCGGGGAGCCGGCGCCGGCTCGCGGATCTCTAACCCACTATAGGAACAATGTCAAGGAAACCGGCCGGAGGTCAGACGGCGTAGGGTGGGCGCTCGAAGCCCGCGGGCGATCGGGTGAAGACCTCCACCCCGTCCTCGGTGACGCCGACCGTGTGCTCGAACTGGGCCGAAGGCTCGCGGTCGCGGGTCACCGTGGTCCAGCCGTCGGCGAGGATCTTCACCTCCGCCCGACCGGCGTTGATCATGGGTTCGATGGTGAAGAACATGCCGGGTCGGAGCACGAGCCCCTCGCCGGGCTTGCCGAAATGGCGCACCTCGGGGGCGTCGTGGAACACCCGGCCGATGCCGTGGCCCACGAAGTCGCGCACGACCGAGAAGCGGGCGGCTTCGGCGACCTTCTGGATGGCGTGGCCGACATCGCCGAGCGTGGCACCCGGGCGGACCGCGCGGATGCCCGCCCACATGGCCTCGTAGGTCACCTCGATGAGCCGGCGGGCCTTGACCGGGATCCGCTCGATCGGCCCCACCACGAACATGCGGCTCGTGTCGCCGTACCAGCCGTCGAGGATCACGGTCACGTCGATGTTGAGCGTGTCGCCCTCGCGGAGGCGCTTCTCCTCAGAGGGGATGCCGTGGTTGACCACGTGGTTGACCGAGATGCAGCAGGAGGCCGGGAACGGGTTGTTCGGCTGCTCGCGGTGGGGATAGCCCTTGGTCGCCGGCACGCCGCCGTGCGCGCGCATGAAGGCGTCGATCGCCCGGTCGATCGCCGCGGTCGTGACACCCGGTCGGATCAGGGGGGTGACGTGGTCGAGGGTCATCGCGGCGAGCCGACCGGCGGCGCGCATGCCGGCGAAGGCCTCGGGCCCGTGGATCGGGACCGGCCTCTTGTCGCCGTCGGTGTCGGTGATCCTGCGGTGCATCCGGCTCATGCGTCGACCGTCCCGGAACAGGCGAGCTCAGCCCGGGGCGACGGCCGGCCGGGCGAGGACCTCGGGATTGAGCAACAGCCCGGCGCCGGGGTCCTGACCGCGCAGCACGGAGAGCACGTTGGCCACCGTGCGCGCCGCCATGGTCTCGATCGCCCACTCGCTCGCCCCCGCCGCATGTGGGGTCAAGACGACGTTCGGCAAAGACCGGAGACGGGAGGTCTCGGGCAGGGGCTCGACGGCCATCACGTCGAGCCCGGCGCCGGCGATCGTGCCGCGCTCGAGGGCCTCGATCAGCGCCGCCTCGTCGACGAGACCGCCGCGCGCGGTGTTCACGAGGAAGGCCGTGCGCTTCATGAGGGCGAGCCGGCGAGCGTCGATCAGGTGGCGGGTCTCGGCGGTCAAAGGCGCGTGCAGCGAGACGAAGTCGGCCCGGGCCAGGAGCTCGTCGAGCGGGACCAGGGTGCAACCGAGCCGGGCCAGCGCCTCGCCGTCCATGTAGGGATCGGCCACCAGGACTTCCATGCCGAAGCCCTGGCAGCGCTTGGCGAGCGCCCGGCCGATCCGACCGAAGCCCACGATCCCCACGGTGGCGCCCGTGAGTCGGCCGTGGAACAGGAGCTGCCAGCGGCCCTCACGGATCGCCTCGTCGTAGCGGCGGATGGCGTGCGCGAGGCAGGCCATGAGCGCGAAGGCGTGGTCGGCCACCGGCTCGTGGTTCGAGCCGAAGGCCATCGCCACGGCCACCCCGTGGCGGGTGGCGGCCGCCACGTCCACGGCATCGTAGCCGACCCCGAGCCGGGCCACGACCTTGAGCCCGGGGGCCGCGGCGAACACGCGCTCGGTGTAGGGCTCTTGGCCCGCGAGGCTGGCCACGCAGCCGGCCAGGAGCCGCAAGAGCTCGTCCTCCCGCAGCGGCCGGCCGTAGGGGTTGGGGACGAGCTCGAGGCCGGCCTCGACGAGCGGCTTCAAGAGGTGCTCGCGGCCCTGGAGGTGGACCACGGCCACCAAGACCTTGCCGGGCGCGGCCGGGCCGGGGGCCGCCACCCGGCGGTGCACGGTCACCTTGCGCTCGAGCAGGAGCGGCTCGGCCCGCTCGCGGTACCAGGCGAGGTAGGGGGCGGCCTTGTGCGCCTCGAAGGCCGCCTCGTCGCGGTACACCTCGTAGACGAAGGCGCGGTCCGGGTCGCTGCCGTCCCGGACCACGTCGAACTGCAGGCAGCCCGGCTCGTTCGTCCGGCTGTTGCGGGCGTGCTGCTCGAGCAGGGGGAGGAATTCGTCCATCCGGCCCGGCACGACCTTGAACTCGGCCAGCACGACGAGCGCCTCGTCTCGCGCCACGGCTCTTCTCCTCGGCGAGGCCCTAGCCGGATCCCCCGACCGCCGCCCGGGCGGCGCGCGAGCGGACATGCTCGCGCCAGGCCGCGTAGCAGCCGGCGCCCACGACGACCAGGGCGCCGGTCACCGTCCAGCGGTCGGGCAGGTCGCCGAACACGAGGTAGCCGATCACGACCGCCCAGACCAGCATCGTGTAGGAGAAAGGCTGGATCACCACGGCCGGCGCGTGGGCGAGCGCCCGCACGAGGCAGTAGTGCCCCGTCGCTCCGAGCGTGGCGAGGGCCGCGAGCAGGCCCCATTCGGCCGCCGTGAGCGGCTGCCAGTAGAAAGGGCCCACGAGCGAGAGCAGGAAGGCCGCCACGACCGTTTGCCAGAGGAAGCTCGTCTGCGGCGGATCGGCCGTGCCGGCGAGCCGCGTCAGGATGTTGTAGAGGGCGTACATGCCGGCGGCGAGGGCGGCCAAGAGGAGCGCCGGGTGGACCTCGGCGAAGCCCGGTCGGATGATCACGAGCACGCCCGAAAAGCCGACCGCGACCGCGGTCCAGCGCCGCCAGCCGACCCGCTCACCCAGAAGGGGCACCGAGAGCGCCGTGACGATCAAGGGGGTCGCCGCCAGCACCGCGTGGACGTCGGCCAAGGGCAGGGCGCGGAAGCACAAGAGCACGATGCCCATCTCGACGACCAGGAGTGCCGTGCGGCCGATCTGCAGCCAAGGCCGGGTCGAGCGGAGGTTGCGCCGCACACCGGCCGGACCCAGCACCAGGAGCACGAGGGGCAGGGCCGCCAGATGGCGCAGCCAGAGCACGAGCGGCGCCGGATGATGGGTCACGAGGTGTTTCGAGATCCCGTCCATGGCGCCGAAGCAGGCCATCGCGAAGACCGCGAGCGCGATGCCCCTGAGCTCGCTGCGGACCAGCGGGGCGGGGGCGGCGGCGCGCTCAGCCCGCACCGGGCGGTCGCCTGGAGGTCCAGCCGGTCTGCGTCTCGAAGGCGTGCGCGGTGCGCAGGAGGAGTGCCTCGGCGAACGGCCGGCCGACGAGTTGCAGGCCCACCGGCATGCCGCGCGAATCGAAGCCCATGGGCACCGAGAGCGCCGGCAGGCCGAGATAATTGGCGAAGCCGATCGCCGAGCCCATCGCGGTCGAGATCGCGACGAAGCGCGAATCGCCGCCCGTATCGGTCTCGGCGAGCGTGGGGGTGCGGACCGGGCAGGTGGGCAAGGCCAGGACGTCGCAGGCCCCGAAGACCTCGGCCACGAAGCGCTCGAGCAGCGGCGTGCGCAGCTGCAGCGCGCGGAGATAATCGACCGCGCCCAGAGCGAAGCCGGGCATCATCCGGGCGAGCGTTTCGGGGTTGTAGTCGGCCCGGCGGGTGCGGACGAGCTCGCGGTGCAGCGCCGCGCACTCGACCGTGAGGACGATCCGGCGCAGCGCGTTCGAGGGCGCCAGGGCCGGGATCGGCTGCTCGTGGACCCGGGCGCCGAGCGCGCGGAAGGCGGCCATCGCCTCGCGCTCGAGGGCGGCGATCTCGGCCTCGGGCTCGACCTCGAGGCCGTCGCGGGCGAAGCCGATCCGCAGCCCCTTCACACCCGCGTCGATCGAAGCGGCGAGCGCGCCCGGCGGGCGGGGGCTCGTCGTCCGGTCGAGGGGATCGGGGCCGGCGATCGCCTCGAGCAGGAGCGCGCAGTCGCGCGCGGTCCGCGCCAAGGGACCCACGTGGTCGAGCGAGAAGGAGAGCGGCATCGCCCCGGCGCGGCTCACCCGCCCGAAGGTCGGTTTGAGCCCCACGATACCGCACAGCGCCGCCGGCACGCGGATCGAGCCGCCCGTGTCCGAGCCGAGGGTGCCCGGGACCAGCCGGGCTGCGACCGCGGCGGCCCCACCACTCGTCGAGCCGCCGGTCACCCGGCTCGGATCCCAGGGGTTGCGCGGGTGGCCGGTGTGTCGGTTGTGGCCGGTGATGCCGAGGGCGAACTCGACCATGTTCAAGCGGCCGAGGTCGATCGCCCCGGCGGCATCGAGCCGGGCGATCACGGTGGCGGTGCGCTCGGCCACGCGGCCGCGGTGGATCTTGGTACCCCACTCGGAGAGCTCGCCCGCGCGGTCGAACATGTCCTTGTGGGCCAAGGGTACGCCGTGCAGCGGGCCCAGGACGCGGCCCTCGGCGCGCGCCCGGTCGAGCGCCTCGGCGCGGGCGAGCGCTTTCTCGGGCCAGAGGCGCGCCACCGCCACGAGCTCGCGGCCCCGGGTGTCGAGTGCGGTGAGTGCCGCCTCGGTGGCGGCTCGCGCCGTGACCTCGCCGGTCCGCAGCCGGGCGGCAAGCTCGGCGAGCGGCAGATCGAGGAGCGGGCTCACGGTCACGCCTCCGCGGCCGGCTCGGGCTCGGCCAGCCGCTCGAGGGCGGCTTCGAAGTCCTGCGGCTCGAGGCCGAAGGGCAGGAGCCGGGCCGCGACCTCCCGGGCGGTCCGGGCGAGCGCTTCCGCGGTCCGCCGATGCTCGGCCTCGATCGGGATCTCCTCGGCCGCCCCGCTCGTCTCGTCCATGCCCGATCTCCCCACTGCCCGGCGAGGGGTTAGCACCGGCGCGCGACGGATAGAACGCGCGCGCACCGGACCCCGGCATGCGAGCCGTCGGGAAGCGCGGGGCGCGCGGCCCGCCGCCGGCCGCGGGGCGGCGATCCCGTGGCGGCGGTTGGCCGGACGGGCGACCCCGGCTAGATCGGTCGGAGTCGGTGAAGGGTCGGAGCCGGGCGGGGGCGGTCGTGGCGCGGCAGGCGGTGGTCGAGACGGCGGGCGAAATCGGAGCGACGGAAAAGCTCGAGCTCTTGCGCGCGATCGAGAAGAAGATCCTGTGGCTGTCGGCCTGGACGATCCACCACGCCAACCATCTGCGGCCCTCGCGCGACAACCTCAAGGTCGGCGGGCACCAGGCCTCCTGCGCGTCCGTCGCCTCGATCGTCACGGCGCTGTTCTTCGACGTGCTGCGGCCGGGCGACCGGATCGCGGTCAAGCCGCACGCGAGCCCGATCTACCACGCCGCCATGTATCTGCTCGGCCGGCAGAGCCGCGAGCGGCTCGAGCGGTTCCGGGCGATGGGCGGCGCCCAGGCCTACCCCTCGCGCACCAAGGACGCCACGGGTGTGGACTTCTCGACGGGCTCGGTCGGGCTCGGCGTCGCTATGACGCTCTTCGCGTCCCTGGCCCAGGACCATGTCCGGCTCAGAGGGCTCGCGCCCGCGGACCTGCCCGAGGGGCGGATGGTGGCGATCGTGGGCGATGCCGAGCTCGACGAGGGCAACGTCTTCGAGGCCCTGCTCGAGGGCTGGAAGTACGATGTGCGCAATCTCTGGTGGGTGATCGACTACAACCGACAGAGCCTGGATCGGGTCGTACCCGAGAAGCTGTTCGCCAAGATCGAACAGTTCTTCGCGACGGTCGGTTGGAACGTCGTCACCGTCAAATACGGCAAGAAGCTGCAGGCGGCCTTCGCCCGGCCGGGCGGCGAGGTCTTGAAAGAGTGGATCGACGCCTGCCCGAACGATCTCTACGCCGCCTTGACCTTCAAGGGCGGGGCCGCCTGGCGGGCGCATCTCGAGAGCGACCTCGGCCGCAACCCGGCGATCCGCCGGATCCTCGAGGAGCACGACGATGCCGGTTTGGCCGCCCTCATGACCAATCTCGGCGGCCACGACCTCGAGGCGCTCCTCGAGGCCTTCCACGCCGTCGCCGACGACCGGCCGCACTGCTTCATCGCCTACACGGTCAAGGGCTACGGCCTGCCGATGGCCGGTCACAAGGACGCCCACGCGGCTCTCATGACGCCCGAGCAGATCGAGACGCTGCGGGCCGCACATGGGATCCCGCCGGGCGCCGAGTGGGAGCCGTTCGCCGGCCTCGAGGTGGACGAGACGGCACTCCGCCGGTTCCTCGAAGCCGTGCCCTGGACGCGGCGGACCGAGCGGTTCACCGCTCCGCCCGTGCCGGTCCCGGCCGTGCTGCCGATGGGCCGGCGGACGGTCCAGACCTCGACCCAGGAGACCTTCGGCCGGATCATGGGCGAACTCGCCCGCTCGGATCTGCCCTTGGCCGAGCGGATCGTCACGACCTCGCCCGACGTCACGGTCTCGACCGGGCTTTCCGCCTGGGTCAGCCGGCGGCACGTCTTCAACCGCAAGGAGCACGAGGACGTGTTCCGCGCCGAGCAGGTGACCTCGCCCACGCTCTGGCGCGAGAGCCGCACGGGCCAACACGTCGAGCTCGGCATCGCCGAGAACAATCTGTTCTTGAACTTGGCCGCCCTCGGCCTCGCCCACGAGCTGTTCGGCGCGCGGCTCCTGCCGGTGGGCACGCTCTACGACCCGTTCATCGCCCGCGGCCTCGATGCCTTGACCTACGCCTGCTACCAGGGCGCCCGCTTCGTGCTCGTCGCCACACCGTCGGGTGTGAGCCTGGCGCCCGAGGGCGGCGCGCACCAGTCGATCGGCACCCCCCTCGTCGGCATGGCCCAGCCCGGCCTCACCTATCTCGAGCCGGCGTTCGCCGACGAGGTCGAGGTGATGCTCCGCTGGGCCTTCGCGCACATCCAAGAAGCCGAAGGCGGAGCGGTCTATCTGCGCCTTTCGACACGACCGATCGCCCAGCCCGACCGGCGGATGGACGCGGCGCTCGAGCGCGCGATCCTCGACGGCGGCTATTGGCTCGTGCCGCCGAGCGAGGGGGCGGAGCTCGCGATCGCCTTCACGGGCGCGGTCGCCCCGGAGGCCCGGGCGGCTCTCGAGGCGATTCGCGAGGAGGTGCCGGGGGCGGGGCTCTTGTGCGTCACCTCGCCCGACCGGCTGTTCGCGGACTGGCGGGCGGCCGGGCGGGCCGCCTGGGCGAGCCGGCTCTTGGCCCCGCTCGCTGCGGATGCCGGGCTCGTCACGGTGCTCGACGGCCATCCGGCGACGCTCGGCTGGCTCGGTTCGGTGCGCGGCCAGCGCATCGAGGCGTTGGGCGTCGACCGCTTCGGCCAGTCGGCCGACATCCCGGACCTCTACGCCGCGATGCGGATCGACGCCGAGGCGATCCAGGATGCCTGCGCCCGGGCGCTGGTCGAGCGGGCCCGCGGCCGGCCCTAGCCGCCGCACCGGGCGCCGCTGACGGGAGCCGCCCCCGCCAACACTTGCCTTGCCCGCCGCCGACCCGCGTCCTAAAGGCCCGGCTCGGAAGGGGATCGCCCGAGGGGGGAACGGCCATGGACATGACCGGCGAGTACCGGATCCCGGCGCCGCGGCAGCGGGTCTGGGAGATGCTCAACGATCCGGAGGTGCTGGCCAAGGCCATCCCGGGCTGCGAATCGTTGCAGAAGATCTCCGACACCGAGCTGCAGGCCAAAGTGAAGGCCAAGGTCGGGCCGGTCTCGGCGACCTTCGCCGGCAAGGTCACGCTCTCCGACCTCGATCCGCCGGCCGCTTACACGATCACGGGCGAAGGCTCGGGCGGCGTGGCGGGCTTCGCCAAGGGCGGGGCGCGGGTCCAGCTCCTCGAGGACGGGCCCTCGGGGACGATCCTCAAATACGAAGCCAAGGCCGAGGTCGGCGGCAAACTGGCCCAGATCGGCTCGCGGCTCATTCAGGGCACGGCCAAGAAGATGGCCGACGAGTTCTTCGGCAAGTTCGCCGAGCTCGTCGCCGCGGCCCGACCGGCCGAAGCGGCCCCGGCGGCCGAAGCCGCACCGCCACCGCCGCGGCCGGCCGCCCCGCCGCCACCCGCCCCGCCGCCACCCGCGGGGATCGCCGGGATCCCCTGGATCTGGATCGTGGCCGCGGCCGTGGTGCTCGTCGTGCTGCTCGTCGCGCTGTTCGGGGGGTGAACGCGCGAGGAGTTCGAGGGGCCCGGAGCCGGCCGAGCGCACGGCCCGGGCGCGTTGACGCTCGGCGGGCCGGCACTTAGGTTGCGGCACGCCGGAGAAAGGATCGGGCCGCTTTCGTGCACGCTGCAGCGAGGTCGTCGTGCGGGCGGGGCGCGGCCGACAGAGGATGACCGAGGGATGGGAGGGTCGTGCCGATGCGAGTGTCGATGACGGTCAACGGCAAGGCGGTGAGCGGCGAGGTCGAGCCGCGCACGCTCCTGGTCGAGTTCCTGCGCAACCAACTCGGGCTCACCGGCACGCACGTGGGTTGCGACACGAGCCAGTGCGGCTGCTGCGTGGTCCATGTCGACGGCGCGTCCGTGAAGTCCTGCACCATGCTCGCGGTCCAGGCCGACGGCGCCTCGGTCACCACGATCGAGGGGTTGGCGCAGGGCGGCAAGCTGCATCCGCTGCAGCAGGCCTTCCACGAGCATCACGGCCTGCAATGCGGCTTCTGCACGCCGGGGATGATCATGAGCGCGGCCGATTTGTTGCAGCGCAACCCCGATCCGACCGAGCACGAGGTGCGCGAGTGGCTCGAGGGGAACCTCTGCCGCTGCACCGGCTACCACAACATCGTGAAGGCGATCTTGGCCGCGGCGCAGACCATGCGCGGGATGGCCAAGGCCGCCGAATGAGATCCCGGGGGAAGAGCGGAGGCTAGGATGGTCGAAAAGGGCATCGGCGCGCGCGTCCCCAGGAAGGAGGACCTGCGCTTCATCACCGGCCGTGGCCGCTACACCGACGACATCAACCAGCCCGGCCAGGCCTACGCGGTGTTCGTGCGCTCGCCGCACGCGCACGCGCGGATCAAGCGGATCGACAAGGCCCCGGCGCTCGCCATGCCGGGCGTGCTCGCGGTGCTCGACGGTGACGACGTCAAAGCCGACGGGCTCGGCAACCTGATCTGCGGCTGGCTCGTCAAGTCGAAGGACGGCTCGCCCATGAAGATGGGCAAGCATCCGCTCTTGGCGCAAGAGAAGGTCCGCTACGTGGGCGACCGGGTGGCGGTCGTGGTGGCCGAGACCCCGGCGCAGGCCAAGGACGCGGCCGAGGCCTTGGTCGTCGAGTACGAGGAGCTCGAGCCGGTGGCCGACCTCGGCCGGGCGCACGGCGCCGCCGCGTTGGTCCACGAGGAGGCCCCGAACAATCTCTGCTACGATTGGGAGCTCGGCGACAAGGCGGCGGTCGAGGCGGCGTTCGCCAAGGCCCACCACGTCACCAAGATGGAGCTCGTCAACAACCGGCTCGTGCCGAACGCGATGGAGCCCAGGGCCGCGATCGGCCATTGGGATCCGGGCCAAGACGCCTACACGCTCTACCTCACGAGCCAGAACCCGCACGTGCACCGGCTCGTCATCTCGGCGTTCATCGGCATCGCTCCCGAGCACAAGCTGCGGGTCGTCGCCCCCGACGTGGGCGGCGGCTTCGGCTCGAAGATCTTCATCTACGGCGAGGAGTGCGTCGTCCTCTGGGCGTCCAAGAAGATCGGCGGCCGGCCGGTGAAGTGGGTGGCCGAGCGCTCCGAGAGCTTCTTGACCGACGCGCACGGCCGCGACCACGTCACGACCGCCGAGCTCGCGCTCGACAAAGAGGGCAACTTCCTGGCCTTGCGGGTCAACACCAAGGCCAATCTCGGGGCCTACATGAGCACCTTCAGCTCGTGTATCCCCACATATCTCTACGCGACCTTGCTCGCCGGCCAGTACAAGACGCCGGCGATCTACTGCGACGTGCAGGCCTACTACACCAACACCGCGCCGGTCGACGCCTATCGCGGCGCCGGGCGGCCGGAAGCGAGCTTCCTGATCGAGACCCTCGTCGATCAGGCGGCGATCGAGATGGGGATGGACCCGGCGGAGATCCGCCGCAAGAACTTCATCCCCAAGAGCGCCTTCCCCTACCAGACGCCGGTGGCGCTCGTGTACGACACGGGCGACTACGAGGCCTGCCTGGACGAGGCGCTCCGGCTCGTCGACTATGCCGGCTTCCCGGCGCGGCGGGCGGAGAGTGAGCGGCGCGGCAAGCTGCGCGGCATCGGCATCTCCTGCTACATCGAGGCCTGCGGCATCGCGCCCTCGGCGGTGGTGGGCTCGCTCGGCGCGGGCGTGGGCTTGTGGGAGAGCGCCAAGGTGCGCTTCACCCACACCGGCAAGGTGCAGGTGCTGACCGGCACCCACACCCACGGCCAGGGCCACGAGACGACCTTCTCCCAGCTCGTGGCCGAGAAGCTCGGCGTTCCTTACGAGGACGTCGAGGTGATCCACGGCGACACGGAGAAGACGCCGGTCGGCATGGGCACCTACGGCTCGCGCTCGCTCGCCGTGGGCGGTGAGGCGATCGTCAAGGCCTGCGACAAGATCATCGCCAAGGGCAAGAAGATCGCCGCCCACCTGCTCGAGGCCTCCGAGGCCGACATCGAGTTCAAAGACGGCAAGTTCACCGTAGCCGGTACCGACAAGTCCAAGACGATCGGCGAGGTGGTGTTCGCCGCCTACGTGCCGCACAACTATCCGGCCGGCCTCGAGCCGGGGATGGAGGAAGGGGCGTTCTTCGACCCGCCGAACTTCACCTACCCGGCCGGGACCTATGTGTGCGAGGTCGAGGTCGACCCGCAGACCGGCAAGGTGGACATCGTCAAGTTCGTGGCGGTCGACGATTTCGGCAACGTCGTCAACCCGATGATCGTCGAGGGCCAGGTCCATGGCGGGCTGGTCCAGGGCATCGGCCAAGCCCTGCTCGAGGGCGTCCGCTACGACGAGAGCGGCCAGCTCTTGACCGGCTCCTACATGGACTATTGCATGCCGCGGGCCGACGACGTGCCGTCCTTCGAGGTGGTGACCGCGCGGGGCACCGCCTGCACCTCGAACTCGCTCGGGGTGAAGGGCTGCGGCGAGGCCGGGGCGATCGGCGCGCCGGCCGCGGTGATCAACGCGATCCGCAACGCGATCGGCGTGCGGGTCGAGATGCCGGCCACGCCCGAGCGGGTCTGGCGGGCGATCCAGTCGAGCCCGCTCGCCAAGGCGGCCGAGTGAGGGGGAGGAACGAATGTACGCGTTCGACTATCATCGGCCGGCCTCGCTCGCCGAGGCGGCGCAGCTTCTTGCCGGCAACCCCGAGGCCAAGCTCCTGGCCGGCGGCCAGACCTACATCCCGACCCTGAAGCAGCGCCTCGCCAAGCCCGCAGCGGTGATCGACCTCGGGCGGATCGCCGAGCTGCGCGGCATCCAGGAGGAGGCGGGCGGGCTCACGATCGGGGCGACGACCCGGCACGCCGAAGTGGCCGGATCGCCCTTGGTCAAGCGGGTCATCCCCGCCCTCGCCGCCCTCGCCGAGGGGATCGGCGACCCGCAGGTCCGCAATTGCGGCACGCTCGGCGGCTCGATCGCCAACAACGATCCGGCGGCCGACTACCCGGCGGCGGTCGTGGGCCTCGGTGCCACGGTGCGCACGAGCAAGGGCCGCAGCATCGCCGGCGACGATTTCTTCACCGGCATGTTCGAGACCGCGCTCGAGCCGGACGAGATCGTCACGGCCGTCCATTTCCCGAAGCCCGAGAAGGCGGCCTACGCCAAGTTCCCGAACCCGGCGAGCCGCTACGCGATCGTCGGCGTGTTCCTGGCCAAGACCGCGGGCGGGGTGCGGGTGGCGGTGACCGGGGCGGCCCCCTGCGTGTTCCGGGCGACCGCCCTCGAGCAGGCGCTCGCCGCCTCCTGGTCGCCGGCGGCGATCGACGGGGTCACGATCGACGCCTCGAACCTCAACAGCGACATCCACGCCCAGGCCGACTACCGGGCCCATCTGATCAAGGTCATGGCCAAGCGGGCGCTGGCCGCGGCCGGCTGAGCGGCACGGCCGGGCCGGGTCGCGCTTCGAGTTCACGCGCGCCGGGAAGGGGGCCTTCGGGCCCCCTCTCTCGTTTCAGGGCACCCGTGAGGCGATCGGGTCGCCCGCTCGGCTCTCCGGGGCCTCCGCCGCCCGGAGCGGGACGAGCGGGAGCGCCCGTTCGATGACCGCGGCGGGCTCCTCCTCCGCGCGCCCCGGCGCGGACCGCGAGCCATCGAAGCGCGCGGCGAGCAGGGCTAGCCGGACACCGAGGACCCCGCCCGCGGCGTTGGCGAGCGCGTCCCAGGGGCTCGCGTCGCGACCGACGCTCAACAGCTGGAGGGCTTCGCCGGCCGCCGCGGCGACCAGGACGAGGAGGGCCGGCACAGCGAGGCCGCGGGCACCCGCCGCCCGCGCGACGAGGAATCCGAGCGTCGCGGCGAGCCCCAGATGGCCGAGATAGGGCACGCTCTCGTATCGGCCGAGGGCCTCGACGAGCGGCCCCGGGAGCAGGATCGCCAAAAGGTCGGGCGGGGAGAGGAGCAGAACCAGGCCAGCGGCCGCTGCGGCGAGGGCGGCAGCGGCCCAGAGCCGGTGGGCCGCGTTGCGGATCAACAGAAGGGCACCCGCGGCGAAGGCGGACAGCCAAGCCGAGGCGAGGACCACGCGCAGCGGCCGCCGCCAAGGGGCCTCGACCAGCGGCTCGACCTCGAGGTGGCGCAGCTCGAGCACGCCGGCCGCCCGCTGCAGGCGCACCAGGAGCTCGACCGCGGCAGCACCGGGCGGTGGGGCGAGGTCGGCCCGCACGTTCGTCCAATCGCGCGTCGAGCGGGCGTTCAGCGCATCCTCGCGGCGATCGGGCAACAGCCGACCGGCCTCG
>Ga0101944_10001115_pt1 | contig 61675 bp, 60 predicted proteins | sample DewCreD2012metaG_FD_75245 | JGI IMG/M metagenome (GOLD analysis project Ga0101944, IMG submission 75245) | Hot spring sediment bacterial and archeal communities from British Columbia, Canada, to study Microbial Dark Matter (Phase II) - Dewar... ...
GGACAGGCGTCCCGCCTGTCTGGTGAGGCGTCCATTGGGTGTGAGTCCAGCGCGAGTTTGGCGGCGCCACCGGACAGGCAGGATGCCTGTCCCACTACCGGGTTCGGGGGGAGGGAGGTCGTGAACACTCCATCAACCGGATGACATGGCGCACGCCTCTCCGCAGTCATCTCCCCAAAACCATTCCTGGTCACGCCACTGCTCATGCGCTCCTCCCCCGTGCCTGCCCAACCACCGGAATCGGTTCGCCATGCGGATCCACGCGCGGCTGGCCGAGCAGTTGTTCCAATTCAGCCACCACGGCCGGCGGCAGGGTGTGTTCCATTTCCTCCGCGTCGCGATGCAGGTGGTCCGAGGCCAGTTCCAGCCGGCGCGAGAGGAACAACTCCCAGAGTCGGTGATTGCGCACGACCCGCTGCGCCTCGGCCAGGCCCGCCGCCGTCAACCGCCAGGCCTCGCCCGCCGGTTCCAGCCAGCCGCGCGACTGTAATTGCCCGGCCGTTTTCGCCAGTTCGCGGCGGGGCAGTTCGCGCACGGCGGTCAGTGCGGGCAGATCGCAGGGGCGGGTCCAGTCCTTCGCGGGTTCGCCCAGCCGGTAGAGATCCGCGAGCAGGTTCTCCTGCCGCACCTTGCGGCGATGCCGCCACAACCGCAGCCACGACCACACGATGCCCCGGCGCGGCGCGAACGCGAGCGACACGAGCAGCACCCCCGTCACGGCGAGCACAATCAGCGGCCCGGTCGGCAGGTTGCGGCTCGCGCTGCTCGCGAGGGCGCCCACCACGCCGCTCCCCGCGCCCAGCAGCGCCGCCAGCAGCACCATCCGCCCCAGCGAATGCGTCCATTGCCGGGCCGCCACCGCCGGGGTGATGAGCATCGCCGCCATCAACACCACGCCCACGGTCTGCAAACCAATCACCACCGCCACCACGATCAACGACGTCAGCAGCACCTCCAGCCGCCGCATCGGCAGGCCCAGCGCCGCGCCAAAAGCGCGGTCGAAGGACAGCACCTTGAACTCCTTGTAAAACAACCCCAGCAGCGCGAGCACCAGCAGCGTCAATCCGCCGAGCACCTTCAGGTCGCCCGGCACCAGCGAGGCCGCGTAGCCGAACAAAAACTTGTCCAGCCCGGCCTGCGCGGCGTTGGGTTGATGCTGGATGGCCGTGAGCAGCACGATGCCGCCGCCGAAGAACACCGACAGCACGATGCCCAACGCCGCGTCCTCCTTCAGCCGCGTGCCGCGCACGATGCCGAGAATGAACATCGCCCCCACCAAACCCGACGCCAGCGCGCCCGCCAGCATCACGCCGGGGCGCTTCGAGTTCGTCAGCATGAACGCGAGGCAGAGGCCCGGCAGCGCCGCGTGCGCCAGCGCGTCGCCGAGCAGGCTTTGCCGGCGCAACACCGCGAAGCTCCCCAGCGCGCCGCTCGCCACGCCGAGGATGGCGCAGCCGCCCATCACATACCAGAGGCTCGGGTTGTCGGTGAAGAGCGACAGCATCAGCGCACCGCGCCCCCCTTCTTCAACTGGCTCTCCGCCGCCTGCGTCAGCACCTGCAACCGTCCGCCATACGTCGCGTGCAAGTTGGCCGCCGTGAACACCTGCTCCACCGGACCCGCCGCCACGAGCCGCAGATTGAGCATCACCGCCCAGTCAAAATATTCCGGCACCGTCTGCAAATCGTGATGCACCGCGACGACGGTCTTGCCGCTGGAGCGCAGTTCGCGCAGCAGGCCGGCGATGGCGCGTTCCGTGGTGGCGTCCACGCCGGCGAAAGGTTCATCCATGAAATACAGCCTCGCCTCCTGCGCCAGCGCGCGGGCGAGAAACACGCGCTGCTGCTGGCCGCCGCTCAACTGGCTGATCTGCCGGTGCGCCAGGTCCGCCATGCCGACGTGCGCCAGCGCGGCCAGCGCCTGCTCGCGCTCCTTGCGTCCCGGCCGGCGGAACCAGCCGAGCTTGCCGTAGAGGCCCATCATCACCACGTCGAGCGCGTTGGTCGGGAAGTCCCAGTCCACGCTCTCGCGTTGGGGAACATAGCCAATGATCGAACGCTGATCGCGCGGCGCTTTGCCAAAAATTTCCACCCAGCCCGCCGACACGGGCACCAGCCCGAGGATGGCCTTCAACATGGTGCTCTTGCCCGCGCCATTCGGGCCGATGATGGCCACGAGTTTCCCCTCGGGCAGCGCAAAGTCCACATCCCACAACACCGGCTTGGTGTGATACGCCACGGTGAGGTCATGGACTTCGACGGCGGGCGGGGGGACGACGGGCGTGGACGAACGCGATGGTTCAGCGTTCGAGGTTCGGGGTTCGAGGTTCAAGGTTTGCCCTGCGTTCATTTCAGCGCTTCCACAATGGTGTTCACATTATGCCGGATCATGCCGACATAGGTGCCCGCCTCCGTGCCGGGATCACCGAGGGCGTCGGAGAACAGTTGGCCGCCAACCCTGACCGCGTGCCCGCGCGCGCGCGCCGCCTCGACGACCGCCTCGATGGTCCGCGGCGGCACGCTGCTCTCGACGAAGATGGCCTTGAGGCGGCGATCAACCACGAGGTCCACGAGTCGTTTCACGTCGCCCACACCCGCTTCGGTCGCCGTGCTGATGCCCTGCAACGCCACCACCTCGATGTCATACCGCGCCCCGAAGTAACCGAACGCATCATGCGCCGTGACCAGCACGCGCCGCTCCTGGGGAACCTCCGCCATGCGCGCCTTCACCCAGGAATCCAGCGCCGCAAGCTCGTTCAAACAGGCCGCGCTGCGGGTTGCGTAATCGGCGGCGTGGGCGGGGTCCAGCTTGGCCAGCGCCTGCTCGATGCGTTGCACCGCGCCCATCCACAGGGTCACGTCGAACCACACATGCGGGTCGCATTGGCCGGGGTATTCGGGATGGGCGCGCAACCGGTCGCGGTCAATCCCTTCCGTCACCGCCACCGTGGGCCGCGTGGCGCTCATGCGCCGGAACAGTTCGTCCATCTTCCCCTCCAGGTTCAGCCCGTTGTAAAAGATGATGTCCGCGCCGCCCAGCCGGCGCACGTCCCCCTCGCTGGCTTTGTAAAGATGCGGGTCCACGCCCGGTCCCATCAGGGCCACGACCTCGACGCGGTCGCCACCGACCACGCGCGCAAGGTCGGCCACCATGCCGATGGTGCAGACGGCGTTGATTTTGCGGCGGGCGAGGTCGGCCTTCGGTCCGTCAGCCCCGGCGTGCGGCGAACAGCCGGTGAGCGCGGCGACCAGGGCGATCAACCCGAGGCCGGCGAGGAGCCGTGGCTGGTATGTTTCACCCCCCGGTAGCGCAGACTTCCAGCCTGCTGTCTCGCGGATTGCCAATCCGCAAACGCCGCAACCATCCGGACGCATCCGGCCTGGCCATGCGCCGCCGACCGGAAGTCGGCGACACAGCAGGTTGGCAACCTGGGCTACGTCCGGTGGTGCGTTCCACCCGGATTCATGGGAGCGCCGCCGTCCCCGGCGGCTTTGGGCGGTCGGAAAGATGGGCGGGTGGTGTCTGCCGGGGCGTTGACGGGCTGAGCTTCGTCCACGCAAAGCCAGCGAGGACGCTGGCGCTCCCGGACCGGCGCGGCGGGTGCGCCGTTCAGCGAGGATGGTTCCCATCCAGAGAGTGTTGGAAACCTGCGCTGCGTCCGGTGGCGCAGATTTCCGGTCTTCCGCATCGCGGATTTCCGATCCGCAAACGGTGCGAGAATTTGAACGCCTCTTGACTTGCCATGCGCTGCCGACCGGAAGTCGGCGACACAGCAGGTTGACAACCTGCGCTACGGCGTCGCGCCAGCGAATCCGTCGGGATGGGGCGTGAAATATCCGGGTCAGACCAAATACGCACTCCTGTCCGCAGTTACGGCGGAGGGAGGCACGGGGCAACCGGTGGCCAGGCCCGGCGGTTCCGCCCGACCCGGCCTCCACGGAGAATGCATCAAACAACCGCTTCATGCGTCGGCCCCCGAACCTTCAGCGCTTCGCCCCGAACCCGTGCTCGAAGGAGAAGTAGAGGAACACGCCGTAGTCCGGCGCGTTGCCATTGAGGCCAATCGGGGCCGCCAGACCAACCACGGCCTGCGCCCCGCTTTCGAGGTTGAAGGCGTGCCGCACGCCGGGCACGAGCTGCGCGGCGAAGTCGCGGTCGGTGCCGCCGCCGCCCGCGCGGCTTTCCTCCCAGGCGCCAACGCATTCGAGCACCAGATGCGTGCGACCGGAAACCGCATACATCAGGCTCGCGCCCAGGTGATGGCTCGTCAGGTCCGCCGTCGGGCCGGGGCCGGCGTTGGGCAGATGCGTGAAGCCGACATTGAGGTGGAGCGCGAGATAATTGTTGAGCGCGGTGCTGAACGGCAGATTCACCTCGAAGCCCACCGTGTCGTCGCCCAGCCCCTTGTTTTCATCGCCGGTCGGCAGAATCAGGCTCAGGCGCGGGGCGAACGCGGTAAGCGATTCCTCATTGAAATAGGCCTGGCAGCGGTAATTCAACAACACATCGCCCAGGCCGTCCACGGAGGCGCCGCCGCGGTCGAGGAAGCGATACGGCACGGTGTAACCAATCTGGTGCGTCTGGCTGAACCACGGCCATTCCTGCGAGAAGGCCAGCTCCCATGCGCGGTCGTCGGGGCCGTTGAACTTGTTGACGGAGTAATCCGCCGTGACGATGTGCTGCACCACGCCCGCCTCCTGATTGTAGGCCTCCTCGACAAAAAACGAGTTGTCCGCGATGGCGCGAATCGGCGCGTCCGGCGCGGGCGCGGCCAGGGGGGCGTGGGTCAGTCCAAGGAGCGTGAGCAGGACGGGGAGTTTCTGTTTGTGCATGAGGGTGTGGTTTTGAGGTTCAGGGTTTGGTTTTCCGACGGATGAAAATCTCGCGGGCCAGGTTCAGCCCGACGTGGTGGTCGGCCTGGCCGATGCGCAGATGCACCGGGCCATCGCAGGGCGCGCGCCCGATGAACGTCACGTCCGCCTCGGGCCGGAGGCCGAGCGAGCCGAGATAGTTCAACTGCCCCGCATCCTGCGCGCCGATCCGCTCCACCACCACGGCCTCCCCCTCCTTCGCATCGGACAGCCGGAGGCCGGTCTGCGGCGGAAGACTGCCGTCCTTCGCGGGAATGGGGTCGCCGTGCGGGTCGGTTACGGGATTGCCCAGCAGCGTGGCGATGCGGTCCTCGAATTCCTCCGAGATGTGATGTTCGAGCTTCTCCGCCTCGGCGTGAACCTTGTCCCACGAATAACCGAGCGCCTCGGCGAGGTAGAGCTCGAGCAGGCGGTGGTGCCGGATGACTTCGAGGGCGATCTTGCGCCCGGCGGCGGTCAGGACGACGCCATGATACGGCTCATGTTTGACGAGTTTCAGCTCGGCCAGCTTCTTCAACATGCCCGTCGCGCTGGGGGCCGAAACCTTCAGGCGTTCGGCCAGCGCCACGGTGGTCACACTGCCCCGCCCGGTTCCGAGCAGGTAAATCGCCTTGAGATAATCTTCGACGGCCTCCGTTCGCATGGGCGAATGAAAAATTTAGGTGAGCCTAAATAATCCATCCGCTCCCGGCCGTCAAGGGCGCGCAGCGAGGTGTGCGGAGCGATGCCGGCGGGTCAGGCAGGCACGGCCCCGAGCGCGGCCGTGAGTTCGTCAGCAATCCAGTTGGGCTGGCGGGCGGTGAGCAGGTCCGCCGCCGCTCCGTGCTGCCAGACGCCGTAGCGTAGGGCGCGCCCCGCGTCGGCCTGCAACGATGGTTGCGCGAGCAGGCCGGCGAGGTAGCCCGCCAGCGCGTCACCGGCGCCGCCCTGCGCGAGGCGGGGATTGCCGGTGCTGTTGATGAAAATGTCGCCCGTGCTGCGGCCCGTCAGGGTTTGGTGGCCCTTGAGCACCACCCAGCAGTGGCCGTAGCGGCGGGACAGTTCCCGCACCGCGAAGACGCGGTTCGCCTGCACCTGCGCGACGGGCAGCTTGAGCAGCCGTGCGGCCTCGCCGGGATGCGGGGTGATGACGCGGAGGGATTGTTTCGGCACGGGCGATTCCGCGGGGAGCCAGTCAAGCGCACTGGCGTCCACGATGACGGCGGCGTCGGCGTCGCGCCAGAGGCGGCGCGTGATGAGTTGGAATTGGTCGGCCTCCGTCACATTGATCAGGCCCGGCCCCAGAAGCACGGCGGTGAGAGGCGCGGAGAGTTTGGCGTCGGGTGACCACGGGCGGACCATCGCGCCCTGCAATTGCGCGGCGGCGGGATGATAGGCGTCGCCCACGGTGTGCAGCGTGACCAGCCCCGCCCCGGCGCGTTGCGCGGCGCGCGTCGCCAGCACCGCCGCGCCGTGATAGCCGAGGCTGCCCGCCACGACGGCAAGATGGCCGAAATCACCTTTGTGTGAAGCGGCGGATCGGGCGGGCGGAAAGCGCCGGAAATCCTCGCGCGTGACCCACCACAACTCCGCATCCTTCACCGGGCACGGGCCAAGACCCACATCGCCCGTGACTTCGAGCCGTCCGACGAACGGCTGGGCGGCGGCCGTGAGCAACCCCGCCTTGGGCGCGCCCACCGTCAGCGTGACCTGTGCGTGAACCGCCGCGCCGAAGGTCTCGCCCGTGTCGGCGTTCAACCCCGAAGGCACGTCCACCGCCAGCACCGGCAGCGCGGCGCGGTTGATTTCCGCAATGAACTCCCGCCACGCCGCGTCCAGCGGGCGGTTCAGCCCGATGCCGAACAGGCCGTCAATGATGAGCGCGGGTTGGTAATCGAGCGCGGCGCGCAGTTCCCCCAACTGCCGGGCGGGATCGTTGATGGTGAGCAGCGTGCTGCGTCGGCCATGAAGCTGCGGCAGCACGGCGCGGGCGTCGTCGCCGTTGTGGCCCTTGCCGGCCAGCACCAGAAGGCCCTCGCCCTGGCGCGACCAGCGCAAGGCCGTCTCGCCGAGCGCGAGGCTGACCCGGCGGATGACTTCCGTTTCGGACTGGCCGACGGCCCACGCGGCGGCCTCCCAGGCACGCATCTGCTCGACTGTGATGACGGGCAACGACATGCGGGGAGACTAGAGGCAAAGCTTGCGGTCGCCAACCGTTAAGGCCGAACGCCGCAGTGGAGCCGCGCGCTACGGCCGGTGCGCAGCCTTCCGTCCGCTTCAGGGTTGCCAGCCGAGCCGCCCACCGAACGCCCAAAACCGCTCGGACGGTGAAGCGGCGTGAACCCCGCGCGCCGTCGCCTGGCCGGGTGCCGGTTGGGATTTGAGCTTCGGCGTTCGGTTCAAGGCCGGGGATTGCGGCCCCACCCCATCACTGGATGCGCCTTCCTGAACCCGGCGCGACCCGGGAAAAATTTGGATGGTGCGCCGGCCCGCCGGTTAGCGGGCCTGCCGGATGCGAATGGTGTATTTCTTCGCCAAGGTGTTCATGGCGGTGAATTTCACCTGTTCGGTGCCGTTCTCGGTGAGGAGGAGGGGCTGGAAGGGCGTTTCATCGCCGATGGCAAAGCCGTTGGCGTCTTTGAAGACACATTGCACCTGGACTTCGAGGCGGCGGTTTTCGCGGTTGCGAATCTGCGCGACGACTTCGAGGCGGCCATCGGGCGTGGCGCCTTCCTGGAGGCCGGTGCAGGTGATCGAATATCGCACGCCGGGGTCCATCAGGACGACGCGTTCGGTGTTCTCGTGGGCGGGGGTCTTGGAGGTCTGCGGCGTGTAAGGGCCTTTGTCGTAGGTGCTGCAGCCGGCGGCGACAAGCGCACAGGCGGCGAGCGCGAGCAGGGGTTTCGTGTTCATTGTGTTTGTGGTGTTGTGGATTGATCGCTGACGTAAATTACCGCGTCCCGGCGATCGGGCACGGTAAAAGTGATTTGCTTTTGCAGGGAGGGTTTGGCGCGGCCGCCCGCGTCGAGGAAATCCACAGTGAGGGTGTGTTCGCCGGGCGGGAGCCGGAACTGGCCAAGCGCCAGGAATTGCGGAAGCGCCTCCCAGGTGCGCGTGTCGGCTTCGGGCCGGGTGGCGGCGGCGGCGATTTTGCCGAGGACGCCCGCAATCATCAGGCCGGCGCCGATTTCATTCTGGTTGCTTTTGCGAGGGCTGGTGCCCGCGAGGATGGCACCGCCGAGGATGGCCGCGTCGCCCAGGGAATCGGCGGTGGCTTTGAACACGGCCTGGCCGGCGAGCACATGATCCATGACCCGGCCGCCGCGGGTGGTGGCTTGGAAATTCAAATCATCCGCTGACTGCACTGTCACAATCTGGCCGGATACGCGGAGCTGGACGGCTTGCACAGGGGAAACCGCCGTGCGGAAACGGAGCTGCTCCCCGTGTTCCCCACCCGCGTATTTCAACGGGCCGGGGCCAAAATCCAGAAAAACGAGCGTGTTCACGGCGAGATCGTAGGGCGGCGGTTTGGCACCCCGCGCGCTCTGCACGGCGCGTTCCCAGGCGTCCCGTCCGTCGCCGCCGAGCTTGGCCGTGGCCAGGCCGTCCAGATAGTCGAACAGCACGTAATCGTTGCGGTATTGTCCCTGCTCGCTGTCGCTGTCCTCGAATTGCGCGCTGCGGAAACAGGCGCGGGCGTTGTCCAGTTCGCCGGCGCGCCAGTAGAGGATGCCGCGGTAAAAATACGCCATTGCCCGCTCATAAGGCTCGCCGATGAAGGTCTTGCCGGCTTCGGCCTGGAAAAGGCGGCGGGACTTGCGGGCTTCGGCGTTGGGGCCAAAGGCCCCGCCGAGCGTGAGCAGGGCGTCGTCAAGCACGGGCCGGGCGGCATCAAACCGACCGCGGCGCAGCTCGGCCAGGGCCAGGCGATATTGCCACAGCACACGGTCGCGGGCCGGCCCTCGCTCGAGGGCGGCCGGCGCGTCGAGAAAGATGTCGCCCGTCCGCGGTGGCGGGGGCGCCGTGGTGGCGCAGCCTGCCCCGACCAGCAGCAACCCCGCCAGCGCGGCCTGAACGCAGCCCTTCATGGTGCGTGCCTCGAGGGCGCCTCACCGATACGCGGCGTCTTCCAGGCCTTGTTTCTTCATTTCCGACGCGTCTTCCCAAACAATCGCGCTGGTGCGCGCATCCGTGAGCCGGAAGGCATACAGGATGTAGTCGCTCGTGCCCGCCTTCGTCCGCGTGGACATGCCCTGAAGCTCGCCGGTCAGAAAATAATCCGCGCCCAGGAATTCCTGGACGTTGGGGTCGGCGCTGGACGTGACTTCGCCCGCGCGCTTGAGGTTGCGCTCGCGTTCGAGCGCCGCCATGCGTTCCCGGTCGAGGAACACGACTTTGCCCAGCGACTTGCGGTTCAGCTCGGTCCGGATGCGCGTGTTGAAGATGTCCTTGTTGATGGGGAACCGGGTGTTGTTGTTGACCGGTTCGAGGACGATGAAGGGCGGGCGGGACGCATTGGCGATTTGCGGAATCGCGAGGATGCTGCGCGCCATCTTGTCCGTGACGGCGACAAGGTCCTGTGACTCGACACCGGTGCCGGCGACGAAACCTTGCTCGTCGGCATTCATGCGGGTCACGGGCACGCCGGAGGGGTTTTTGACGCCGGAGGCACAACCTGCGGCCAGCAGGGCCACGACGACAATGGGGAACGATTTGCGGAGGTGTTTTTTCATGAGTTGTCTGGTTGATTGCTTAGGACAGAACGGGGTCAGAACGTGGGCGCATCCGGCACGCGCGGGGCGCCGGGGATTTGATATGGTGAGGCGGGCTGATTTTGCCAGACAGATTTTGTTGAAGGCACCGGGGACGCGGAGGCTGTGTGATGGCGCACCGGGGAAGGTTTTTCCAGCCTGCGCGCGTTATGCTCGGCCACACTGCCCAGTAGCAATCCACTGGCGGCACCGATGGCCGCGCCCTCCCAAGGCTTGTCCTGGGTGACGGCACCAATCACCGCACCGGTCGCCGCGCCCACCAACGTTCCACCCACCGCATAATTCGGCCGGCCTGGCTGGGGCTGTCCAGCCATCGGCGGCGCATAACCGTAAATGGGGGCGGGAGAATAGGATTCCGCCTGCGCGGATCGAAAGGCGGATTGCCGTCGGGATTCGCCCACGACACTTCCCAACGCGAAACCAACCCCCGCGCCAATCGCCGCGCCTTTTCCCGACCACGAATCCCGGCAGTCGCCGCCTGCCAAGCCGCCAATTACGGCTCCCCACACCGCACCGCTGAATGACTCACGCGGCAGGCTGCCTGCCCAACCGGGTTGCAGGGCGCACAGCGTTAGGATGATGACCGCGACTCTTCTCATTACTCCATCCGACGTTCAGTTTGTTACCATATTCGCAGATTACCAACCAGTTGCGCCCGAACACGATCAGTCTGCTGACAGCAAGCTAATCCAATTCTATGGCCGCCCTGCAACAATCTGCTGTCGCTTGGGCCGACATGTTGGCCCGCTTCAGCCAGACCATCACCAAACTAATGTCTGCCGGCGTGACGCCTGAAATGCGCCCCGCCTGCCCAATTGTTTTGGGGCGAATCTGAGTCAATTTGATACGAGCTTCAGTGCGTAATCCAGCAACGGCATCATAGTCAAAGTAATTAGGTATCTCTTTATCCTCCAATGACTTGAGTTTATCAACTTCAAGTTCTTGACGCCCGATATATCCGGCATATTTGACGGCAATTTCCACCTGCATAACGATCTCATCAGCCAAGGAATCGTCCCTATGGGGAAGGTCTTTGTAGGAGATTTCAGGTCGTTTTAGAAGTTGCTCCAAGGTTTCGCGTCCAACTCTCGTTTGAGAAAGCCTTCCAAGTTCATTCATGATAGCCTTGTGCTTCGCCAGGAATCTCCGATAGTTGCGCTCAGGCAAAAGCCCGATTTCAAAGCCGATCTGGGAAAGGCGGGTATCGGCGTTGTCTTGACGAAGCAATAGCCGGTATTCCGCCCGCGAGGTGAACATCCGGTAGGGTTCGGTGGTCCCCTTGGTAATCAGATCATCAATTAGCACTCCGATATAGGCTTGATCACGACGCAGGACGATTGATTCCTTGTTTTTGGCCCGTCGAGCCGCGTTGATGCCTGCCACAAGACCCTGTGCGCCAGCTTCTTCATATCCGGATGTCCCATTGATTTGCCCAGCCAAAAAGAGATTCCGGCAAGCCTTTGTTTCCAATGAAGGAAAGAGCTGCGTTGGAAAGACAAAATCATATTCGACAGCGTAGGCGGGTCGCATGATCTCCGCTCGCTCGCATCCTGTAATGGATCGAACCATCTCAATCTGGGTATCGAATGGTAATGAGGTCGAAAAGCCGTTCAGATAATACTCGTCTGTGGTAATACCTTCAGGCTCAAGGAATATTTGGTGACGCTCCTTTTCAGCAAACTTGATGATTTTATCCTCAATAGATGGGCAATATCGCGGGCCAACTCCTTCGATGACTCCAGAATACAATGGCGATTTGTGAATGTTGGATCGGATGATCTCTGCGGTCTTGGCTGAAGTGAAGGTAATATGACATGGCAACTGTCCTCCGGATCGGTCTAGCACCGATCCTGGTGGATATTTTCCGTTGCTCCGACGAATATCCTCCTCAGTCGCACCGGAATGTTCCACGTGGAACAAGTCTTCATACCAGAACGTGAAGTATGGCGGCGGGGCGTCTCCAAGCTGAACCTGAGTCTTATCAAAATCAATGCTTTGCTTTAGAATTCTTGGTGGAGTGCCCGTCTTGAGACGACCCAATTCAAGGCCTAGTGACCGAAGAGAGTCAGAAAGATTCATTGCGGCAGCCTCCCCTGCCCTGCCACCGCTTTGCTGATTGAAGCCAATATGCATCAGGCCACGAAGAAATGTTCCGGTTGTGACGACAACCGTCTTCGACTGGTATTGAACGCCAAGAGTTGTCTCTACGCCAATAGCCTCTTGGTTCTTGCTAAGAATCTTTGCGGTCTGACCTTGTTTGATATCCAAGTGAGGCTGGCGCTCACAAATCCATTTGAGCCGAAACTGATAGGCCTTCTTGTCGCATTGTGCTCGTGGTGCCCACACCGCTGGTCCCTTTTTGGTGTTGAGCATTCGGAATTGAAGCCCGGTCATGTCTGTGTTGCGCCCCATCTCACCACCCAACGCATCAATTTCCCTGGCAAGATGCCCCTTCGCAAGACCACCGATGGCCGGATTACATGACATCTGCCCTATCGTATCGAGGTTGATCGTCAGGAGCAGGGATTCACATCCCATTCTAGCAGCCGCAAGTGCCGCCTCGACACCCGCGTGCCCGGCACCAATAACGATGACGTCGTATTTTTTTGGGTAAACGAACATCTAACCCCAAATATACTTGGTGAGTTTGGGTGTTGCGCCTGAAATCTTTTTCACACCCCGATCAGGATTGGCGGCAAGATGCTCGCAAAGCTTGAAAACACGTTCTACCTGATCGGAAGAACCCAGATCCGCTGCTATTTCATCGGCGTTCATTCCATTGGCCATATTACCTTTCAAGCAGGCGATAACTTTAGATTGTAGTTTGATAATTGCGTCAGCAGCGACTTTACCAGCCTGAACTCCAGGCTGATGGTAAGCATTGATGTTAATCATGGCTGCGTAAATTCCAACCGCACGCTCAAACAGCGCGATTAAAGTCCCCACTGAAAATGGGGAAACACTTGTCACAGTGATCGTAATTGACTTTCGACCGTTTTCGTAAAGCGCTTCCCTGGTTCCCAACAAAAATCCTTGCAGAAAATCTCCTGAAGTCGTTCCGGGTTCGACTTCTATGGAATCACTATTCCTGTCGCGAAGGACTTCTATGAATATGGCAAAGAAGTTGTCTAATCCATCCCGCAACTGTTGAATGTAGGAATGCTGGTCAGTTGCTCCTTTATTACCAAAGACTGTCAGTCCTTGGTTGACTCTTTCTCCGCGAAGGTCGAGCTCTTTCCCGAGTGATTCCATGATGAGCTGTTGGAGATACTTTGAGAACAACTCGAGCCGGTCCTTGTAAGGCAGGACCACCATGTTTTTTTCACCCTTGCCATTTCCAGCGAAATGCCAGGCCAGTGCGAGCATGGCCGCAGGGTTGTCGCGGGTGCAGCGGTTACGATTCAGCTCATCACAAACCTTGGCTCCGCCAAGCAGCGAATCCAGATCCAGTCCCTGCAAAGCCGCCGGCAAAAGCCCAACCGCTGAAAGCTGGCTCGTCCGCCCACCTACCCAATCCCACATAGGGAAACGCCGAATCCACTTGGCAGCATATTTGTCAAGCTCGCTGCCAATCATGGTGACGGCAACCGCATGGTCATTAAAATTCAGTCCTGCTTTTTCATAAGCGTTTCTCGCTTCAAGCATGCCGTTCCGGGTTTCCTTGGTGCCACCCGACTTTGAGATAACGATACATAGAGTTCTTCCAAGCGAATCTGAAAGGGATTCCAATATCCGATCCATGCCATCTGGGTCGGTGTTATCGAAAAAGTAGAGGGTCATCTTGTCGTGCCTCGGATGGCCAAGAGCGTTGGCCACGAACTGCGGTCCAAGGGCCGAGCCACCTATGCCAATGATGAGAACATTCTTAAAGGTGCCACCGGCACCCTTGACCCTTCCTGAGTGGACAGATGCCGCAAAGCTCTTGATGTCCCTCAAAGTTTCCTCAATTTCGCGGGCAATCTCCGGTTTGGGGGCAAGGGCGGGATTGCGTAACCAATAGTGTCCGACCATCCGATTTTCATCGGGATTTGCGATGGCACCGCGATCCAGGCTCTCCATCGCGTCCAGCGCCTGCTGCACTGTCGGCTCCATCCGCGTCAGGAACTCGGCGGTGAAATCCATCCGGCAAAAATCCATCGTCAGACCCGCATTCGGGTATTCGCGGTAGAAGTCCTTGTAGCGTTGCCAGATCTCCAATTTGTCAGCTTGCATCGGCGGTAAAAGTGCCACGGTCGGCACCAGGAGTAAATGGTCTGTGCCGACGGCGGCTCATTTGACTCGCGGGACCGGCTTCACTAGGCTCGCGGCGTTTCGCCAAACTCTGCAACAAAGTAAAACACCATGCCCGCCAAAGCCGTCGAGAAATCCGTGGAACCCAAGAACGCCGAGACCGCCAGGCTTGCCGCCGCGAAGCAACGTGAACTGGATGCCGCCATCAGCACCATCAACAAGTCCTATGGGGAGGGTGCCATCATGCGCCTGGGCACGGCGCAAGCCCAACGGCAAATCGAGGTGATCCCCACCGGCGCGCTGGCTCTGGACCTAGCGCTCGGGGTGGGTGGCGTGCCCCGCGGGCGGGTCATTGAGATTTTCGGGCCGGAATCATCCGGCAAAACCACCCTCATGCTTCACGTCATCGCCAACGCTCAAAGGGCCGGAGGCCTCGCGGCGTTCATTGACGCGGAACACGCGCTGGACCCCGCCTACGCCAAGAAACTGGGGGTCAACCTCGACGATTTGCTGGTTTCTCAGCCGGACTCCGGCGAAGAGGCATTGACCATCTGCGAGACACTCGCCCGCTCGAACGCGCTCGACGTGATTGTCGTGGACTCCGTTGCCGCCCTGGTGCCCAAGGCCGAACTCGAGGGCGAAATGGGCATGGCCACCATGGGGATGCAGGCGCGCCTCATGAGCCAGGCCCTGCGCAAACTGACCGCCATCCTCAACAAGTCCAAAACCACCTGCATCTTCACCAACCAGCTCCGCGAAAAAGTGGGCGTCATGTTCGGCAATCCCGAAACCACCCCCGGCGGCAAGGCCCTCAAGTTCTACGCCAGCGTCCGCCTCGACATCCGCCGCAAAGACGCCCTCAAGGACAGCGCCAACAACGTCATGGGCAACCACGTCAAGGTGAAGGTCGTGAAAAACAAGGTCGCCCCGCCATTCAGCGAAGCCGAGTTCGACATCCTGTTCAACCACGGCATTGACAAGGAGGGCAGCATCCTGGATTGCGGCTTGGATGCCGGCGTGGTGGAAAAGAAAGGCGCCTGGCTCCAGTTCAACGGTGAACTCATTGGCCAGGGCAAGGAAGCCGCCCGCAAGGCCTTGATCGAAAAACCCGAACTGGCGGCCCAGATCGTTGCCGCCATCCACGCCAAACGCGCCGCCGCGCCGCCGACCGCCTGACCCGGAACCCGCACTCCTTCCGTCCCGCTGCCTTGCCCCGCCGCCCGCCGGACGGTGCCGGGTCAAGGTGCGTTCCCCCGCACTACTTTTTCGGCCTGACTGAAGGAGCCGAGATTGAACGCATTGGTATAGCCCAGTGCCCGGAGGGCCTTTTCCGCCGAGGCGCTGCGCGCGCCTGAGCGACAATGCAGCAGGACCACCTGCTGCTTGTCGGGCAACCGGTTGGTGATGGATTGCCCCAGGGTTGCCAGCGGCAGATTGATGGCCCCCGGCAGACTGCGCTCGCGAAACTCCTCGGGCGTCCGCACATCCAACAGCACCGCGCCTTTTGCCAGATGCGCGCGCGCTTCGGCCTCCGACAGAGTTCCCGCGCCCGCCCGCCAGGCCATCACCAGCAACACGAAGCCCACCATCAGCACCGGAATCATCCACTTCATAAAGCGCAACCTTTCGTTGTCGCCGCTTCTCGCGGCGGCGGGAACATAACCGCTCCGGCCGCCAATGCCAACCGCCACCGCCGCCGGTTCGCGCCGCCCAAAATTGACGTTGAGCGCCGTTCCGTCGCCGCTTACCCTCCTCCCCAGTCTGCGCGGGTAGCTCAATTGGATAGAGCGTCGGCCTCCGGAGCCGAAGGTTGTGGGTTCGACCCCCGCCCCGCGCACCACTTCCCGTTCCCCGCAATCGGCTCCGCCTGCTTAACTTGAGTCGGCTTCGCTTGTCTCCTAGAGTCCGCCCCATGAGCACGCCGCCCAACGAACAGGTTCAAGCCGCCGCCGCCTGGATCAAACAACTCCGCGCTGAAATCGCCCACGTCATTGTCGGTCAGGAACAACTCGTGGACCGCCTCCTGGTCGGCCTGCTCGCCAACGGCCACGTCCTCCTCGAAGGCGTGCCCGGTCTCGCCAAGACGCTGAGCGTCCGCACGCTGGCGACGGCCATCCACGCCACGTTCCATCGCATCCAGTTCACGCCCGACCTGCTCCCCGCCGACATCATCGGCACGCTGATTTACAATCCGCAGGACGGCAAATACCACGCCACCCGCGGTCCCGTCTTCGCCAACTTCGTCCTCGCCGACGAAATCAACCGCGCCCCGGCCAAGGTGCAATCCGCCTTGCTCGAAGCCATGCAGGAACGCCAGGTCACGCTCGGCGGCGAAACGATGCCGTTGCCGAAACCATTCCTTGTGCTCGCGACGGAGAACCCGATTGATCAGGAAGGCACCTATCCGCTGCCCGAGGCGCAGGTGGACCGTTTCATGTTCAAGGTGCTCCTGGACTACCCGGCCTTTGACGAGGAACGGAGGATTCTGGATCGCATGGCGTTCACCGCGCCCGAAACGCCGGTGAAACCGGTGGTTGGCCTCGAAGAAATTCTGAAAGCCCGTCAGCTTGTGGACCGGATTCACGTGGACGACAAGGTGCGCGACTACATCGTCCACGTCGTGTTCGCCACGCGGCAGCCGGAGAAATACAAGCTGGACGTGAAAAACTTCATCCAGTTCGGCGCCTCGCCGCGCGCGACGATCTACCTCACGCTCGCCGCGAAGGCGTGGGCGCTCCTGCAAGGCCGCGCCTACGTCACCCCCGAGGACGTGAAGAGCATCGGCCCCGACGTGCTGCGCCACCGCATCATCCTGACCTACGAAGCCGAGGCGCAGGCCGTGACGACGGACGCCATCATCAAAATGATTTTCAACGCGGTTCCCGTGCCGTGAAACTCTCCGAACTCCTCGCCACCGTCCGCCGCGTCGAGGTGCGCACCAACCGGCTCGTGAACGACACGATGGTGGGCGCCTACCTCAGCCGCTTCAAGGGCCGCGGCCTGGACTTCGAGGAACTGCGCGAATACCTGCCCGGCGACGACGTGCGCGACATTGACTGGAACGTCACCCACCGCATGGGCCGCCCGTTCGTGAAGCGCTACCGCGAGGAGCGCGAACTCGCCGTCGTGCTCGCCGTGGACATCTCGGCGTCGTCCGCCTTCGGTTCGCTGCGCCGGACCAAGCGCGAATTCGCCACCGAAATCGCCGCCACGCTCGCCCTCTCCGCCGCGCGCAGCAGCGACAAGGTGGGCCTGCTGCTCTTCACCAACGAAGTTGAACTCTACCTGCCGCCCCGCAAAGGCCGCCGCCACATCCTCCGCGTGCTCCGCGAAACGCTCGCCTTCGCGCCCAGGCACCAGGGCACGAACATTCCCGCCGCGCTGAACTTCGTGAACCACGTCATCAAGCGCCGCTCCATTGTGTTTCTGATGACGGACTTTCTGCACAGTTTCGGAGCGCCGGCCTCCGGCCCGGCAGGTCTGAACGCGACGAACGCGCCGGGGCGGAGCCCGGCGCTCCCATCCAGCCGCGACCTCATCCAGGAACTCGGCCTCACCAACGCCCGCCACGACCTCGTCTGCCTCCACCTGCACGACCCGCGCGAGGGGGAGCTGCCGGCGGCGGGAATTCTGACCCTCGAGGATGCGGAGACCGGCGAGCTGCTCGAACTGGATTCCGGCAGTCTGACCGCCCGCCGCCGTTTTGCGGAAACGAATGCGGATCGGCTCGCCGACTTGGACCGCGCCCTGAACCGCGCCGGCGTCGAGACTTTGCGCTTCAACACGGCGGCGGACTTTGCGCCGGCGCTGCAGCGCTTCTTCGAGACGCGCAAGGGAAGGAGGCGGGGGTGAAGGTGAATTGGCCATTCGCCATTTGCCCTTTGCGCAGGGCGCTCCCCCTTCGCGGAACGCGCCCGCATTTGTCCCCGGCCCGGGGCGCGCGGAGGGGTGCCTCCGTCTGGCTGCTGGCCATCGGTTGCTGGCCCCTGCGCGGCCGCAGCGCGGATGAAATCCCGCCGCTCGCGCCGCTGTTGCCGGAAATTCCACCGACGTTTTGGGAGCAATACGGCCTGCTGGTTTCAGCGGCGGCGCTGTTGCTCATGGCGGCGCTGGCCATCGCCATGTGGCTCGCGCTGCGGCCCAAACCGCTCCCGCCCGTGCCACCGGAAGTGCGCGTGCGCGCTGAATTGGAAGCTCTGCGGGGCGAGCCTGAAACCGGCGCGGTGCTCAGTCACGTTTCGCAATCGCTGCGCCGCTATTTGGTCGCCGCGTTTGCCTTGCCGCCGGAGGAACTGACCACCACGGAATTCTGCGCCCGGCTCTCGGCAAACGAAATCGTCGGGGCTGAACTGGCGACCGTCATCAGCCATTTTCTGCGTGAGTGCGATGAGCGGAAATTCTCGCCCGCGCCCGCACCCGTTCCACTCAACGCCGTCCCGCGCGCGCTTGACCTGGTGGCTCAGGCTGAAGCGAGGCGCCGCGAACCGCGCGCCAGCGTCCTGGAGTGCGGCGGCCCTCCGCCGCTTTTGCCCGGCGCGGACGAGGTGCCAAAAAGCCAGAGGGCTGGCGCAGTCCGGAACGCGGGTGCGACTGCGAGGCCCCCAACAACATGACCTCCAGCTTCGAGTTCCAATTCCCCTGGCTGCTGGCGCTGTTGGCGTTGTTGCCGCTCTACGCCGTCTTGCGCGGGAGAGTGGGCAGGCTGTCGGCGTTGCGCTTTTCCAGCGCGGACATCGCGCGGGCGGCGGGTGCGGCGGCGCGCTCGGCAGCGGGGCGGTTGTTGCTGTTCCTGCGGCTGTTGACGGCAGCGTTGCTGGTGGTGGCGCTGGCCGGGCCGCGCTTTGCCAATGACCGAACCGAGACGGAGACGCGCGGCGTGGACATCATGCTGGTGCTGGATTTGTCGTGGTCCATGATGGCGCTGGACATGGCGAAGCCGGGGGAACGCACCACGCGCTTCGACATCGCGCAGGCCGTCCTCGAGGAGTTCGTCCGCCGGCGGCCCGACGACCGCATCGGCCTGGTTGTTTTTTCCGCCGTGCCCTATCTCGCCAGCCCCATCACGATGAACCACGAGTGGCTCATCCAGAACCTCCGCCGCCTGCACGTCGGCCTCATCCGCGAGCTGGGCACGGCCATTGGCGACGCCACCGCCGCCGCCGCCAAACGGCTGCGGTCCCAGAAAGACAGCCGCAGCCGGGTGATGATCGTGCTGACCGACGGCGACAACAACAAGGGCGACATTGATCCGGTGCCCGCCGCGCAACTGGCCGCCGCGCTGGGCATCAAGATTTACACCATCGGCATCGGCCTGGATCAGCCCTGCCAGTTGCCGTCGTTCAATCCCGACACCGGCAAGTTGAACCTCGACCCGGCGGGCAACGTCATTCCCACCATGACGCTGCAGCCGGCCAATTACGACGTGTTGACGAAGATGTCCCGGCTGTCGGGCGGGCGGTCCTATCGCGCCGCCAACGTGCGGGAGTTGCGCGGCATTTATGCGGACATTGACCGGCTGGAGAAATCCGAGGTGAAGCTGCGGCGTTACACCACCTACACACCCCTGTTTCAGTGGCCGCTGCTGGCCGCGCTCGGGCTGCTGGCGCTGGAACTGATTTTGACGAACACGCGCTACCGCCGGGTGCCGTGAGCGATTTGCGATTTATGATTTACGATTCACGAGCGGTAGCGCGACTTGGCCTGGCTGGGGAGTGCGGTAACTTGTCACCGCTTTCCGCCGGCGACTTGTCCCCGTCAATGGCCTGCTGCGGCCGGTTCCATCCACCGCGCTCGGAGAGCGAAGCGTGTGGCGTGGGTGGTTCGTTGCGCCGCCGCTGGGGCGGCAGGCTGCCCAAGCGGAAAAGGTGCGACCGGTCGCAGCACTCCCATTTGGGGTGCGCCCGGCGGTTGGTCGTAAATCGTAAATCATAAATCGCAAATTGAATGTGCTTCGCCCTGCTTCAATTCGCCGACCCGCGCTGGCTGTGGCTGGCCGTGCTGGGGCCGGTGGCTTTGGTCGCGTTGCAACTGTGGGCGGCGCGCGCGCGGCGGCGGCAGTTGGCGCAAATCGCCGCGCCCGAGGCGCTCGCCGCGCTGACCCGCTCGCACAGCCCCACCCGCCGGCGAATGAAGGAAGTTTGCCAACTGGTGGCGGTGGCGGCCATCGGCGTGGCGCTGGCGCGGCCGCAATGGGGCGAGGCGGTGTTGCCCCGGTCGCAGTGGCTCGGCGAGGACGTGGTGTTTGCGCTCGACACTTCGCGCAGCATGCTGGCGGCGGATGTCAGCCCGAACCGCCTGCAACGCGCCCGCCTGGCCATTCTGGATTTCGTGCAGCAACACGCCCGCGGACGGGTCGGGCTGGTGGCCTTCGCGGGGCAGGCGTTTTTGCAGTGCCCGCTGACGTTCGATCACGACGCCTTTCGCGATGCGCTGCTGGCGCTGGACGACCGCACCATTCCCGTGCCCGGCACGGACGTGGGCCGTGCGCTGGATGAGGCCTTCCGCGCGCTGGACAAGCAAAGCCGCACCCGCACGATCATCCTGATCACTGACGGGGAGGATTTGGAAAAAGGCGGCGTGAAGCAGGCGGAACGGCTGGCAACGAACGGGGTGGTGGTGCACGCCCTCGGCGTAGGCACCCCCGCAGGCGCCGAGATTCAAATCTTGAACGAGCAGGGCCAGCTCGAACTGCTGCGGGACGCGAAGGGCGAAGTGGTCCGCAGCCGCCTGGATGAAACCACGCTGCGCGCCATCGCCGCCGCGACGCGCGGCACCTATCAGCCGCTTGGCCCGGCGGGCGAGGGGCTGGCCCGGGTGCAAACGCTGCTGCGCACCGTCCGCGCCGAGGGCGGCCCGGGCGGACGGCGCGAGGGTGTGGACCGGTTCCATCTGTTTGTCGCGCTGGCGCTCGCGTTGGTCGTAGGCGAATCTCTGCTGGGCACCCGCCGCAAGGGACCATGATGAAACCCGAAATCCGAAATCCGAGGGCCGAAGGCCGACAGTCTGGCCGGTGCCGTTCCGTTTGCCGCGTCAACCCAATTTCGGTCGTCCCGCTCCTTTTCTCCCTCTCTCCTTTTCTCCTTTTCGCCCTGTGCGGTATTGGCCTGTTGGTGCTGTCCGCGCGCGGCGCGGACGCGCCGTCCACGCGGGACCTGTTCAACGCCGCCGCGCGCCACCTGCAAACGAACCAGCTCCGCGAAGCGGAGGCGCAGTTGGAAATGGTTTTGCAGCGGCAGGAAGCCCGCTGGCAGCCGCCCGCGCTCTACAACCTGGGGCACGTGCGCTTCGCCCAGGGCGTCGAGGCGCTCAAGAAATCGCCCGACGCGGGACGCACCACCGCCCGCGCGCGCGAAGCCGCCGGGCGCGGTCAGTCGGCGATTCAGCAGGCGGACGCCGCGCTGGCGGGAAATAATCTGGAGCGCATGATTGACGCCTATCAACAGGGCCGCGCCGTGCGCCGCGAAATGCGCGCCGCCGAGAAGGCCGTGCGCCAGGCGCTCGAGGCGCACGCCGCCACCCTGCTCCGCTGGCAGCGCGCGTTGGGGGATTTCTCGGGCGCGGCGGAATTGAACCCGGCGGACACCAACGCGACGCACAACGCCGAAGTCGTCAAACAGCACCTCGCCAAACTCGTGGACCAAATCCGCCAGTTGCAGCAAATGCTGGGCGGGCCTGGGCAGACGGGTCAGGAGTTGAAGGAAAAGCTGGCCGCGCTGAAGGGCCGCATTCCTGCGGAAAACATGCCGCCGGGTGCGGCCGGCGAGGAGGAAGAGGAGGAGGAGGAGCCGGGCGGGCCGCGGCCCGGTCACGAGGAAGGCCCGGGGCGCGAGGGCGAGGAGCAGTTGCCGATGTCGCGGGACGACGCGGGCCGATTGCTGGACAGCTTCCGGTTGGATAGCGACCGGCGGCTGCCGATGGGCGGCGACCAGGAGAGCAAACCGCGCGACCGCAACCGGCCCACCTGGTAGGTTCAGTGGCCGTTGCCGCAGACGCCGCGGGTGATTTCCGCCCGCCGGTTTTCCAGCCACAACCGCGCCTTTGCGAAGCTTTTCCGATCGAGAAAATGGCGGAGTTGTGGGTCGGTGCCGGGCGGGAGCGCCGCGCCCAGTTCGTCAATGCGCGCGAACAACGGCAGCAAATCCACCGGCTGGCCGGCGGCCAGTCTTTGCACCGCGTCCTCCAGCGCGACCAGGGCCGCGTGCAGTTCCTGTTCCGGTTGCGTCATGCGCGGCACCCTAGGTGAAGACCAGGCTCCGCGCAACCGCCGCGCCCAGGTCTGTGAACAGCGGGCTGCGCTCCTGATCCAGAAAGAACAGGCCCGCCAGGAGTGCCAGTGCCGAGCCGAGCACGGTGACGGCGGCGCCGCAAAAATAAAGCCCGATGGCGTGGGCGGGATCGGTGTGCAACAGGCGCGGAATCCCTTCATACAGGATGGCGGCTGAAAACACCGCGCCCACCAGCCACGTCAGCCACATCGGCATCCCCGGGAACATGTCCAGCACGCGGAGCAAAAACACCGGGCCGAGGCCGAACACCGCCACCGCCAGGGCGGCGCGGAAGTCATTGCGGGAATGGAAGGTGTTGGCGAGCTGCTGGAGCACGAGCGCAACCACCGCCACCAGCGCCAGCGCGAGACCGAAACGCACGGCCTCGTAACGGATGATTTCTTCCATCGTGAAACGGTGCAGCGTGCCAAACTCGCCCAGCCGCTTGCCCCAACGCGCCAGGCCCCAGCCCTCCGCCACGCAGCCGGCGAGCGCCAGGGGAAGCAGATGCAGAAGAATCAGGCCGGGCAAGCTGCGCGCGGCTTCCGCCGCCCGCCGCCACCCGTGGGCGGGGGAAAAAATCATCAGGACAACCCAGATCATCCCTGCGCAGAATGCGGGACGCTCGGGCGGTCAAACAAGCCAAAGGTGGGCCGGGCGCGGCGGCGGCCTCCGCGCATCACTCCAGCCGGGGGGCCGCGTAAATGTGCGGATGCAGGACGCCGACAAAGGACAGGTTCCGGTAGCGCTCGGCGTAATCCAGCCCATAGCCCACCACGAACTGGTCGGGAATCTCGAAGCCGACGTAATCCGCGCGGACCCGTTCGACCCGGCGCGCGGGCTTGTCGAGCAGCACGCAGGTGCGGAGGCGGCGGGGTTTGAGCGGCCTCAATTTCGCCAGCACGCGCATCATGGTTTTGCCAGTGTCGAGGATGTCGTCCACGAGCAGCACGTCGCGGCCCTTCACATCGAGGCGGAGTTCCTTGGTGAAGACGAGTTCGCCCGACTCGGTTCCCAAGCCGTAGCTGGAGACGCCGATGAAATCCAGCCGCAGCGGCAGGTCCAGGTGGCGGATGAGGTCGGCCAGGAACATCACCGTGCCGTTGAGCAGCGACACCACCACCAGTTCGCGCCCGCGGTAGTCGCGTTGAATCTGGCGCGTCAGGACGGCGATGCGCCGCGCGATTTGCGCCTCGGTGATGAGCACGCGGGCGATGTCCTGCCGCCAGCGGGCGGGCACCGGCGCGGCGGCGCGGGCGGAAACACGGTGGGCGGTCATGGATCAAATGTGCTTGGGGAGCAACAGGACCGCGTTCAAACCGCGAGATCCAGCGGGAGGTCGGCGATGTCACGCAGCCTCTTGCCGTCATTCATGATTCGTAACAACTCTTTTGAATCGTCTCCCGCAACTTCGTTCACGGCGGCAATCAACTCCAGGAGGTTGGTATGATAGACACAGTCGAGGTCGCCTGTGCCCAGTGCCAGCGACGCCAGCCGACTCGGCAGAGGTTCCGCCGTGACCACCACAATGTGCGGAACGCGCCCTTTGCGATTACGGATGAGATTCAACGCCTCCGAGCGGGAATTCTGCGCCCGGTCACTGCGCATGGTCACTTTGCAGGAAATGCTGGCGTGCAGGAGCGGAAGTTTGTTGTTCAGCAACCGCAAGCCGGTTCTCAAGGCGTTCTCGTCATCCACAACCCGAAGCGCCCGGCTGTTTATATTCGAGTCCGGCTCGGGCTGTCGGAGGATCACCACGTCTGGCGCAATCAAGTATTCCCTCCCCAGCGCCGCCGACAGTTCGAGGTTTTTCGCGCAGGCGTCGGCAACTGCCTGAAGGTGGGAATATTGCTGGAAACCTGCCAGCTCCAAACGGCCCCGCGAGGAGACAGTCGTCACTTCCCAACTGCCCGGACGGAGGTGTCGCAGCGGGAGAAAAGTGTCGGCAATAAATTCGCGGCATAGTTGTTGGAATCTTGCCCCAAGAGCCTGGGGTGAAAGCGCCAAGGAGGTGCTTGCCACTCCAAGCGCCTCAAAAACATGGCTGGTAATCGCAATGCTGTCCTTGTTGTCGCCGTCAGCTATCGAAGGCAGACGCCGTGCTAAGCCCTGCTTCCGCTTTTCGATGAACGTGAACAAGCCATCCGAAATCAATGAGTTCAGAAACTGTCGGCGGCGGGCCGACAGAAGCGCGGAGGTTGGCATATCGGTGATTACTTTCGGGAGGTCGAGCTTTTCAGTTTGTCCATCAACTGGAGCTGATTGTCGCTGAAAGAATGAAGAGGGTAGCTCTTTGTGTGCCTCTCGAACGCGGCCCGGATGGCTAGGGCAACCGCCCGGGCCGCATTTGGGGGAAACGCGTTGCCCACTTGCCGGTAGGCTGCGGTCTTGCCACCGGTGAACTCCCAGTTGTCCGGGAAGCTCTGGATTCTGGCCACCATCCGAACGGTCAGGCGCGGCAAGCCATTGCAGGGAAAATTTGCGTCCGGGGCTGCGTCTGCGATGCCTAGACCATCAACGCCCAATTCCTTCCACTGCTTTTTCGCCCGTGTCGGCCCCAGATCCGGCCCCCCGTGCAATTTGGAGCCACCGACGATGGTCGGGGCGATCTTGTTGGCCCGCTCCGCCCACTGCTCTGCACCAAGCCAGCCATTTTCTGCCATCAGATCAAGCAGCGCCGGGCCAACTGTCATTTTATCTTTCAGAGGCATCGGCCAGGCAAAATGTTCGGCATCTTTGGCCCGCAAGCCCACCAGCACAAACCTGGGACGCAGTTGAGGGACACCAAAGTTCTGGGCCTCAATCACACGCCAATCCGGCTGATATTCCATCTTGCACAGACGCTCCAGGAGTTTGCGTCGGTAGTCAGAAAACTTTGCGGACGCAAAACCCGGCACATTCTCAAACAGGACGGCTCGCGGTTTAATCTGCTCCACCAGATGCAGGGCCGCAGGAAACATGTCGCGCTCATCATCGGCCCCCAGTTGCTTGCCGGCCACGCTAAAAGGCGGGCATGGAACCCCGGCTGCTAGCAGGTCTGCCCCGGAGAAGTCATGACCGTTCAGGGCGCGGATGTCCATCTGAAGCACATTCCAATGCGGACGGTTTTTGCGCAGCGTGGTGCAGTATTGAGCTTCATACTCGACCACTGCCCGATGGTGGAACCCGGCAAGCTCCAGCCCCAGAGCCTGGCCGCCGCCGCCCGCACAAAGCTCGACCGCATCGAAATTCATAGTTAATCGAAGGTGGGTGTTCGCGATTGCCCGTTGAATAGTTGATTTGCCAACCTTCGTTGCCGTTAAACTTATTCCTGGCGCGTCATGGCGGCAACGCCATTCAAATGTGCCGGGAGTCGCCGTGATCCTTCACGGCATAGCCGGTTTCCTGGCGTTTGAAATTCACCTCGTTCTTCTTCACATACGCGGCAAAGACGTCATCCGCGCTCATGCCCAGCACCTGCGCGAGGCTGATGAGGAAGTGGAACAAGTCCACCACTTCGACGCGCGCGTTCTGCTCGTCGAATTTCTGATACTTGGCCCACCATTTCCACGGGACGCTGTCGGTCAGTTCGGCCAGCTCCTGCTGCATGGCGCGGACGTAATTGAGCAGCCAGCGGGTTTTCTCCTCGTCGCTCAGGCCGGCGGTTTGCACGCCGATGCGCTCATTCAGAGCCTGCTGCATGCGGAAAAGTTCGCGGAATTGGTCGGGACGTTCCATGCGCGGAAGCTTCGGCGTGCGGCTGCCGGTGGCAAGCCGAAAGCGGTTCGGCGGCGGCGTTCCCGCGCCGGGCGGACCCGGCGGACGCGAAAAATTCCCGTGGACAACGGCCGCGGGCGGATTAACCATCGCGCCACCATGAGCTGGCGAACTGCGATTGCCACGCGCCTCTTCCGGCACGACCAGCCGTTCATGGCCCGGCGCAAGCTGCGTTATGCCTGCTGGGCAATTCTGGCGGGGCTGGTGACGGCCGGCCTCGTGGCCGCCATCGTGGTGCTGGCTCATAACCAGCGGGGGTAGTGGCGGCGCGAACGTCGCGTCCGTGCCGCCCGGTTGTTCCCACTCGGAAGGCAAACTGGCCGACCCGCCCGATCTTCACGGATGAATCCGGGGAGCCCGCGCCAAAGTCCGCACCCGCGTTTCGTTTCAGCCCGAACCCCAAAGCCGCGTGGCGTCAGGCATCCTGCCTGACGTGGCGGGCGGCATCCCCGCCGCCCGGAAACCCGCCCGAACGACTGGGCCGCGCACTTGGAGCCTTTGACCGCGGGCATTCGGAAGTTTTTTCGCCGGGCCGGGAAGCCCGGCTCCACGGCCGACAAGGAGGCCCGCCGCCACGGTTCGACTTCGGCGTTCGGGTGCAGGGACAAAAAAACCCGCGTCTGGCGACGCGGGTCGAAAATGGGCTGCTGGCGACTCAGGCCTTGCGGAAGCGGCGGGCCATCTGGACCGCGCCGAAAAGACCGCCGAAGATGATGGCCGCCCAGGTGGTCGGCTCGGGCACGGCGGTGATTTCCAGCGACCAACTTCCCACCGTGCTGGTGTCGCCAAAGGAGAGGTCGGCGAGGAACAACGTCCACGAGCCGTTGACGGCGGTGGTGTTGAAAGAGGAAAGATTCCCGCTTTGGGAGGCCCACGTGCCGGTAATTGCAGCAGTGGAGGTGTAACTCGACCCGCTGGCGTTGTGAATTCCCGTGGCAACGCTGTCATCCAGCGTCACCGAGAAACCAGAGTTGGAATAGCCGTAAGGCTGGGCAAGGGTCTTGCCCACCCGGTCCAGCAACACCGCAAACCCGGTGTCATGCACGAGGTAGCCGTAAAGGTCGCCGTTCCAGCCGCCCGTGATGTTCAACACCACGTTGACATCCGTCACCGTGTAACCGCTCCAACCTGAAATGGTGATCGTGTTCTGCCAGCCGCTGGGATTGTTGTCGGGCACAACCTGGTTCAGCGTGCCGGAGCCGGCAGTGATGAGCGCGGCGCTGCCGACCGCCAAGGTGGCCGCAAACGACAGAGTAATTGCGAGCGATTTCATAGCATTGACCGGCACAGTCGGCCCGGCATTCATCTCTATTCAGCCACCATGCGCCCGTCTTGTCCAGCCTCAAAAAGTGACAAAAAAACGGGGTGTTCCCCCGGCTTTCCGCCGGGTGCCATCCGGTTTGCAAACCCGGACGGGATGAGTAAGCTCTGGCCGCAAAACCCGATGCGCCAGTTCGTCACCATTGCCCGCAACGCCTTCATGGAGTTGATCCGGCAGCCCGTTTTCCTGCTGCTGATGACGGCGGCGGCGGGGTTCTGTCTGTTTCTGGCCACGCCCTACTACTTTGCGTTTGGGGATGAGCCTAAATTGGTGAAACACAGCACCTTGGCGGTCATGCTGCTGGCGGGATTGTTTGGGGCGGTGGTCGGCGCGTCGGCCTCCCTCGCCCGCGAAATCCGCGCAGGAACCGCGCTGGCGGTGCTGGCCAAGCCGGTTGGGCGGGCGCAATTCATTCTGGCCAAATTTACCGGGGTGGCGGCGGCGCTGGTGTTGCTGGCTTACGTCAATCTCCTCGCCTGCCTGCTGGCCAGCCGGATGGCCTTTGACGCCTACGGTTCCACGGACTTGTTCGCCCTGGGCATTTTTGCGCTGGCGCTGGTGCTGGCCTACGCCCTGGGCGGGTTGAGCAATTTCTTCCTCCGCCGCCCATTCGTTTCCGATGCGGTGTTCGCGGTGATGGCGATGGCGACACTGGCATTTGTGGTCATCAATTTCTTCGATCAGCGCGGCCAACCACAGGATTTCGCGCACGGGGTGGATTGGAACCTCCTGCCGGCGGCGGTGCTCATCCTGTTTGCCCTGTGGGTGCTGGCCGGGCTGGCCATCGCCTGCTCGACCCGGTTCGACATGATTCCGACGCTGGCGATTTGCACGGCCTTGTTTTTTCTGGGCCTGATTTCGGATTATCTGTTTGGCCGGGCGGCGGAGCGGGGCGAGTGGTGGGGCACGGTGCTTTACAGCGTGGCGCCCAACTGGCAGCTTTTCTGGCTCGCCGACGCTGTGGAAACGGGCAAGAGCACGTTCCACTGGGGCTACGTGGGCAAGGCGGCCATTTACATGGCCTGCTATGTCGGCGCGGCCCTCGCGGCGGCGGTCATGTTGTTTGAGGACCGGGAGCTGTCTTGAAAACAGAAAGTAAAAAGCAGAAAGCAGAAAACCGGCGCGCGGCGTCCGGTCATTTCCACTTTCAGCTTTCCCGCTTCCGAATTGGATTTCGATGGAACGCAGCATTCAAAAAAACGGCCTGGTGAACCTGCTCGTGCTGGCGGCGGCGGCGGTGGTGACGTTTGCCCTCGCCCGGCTGGGCCTGGCCCTCGGGGCACTGGTCGCGTCGGTGTTTATGGGGCTGGGCGCACTGGTGGCGCTGGTGAGCTGGTTCCAGATGCGGCTCGAGGACCGGGAGCGCGTCGAACGGCTGGAATACGATGAACTCCTCCGCGCCAAAAGCGGTTCCTCCCTCTTCGAGGGCCGGGATGAGGGCGGGTTTCCCGCGCGCCAATCCCGCGAGCAGTTTGAAAAATGGTTCGTGCCCGGCTTCACGGTGGCGCTGATGGCCGCCCAAGGGGCCGGGGCCTGGTTGTTGTGGCGCTGGCTGGCCCAGCCCGCCACGCTGGCGCCGCTCCAGCAGCCGATGGTCACGCTCTCGATGCTGGGCCTGGTGGCGCTGATCCTGTTCCTGCTCGGGAAATTCTCCTCGACGATTGCCCGCCTCGAAAATCACCGGCTGCTGCGGCCTGCGGCCACGCATCTGCTGCTGGGCGCGTATCTGGCGGTGCTGGCGGCGGTGGGTGTGGCCGGGGTCGAATTGTTCGGCGCGCCCAGGCTGGACCTCGTCGTCGCCCAGGCGCTCGCGGTCCTGCTGGGCATCGCGGCGGTGGAAACCGCGCTCGGCCTGATCCTGGAAATCTACCGCCCCCGCGTGCAGGGCCGGGTGGCGCAGCCGCTTTACGAGAGCCGCCTGCTCGGCCTGCTCGCGCGGCCCGAGGACGTGTTCACCACGGCGGCGCACACGTTCGATTACCAGTTCGGCTTCAAGGTTTCGGATACCTGGGCGTTTCAATTCTTCCGCAAGGCGCTGGGCTGGCTGCTGCTGGCGCAACTGGGCGTGCTGCTGCTTTCCACCACGCTGGTATTCATCGAGCCGGGCGAACGCGGCCTGCTCGAGCGCTGGGGCAAACCCGTCGCCGCCCGCGCCGAACTCGCCCCCGGCCTGCATTTCAAATGGCCGTTCCCGATTGACCGCGTCCACCGCTTCCACACCGAGCGGGTGCAGGTGTTCACCGTCGGCTCGCAGCCCGACCCCGACAAGGCGAAGCAGCCGGTCGTGCTGTGGAACCTGGCCCACGCCAAGGAGGAACTCCTGCTCGTCGCCAACCGGGACCGCGCCTCCGTGGACGCCGCCAACCGGGACACCGGCCGCCAGACGCCGCCCGTCAGTTTGCTGACCGTCAGTTTCCCCGTTCATTACACCATCAGCGATTTGCGGGCGTTCGCCTACCACCACCGCGATTCGGGCCGCCTGCTGCAAAACCTCGCCACCCGCGAGGTCATCCAATACCTCGCCAGCTCCGACATCGGCGACGTCATGGCCCGCAGCCGACAGGAAGCGGCGGACCTTTTGCAGCAACGCATCCAGACGGCGGTGGACGCGGTCCAGCCCGCGCTCGGGGTGAAGGTGAATTACATCGGGCTTCAGGAAATCCACCCGCCGGTTTCCGTGGCCGGGGAGTTCCAAAAAGTCGTGGGCGCCACGCAGAAAAAACAGGCCGCCATTCTCGCCGCCGAAGCGCTGGCCATCCGCGCGCAGGCCACCGCCGATGCCAACGCCTTCAAGGCGGTCGCCGAGGCCGAGGCGGACCGCACGCGCGCCGAGGTGAACGCCGGGGCCGGGGCCGCGCTGTTCACCAACCAACTGCCCGCCTACGCCGCCGCGCCGTCCTACTACGTCCAGCGCGCCTACCTGCAAACGTTCGCCAAATCCGTCGCGCCCGTCCGCAAATACATCGTCGTCGCCACTAACACCCAGGAAGTCATCCAGTTCGATTTGCAGGACCGCCTCCGCGCGGACCTCCTGGATGTCACCATCCCCAAGTAATTTTCCCCGCCCATGAACAAAAATCCCCTCAGCATCATTGTCGGCGTCGTGCTGCTCGCCGTGTTCATCGTGCTGCTGTTCGTCTTCCAGGTCCGCCAATCCGAGGTGGCCATCGTCACCCGCTTTGGCGCGCCGCACCGCGCCGCCGCGCCCGGCCCGCACTTCCGGCTGCCCTGGCCCATCGAAAAGGTCTATAAATTTGACCAGCGCATCCAGAACTTCGAGGACAAGCTCACCGAGGACCTCACCGCCGACAACAACAACCTCCTGACGCAGGTCTATATCGGCTGGCGCATCACCGAGCCGCAGGTGTTCTTTCCCAAGTTCGCCAACGGCTCCGTGACCGAGGCGGAGAAGGTGCTCGAGGGCATGCTCCGCAGCGCCAAGAGCGCCGTCATCGGCAAGCACGCCCTCAGCGATTTCGTCTCCGCCGGCGGCGGATCGCAATTCGCCCGGATCGAGCAGGAGATGCTCGCCCTCATGCAGGCCCAGTTGCGCGCCAACAGCTACGGCATCGCCGTCGAATTCCTCGGCCTCAAGAAGCTCGGCCTGCCCGAAAGCGTCACCCAATCCGTCTTCGACCGCATGAAATCCGAACGCGAAGTGCTCTCCAGCCGCCTTGAGGCCGAGGGCAACGCCGAAGCCGAGAAGATCAAATCCCGCGCCACCAGCGAAGCCGCGAAACTGCTCGCCAACGCCGAACGCGAAGCCACCCGCATCCGCGCCCAGGGCGAAGCCGCCGCCGCCGCCGTCCTCCCCACCTTCCAGCAGAACCCCGAACTGGCCAACTTCCTCCTCCGCCTCAACGCCCTCGAGGCGTCGCTGAAGGAGCGTTCCACGCTCATCTTCGACGCCAGCACGCCGCCGTTCGACCTGTTCCGCGGGGGCTCGACCAACCTCCTCCGCAAATAACATGGGCCACGACCACGACCATCCCCACGAGCACGGTCCGGGTTGCGGCTGCGGCCCGGAGCATGGCCACGACCACGGCCACGGCGACATGCTTTCGCATCGCCGCGCGCCGGTCGCGCCCGCCCCGCCGCCCGCCCCGCCGCCCGAGACCCCGCTGGACCCCGGCTCGCAGGCGCTCGCCACCGCGCTCAGGAGCAGTTTTGGCATCGTCAAGGTGGTGATGGTCGGCCTCGTCATCCTGTTCCTTTGCTCGGGTTTCTTCACCGTCGGCCCGCAGGAGCGCGCCCTGGTTCTGCGCTTTGGCAAGCCGCTGGGCGAGGGCGAGAAGGCTTTGCGCGGCCCCGGCCTGCATTTCGCGCTGCCCTATCCGGTTGACGAAGTCGTGCGCGTGCCCATCACCGAATTGCAGCGCGTCACCTCGACCGTGGGCTGGTTTTTCATCACGCCCGAGCAGGAAGTGGCCGGCACCGAGCCGTTTGCCGGGCCGTCCCTCAATCCCGCCACCGATGGCTATGTGCTGACCGCCGACCGGAACATCATCCACGCCCGCGCCACGCTGAACTACCGCATCGAGGATCCCGTCGCCTACGTCTTCAATTTCACCGCCGCCTCCAACAACGTCCTCAACACCCTCAACACCGCGCTCGTCCAGTCCGCCGCGCAATTCACGGTGGATGACATCCTCACGCGGGATGTGTTCGGCTTCAAAGACGCCGTCCGCCGGCGCATGACCGAGCTGGCCGCGTTGAACCGGCTCGGCATCGTGGTGGAACAACTGGAGGTTGCGAGCCGCCCGCCGCTCTTCCTGAAAAACGACTTCGCCCGCGTCACCGACGCCGTGCAGAAGCGCGAAAAGGTCATCAACGAAGCCCGCACCGTCGAAAACCAGGTGTTGAGCAAGGCGGGCGCGGACGCCGCCGGCCTGACCAACGCCGCCGCCAGCGAAAGCGTCTGGCTCGTCGAAAGCCTCAAGGCCGAGGCCGCCCGCTTCAATGACCTGCTCCCCAGGTATCGCGAGAATCCGCATCTCTTCGTGGAACTGCGCCTGACCGAGACGATGGGCCGCGTCATGGCCGGCGTGCAGGACAAAATTTTCCTGTCGGACAGCCCGGAGGGCAACGCCCGCGAACTCCGTCTGCTGCTCAACCGCGAACCGCAGAGACCCCGCCGGGACGGCCCCACGCCGTGACCGGTTTCCCCTTAACTTTTAACCCTTCAACGCTCTTAACCTCGGCGCCGCCATGCAAGTCACCGCCCTTCTCTCCCGCGACGAGCACAAGCATCCCCATCACCACCATCATGATGGCGAAACGTGCGCGCACGGCGGCGTCGAACACTCCCACACGCAAATCCGCCTGACGCAGACCCTCGCGGGCGTCGTGTTCGTCATCAACGCGTTCGTCGTCGAGTGGGTGTTGGGCCAAAGCGGGCACACCGTGGCCAGCGTCAGCGGCTTCATCGGCGCGCTCATCCTCGGTTTCCCCATTGTGATGACGGCCATCAAGGACCTGCGCCTCGGCCTCCTGAGCATCAACGAGCTCGTCGCCATCGCCGTGCTCGCGGCCTTCGCCAGCGGCGATTACAAGACCGCCGGCGTCGTGGCGTTCTTCATGTTGCTCGGGGAAATCATCGAGTCCCGCACCGCGGAAGGCGCGCGCCTGTCCATCGAATCGCTCATTAAAATCACCCCGACGAAGGCGCGGCGCATCAAGCGCAGCAGTGGGACAGGCGTCTCGCCTGTCCAGTTGGACCCTCAAACAGCCAGCGGGGAGACGGACAGGCGGGACGCGCTGTCCCACAACGGCGAGGAAGAAGTCCCCGCCAGCCAGCTCGCCGTCGGTGACCTCATCCGCATCCGCCCCGGCGACAACGTGGCGGCGGACGGCGTCATCGTAACGGGCGAAGGCTCGTTCAACCAGGCCACCATCACCGGCGAATCGTTGCCGGTGGACAAGAGACCGGGCGACCAGGTGTTCGCCGGCACCCAGAACCTTACCGGCGTCCTCGAAATCAAAGTCAGCCGCGCCGGCACCGACACCACGCTGGGCCGCGTGCGCGAACTCATCCTCGCTGCCGAGCAGACCAAGCTCCCGATCATGAAGATCGTGGACCAATACATGGGCTTCTACACGCCGCTGGTCCTGGTCATCGGCGCGCTCGTCTGGGCGTTCACCCGCGACCTGGACCGCGTCATCGCGGTGCTCGTCGTAGCCTGTCCGTGTGCCTTCATTCTCGCCACCCCCACGGCGATGGTCGCCGCCCTGTCCGCCGCCGCCCGCCTCGGCATTCTCATCAAGAACGTCGCCGACATCGAGCTTGCCGCGAAGATCAACGCCTTCATCTTCGACAAGACCGGCACGTTGACCACCGGCGAACTCGCCGTCAGCCGACTCGCGCCCGTGGATGGCGTGCCGCCCGCTGAATTGCTCCGCATCGCGGCGACCACCGAGAAATACAGCAATCACCCCACCGCCAAGGCGCTGGCGAAAATTGCCGGCGAAGTGGGCCTGACTCTCGCCGAGCCTAAAAACTTTGCCGAGACCGCCGGACGGGGCGTCAAAGCCGAGGTGGACGGCGCGAAGATTCTCGTCGGCCGCGCGCAATGGCTGAAGGACAACGGCGTCACGGAGGATTTCCTCAAGTCTGTGGACGTGAACGAGACCGAGGGCTATAGCCTCATCTTTGTCGCACGAGACGGAAAGTTCATCGGTTGGGTCGGCATGCAGGACATGACGCGCGCCGAGGCGAAAGAGTCGCTGGCGGGCCTGAAGGAAAGCGGCGTGCGCCGCGTGGCGATGATTTCCGGCGACCGCCAGCCCGTGGCGGCCCGCGTGGCGGCGGAGATCGGCTGCGAGGAGGCGCAGGGCGACTGCCTGCCGCAGACCAAGGTGGATTTCGTCAAGGCGATGCGGGCCAAAGGCTACAAGGTGGCCGTGGTCGGCGACGGTGTGAACGACGCGCCCGCGCTGGCCGCCGGCGACATCGGCATCGCGATGGGTGCCGCCGGCAGCGAAGTGGCCATCCACAGCGCGACCATCGCACTCATGAACAACGACCTGCGCCGCCTGCCGTTCCTCGTGCAGCTCTCGCGCAGCACCCGCGCCGTCATCAACCAGAACTTCACGTTCGGCATCTTCTTCATCATCGCCGGCCTCACGCTGGCGGCGATGGGATACGTGGGGCCGATTGTCGCCGCCATCCTGCACAACGCCGGATCGCTCATGGTGATCTTCAACAGCGCCCGGCTCGTCCGCAAAGGCGAGGAACTGGAACACTACCAGGCACCCGCGTCCACCGCGTCCACCGCCCCGCTCCAGCCCCGGGCCGCTTGAGCCAAAACAAAAACCCGCCGACAGGATTGTGCCGACGGGCGGGAAAAGTTTTGCGGGCGCTTACTCGCCGTCGTTGCCAATGGCCTCCACGGGGCAGCCCTCCATCGCCTCCTTGCAGCGCGTTTCTTCATCTGGCGTCGTCGGCTGCTTATAGACGACCGAGTAGCCGCCATCCTCGTTGCGCTTGAAGTTGTCGGGCGCCGTTTCGCGGCACAGGTCGCAGTCAATGCACTGGTTGTCCACGTAGTATTTGCCCGTCACGTTTTCGGGATATTTGTTTGCTTTGTCGGCCATAAATCAATTGGGGTTGCGGCGTCGCGTTACGCCGACATGGAACCGCCGTCGCCCGCAAAAGGCAAGTTTCAAAGCCGCCCGCCCGCAACTATTGCATCGCGGCAATCGCTGCTTCAGCCGCCTTAATCAGCGGCTTCGGGTAAATCCCCGCCGCCAAAATGCCCGCCATGCAGGCCAGCACCGCCCCCCGCATGAGCAGCGAAAGCGGCGGCGCGGTTTGTTCTTCCGCCGCCCGGCCCCAGTATATCGCCCGCACCACGCCAAAGTAATATGCCAGCGAGATCACCACCCCAACGACCGCCACCGCGAACAGCGCGTAATAAAGCGGGCTGACCGCCCCCGCCGCGAGCACCGCCTTCAGCAGCAGGAATTTGCCGATAAAGCCGGCCAGCGGTGGAAGCCCCGCCAGCGACACCATCGCCAGCGTCATGGCCGCCGCCAACAGAGGCGAGCGCTCATGCAACCCGCCCAGTGCGCGGATGTCCTCCGCCCCCGTCTCGCGGAGCACCACCGTGATCACCGTGAACGCCGCCAGCACGGTGAAGAGGTAGCCGGCCAGGTAGTAGAGTATCGCCGCCTGCCCCGCCGCGCTCATCGCGGCCACCCCCAGCAGCAAATAGCCCGCATGGGCGATGCTGGAGTAACCCAGCAGCCGCTTGAGGTTGGTCTGCGGCAGCGCGCACAGGTTGCCATAAAGAATCGTCAAACCCGCCAACACCGCAAACAGCAGCGCCCATTGCGCCGCCACTTCGGGAACCGCGCTGAACAAAACCCGCACCAGCAGCACCACGCCCGCCGCCTTCGACCCAATCGCCAGAAACGCCACCGTTGGTGTGGGCGCGCCTTGATAAACGTCCGGCGCCCAGACCTGGAATGGCACCGCCGCCAGTTTGAAACCCAGACCCGCCAGCACAAACAAGAGGCCGAACAAAAACAGCTTGTTCCCGGCCAGCCCGGCCTCCGGCATTGCCAGTTTCGCCGCGATCTCCCCGAAATTGAACGCCCCTGCCGTCCCATAAACAAACGCCAACCCAAACACCATGAACGCCGACGCCAGCGCGCCAATGATGAGATACTTCACGCCCGCTTCCAGCGCGGCCATCCGCGCGCGCTGGAAGCTGACGAGCACATAAAACGTGATCGTGATCAGCTCGAGCGACACGAACAGCAGCACGAAATCGTTCGCCGAGGCGGCCAGCAGCATTCCTGTCGCCGCGAACAAAATCAGCGCGAAATACTCCACCAGTCCGCCGGCAACGCGATCGGCGAATTCAACCGCCAGCAACAGCACCACGGCGGTGGCCGCCAGAAACAGCCGCTTGAAGAAAATCGCCAGCCCATCCTGCACAAACATCCCACCGAAGGCGTATTGCGTGTCCTCCGCACCCGGCAGAAAGGTGCAGAATAAAATCACCCCCACGCCCGCCGCCGCCAGATAACCCAGCATCCGCCGTCGCTCCGCCGGCACCCACAAATCCGCCAGCAATACCACCAGCCCCAGCCCCAGCAGGGACAGCTCGTGCTTGAGCAGAAGAAGATTCATCGCGTGCCCTCCGTGGCGGCGTCTCGGGAGAGCGCCGCTGTCTGAGGTTGTTCAGATTGGCGGCGCTCTGCCGAGTCGCCGCTAAGCGGCGTATTCGCCATCGTCACAATCTTCTCCACATCCGGCGTGATCTTGTCGGTCAGCAGGCGCGGCACAAAGCCGAACACCAGCAGCGCCGCCAGCAGCATCACAAAAGGCAGCTTGCGCCACCCATCCGTCGCATCCGTCGCATCCTTCCGATTGCCCAGCGGCCCGTGCAACACCGCCCGCACCGCCCGCAGCATATACACCGCGCCGATCACCAGCGCGCCCCACACCGCCAGCACCATCACCACGCGCAATGAAGGCTGGCGCCAGGCGCCGAAGAACACGCTGACTTCGCCGACGAAATTGGCGAAGCCCGGCAGACCACAGCCCGCCATCGCCGCCATAATGAGCGCCGCGCCAATGAACGGGAGTTTGCGGAGCAGCCCGCCCAGCTCCTTGATCTCCAGCGTCCCTGTCTGGTTGTAGAGGTGGCCGCTCAAGCCAAACGTCAGCGCCGCGAGAAAGCCGTGCGCGATCATCACGAGCACCGCGCCGGTCACGCCGATGAGGTTCAGGCTGGCGATGCCGAGGAAGATGAAGCCCATGTGGGCCACGCTCGAATTGCCGATGAGCAGGTTCAGGTCGCGCTGGCGCATGGCGGTGAAGCCGCACCAGAGGATGTTGCCCAGGCAGAGCCACGCAAGGACTTGCATCCAGCTTTGCGCCGCTTCCGGCATCAAGGGCAGCGCGACGCGGATGAGGCCGTAAAGGCCGAACTTCTTGAGCACGCCGGCGTGCAACATGGCCGTGGCGGACGGCGCGGAGCCGTAACCCAGCGGCGCCCACGAGTGAAACGGCCAGAGCGAAACCAAAATGCCAAAGCCGAACAACAGCAGCGGGAAGATGAGCTTCTGCGACGCCAGCGGCAGCGGGTTGTCGCGGATGTGCTGTGTCAGCGCCGGGATGCTGAACGTGTTCGCGCCCGATTGCACATAAAGCAGGATCAAGCCCGCCAGCGCGATGAGCGCGCCGACGCTGAGATACAGCGTAATCTGGAACGTCGCGAAGTTCTTCCGCTCGCCGCGGCCCCAGACGCCGATCATGATGAACGTCGGCACCAGCGCGAGTTCGTGGAAGAAGTAGAAGAAGAACAGGTCCAGCGACGCGAACGCCGCCAGGATGCCGCCGCTCATCACGAGCAACAGGATGTAAAACTCCTTCTCGCGCGTCTTGATCTCCCACGAGCAGCACGCCGCCGCGAACGCCACGATCGCGCCCATCAGCACAAGCCCGACATTGATGCCGTCCACGCCGACGAAGTAGCTGATGCCGAGCGATTCCACCCATGGAATCTGTTGCACGAAGCGGTAGCCATCGGCATTGGCTTCGGCGCCCGGGAACAGCAGGAACATCTTGATCGCCAGCAGCGCAGAAATCGCCGTGGCGCCGAGCGCGACGAGGCGCGGCACGAAGCGGTAATCGCGCGGCACGAACGCCAGCACCACCGCCGCCAACAGCGGCCAACCGAGGATGTAGGTCAGAGTGCTCATCGAAAATTAACCGCCGAGGCGCGGAGACGCAAAGTTCGCTCCAGATTTCTGTGACTCATAATAACTGATAACGTCGGCGAAATCCGCACCGGACGCCCCAAGGTGAATGCGATGCTCACCAGCAAAACTTTCTGTCAATGCTTGGTGAAGCGGAATGGTCACAATTCCGTGCTTCTGAATTTCCGCCAGCTCGTCCTCATGTTTCACCACGCCATGAACCAACACAAAGCGCCAATCAACACCGGGCCATGCACGGTTCCTGGCGTTGGCCTTGTCCTTTGCCCTGAACTTGTTCTCAACCCAAAAATCAACGCTTTCAGAAAGAACATCAGGCGGACGAGTCCAGGCAGATGTCCTGCCTTTGCCTAAACTGCGTGCCCGTTCTTTCGTTAGCTTGGTCACATAAGCAACCGGGCGAAAACTGATTTGCACCTCGACATGCCAGCCTTCAATCCCGTTGTTTGCGGAGCGAATCCCCAATAGGTCAATTTCGTCAACCCCATCTCGCAGGCCACGAATGGTGAAGAAGCCCAGTCTATTGAGCCATTCTTCAACTAGTTGTTCGCCGATGAGTGGCATGGTGATTTAACTCCGCGCCTCCGCGCCTCTGCGGTTAAAATTTCTTCCCCCGGCCGCCAGCCTTGCCCGCGCCATCTTCACAGCCTCGTGCAGCTTCTGCTCCAGCCGCTTCTTCGGAATCAGCTTCGTCACATAGCTCGCGACGTGGATGCCGCTCTGGTTCAAACGGTGAGTGTCAACGCTCGCCCTCACCCTGGCCCTCTCCCCCGGGGAGAGGGAACCGCGTTTGATCACTTCACATTTTTCGGATGCGCGCCGAGCACTCCCGGCGTAAGGACGCTCAAAAAACAGGCGAACAATTCTCCCTCTCCCGGGGGAGAGGGCCGGGGTGAGGGCGGGCGTCACACACACATCACGAGACGTAGCAGCCAGATTCTCTCCGCAGTGCGGAGACAATCCAGAAAACCATCCTGAGTTTTGTGTCAGTGTTTTCACCTTCCAAGCACGACGAACAACACCGCCGCCACGCCGAGCACGAACAGGAAGGCGTAGGTCTGGAGGTTGCCGTTCTGCACCAGCCGCAACGCGCGGCCAAACAAATCCGTCGCGCCCGCCGTTCCGCGCACGGCGGCGAAACCGATGAGCCAGCGGTCGAACCAATCTGTCACGGCGGCCACGGTGTCGTGGACCTTGATGACGGTGGCTTCGTAAAGTTCGTCGAAATAGAAGCGGTTGGCCATCGCGCGGGACAGGCCGCCGAGCTTCGCGGGCAGCGGATCTTCCTTCGCCTTCGCGTAGAGCGTCCACGCGGCAAACAGGCCGACACCGAACGCCGCCAGACCGCTCAATGCCGCCACGGGCGCATGTTGAAACGGATAGAACAACTGAGCGAGGAAGCCGTGCGGATGTTCCGCGCCGGGATGCAACATCCCGCCGAACAGCGCTTCCACGCCAATCACGCCGCCAATGATGCTGAACACCGCCAGAATCCGCAGCGGCCAGGTCATCACCCACGGCGATTCATGCGCGTGACCCGCTTCATGTGTGCGTTCGCCGCCGAGAAACGCGACGAACACCAGTCGGAACATGTAGAACGTCGTCAGCGCCGCCACCGACACGCCGAGGATGAACAGCGGCAGACTGTGATGCTGCGCGGCGGCGAGGATGGCGTCCTTGGAAAAGAAACCGCTCAACGGCCACACGCCCGCCAGCGCCAGGGTGCCGACCATGAAGGTCCAATAGGTCACGGGCATCTTCCTGCAGAGGCCGCCCATTTTCCAGATGTCCTGCTCGTGATGCATCGCGTGGATGACCGAGCCGGCCCCGAGGAACAGCAGCGCCTTGAAGAACGCGTGCGTCGTCAGATGGAACATGCCCGCTTCCGGTGCTGCAAGGCCGACGCCCATGACCATGTAGCCGAGTTGTGAGAGCGTCGAGTAGGCAAGGATGCGCTTGATGTCGTTTTGTTGAACCGCAATCAACGCCGCGAGCAACGCGGTGAAGCCGCCGATCCACGAAATGATGTGCAACGCGTCCGGCGTGAAGAGGAAGAATGTCCGCGACAGCATGTAAACACCTGCGGCCACCATCGTCGCGGCGTGGATGAGCGCGCTGACGGGTGTCGGGCCTTCCATGGCGTCCGGCAACCAGACGTGCAGCGGGAATTGCGCCGACTTGCCCATCGCACCGCAAAACACCAGCAGGCCGCCAATCGTCGCCATTGCGCCGAGCGCGGCCGGATTTTCCACGAGCTTCGCCTGAAGTTCGCCGAAGTTCAGCGAGCCGAGCGCCGCCCATACCACCAAGATGCCGAGCATGAACCCGAAGTCGCCGAGGCGGTTCGTGATGAACGCCTTCTTCGCCGCGTCCGCCGCGCTGGACTTTTCATACCAGAAGCCGATGAGCAGGTAGCTGGACACGCCGACCAGTTCCCACGAGATGAACATCTGGAGGAAATTGTTCGCCAGCACGATGCCGAGCATCGAGAAGGTGAACAGGCTCAAGCTCGCGAAGAACCGGCTGAAGCAGCGGTCATCGTGCATGTAGCCCCACGAGTAGATGTGGATCGCACTGCCGACACCCGTCACGACGAGGAGCATCATCAGGCTTAACGGATCGAGTCGCAGACCGAATTCGGCTTTCAACGCACCGATGTCGAGCCACATGAGGGAAACTTCCTTCGTCGCCGGCTCAAAGCCGTTCACGAAGATGAACACCACGCTCAAGATGAACCCGATGACGATGGCGCTGACGGAAAGCGTGGCGCTGAGCTTGCGGTCCTGCTGCACGAAAAGTGTGATCACCACCGCTGCGAGCAGCGGCAGAAACAAGATGATCCAAGGCAGGAATTGCAGGTGCATCGTCAAAGTTTCAGGGTCGTCAAATCCTCAACATGCGTGGTCTGCCGGCGGCGGAACAGCGCGACAATCAGCGCCAGTCCGACGGCGACCTCCGCGGCAGCCACGGTGATGATGAAGAACACCATGACCTGGCCATCGAGGTTGTTGTTGAAGCGCGAGAACGAGACCAGCGCGAGGTTCGCCGCGTTGAGCATCAGTTCAAGCGACATGTAAATCACCAGCACGTTGCGCCGGATGATGACGCCGAGCAGGCCGAGCGCGAAGAGGACCGCGCTCACTACGAGATAATGTTCCAGGCCGACGTTCACTTGAGATCCTTTTTGCTGAGCAACACCACGCCGACCATCGCCACGAGCAGGAGCACCGAGACGATTTCAAACGGCAGCAGGTATTTCGTGAACAGCAGTTTTCCGAGTTCGACGGTGGAACCTTCCATCGTCGCCACGGCACCTTCGCCGGGTTTCGCGGCCAGCAGGCTGCGGATAAAGATGGCGAGGATGGAGCCGACGGACACCAAACCCGCGACGAGCCCGAGGCTCTTGATCTGGCGGCGCTGTTCTTCTTTCAGGTCGAGCAACATGATGACGAACAGGAACAGCACCATCACGGCACCCGCGTAAACCAGGATTTGCACCGCCGCGAGGAAGAACGCGTGCAGCAGCGTGAACAGCCCCGCGAGGCAGGCCATCGTCAGCACGAGGAACATCGCGCTGGTGACCGGGCTGCGGCTGAACGGATTCGCCACAACCATGAACGCGAAGATCACGGCCAGCGCGGCGAACACGTAGAACAAAATGTCGGGTAACACCATTCTCGCTTTTATTGTTTGCCTTCCACGTTATTTCCTTGTGCGTTTTTGGCTATGCGCCTCTTTTTCGAGAGCTTGTCTGAAATCATGCCGTTAATGAACAATGCCAATCCCAATAAAACGCCACACCCAAAGAACAACCGGACGTTTGTCTCCGAGCTGATTGTCTGCGCCAAACCATATCCACCGACTGCAAAAATAAGGACCCCAATCAGCCTGAGCTGTGTGCGTTTCGTGTCCATGTTCATGATGGTTTGTGGCTTGATTTTCTTCATTTATGCCTTCACCGGAAAACTCTCCTGCTCTTTCGCTTCCTCCAGTTTGTGTTTCCACTTCTGGGTGCCGGCGTGCGTGCCGCCGAGCGACAGGAGTTTTTCCTTGTTGTAAATCATCTCAGCGCGGTTCGTGCCGACGTGCGACCAGTCCTTCTGCAGGAAGATCGCTTCCTCGGGGCAGACTTCCTGGCAGTAACCGCAGAAAATGCACCGGAGCATGTTGATCTCGAATTCCGCCGGCATCTTCTCCGCGTTCGGACGATCGGCGAGTTGACCGGCGGGTCCGGGCGGGATGATCTTGATGGCCTTGGGCGGGCAGACGAATTCGCAAAGCTGGCAGGAGACGCACTTGGTGTTGCCTTCCTGATCCTTCACGAGGTAGGGCGCGCCGCGATAACCTTCGGGCACCACCCAGCGTTCCTCGGGATACTGCATCGTCACCGGCTGACGTTTGAAGACGACCTTGATGAAATGCCGCAGGGTCACCTTGAAGCCGCCGATCACCGCCGGCAGATACAGGCGCTCCCAGAAATTCAGTTTTTTGCGTTCGACGATCATGATTGGCTCCTCCACCACAGCCAAATGGCCGTCACCACGATGTTTGCGAGCGCCAGCGGGATGAACTTCCGCCAGCCCAGATCCATCAACTGATCATAACGGAAGCGCGGCCACATCCAGCGCACCCAGATGATGGTGAACACAAACGCCACGACCTTCACAAAGAAAATTCCGATGTGCAGCAACCCGCCGAGGATGCTTTGCGCGGGCTGGTCCAAACCGAACCACGGCAACGTCCAGCCGCCGAAGAACAATGTCACCATCATGGCCGAGGCGGTGATCATGGCCGCATATTCGCCCATGAAGAAGAGCGCGAACTTGATGGAGCTGTATTCCACATTGTAGCCGCCGGCGAGCTCCTGCTCGGCTTCCGGCAGGTCGAAAGGCGTGCGATTGGTTTCCGCAAACGCCGCGACCAGGAAAATGAAGAAGGAAAGCGCCAGCATCGGACTCTGGAACACCAGCCAGTTCGGCAGGCGCACGCCGCCCAACGCCTCGGGCAGCCAGGACACGAAGCCGGTTTGCGACAGCACCAACTGGCTCAGGTTCAAGTCGCCCACCCACAGGAAGATCGGGATGACCGACAAGCCCATGGAGAGCTCGTAGCTGATCATTTGCGCGCTGGAGCGGATGCCGCCGATGAAAGGATACTTCGAGTTGGCGGCGTAACCGGCCAGCACGATCCCATACACGCCGAGCGAAACGATGCCGAACGTGTAAAGGATGCCGACGTTGAGGTCGGCTATGACCATCTTCTGCGCACCGAGGTTGGAGCCGAAGGGAATGACCGCCACCGTCAGCAAGGCCGGAATCATCGCCACGGCCGGCGCAATCCAGAAATAGGCCTTGCGCACGTGCGCCGGCGTGAAGTCTTCCTTGAGAAACGCCTTGATGCCATCGCACGCCGGCTGGAGCAGCCCGAACGGGCCGGCACGATTCGGGCCGACGCGGTCCTGGATCGCCGCCGCCACCTTGCGCTCAACCCACACGGCATAGGCCACGCACGTCATTAGCACCGCGAAGACGCCAAGGATCTTGACGCCGCTGAACAGCAGGAATTGCTGCGTGGCATCCAGCCCGTTGATCCAGTTGTTGATCGCGTCCATCATCTTAAATCGGCACCGTCGCGCCCGCGTCACCGAGACCTGCCCACGTCAATCCGTGGAAGGCCGGCACCTCGCGCGCCATTTGGTTGAACAGGCCTTCAATGGTCTGGCTGCCATTATGCCCGGTGACGTTGAAGACCAATTCGCGCAGAAACTCCCACTCCGCACGGGCGTCGCCGGGCGGCTGGATGGCCTGCATGAACTTCTGCACGCGGCCCTTCGTGTTCGTGAACGACCCGCGCTTCTCGACATGCGCCGCGCCGGGTAAAAGGTAGTGCGCAAGCTGGGTTGTCTGGTTCGGCAGGATGTCGCTCACGATGAGCGTGTCCAGACGGGCCAGCAGTTCGGCCGTGATGGGATGTTCCTCGACAACTTCACTCGTGGTTTCCTTCTCGCTCAACTTCTCCGAGGCGATGCCTCGCTTGAGCACGTCCTCACCAAACACAATCAGCGTCTTGATGGTGCCCTGCTCGATGCCGGTGGCAATCTTCGCCAGGTTGATCCCGACTTCGGTGAAGCAGATGCCGTTGAGCCGCGCGCCGTTGGTGTTCGGGTTCTTGTCGGCGTTGACGAGCAGGTTGTCGCCCTCGCCGATGCGCGGGACGGAATCCGTGATCGCGCCCAGCCGGGTCGCGAGTTTCTTGAGCAGGAACAATTCCTCATTCGTCTGCCGCACCGAGGCGATGATGGCCACGGAACCTTGCGGGGCGGCGGCCAGTTTGTCGGAAATTTCTTTCAGCGCCTGCGACCACGTCGCCTTGTAGTGGGACGGGCGTCCCGCCTGTCCAGCGTCCGGGGCAGACAGGCTGGAAGCCTGTCCCACTACCCGAATCATTACGTCCTTCAAGCGATCCGGGCGGTTGATCCACTTGTAATTCAAGCGGCCGGCGTCGCACATCCACGTCGCGTTCACGGCGTCGTTTTCGCGCGGCTCGTAGCGATAGACCTTGTCCTCGCGCGAACCCACAACGATGTTGCAGCCGGTGGCGCAACTCGTGCAGAGGCTCTTGGTCTCCTTCAGGAACCACACGCGCATCTGGAACCGGAAATCCTTCGACGTCAGCGCGCCGACCGGGCAGATGTCCACGGTGTTGAGCGTGTAATTGTTGTCGAACGGCTTGCCGGGGAATGTGGAAATTGTGTTGTAGCTGCCGCGATTGACGATGCCGAGCGCGTCGTCGCCCGCCACGTCGCGCGTGAAACGGATGCAGCGCGTGCAGAGGATGCAGCGTTCGGCATCGAGCACGATGCGCGGGCCGAGATCAATGCGCTTGGGCTTGTGAACCTTCGCCTCGACGAAGCGGCTCGCGGACTGGCCGTAGTCCACCGAGTATTCCTGCAACTTGCATTCGCCCGCCTGGTCGCAGATCGGGCAGTCGAGCGGATGATTGATGAGCAGCGATTCGAGGACGCCTTCGCGCATCTGTTTCACGCCCGGCGTGCTGCAATAGATTTCCATGCCCGGCGAAACCGGCGTGGCACACGCGATGGCGGGACGCGGCGACCTGGCGATTTTCAGCGTGCCGTCGGGATTCAGGAGGGGCTTGCGGTCGGGTCCCAGGGCGGGGGTGCCGAACTCGACGAGGCACATGCGACAGTTGCCGGCGATGGGCAGCTTCGGGTGGTAGCAATAGTGCGGCACCATCGTGCCCGCTGCAAAGCAGGCCTGAATCATCGTCGTCGGGACCAGCCTGCCCGTGTGATCGGGCGAAAGCTTCGGCACCGTGACGGCCCTGCCATCCACCTTGACGGTCAACGTCTCGACCGGCGGCGGCGCGGGCCTGGTTTCAGTTGTGGGTGCGGCTGACATTTGATTTTATGACAAAGGCGCTAAGGCGCGGAGGTTCAAAGGGGAAAAACTCTTTGCCGCTTGGCGGTTTTGCGACTTGGCGTTGAAAGGTTTCATTTCAGTGCGCTTTGCCCAATCCACCGTATCGCGTTGAGCCAGCGTCCAGAGCCGCTTTCTCCTTCACGCGTTTTTCCTCGTCTGCTTTGCCTCGGGCGACGAACTCGTCCTTGAACTTGGCGACAAAACTTTGCACGGGCCACGAACACGCTTCGCCGAATGCGCAGATCGTCCGTCCGCCGGGAATGTTGTCGGCAATCTTCAACAGGTAATCCGCATCCTGCGCACGCCCGCCGCCGTGCGTGAGCCGGTGCAAGGCCTTGCTCATCCAGAGGGAGCCTTCACGACAGGGGGTGCACTGGCCGCAGCTCTCGTGCGCATAGAACTCGCTGATGTTCGCCAGGGCCGCAACGATGTCCGTTGAGTCGTCCATCACGATGATGGCGCTCGAACCAGACATGGTGCCCGCCTGGGTGAGCGAATCAAAATCGTAAGGCAGGTCCAGCACGCCGATTTCCTGTTCGATGTCTTTCCCGTCCACGCGGCGCTTGAGCTTAAATTTTTCACCCGCCTTGAGCACTTTCGCCGAGGACCCGCCCGGAATAATGGCCTTCAACTGCCGCCCCTCCCGCAAGCCGCCGCCGAATGCCGGGTCATAGATCAGCTCTCCGAGCGTCACCTTGCCGACCTCGACTTCGTAGTAGCCCGGCCGGCGGACATGGCCGCTGAGGCTGACGATGCGCGTGCCGGTGTTGTTCGGCGTGCCGAGCTTCGCATATTCCGCGCCGCCCATCGCCACGATGTGCTTCACGTGACACAGCGTCTCGACGTTGTTGACGATGGTCGGGCACATGTAGAGGCCGAGCACGGCCGGGAAATATGGCGGCTTGATGCGCGGATAGGGCCGCTTGCCTTCGAGCGATTCGATGAGGCCGGTTTCCTCGCCGCAGATGTAGGCCCCCGCGCCGCGATGCACGTAAATCTCCAGATCGTAGCCGGAGCCGCAGATGTTCTTGCCGAGAAAACCCCGCGCCTTCGCCTCGGCAATCGCCTTGTTCAGGATACGCGCCCCTTCGGGCATTTCGCCGCGGATGTAGATGTAGGCGAGCTTCACGTCGTTGGCGTAGCAGGAGATCGCCATGCCTTCGATGAGCTGATGCGGATCCTTGTGGATGATCTGGCGGTCCTTGAACGTGCCCGGCTCGGATTCGTCGGCGTTGCAGATGAGGTAAATTGGCTTGCCGCTGCGGCGATCCACGAAGCTCCACTTCAAGCCGCACGAGAATCCGGCACCGCCGCGCCCGCGCAGTCCGGAGGTCATGACTTCCTGGCGCAGTTGCTCAGGGCCGGATAGCTTCTTGCCGTCCGGCAAGTCCCTGGGCTGGATGGCGAGGGCTTTCTTCAGCACTTCGTAGCCGCCGTGCTGCAAATAGCACTCGATGTCCGGCGTGTAACCGGGCTGGTCGAGGTGCTTGAGGATGAGGCGGAATTCTGCGGGCATCGGTGATTGGCGATTTACGGCGCGGGGGCGCGTCCGGCGGCGTGCGAAAACTTGACTGGCGCGGGCAAAAGCCTAGCCTGTTCACCCCGTCGGATTGCCCGATGGTGTAATGGTAGCACAAGTGACTCTGGATCACTTTGTCTAGGTTCAAATCCTAGTCGGGCAGCCAGCTTCATTTTCCGGCCTTTCGCTTGAGCCGCTTGGTTTCGCGGATCAACTGCAGGTGAACTAAATCCTTCGGGCGCCCAATCGCCCGTTTGCTCTTCTCGATCAGTTCCAGGCTGAGCACAGGAACGTTCAGGCCCATCCAGGAGATCTTTCGGGCCTTCGCAAAGATTCTTCCGAAAGCCGGCAACCCGGTTACTTCGTAAACGAAATTTACCAGAGTTCCGTCCGCCAACTCCACCACCGTGTTGCGCACCATTTGCGCTCCCGTTGCCACGGCGATATTGATGGGGCGCATGTATTGACGCGGCGAAAGGTCGAGCCACAGGTCAACGTCAATCGTTGACCCGGGCACGCCTTGTAAATTCGCGGCAGTCATACCAATCACTTGGAACCGAATCTTTTCAGCGCGGAGCGCCCCCAGCAGCCGAGCGAGCGGAGATAGGTTTCGTTCATTTGCCACCGTTCGTCGGGCGTCGCCGCCAGACTTCGCGCGAACAGGATTTTTTCGTGCTCGTCGAGGCCGGGCACGTCCTTGATCTTTTGATAGACCTTGGGCCAATCTTTTAGCGTCGTTTTCATTTGGCTTCCTCCCGGGCATAGCGCGTCACTTGCACCCTCCCAGGATTTCTGTCGCCGTTGCTTCTGAAACGTTTTCGTGCAGTTTCTCGTTGCACATCAACACCGGCGCGGTGCCGCAGGCGGCCAGGCATTCGACAAATTCCACCGTGATCTGGCCGTCCTTCGTCGTCTGGGCGCCGTGCGCGCGCGGATCAAGACCAAGCTTGGTGCACAAGCTCGCGTGCAGCTTGTGGGAGCCGGCGAGCGCGCAGCTCAGCGTGCGGCAGACCTTCAAGTGCCATTTGCCGACGGGCCGGTGCTTGAACATCGGGTAAAACGTGACCACTTCCAGCACATGGATCGGCTGAAGTTCCAGCTTCTTCGCCACCCATTCCGCCGCCTCCTGGGAGATGAAGCCGTAACGCTCCTGGATCGCGTGCAGCAGCATCAGCGACGCGCTGCGCTTCTTCGGGTAATGCGTGATGAGTTCGTCGAACGCCGCGTCCATGTCCGCCGGGACCTTGAAGTCCGGCTGCGAGATCAGCGGGTTCGGGACGGCCTCAAATGGTTGGATGTCGCTCATCGGTCGCCGCACCCTCCGCACAAAGCAACGGCGAACAGGCCTGCCCCCGGCGAGCCTGTGTCCGCTCGATATTTTGCCTGACGTTCTTCACATTAAAGTTTCCTGCCGCATCTGCTTCAGTCGCGCTAAAATTTCCGGCGCCCCTTTCAACTCAATCAGCGGTTCCAAGTCGGATTGGACCTGGTTCCAATCCAAAGCTCCACCATGCCGCGCGATAATCCCGCGCACATCCAGCCAGTCCTGCTCGCGGGCGGCGAACGCTTTCATCACCAGCAGATCTTCGCCCGAGCAAGTCCGGAGCCGCAGCCCCGGAAGAAACTCAAATTCGCTCGCTCTTGCAATTGCCGCTTCTTCGAACGGCAGCCCGCCGAGCGCCATGTCAATTTCTGTCCCGTCCGCCGCCACCAGCAGCAACACCCGTCGCTGGAGCGCAAATTCACGACCGTTGTCCACGCGCGACTGAAAATGCTTGAGCACTTCGTCCACAAATCTTTCCTCGCCACCCAAACCAGTGAGCAGCGTCACATCCACATCACGCGTCAGCCGCGGCTCACCCCAGCGCTGCACCGCAATGCCGCCGATGATGCACGATCGCCACTTCCGTTCATCCAGGAACTCCTGCAACCGTCGCGCCGCGAGCAACAGATCTTTCATTGTCGCGCCAGTTTGAACAAGCGCTGCTGCTCCACCAATCCAGAACTCGTTCGGGGCGGCATCATGGCTCGTGCCGACTTGTAAAGCAGGTCAAACGCTTCCATCGAAGCGCCCGTGTCCGCCCGGCGGATGGATTCCAACCGCTCACGCTCCAACACGGGCGACAACTCCTGCCAGTTCCGCACCCACGCGCGGATTTGACTTTTTTCCAACTCGGTCATTTCAGAGAGGGGTTTCATCGGTCGCACTCGCCCATCACGAAATCCAGCGAGCCCAGGATGGACACGGTGTCGCTCATCAGGTGGCCGGGCAACAGATGCGGCAGCACGCTCAGGTTGCAGAACGAGGGCGAGCGGATTTTGAGGCGATACGGCGTGCCGCCGCCCCGGCTGTTGATGTAGAAGCCGAGTTCACCCTTCGGGTTTTCGTGACCAAAATACACTTCGCCAGCCGGCGCGTTCACGCCCGTCGTCACGAGCATGAACTGGTGGATCAATTCCTCCATGCTCGACAGCACCTTGCTTTTCGGCGGCAAAGTGATTTTGCCGTCCGGAATGCTTACGGGTTCCTTTGTCCGGTTGTCCGCGCCTCCCGGCAGCTTGTCGAGGCACTGGTGAACAAGGCTCACGCTCTGGCGCAGCTCCTCCATGCGAACAAGATAGCGGTCGTAGCAATCACCGACGGAACCGAGCGGAACGTCGAACTCAAGGTCCCGGTAAACCAGGTAGGGCTGCTTCTTGCGCAGGTCGTGGTCCACCCCGCTGGCACGGAGATTCGGGCCGGTCAGGCCGTAGTCAATGGCCACCGCTTTCGGGATGACGCCGATGTCGCGCGTGCGGTCCACCCAGATTTTGTTGCGCGTCAGCAGCGTCTCCACTTCGGCAATGTTCACCACCACTTCGCGGAGGAACTTGCGGCATTGCTCGACCCAGCCGGGGGGCAGGTCGCGCGCGACACCGCCAATGCGCGTGTAGCTCGTCGTCAGCCGCGCGCCGGTGAGGCTTTCCTGGAGATTGTAGATTTTTTCGCGCTCCGTGAAAGTGAGCAGGAACACCGTCATCGCGCCGACATCCATCGCGAAGCAGCCGATGCCGAGCAGGTGCGACGAGATGCGTGAAAGTTCGCAGCAGATGGTGCGGATGTATTGGCAGCGCGGCGGCAATTTGTCCTGGATGCCGAGCAGTTTCTCCACCGCCAGCGCGTAGGCGACGTTGTTCGCCATTGGCGCGAGGTAATCCAACCGGTCCGTGTAGGGCACGAACTGGTTCCACGTCATGTTTTCCGCGATTTTCTCGTCCCCGCGATGCAGATATCCCACGTCCGGAGTGGCCTTGGTGATGGTCTCGCCGTCGAGCTCGAGGATGATGCGCAGCACGCCGTGCGTGGAAGGGTGCGACGGCCCCATGTTGAGGACCATCTTCTCACCCTGCAATTCCGGCAGCTCCGCCGCCGCGTGACTGGCGCGGGTGGCAGCCTCCCCGAATTGTATTTCTTGCGTGGTCACCTTCAATAATCAGTCTCGGGGTTGCGGATGCGCGGTTCGCGCGCGCCGGAATCCTTTCCGCCCGGCAAGGTAACAAACGGCCCGCCCTCCAGCGGTGCCGGCTTGCTGAACGCCACGTCCGGCAGGTCCGTCGGCTTGCCCGCCAGCGGGAAATCTTTCCGCAGCGGGTGATAGGGATACCCCTCCCACATCAGGATGCGGCGCAGGTCCGGATGACCACTGAAGCGGACGCCCATCATGTCGAAAACCTCGCGCTCGTGCCAATCCGCCGTGCGCCACACGCCCGAAACCGTCGGCATTTCGCCCTTTTCCTCGCTCACGCTGGTTTTGAGGCGGAGGTAGGCGTTGTGACTGAGACTGAACAGTTCATAAACCAGCGTCCAGCGCGGGTCCTCGCCGTAATTGTCCACGCCGCAGACATCCACAAGGAAATCGAACCCCAGCTCGCCTTTGCAAAAAACGCCCACCTCGGCGATGCGCTGGGCATCCGCCACGGCCACGGTCCACTCACCGCGAAACTCCACCGGTTCGCCAATCAAGTCGCCGAACTTGGCTTTGAGTTGTTGCGCGAGTTGCAGGCTGTTTGCCATGGTTCTGAGTTCGTCCAATTCCAGCTATGACAACTTAAATTGCTTTTTTCCAGACGGAGAGCACGGGTTCTTTGCTCACTTTCTCTTGGAGCTTCAGGAGACCATCGAGCAACGCCTCTGGCCGCGGCGGGCAACCGGCAATGTAGAAGTCAACGGGAATAATGTTGTCAACGCCTTGCAGCACCGCGTAACTTCGATACATCCCACCAGTCGAGGCGCAGGCTCCCATCGCAATCACCCATTTCGGCGCGGCCATCTGGTCGTAAATGCGTTTCACCGACAGCGCCATCTTGTAGGTCACCGTGCCGGAGACAATCATCACGTCCGACTGGCGCGGCGAAAAGCGCATCACCTCGGCGCCAAAGCGGGAGATGTCGAACCGGCTCGCGCCGGACGCCATCAGTTCGATGGCGCAACACGCCAGTCCCATGGGCATGGGCCAGATGGAGTTCTTGCGAAACCAGTTGATGGCGGCATCCAGCCTGGTGTGGACGACCTCCCCCTCGACCTTGGTGTTGTAACCGAGTTCGGCGTTGGCTGTCATACGTCTTGCCCCCTCGCGGCGGCGGCAGAACGTATGCACCCCCATCCCCTGCCGCAAGTTGGAATCCCCCGCTATTCAGCCGTTAAATGAAGCCATTAGGCCGATTCAACCCTCCGGCGCAGGCAGCGGAATCGCCCAGGCCTTCAGGTAAGGCGCATCGGCATGACGACGTAGAGGAAAGGCCCGTTGATTTTCAGCACGCCCGGGCTGAGTTCGTCAATCAACTCGAGAAACACCTCGTCCTCGGACAGCGCGGTCAGCGGGTCAATCAGATATTTTGGGTTGAAGGCGATGGCCATGTCCTTGCCCTTGTAATTGACCGCGATGCTTTCGCGGGCCTCGCCAACCTCCGGCGAATTGGCGGTGATCGCCAAGTTGTTCCTGGAGAACGTCAATTTGACGGAATTTGACTTTTCGCTGGTCATGATCTCGGCGCGCCGCAGGGCGTGGAGCAATTCCTCGCGCATGAGCGGAATGCGTTCCTTGCACTCGCCGGGAATCACCTGCCGGTAATTGGGATAATTCCCCTCGATCAATTTTGTCACGATCAGGATTGAAAAACCCTTGTCGTCCTTCAAGTGGAAGGCGGCCTGGTTGTCGCCGTATCGGATTTCCACCTCGCCCGCAGACTGGAGCAGGCGGCGCAATTCATTGACCGCCTTGGCCGGCACGATGAATTCGCCCTGGCTTTGCTCGGTCACATCCACCTCCTCGTCCACCATCGCCAGCCGCCGTCCGTCAGTGGCCACCATGGTCAGCTTGTGCTCCTTGAGGCTCATGAAGATGCCGTTCAGAACGTAACGGGACTCGTCGGTGGAGATGGCAAACGAGGTCTTCACCATCATGCCTTTCAAGGCTTCCTGCTTGAGGCTTACCTTTTTTTCGTCCTTGAACTTCGGCAGCGGGGGGAATTCCTCTGGTGCCAGGCCGTTCACCTTGTAAAAGGACGCCCCGGAACGGATGCTGCAAACGTTCTTCTCGTCCACCTCCATTTCGAGGTCGAGATTGCCCAACTCGCGCACGATGCCGAACAATTTCTTGACCGGCAGGGTCGTGGATCCTTGACGCTTGACCTGGGCTTCAACCTGGCACGACACCGTCACATCCAGGTCGGTGGCCGTCAGTTTCAACCGGTTCTCGGAAGCGTCGAGCAGAACATTGGAAAGAATGGGCAACGTCGTGCGGGTGCTGACCACATTTTGCACAGCTTGGAGGCCGTTGATGATTTGCTCGTTCGTGATGGTCAGGTTCATGGGGTAATAGGAGAGATGGGTATCTGAATTCCGCCGTCGTATTAAGGGCCGTGAATAAGGCAAACAACCCCGGGTGTCAAGGAATCGGCCCGAAAACAGCCCGCGCAATCCCCCTGGCCCCCGCCCAACAATTCCGCCTGCCTGCGCCGGCAACTCCCGTGCCGACCCGTTCCCCACACCGCCCACAATCCATTCACACACCGTTCACCGGAAGTCAGCCGCCTTTTGCCCGCGCAATAACCCTTGGCAGCAACGCGCATAAACACGCAATCTCCTCTTCCGTGTTCTCTCGTCCAGTCGAAAGCCGCACCAACGAACGCGCCAGCCGGGGCCCATAACCCATCGCCGCCACCACGTGGGATGGCTCCAGCGAGCCTGCCGAGCACGCCGCCCCGGCCGAAGCGCACACCCCTTCCACATCCAGCCCCGCCAGCAGCGCGAAACTGTCCGTCCCCTCCACCACGAAGGCAAGCGTGTTGCACAAAGTCGGCGCGCCCTCCGCCAGCACCGTTACGCCCTCCACCCTGGCCAGCGCCGCCCGCACCGTCGCCCGCAACACCGCCAATCGGTCCTGCGAAAACACCGGCGGCTTCAAAAAACGCTCCATCGCCGTCACCAGTCCCGCGATGGCCGCCAGATTCTCCGTGCCCGCGCGCCGTTCCTGCTCCTGCCCCCCGCCCAGCAGCAACGGCTCCAGCAGCAACGGCGACCGCACAAACAAAGCCCCCGCGCCCTTCGGCCCGTGGAATTTGTGGGCGCACAGCGACACCAAATCCGCGTTGAACTGGTGGACATCCGTGAACGCCTCCTTGCCGAACCATTGCGCCGCATCCGTGTGGAACACCACCCCAAGCGTCCGGCACAACGCCCCGATTTCCGCCACCGGCTGGAGCGTGCCCACCTCATTGTTGGCCGCCATCACCGAAACCAGCACGGTATCCGGCCGCACCGCCCCCCGCACCGCCGCCGGATCCACCCTTCCCGCGCGGTCCACCGGCAGCACCGTCACGCAGAACCCCTCCCTTTGCTCCAGGTGCCTGAACGCATGCAGCACCGCATGATGTTCCACCGCCGAGGTGATCAGATGCCGCCCCCGCTCGCGCAGCCGCCTGGCCGCGCCCAACACCGCCAAGTTGTTCGCCTCCGTGCCCCCGCTTGTGAATGTCACCTCGCCGGGGCGACACCCCAACACCCCCGCCGCCCGTTCCCGCAAACCATCCAGCAACGCCCGCGCCCGTCGGCCCACATGATGCACACTCGAAGGATTGCCCCAAACCTGCTCCCCAAAGGACATCATCGCCGCGCGCACCTCGGGGTCCAGCGGCGTCGTTGCATTGTAATCGAAGTAAAGCGTGCGCACGTCCGGCGCCGATTGAAACGCCTGCGGCCACGACCTTCAAGAGCGGAACAAAACACCGCCCCCGCCGCCCCCGGCCTGAAACACGTCCCCGCCCAATACTGACACCGTCAGCCCGCCCGGGGCGCGTTTGTGCGCCCTGCTCGAGAACTTAAAACCCGTCTTCCCGGCGAACGCTCAAGCAAGCTCACCGACGGCTGCCCGACAGGACCGGTGGAGCGCACGCGGCGCAACCGAACAGCCGCCCGGCGTCGAACGGAGAAGCGGGGCGGCGGTTCGCTCCACTGATCTGGGTCGGCATGAAAGCGTGAGTATCCATCTGTCACCTCATCTCTGCCGTGATCGGAATGAAAAGGCCATGTAGCCAAGGCTGAACAAGACCAGAGCGGACGACGGGGCAGCAACCGCCAGACTCGGAATGCTCCACTGCTCGGGGTCAACGCCTGTCGGCGGATCAGCGGTGCGAAACCAATCCACGCCGCGCCCGCCCATGTAACCAATCCGCGGTGGTCCGTCTGGTTGTGCCACAAGGCCGCCAGCCCGGTAGTAAACAGTCAGACGTGGGTGAAGGAAGAAGCCGGCACTCAACGCTCCCCATGCACCATAGGCGCTAACCAATACCCGGCAATACGTGATAGAATACCACGCGGCTGGGATTGTCAGCGCTGCGAGAGCTATTGACCAGACGATGCGCATGATGGGGTGTATGCCCAACGCCAGAACTGAGCGACAGCCGCCGACAGCAACGGTGGAGCGCACGAGGCGCGTCCGAACGGCCGCCCAGCGTCGAGCGGAGAAGCGGGGCGGCTGTTCGCTCCAGTGATCTTGTTAGCCCCTCCTTGCATTTCTCCTTCGTCTGAACCACGCCATTAACACTCCTCCTCCAGCCAGCAACGCCCAAGTGGATGGCTCCGGCACTGCGCCCGCCAGAATCGGCACGCCGGGCCTCGTCTCGTAGGCCCAGTCTAGAACTCTGCCCGCATTGGAAGACTCAAAGTGTTCAATCTGCATCCAGCCATAATGCAAACCCTCCCCAATCCGAAACTCGACACCCGCGTAGGCAGTTTGTCCAAGCCAAGGGCCGACGCATCCGAAGGGCCATGCGCAAGCGGAGACCGCGCCCCTCTGACGCCAAACAGATTCAGCCGGTGTTAGTGGCGTGATTGAACTTCCCGCAATCAAGGGCAGCACGAACACACCGCCATCCCAGTTGACGCTGCCAAGAAATCTGTTTGAGTCTTCTCCAACCAATAGAACCGTCATTAACAACGAAGTGTCTATTACGAAATCCCTGGTGCCGTCTCCGTTAAGGTCAACAGACCTGTAATCAAACCCAGGGAGCGGGCCGAAGGAAATGGGTGTCTCTGGGCGCACATAGGCAATTGTGCCTTGACCGAGGGCGGTGCTGGCAACTGCCAGCACCGCCCCAAGCAGGGAGAGAACGCCAATGGTTCGTGGGCAGCTTCTCATGGCACCTCAATCACCTGGAAGAACCGGTGCGGCTGCTGCGCGTCATACGGCAGCGTCACGCTCACGTTCGTCCGCGCCGCGTTCACCACTCCCCCAATGTCCGTCCAGCCAGGCCCCTCCACGTTATCCCGATACTGCACTTGATAGTTCTGCCCCACCACCGCGTCCCAACTCATCATCAGCGTGTTCGTGCCGGTCACGGCAAAGTCCGTGATGCGCAAAGTGGGTTTGGGTTGCGGGATTATGCCGCTCAGAATGATCGAATCCCACTGCGGCAGGTTGTTGGTCGGGCTCCCCTTGTGTGTGATCCGGATGATGTAAACGCCGTTGGCTACCGCATTCGTAATGACCACCTGCTCCACGTTGTTGCGGGTGTTGTCCGCCCGCGTGGCCGCGTTGGTTCGCGTCACCGGGTCAAGCACCCAGGGAAAGTTGGTCGCCCCACTCGGCGCGATGACGCGCAAATCCAAATCGTTCACCAGCTTCAGTGCTGGTGAGTCAAGTGTGCCCAAACTTTCAGCCACGCCCGGCGCATCCGTCCATGCGTGTGTGATGCGCAGTTCATTGGTGCCGCCAGCAGCCACCACGGGAAACTCAATCACCGCAGCCGGATCGAGTCGCACTTCCTTGATGAACGCCTTCCAGCCATTGGTTGCGTTGTGGCCCAGCAACAATGCCGCCCCTCGGGTGTTCATCAAGCCCCAACCAAACCGGTAGTCCGGCCCCGGATGTGGCCCGGCTTCGTCGGACGTGTGGATGACCAGCGCCTTCCACGTGGAGGCCCGCAGCGGCGGAGCTTCAGGGTGCAGTTGCTCAAACCGCTGCCGGAGCAGATTGAGCGAACCGGTGACGCTTGGCGCGGCGAAGCTCGTCCCAGAGCGGATGTTCACGTCATTGTCCGCGTCCGAATCCGTTGTGATCAACTGAACGCCGTCGGCCACGACATCGGGCTTGATCCGCCCGTCATCGGTCGGTCCGCATGAACTGAATGGGGCCAAGACCACCTGCGAGACGTTCGTGTAAGCGCTGGAGATGGGAAACACCGCGCCAACGGTCAGAACGTTCTTGGCCGACGCTTGTGGCGACATGGTGTCGAAGCCGCCCGCGTCGCCGTCCAGCGCCCGGACAACGTTCGTCACCAAAACTTCGACGAGCTGGTTACTGACAATCCCCCAAGTGATATGCGGCACCGGCTGGTTCGTCGGTCCCTCATACTGGTCATTACCTGCGGCCCACACTGTTAGGTAGAATGGGTTGTCATAGGTGATGCTGTCAAACTCCCGCGTCACCGAATTGTATTGGCCAAACTTCGGGTCCTGGTTCGGGTTTATGAAGGGGGATCCCCACCAGCGCCAGAGGTTGGTGGTCAACGGTTGCCAGCCACTCGACAGTCCATAGGAATGATTCGACAACTCAATCGCGTTCGTAACCACTGCGCCACGCATTTCGGCAGCGTCATTGTTGAATCCCCACGAACCCACTGGCGCCTGGTAGGCCATGCCGCGCATGGCGTTGGTGATGAAAAGAATGTTCGTGCCCTGCTGCCCCTGCACGGTAAAGAGGCCCGAGGCTGCCAATGTGCCCGCGACGCCCGTGGCGTGAAAGTGGATGTTCGTCTCCGCGTCCATCCGCACCACCCGCCCGCCGAACTCCAAGTGCGTGGTGCGCACCGCGCCCTCATCCCACAAACCGAAAAACGTGTTCGTGCCGGTGAGGTTCAGCCCGGTGTCCCCGCCGGGCCGCACCCGGTCGGTGGAAATCGTGCGTGCCGCGTTGAGATTGAACGTGCCCTTGTAAACCGGCAGGCCGTCCAACACCGCCTCCAAATAGGCGGCACGGCCATCTTCCAAGGGCACTTTCAGTGGATTGCCCGTCGCCTTGGCAATAGCCGGTGACCTTCCACGATGCCCCACGACGTGGCAGGCGAACCATCGCGGAAGGTCAGCGGCTCATGCAACGTGGGCAGGAATCGCTGCCGTGTTCGTTCCCACAGTTCCGCCTGTGCTTTGGCGGCCGCCTCCTGTGTGGCCTTGGCAAGCACTGGGTCAGCCGCAGTGGCGGCGGCATGTGCCGCCGCCTCCGCGAGCCGTTTGCGGGCCTCGGCCTGCTCCGGTGTGTCGGGGATGGCCGTGTCGTCAAAGACGAAAATGCCCGGCGCGATTTCGACGGCCTCAAGTTCCGGGTGGGGATTGAAGGGCCACGGCGGACTCCACTCGAAATCCTTGGCCGAGTAATACGTGCCCGGCTTGGGCGGCTCTTTGAGTTGTGCGTGGACGACGCTGGCGAGGGTCAGCGCCGTGATTACGATTGCGATTCCTTTCGTTGTTCTGGTTTTGGTTTTCATCTGGTGCGCTCCGGTTTTCTGTGCGTGTTCGATTCGCCCGCGAGGTCACGGGCTAACGCCAGAACTGAGCGACAGCCGCCGACAGGGACGGTGGGGCGCACGCGGCGCATCCGAACTGCCGCCTGGCGTCGAGCGGAGAAGCGGGGCGGCTGTTCGCTCCAGTGATCTGGTTCGGCGGCGTTGTCATGGTGTCTGGCTCGGATAATACAAACAATACCTGCGGAAACCAAGAACACTGTCCACGCGAATGATGCTGCACCACCCGCGAAACAAAGATAGGCAAACCAATTGACGTGCAACTCGGCGAGACGACGCTCACTCTCCGTCCTCTGGGTAATCGTCCTGTCTGCTGCGACCTGCTTCTTACTGGGCGTGAAGGGTGCGAGCGACATGCTCCCGAGAATGAACAATCCAATCGCGACCAGCAAAGAGATGATTGGACGTTTCATGGTGTGCGAAGCCGCCTAACGCCAGAACTGAGCGACGCGGGCGGCCCAGCGCGTCCGCACTGGCAACTGACGTGGCCCGCCCGCGTTCGCTCCAGTGATTTTGTTGGGCGTTGTCATTCTGGTAGTGCCGGGACAATCCAAAATACACCGGTGGCAACGAAACACAGGCCAACCAGCGTCATCGTGGATGCTGTCTTTTCCGGCATGCTGGCACTCATGGCGACTCGCGCCAAAGCTCCAAGAGCTAAAGCCAAAGCGAGGATGCCCGGCTCAATCACAAGATTCGAGAGCGTCTTCGAGCCTGTGGACATGTCGGAAAACATCAATCCCACCCAAACACAGAACGGGACGACGACCGCGAGCAACTCCCAAGAATGCCAGTGAACGCGCTTCCGGGCGAGAAACACAACCGGCGACACCACCACCGCTGCCACAAAAACGTGAATCACCCAAGCAATCAGTAAGAATGGAATCGTGCTCATGACGCGGATTTCGCCCAACGACCGAACTGAGCGACAGCCGCCGGCAGGAACGGTGGAGCGCACGAGGCGCGTCCGAACTGCCACCCGGCCTCGAACGGAGAAGCGGGGCGGCTGTTCGCTCCAGTGATTTTGTTAGCCCCTCCTTGCATTTCTATTTCGTCTGAACCACACCATCAACCCTCCCCCGCCAACCAACAACGCCCATGTGGACGGCTCCGGCACCGCACCTGCCAGAATCGGCACGCCGGGCCGCGTCTCCCAAGCCCACGAATTAATCACGGCCACAGGCGCGAACCAATCCACGTAAAGCGAAACCCAGCCGTAATGCGTGCCGCTCGCGCGTTGAAACTCGACTCCCATGTAACCACGCCGTCCGGCAAACTCTCCCCCAGTCCCTGCGCTGGTAATGTAAACCAATGAGTAAAAACCAAACCGTTCACCTGGAATTCCACCAAACCATTGCAATTGGCCCGATGCGCTCTCCGGCCCGATGGAAAACCCGGCATCCAATGGCTGGGGCAGTCCCCGGATGTCAGGCCAAGAGGCCATTGATGAAAGCGACCGTGTGCCATGCTCATACCTGACCGCTACGGACTGGAAGTCGTATCCGAAAGTCAGTTCGGGATTACCATCTCCATCCACATCCAAGGGATAAAACTGCCCGAAAAACTCGTCCCGCAGAACGATCGGGCTTGGTGGTTGATAGTAGGCAATCGTTCCTTGCGCACCGCCCGGCTGAGCAACGCCCAGCCAGGCAGTCGCAAACACCAACGCAATGAACCAACGGCGGTGCATGGCACATTACTGTTGCCGTCGCAACAGCCAGAACCGATACGGGTCGGCGGCCTCCACCAATATCGAGTTCGTCACGGCTTCCGCCTTCACCGTGGCGTTCGTCTGCCAGTCCACCAGATTGGTCGTGGTCAGCAGATGGAAATACGCGCCTGGGTCAGCCGTGAACGTGAGCAGCATGTTTGTCCCGGACGGACTCGACTCAATCGCGGTGAACACCGGCGGCAACGGCGTGTCGCCTCTGGTTTGCAGCGATGCCCACTGGGCCGCGGGGGCAAGGCCGCCGGGAAGTCCGCCAGAGTGGGTCACCACGATGCGGTATCTGCCCGTCGGGGGATTGGTGATGGACACCTGCTCAACATTGTTCCGGTTGTCCACCCCGGTCGTGGCGGCGGCGCTCCGCGCCGCCTCCGTCTTGTTCGTCAGGTCGGGATTCAAAAGCCACGGATAATATACGTTGGTCGCGCCGACGCGCTCAACGCGCAGATCCAGATTGTTGACCAAGACCGGCGTGGTGGGGTCCACCACCACGTTGGTCAGTTGCGGTCCAGCCGGATCGCTCCAGCCCAGCGTCGCCCGGAAGGGCACGCCGTTGGTCAAATCCACCTCCCAACCAAAGGACTCACCAACGGCAAGCTGGAACTCCTTGATGTGCGTGCCGCGCCCGTGTTGCTGGTCCAACTCAATCTGCGCCACGCATGACGCGGCATTGAACAAGCCGTAGCCTGCCAGGTAGTCCGGTCCGGGCGCACCCACGTCATCCGCCGTGTGGATGGCCAGCGTCTTCCAGGTCGAACCACGCCACGCGTCAAGATTGGGGTCCAAGTTCGGCCACAGTTGCAGCCGCCGCTGCATCGCCAGCCCCAGCCCGCCGGACACTCCCGGAGCCGCGAAGCTGGTCCCAACGGCATTGGTCAAGAAACCATTCGTAGCGTTGTTCGCGGGCGAGTAAATACCCCAACCACGAATCGAAGGATTGGCTTGGCCAACCGCTACGATGTCCGGCTTGACGCGCCCATCATCGGTCGGCCCACAACCGGAGAAGGGCGCAAGGACAATACTCGCGTTGGTGGCGTAGCCGAAGCGAACCTCACTCCCCACCACATGGTAAACATCGCGCACCGCGCCCACGGTCAACACGTTCTTGGCCGTGCCAGGGGCCAAGATCGTGTCGAAACCGTAAGTGTCACCGTCACCGTTGCGCCAGTCGCGCGAGTTGGCGGGCGGGTTGTCCACTCGCGTCCAATCATACCAGTTGGTGCCGGAACGGTAATAGTAGGTCGTCGGCGTGCCCGGACCAGTGAGCCGGTCGTTTCCAGCGGCATGGTTCTTCGGACTTTTTAATGGGTAAAGTGGCAAAAAGTCGGGCGGAAAAGAGCTTTTGAGAATGAACGAAAGCGGAGCGTTGTGAGCGAATCGGGCGTTGTGGGTGGACGTTGGGCTCACCGCTGCGCGCCGGACTTCGCTTCGCTGCCGCGGCGCTCCGCCGGGTGGAGGCTCTGGGAAAAGCTCGTCCGGGGACACCGCCGCTGGCAAGTTGGCCGGATGATATTTTCGGAGAACGAACTGCAAAAACATTATCGGCTGCTCTTGGGCGTCGAGTCGCCCTGGCAGGTGAAGCACGTGAAGCTGGAACTGGACGCCAAGCGCGTGGAGATCGAGCTGGCCTGGACGGAAGGGGCCCCGGCCAAGTGCCCGGTGTGCGCACAGGACTGCACGCTTTATGACTACGCGCCGGAGCGCACCTGGCGGCATCTGGACACGATGCAGTTGGAAACGATTCTGCGGGCGCGCGTGCCGCGGGTGGATTGCGCGACCGACGGGGTCAAAACGATCGCGGTGCCGTGGGCCGAGCCGGGCGGACGCTTCACGCGGCTCTTTGAGCGGTTTGCCATTGACGTGTTGTTGAGTGCGCGCAGCGTCAAAGCCGCGGCGGGTTTGCTGGGGCTTTCCTGGGACGAGGTGGATCACATTTTGCGCCGGGCGGTGGAGCGGGGTTTGTCGCGGCGCGAGTTGGCGGCCCTCACGCACCTGGGGATCGATGAAAA
>Ga0101944_10001116_pt1 | contig 61649 bp, 36 predicted proteins | sample DewCreD2012metaG_FD_75245 | JGI IMG/M metagenome (GOLD analysis project Ga0101944, IMG submission 75245) | Hot spring sediment bacterial and archeal communities from British Columbia, Canada, to study Microbial Dark Matter (Phase II) - Dewar... ...
CAGCCGCTCTTGTCGCCCGAGATACCGGTTTACAGCCGGGCCGCCGCGCTCCTGGTGGTTGACGCCGATGCGCTGGGCGCCCAGGCGCCGCCCGATAGCGAGGTCGCCCGCGCACTCCGCCCATTCGGAACGGCTTGGGTCAAGCGGCACGGCAAATGGGCATCGCACCGCGGTGTGTGGCCGGATACGATTGCGGACTACCCCCACTGGCTCGGGGACGCCGGGATGTCGGCTCAAGTGCAAGACCGTGAGGCTGGCCCGGTGCGTAGCTTGCGCTGGACCACCCAGGGCGCGAAACAGTACAACGCCGACTCTATGGTGTGGATGGCCGGGGGCATCCTGGTGTCCAATCATCCCGACCGCAGCGAGTGGGGGCATGGGAACCTGAGCGGTTACGACGCCTTTACGGGGCTGCGACTCTGGCGGCGCGCGGACCTCGGCCCCGGGGCCGGCCCGGGCCGCGACCGCCTGGACCACCACTACGCCGTAGCGATGGACCGCGAGCGCCTGGTGGTTCCGGGCCTGGACGCCAGCGAGGTCGTGGCCTCGGTGAAGACGGATGCGCCACCGTGGACACTCCCTCAGGCGCTCAACAAGCATCGCAAGGACAGCCGAAGCGCAGGCAAGCCCGAATACCTTCTGGCCTTGGACCCCAAAACCGGCCGCACGCTGATGGCTTTCGAGCAGGGGCCAGACCTCGTCAAGGAGGGCTGGGCCACGTCGCTGCTGCACGAGGGAAGGCTCATCGTGGCCGCCGGCAGCGGCCTGTGGGTGCTCGACGCGCGCTCTGGCAAGCGGCTGTGGCAGGCGCGCCACGAGGGGAGGCAACTCCTCTTTCCATCAGCGCACGAGGGGCGGGTGGTCGTTGCCGTCGGCCACGGGATTGGCATGACCGCGGCCCACGGCACCTGGCTCGACTGGGAGATCGCCCTGCGCGAGGTGGTGGCGTACGACCTCGCCAGCGGCCACGAGCGCTGGCGCTGGCGGTACGAGCACGACCCGGCGATCAGCGATGGGCACCGCTGCACCCTGCTGGCCCATAATGGCGGCCGCCTGTGGGTGTCGGTGCGGCCACACCCGAACGCAAGGGTGCGGGACAGTTGGGTCCTCGCCTGCCTCGACCCGGCTAGCGGCAAGCCCGTCTGGACGATCCGCCACCAGGAGCTTGGGCCAACCGACAACTACCTTCGCCTGGCCACCATCGGCGATCACATCTTCGTGAGCCACGGGGCCGATGACCTCGTAGTGCGCAGCCTCGCCGACGGCGGCGCCGTCGCTTGGGGCAGGACGTATCAGGGCGCATGCCTGACCGCCCGCGCTTCGGCCAACTATGTCTTCCACTCCGCTGTGACAGTCGGCGGGCAGCCCCCCTTCCTGGTACACCGCGCTCACCCGGTCGCGGGCCGCTGCCACCTGGGCGCGTTTCCAGGCCATGGCATGGTCGTGGCCGCCGGCGGTTCACGCTGCGACTGCGATCCCTTCCTCTACGGGATTTCTGCGTTCGGCTCCGACCCATCGCCGGCTGCGGTGGAGCCTGTCACCATCTCCGGCCCCGGCGTTCCCGGGCAGGCCACCGAGGGGGATGCGTGGCGGACGGCGCTACGCGACGAGCGGCGCAGCGCCTGGTCCGAGAAGCCAATCTCCGCGGAACTCAAGCAGATGTGGAAGGTCCGCCTCGACGGCCTGCGGCCGGCCTCCAGAGTCCTGGCCGAGCAATGGGAGCTGCACCGGACGGCCGAGTGGGTCAGCGCCCCGGTGGTGGCAGATGGTCTTGTTGTTGTCTCCTTGCCTCACGTGCACCAGGTCCTGGCGCTGGATGCTGCGACGGGCGCACTGCGGTGGCGATGCCAGGCTGGCGGGCGGGTGAATGGGCCGCCGACCCTTGCCGCAGGCATGGCAGTGTTCGGCACGAGCGCCGGGTGGGTCGAGGCAGTCTCCATTGCCGATGGCCGGCCCGTGTGGCGGTCGCTGGTGGCACCCGGCACGCGGTTCCGCATTGACAATGCCCAGGTCGAGAGCAGCCACGGCGTGCCCGCGCCGGTGGCCGTGGTGGGCCAGCGGGTCTATGCGATGGGCGGGTCCCATTCGCACCTCGATGGCGGCTTCCGCTGGGCCGAGCTCGACCTGAAGACCGGGCGCGTGCTCCGCCACGGGCAAACCGCCACCGCCCCGCAGCCGTTCGAGTTCCGCTCGCCAGACAACAAGCGGCCCGGCAAGGGTTTCCCCTACGAGGTGGACGACTACCCGCCGGTCCGGCCTCACAAGCAACACAGCCACTTCCAGCGCCTGCCAGGGACATATCCTTCGACTCACCTGGCCGTCGCCTACCCGGAGATACTGTGCAGCATCCTGACGCTCACGCCGGAGGGCTGGCTGGGCCTGGGGAAGATTGCGCTGGACCCCAAGTCCGGCACAATCCTCAAGGCCGGCAGGGACTTCGGCTACGTGGACAGCGGCCATTGGGGCAACGACCTGAAGGCGGCGCCCCGCTACCCTGTGTCTACGCAGGCGGGGCTGCTCGGCAAGAGCATGGACCAGGCTACGATGGGCGGCGTGCGGGCCAAGCAAATCGCCTACCGCGGGGAACGTTTCGTCGCCCTGGCTTGCACCGCTCCCAACGACTACGCCGCGCGCAACCCCGTGCGGCTGCTCGCGCTTTGCGAGATGCCCCAGGACGGCAGCGGGAAGGCCAAACTGGTCTGGGAAGTGCCCTGGGACGGCCGGGCGCCCGAGATGCAGGGCGTCCTGACTGGCCCGCCGGCCTTGGCCGTGACGGGCGACGCCGTGCTGGTCGGCTGGGGCAAGCAACTGCGCCGCTATGATCTTGCGAGCGGCAAGCTCCTGGCAACCATTGAGCTTCCCGCGCCACTCGCCCAGGGCGGCATCGCCATCGCCAGTGGACAGGTCGTCGTGTCGTGCCAGGACGGCACCCTCGTGTCGTGGAGGTAACGGATTGGAACTCAGGAGGCACTAGCACAATGCTAGCTTACACGCGCCGTCATGCGGGCTTGCTCGCAGCCTTCGTGCTGCTGGCCTTGACAGCAACGGTTAGCGTGGCCGCGGCGGAGCCCGCGGACCCACAGCTCATCCCCGAGGCCCGCAAGCTGCTCGACTACCTGCTGGAGGTCCAGGGCAAGAAGATTCTCACCGGCATCTCAGGCTTCGGTGGCGGGCCGCAGGCCGTGCTCCACAAGACAGGCCGCGAACCGGCCATCTACGGCACCGACATCTACGGCTTCCACCGCGAGAACCCCAAACTCTACCACAACGTGGTCAAAGGCACTGTGGAGCAGTGCCGCCGATGGTGGCTCCACAAGGGTGGCATCGTGAGCCTCCACTACCACTGGGGCATGCCAGGCGACCCCACCAACACAGCCTGGGGCGACAAGAAGCGCGACGAGCGTACGCGAATTGACCTCGCCAAGGTCGTCACGCCGGGCACCGAGGAGCACAAGAGCGTCCGCGCCGACCTGAGCATCACCGCCGACTACCTCAAGCAGCTCGCCGACGCCCGCATCCCCATCGTCTGGCGCCCCCTCCACGAGATTGACGGCGGCTGGTTCTGGTGGACCGACCGCAAGACGCCGGAGAACACAGCCGCCCTCTGGCGCCTCATCTTTGACTACCTCGTCAAGGAACGCGGCATCCACAACCTCATCTGGGTCTACAACGCCGCACACGTGGCCAACGCCATCCGACAGGACGGCACGTTCGATGACAACGTGGCCTGGCGCAAGCGCTACTACCCCGGCGAGAAGTTCGTGGACATCGCCAGCATAGACACCTATGCGAACCCGAAGCTCGGCTGGGGACAGTCCTGGGAAGACGCCCGCCGACGCGCCTTCGACCTCATGCAGCTCGTCGCGCCCGGCAAGCCGCTGGCCATCGGCGAAGACGACGTGCTCCTCAACCCCGACATCGCGCAGAAGGACGGCCCGCCCTGGGTCTACTGCCTGGCCTGGTTCTCCGACTGCAAGAAGCCCGGCTGGATGCGTTACAGCTTCAACCACGACCACATGCTCACTCTCGACGAGCTTCCGCCGCTCACCGGGCAGAACGTCGCGCCAAACGTCCGCCTGAATGAGCCGCCCGACGGCGCAGAGCTCAAAGGCCCGAGCGTCGAGCTCAGCGGCTTCGCCTCCGACCGCAACGGGGACCTCAAGAGCGTCGCCATCCACGCCCTCAGCGGCCCCTGGCGAAACTGGTTCCTGCGAAACGACGAGGAGGTGGCGAAGCTCTTCCCCGACACCACGCGGCTGGGCGAGGCCAAGCTCGCCGCCGACGGCCGCTGGACCTTCACCTGGGCCAACGCTCCAGCCGGTATCCATAACCTCATTGCATTCGCACGCGACGCCGAGGGCGCCGCCGCCTGCTCCAACGCCATCCGCGTCACCGTTGGCCTCACCAACCTCGCACGCGGCAAAGCCGTGACTGCATCGTCCACCAGCCCACACGGCGGCCCAGCGGAGGCGGCCGTGGACGGCGACCCGAACACCATGTGGTGGAGCGACAAGGAGAAGCCTGACCCCCAGTGGCTTCAGGTGGATCTCGGCTCGGTCCAGACCGTCGGCGCCGTGGCTGTCTCCTGGTGGAAGCCCTACGCGAAATCGTATAAAGTTCAGGTGCCAGACGACTTGGAGGGCTGGGTGGACGTGGCCGCCGTCAAGGGCAAGGGCAACTTCTTCGGCGACATGGACATCATTCGCTTCAAGCCAGTTCGCACCCGCCTCCTGCGCATCCACTGCACCGAGCGCGCCGTCACCTGGCAGGCATACACGGTCTACGAACTCGCCGTCTTCGAGTCAGTCCAGCAAGCACCGGCGACCACGGAGCCCAAGCAATGAGCAATCACCTACTTCTGCCAGCCCGCACTGCGGCTGTTCTGCTGGCAGCCCTTGCGGCCGGCGCGCTGGCCGCCGAGAACATCGTTTTCCCTGACGACCCCGCCGTGATCAACGTCACCCTGCCGCCCTACAACGCCAGGGGCGACGGCGTGAGCGACGACACGGCGGCCCTTCAGAAGGCCCTCGACGACAGTTGCGGCATCGGCTCACGCCAGACGAAGGCCCTCTACCTCCCCAACGGCACCTATCGCGTGACGGCCACCCTCGTCGTCAAGTCCTCCCTCGGCCCCTGGCTCTACGGCCAGAGCCGCGACGGTGTAATCATCCGCCTTGCGGATGGCGCGGCCAACTGCAACTCGGTCCTCCGCACCCATCCCCGCGAGGAGGGGAAGACATCCGCCGACTGGTTCATGCGCAACATCCGCAACCTCACGATTGACGCCGGCAACAACCCCAACACCGACGGCATCCGCTACTACGCCACGAACACCGGCATCATCCAGAACGTTCGGGTCATTGGCCGCGGCAAGATTGGCATCAACGCCGGCTTCCTCGGCCAGAGCGGCCCGAACCTCATCCAGGACGCCCTGATCGAGGGCTTCGAGACAGGCATCCAGTCGCAGTGGATCTGGGGCGAGACCCTCTCCCGCGTGACCATCCGCAACTGCTCGAAGCAGGGCCTCTACGTCACGGCCAACACGGTCGCCGCCGAGGACCTGGTGGTCGAGAACACGCCGCTGGCCGTCTTCTGCGACTACCCGAACGACTGGACCTGGTGGGGCGGGGTCGTCGCCCTCGTCGGCGGCCGCTTTACGGGGGGCGATCCCAATGGCCCGACCATCCGCAACCGCAGTGTCCTCTACGCCCGCAACGTCGAGACAAAAGGCTTCAAGATGGCCATCGAGAGCTCCACGAAGGGCGGCAGCGTCCTTGGGCCGAAGGTGGACGAGTATGCCTCTCACCCCGCCCGGAAGCTCTTCGACGCCCCAGACCGCGCTATCAATCTCCCCGCCAAGCGCGAGCCTGAGGTGCCCTGGGAGACCGACCCGGCGAAATGGTTCTGCGCGAATGACTTCGGAGCCACCCCGGGCGACAACAAGGACGACACGGAGGCCATCCGCAAGGCCCTCGATGCCGCGGCCGCGGCGGGCAAGACGACGGTCTACTTCCGCGGCGTTGGCGGGCCTGACCCGAACTGGTACACCCTGGATGGCGAAGTCCAGGTTCGCGGCAGCGTGCGGCACATTCTCGGTCTCGGCTTCGGACGCATCCTCGGCGGCAAGACGGGCCGATTCGTCGTCACCGACGACTCGGCACCAGTCGTAAAGTTCCAGAACATAGACTCCTTCGGCGGCCCACCCGTCACGCTTGAGAACCGCTCGGCCGGCAGGACGCTGCTCGCCGATAGCTGCGGCGTCAACATCCTGGGCGCCGGCACGGGCGACATCTTCGTCGTCAACTGCCCGGCGCGGGTGGACCTCCGCAAGAAGGGCCAGAAGCTCTGGGCGCGCCAGCTCAACCCCGAAGGCACCGACGACGTGGGCCTCGTCCGCAACGCGGGCGCCGACCTGTGGATTCTCGGCATGAAGTGCGAGGGAAAAGGCGTCCGCGTCCGCACCTCCGACGGCGGTCGCACCGAGGTCTTCGGGGCCTTCATCTACGGCCCGGGCATCGCCAATGACGACCGCAGGCCCATCTTCGACGTCGAGGACGCATCCCTGTGCGTCATGGGCATTCGCGAGATCGCCTTTGGTGGCGGCACCTACCCCGTCAAGGTCCGCGAACGCCGCGGCAACGACACGCGAACCCTCGGCACCGCCCCTGGCGAACACGGCTGGATCGGCTGGCCCCTCTTCAGCGGCTGGCAACCGCCCAAGCAATGATCAGACTACACCACGCACGAGCGGCAGGTGCAACGTGGCACGAAGGGAAGCAGGGAATGGCCAGACGCAGATTGCCCTCGGGACTGATGGCTGCGCTGCTGGGGGTCGCAGGACTGACTGCAGCCCAGGCTGGACAAGCCGCGCCTGCCCCGGCATTCACAAAGAGGCCCACTGCCGAGAGGACCGCTGCCGGGGTGCGGATTTCGTTCGCGGTGAACCGCGAGTGTGACGTGGCGGTCTACGTCGAGAACAGCCAGGGCGAGGTCGTCAGGCACCTGGTCGCAGGCGTGCTTGGCAAGAACCCCCCAGAACCTCTCAAGGCAAACTCGCTACAGCAGGCCATCATGTGGGACGGGTTGGACGACGACGGCAAGCCTGCGGCCGGCGGCCCCTTCAAGGTGCGGGTGGGACTTGGCCTGGAGGCATCGTGGGGCGGGCTCGCCTTCGCCGATCCAGACAAGACTGGTCCGAACCGGGTCGAACACATCATCGGGCTGGCGACTGGGCCGGACGGCCGCCTCTACGTGCTTGACCGGATCAACGGCTGGCTGTATTGGAACGGGACGCGGATGCACGTCTTCCGGCGCGACGGCGCCTACGAGAAGACTATCAAACCGTTCCCTGCCAACCTGCCGCCGGACCGCGTGAAGGCCACGGGCGCCTTCGTCAACTCGTCCGGCCGCCTCACGCCCGTCATCCAGCGCCCTCACGACTTCAACATCTACACGCACAAGGAGTGCGCGCAGCAGCCCGCCGTCACGCCCGACGGGCGAATTGTCCTGGCCGCCAACAGCTCAGACGGGTTCTCATACGGCGGGCCTGCGGCATTGGGCATGATTGACACGGATGGGGGCGTGCCAGAGGCCACGTTCGCCGGCCCGGAGCTAGGCAGCGGATGGGCCAAACACCCTCCGTCGCTCGCCTCGGCCTCAGACGGCAAGGCGGTGTTCCTTGTCGGCGTCGGCCAGGGCAGCCACGCCGTCTTCCGCGCCCCTCTGCCGCAGCGCGGCCCGCTGGAATGCTTCTTCGGGGAGCCAGAGAAGCCTGGGAGCGACAACGCCCACCTCAACGGCCCACGTTCGGTGGCCTCGGACGGTAAGGGGTTGCTCTATGTGGCCGACTTCGGCAACAACCGCGTGGTGGTCCTCCACGAGAAGGACGGCCGCTTCGCAGGTTCGTTCCCAGTGGATGCACCGTTCTGGGTGGCGGCTCACCCCAGGACCGGAGCAGTCTACGTGGCCAGCGGCAAGAGCGCAAGGCAGGCTCTGGTGCTGAAGCTCTCGGGCTGGCGCAACGCCGCTGAGGTGGCCCGCTTGCCGCTGCCCGCGACGGGGAGCAACGACGAGCGGTTCATCTGGCACCTTGCCCTCGACGGATCGGGCGAGCCTGCGGTGCTGTGGGTCGCGCGCGGCTGGCGGGAGATGAAGGAGCCGTTGCTGCGCTGCGAGGACCGCGGGACGAGTTTCTCCGCCTTCGCGCCGGCAGGATGCGTGCTGATGCAGTGGTTCGAGCGACCCGCGGCGGACCCGCTGAAGAAGGAGGTCCTCTGCAACGCTGGCTACGGCACCTACAGCCGCTCGTTGAGGATTCTCGACGACGCCACGGGCAAGGTGCGCCAGGCCAGCGTGAACCTGCACGGCGACGGGCTGACGCACCGACTGGGACCCGACGGCACGATCTACGGCTGCAACTGCGGGGGGCCTGTCCGCTGGTTCGTCAAGGATGCCGCCGGCAAGCCGGTCGAGAAGTGGCTGCCGTTCGGCGCGGGGGGCTCGGGCACCACCGCCTGGGAACGCGACTTCTCCGTGGACCGCAAGGGAGAGATCTACGTGCGCCGACGCGGTCCGGAATACCACGGCCTGATGACAGTGGAGCACTACGACCGCGACGGCAACTTCAAGCGCACCGTGCTCTGGACGGTGAGCGATGGCTGCTATGGTCCGCGGGTTGACCTCAAGGGCAACCTCTATATCATGGACGTTATCCACCCGATCGGCCAGCCGTATCCCGATGAACTCAAGGGTGGATTCAGGACGAAGGCGGCGCCAGACTGGAACGCCTGGATCTACGGAAGCGTCATCAAGTTCAGCTCTGCCGGCGGCGCCATCTGGTTCACGGGCAACCATGCGTCGCCGGTCAACTTCGACGGCTGGCGGCCAGGCAACACAGCCTATGAGAACGTCCCGCCCAAGGTCAAGGACCTGAAGATCGCAGGCGGCAGCCTTACCGGGACCATCGTGGGCAAGAACGCCTGCGTCTTCATCCCGGTCGACTCTCTGGATGCCGGGGCCGTGAAGAAGATGACGTTCCGCCTCAAGAACTCCACCCCCGCGACCCAGGCGGCGCTGTACTTCAACCACGTGAAGGAAGGCTACGGCACTTACTCCAAGCACAAGCGCATCGAGATCAAGCCGGACAGCGACTTTGCGGAATACGCCATGGACATGGGTGCGGAGGCCCAATGGAAGGACCGGGTTCGATGGCTGGTCTTCGCGCCGGCGGACGACGCGGACAAGGGCACCTTCGCCCTCGACTGGTTCCGCATTGGCGAGGGCGCGGAAGCCATCGAGTGGACGTTCGACAAGGACGACTCCCTGGAGACCAAACTGCCGTCGGACATGAAGAAGGAAGAGGTCGGCTCCTGGCCGCGGCCGGCGGGCACAATGCTTCAGGGCGCGCTCTGGTGGCAATTCGGCTTCTCCCCGCTGGGCGACATGTCGCGCGGGAGGGCCGGCGGAACCTACGCCTGCCACTGCACCGGCTCGGACTTCGATGTGGACAACTTCGGACGGGTCTTCGCCCCCGACACAGGCCGCTTCCGCGTGGGCGTGCTCGACACCAACGGCAACGAAATCCTCTCATTCGGCGCCTACGGCAACCAGAATCACTGCGGGCCGGAAAGCTACGTGCCGGACCCGAAGGACCGGTCCCTGAGACCCCGCAGGGCCGACGACCCGAAGCACCTCTCGAGCCCCTTTGCCAAGCCCGAGATCGCCTTCGGCTGGATCGTCGGGCTCGCAGTGACCGGCCGCCATGCCTACGTGAACGACGTGATCAACAAGCGGGTTCTGCGCGTGAAACTTGACTACGCTGTCACGGAGGCCGCCTCCATCCCTTAAGGGAGAAGGGGATCGCTGGCACACCTTTTGCAGAGAGCTCCCGGTATATGCTGGTGCCTGCTCGGCCACGGCACAGAGTACAGCGCTCATAAATCAAGTGGTATGAAGATGTTACGACCTTACATGCGTGATCGAGGAAGTCAGCGAGCGGCCACTCGGCTGCCGGGCTCTGCGATCCCCATGTGGTGGACTCCGACACGTGTGCTGTTCTCAGCAATGTCGAGTCCATGACCCGTCCGTCCCTTCGCGAAGTGCAGGAGACGAGATGAAACGCGCAACTCTGTCCGCTTCGGTGTTTTTGCTGCTGACCGTGCTCGCCGCCCGCTCGCCGGCTGGAGAGCAAGCCAAGACGCCGTGCTACAAGGCGACCGCTGGACCGTTTGCGGTGGTGTCGGTGGAGAACCTGGCCTTGCGGGATGAGAAGCGGCAGAAGGACCTGCCCGTCTCCGCATACTTCCCGAAGGCGGAAGCCACCACCCCGCTCCCAGCAGACGGCAAGTTCCCCGTGATCGTGTTCTCCCACGGCGCGGGCGGCTCTGGCGACATGGGGCTGCCGCTCGTCAACCATTGGGCGAGCCATGGCTATGTGGTGTTGTGCCCGACGCATGCCGATTCGATCAAGCTCCGCCCCCAGCAGGGACAGGACGTGAGCGGCGGCGCGGCCGGGGTCATCCGCCGCGCCATCAGCCGGGAAGAGGACTGGGTGAACCGCCCCAGGGACATCTCGTTCCTGCTCGACTCGCTGGACACGCTGGAGGCGAAGCTGCCGGCGCTGAAGGGCAAGCTCGACCGGGAGCGGATCGGCGTTGGGGGCCATTCCTTCGGCGCCTTCACGGCGCAGGTCGTGGGCGGAGCCACGTTGAAGCTGGCCGGGAAGGATGAGCCGCAGAGCCTCACCGACAAGCGCGTGAAGGCAATCCTCCAGCTCAGCGGCCAAGGCAGGGACCAGATGGGGCTCCACGAGCGATCCTGGGACAGCCTCAGGCTGCCGATGCTTTGCGTCACCGGCTCGCTCGACCGCGGCGCGCAGGGGCAGCCGCCCGAGTGGCGGCGCGAGCCGTTCGCGCTCGCGCCACCGGGCGACAAGTACTTCCTCTTCATCCAAGGCGCGCACCACGGTTCCTTCACCGGCAGGTTCGCAGAGGGCGGCGGGCGGCTCGGTCTGTTCCGCGGCGCCGCTGGCGGCGACCCGAAGGCCATCTTCGAGTGGGTGAAGGCAGCCACCACCGCCTTCTGGGACGCCTATCTCATGGGCGAGACAGCCGCGAAGCAGTTCCTCCAGTCCGACGCGCTGGGGGCCGCCAGCCGCATGCAGGCGAAACTGGAGCGACGATGAAAGGGACAGCAGAGATGGCTTCGGCACTCACCCGACGGGACTTCCTGGCCTTGAGCGGCGCCGTTTTGGGGTCAGGCGCGATGCGCCGCGCTATGGCAGCCGAGGCTCCCGCGCCGCCGCGAAAGCCTAATATCGTGGTGATACTGGCCGATGACCTTGGCTACGCGGAACTCGGCTGCCAAGGCTGCAAGGACATCCCGACGCCGCACATAGACTCCCTCGGGGCCAACGGCGTCCGCTTCACGAGTGGCTATGTCTCTTGCCCCGTGTGCGCGCCAACGCGGGCCGGGCTGCTCACTGGGCGCTACCAGCAGCGCTTCGGCTTCGAGCACAATCCAGGGCCGGAGACGCATGCCGCCGCCAATTTCGGCCTGCCTCGCGGCGAAGCAATCCTGCCGGAACGCCTGAAGGCCCTGGGCTATGCTACCGGGATGGTCGGCAAGTGGCACGTCGGCTACAAAGCCGAGCTCACCCCGCCCCAACGCGGCTTCGAAGAGTTCTTCGGCTTCCTGGGCGGGGCACACAACTATCTGCCCGACCCGCGCCGCCCACGCGGAGCCATCCTGCGCGGCAACACGCCAGTGGAGGAGAAGGAGTACCTCACCGACGCCTTTGCCCGCGAGGCCGTCACATTCATTGACAAGCACAAGGGCGAACCCTTCTTCCTCTACCTCCCCTTCAACGCCGTTCATGGGCCGCTGGAGGCGGACGAGAAGTACCTCAAGCGTTTCCCCGATATCAAGGCCTCGCGCCGCCGGACCTACGCCGCGATGATGGCCGCGCTGGACGATGCCGTGGGGCGGGTACTGGGGCGGCTCCGCGAGCACGGCCTAGAGGAGCACACGCTCATCTTCTTCCACAGCGACAACGGCGGCCCGACGCCGCAGACCTCCTCCAGCAACGCCCCGCTGCGCGGCTACAAAGCCCAGATGTGGGAGGGCGGCATAAGAGTCCCATTTATCATGCAGTGGAAGGGGCGGCTGCCCGCTGGTAAGGTGTACGAACAGCCCGTCATAGCATTGGACATTCTGCCCACAGCCGTCGCCGCAGCCGGCGCCACCATAGCGCCGGAATGGAAGCTTGATGGCGTGAACCTGATCCCCTACCTCACCGGTCAGCAGGCGGGGAGGCCCCACGAGACCCTCTGCTGGCGCATGGGCGCCAGGCACGCGGTTCGGCACGGCGATTGGAAACTGGTGGCGGAGCGCGACCTGCCGAAGCCGGCGCTCTTCAATCTGGCTGAGGACATCGGCGAGCGAAACGACCTCGCTGAGAAGATGCCTGACAAGGTCAAGGAGCTCACGGCCATCTACCAGGCCTGGGAAGCGCAAATGTCGCAACCCCAGTGGGTCCGCCATGACGGCCGCCAGGCACCCGGCAAGCAAGGCGTCCGCGTGGCCGACCGTTTCAAAGAGTTCGACCGCAACGGCGACGGCAAGCTCACTGCGGACGAACTCCCCCGCCCCCGCGTCTTCAAGGACATGGACGCAAACGGCGACGGCGCTGTCACCCCTGAGGAGGCCCGCGCCTACTTCGCAGGCCGCCGCTAACCGCACCGCTTGGAGCTGCAGGGCGACGTTCGCCGGAAAGGAGAAGGCATGAAGCGGGTTTTCGCTTCCGTCGGCCCGTTGGTCTTCCTGGCCTGCGCTGCGAGCCGGGCTGAGGAACCGCCCGGGCCCGGCCAGGCGGGTGCGCCCGCTAAGGCCGCCGAGGCCGCTACGAAGGCAAGTCACCCCGCCGTCGTCTATGACCTCCGGGTGCGCGATGTCGCCGCCTCGGCGAAGTTCTATCGCGACGGATTAGGCATGCAGGTCGTCGCCGAGGGCGCGAAGGAAGTCCTGCTCTCCCTCTTCGGGACAGGGCTGCGCCTGCTTCCCGCCAGGGGTGGGGCCGCCGCCCGGTTGCCCGACCGTGCGGGCAACCCGATGGTGGATATTCTCGCCGCCAACGGCTTCCGCTACCCGTCGCTGTGGTTCAGGGACCCGGCCGCGGTCTGCCAGCGACTCGAGAAGGCCGGCTACCCGAGGCCGCAGCAGGCGCGCAACGTCTTCTTCACGCGCGACCCGGACGGCAATCCCGTGGAGATCATGCGCGTGCCGCGCATCGCTCAAGGCGAGGCGTTCACCGTAGGCTTCCTGGCCAGCGACAGCAACGCCACGCGGAGGTTCCTCGCCGAGGTCCTGGGGCTTGCGGAGGGGGGCGTCTGGAACCTGCCCGCGCCTGTTGGCAACATGTATCTGTACCCGCTGGGCGCCACGCTCCTCAAGGTCGCCTCGCCGGCCGGTGAGCGCCGCAACGCCGCCGCTGCGCCTCTCGACGCGCTCGGTTGGCGGGCAGTGACGATCCACGTCAAGGACCTGGCCGCCGCTCGCAAGATTCTCGAGGAGCGGGGAGCGAAGCCCGAGGCCGAAGGCGATCGGCTGGTGCTCAAGGACCCCGACGGCAACCGCTTCGTCCTCGCCGCCGCTGCCGTCGGCATGGCCGCGCTTGATCTGCCGGGAGCAAAGAAGGAGTTCACGCCGGAGGCGCCGAGGGCCGAAATCCCCCAGAAGGAGGAGCTTGCCGAGGCGCAGCGGCCCGGAGAACCGCCGCTCAAGAAGATGCCCGACTGCGACGCGACGCGCGACGCCGCCGGCCGCGGGCAGCTCTTTGAGAGCATCATCGTCCCCGGCTTCACCGGAATCCGGGAGGGGACCAACGGCCTCGCGCTCGCGGACATGAACCACGACGGCCTGATTGACATCGTGGCCTGCTACTCCGCCCCGCGCGGCTCCGGCGGCGCCTGGGGCGGCGGCGAGAAGCTCCGCGTCTTCATCAACCAGGGAGGGTTTCGGTTCAAGGAGCACGCTATCAAGCTGCTCGACGCGAAGGTCTCGCCCGCCGAGTTCGGCCGGGGGCAGGTACCGGTGCTGGCCGATTTCAACCGCGACGGCCACCTCGACCTTTTCGTCACCCGCCATGCGCAGATGTCAGGGGGCCAGTCTCATCCGCGCGACCAGAAGATCGGCAACGGCCTGTATGTCACCGAGGGCGCGTGGGACGTCTTCCGCGACGTTTCCGCCAAGATGGGCATCCAGAACGAGAAAGGCTACAACCGCCAGCCGTCCTTCGGCGACGTGAACCGCGACGGCTGGCTCGACATCGCCGTCGGCTGCGACAACATTGGCAACGCCATGGGCGGCTTTCCCCACAGCCGGCTCTACGTCTTCAAGCCCAACGGCCCCAGGTTTGAGGACGGCCGCTTCGAGGACATCGGCGGCACCGACCTCGTCCCTGACTTCGGCGGCTTCTATCACGACTCGACGAAAGACAAGGCCGGGCCGGACATCAACCTCCGTGACCTCGATAACGACGGCGACCTGGACCTCATCCAGTCCTTCCACGTGGACATCCGCGATCCGTCTCTCCCGTACTCCCCTGTCGAGTACCGCCAGGGCGTCTTCTGCTGGAAGAACCTCCTGGCCGAGACGGGCGCGCTCAAGTTCGAGAAGGTCACAGGGAACGGTCTGGCCTGCGAAGCCCATCTGAAACTGAACGCGAACAAGACTGGCTTCGAGCCAGTGGGGAAAGCCCCTGGTCTGCCGTACATCTCCCTGGCCGACGTGGACAACGACGGGCTGCTGGACGTGCTGGCCGTAGGCCCCGCCAGCCCCGGCTGGGCGCCTCGCACCGAATACGTCGGCGGACGGTTCTGGAAGAACCTGGGCGGATTCAAGTTTGCCGAGTGCACGGAGAAAGCCGGGCTTGGCGCACTGACGTGGACTTACCAGAAGTGGTTCGAGTTCTTCGATTGCCCGGCCGCCGGACGGCGGCTGGAGGGGCGTCCGTATTTCTCCGACGCCATCTTCGGCGACTTCGATAACGACGGCTGGGTGGACGTGGTGGTGCTGGACCGCAGCGAAAGGCCCGGCGAACCGGCGCGGGCCATGCTCTTCATCAACAAGGGCGACGGAACTTTCGACCTCAAGCCCACAACCTTCAGCGGTCTGGACGCCAACGGCATTTGCGGCGAGGCCGCCGACCTGAATAATGACGGGCTCCTCGACCTCGTCTTCGCCGCCGACCCGGACAACACCGGCTTGGCCGCTGACCCGCGCCGCTACGAGGACAAGGTGTACTGGAACACGGGGGCGCACGGTGGCAAGGAGAACCACTGGCTTCGCCTGCGGTTCGTTGGGCTGACCGACGCCGAGCTGATCGGCGCGCGCGTCGAAGCCCGAGAACAGGGGGCGGCCAAGCTGCTTGGTACACGCGTGGTCTCTGCAAACCACGGCTACAAGAGCGGCTCCCCTCTGGATGTCCATTTCGGCCTCGGCAAGTGCGACCGTGTGGACCTCAGCGTCGTGCTCCTCAGCGGCAAGGCTCTCAGCTTCCCTTCTATCGCTTCCAACCACCTCGTAGAGATCAACCTCCACACCAGGGAAGCCAAGACCATAGAGGCGGGAAAGTAGAGGATGCCCGTCGTGCTACCGCAGCAAACTGCACTCCCGATTGCGTCTTCCGTTGCCCAATCCACCGCTGGTGCCACACCAGCTTGTGGGCCGGCGGCCTATGTCGTTGTCTTGCTTGCGGCCTTGCTTGGGGGCGCGCAAGTGGCCGTCGGGGGAGTAGATATCTCGCAACTCAAGTCTATCGTTTTGGCGCCCGACGCGGACAGACACGAGGAGCAGGCCGCGCGCGAGCTGGCTCGCTACCTGGAGCGCATCTTCTCGGTGAAACTGGCCGTGGAGGTGAGGCAGGAGATCGGCCCGGCCACGACCGGCGTCATCCTCCTGGGCAAAAGAGCAGCCATTGCGGCCGGAGCCATTACTGCGGAGGAGCTGGCGGCGGTGCGCTGCGACGGCTACGTCATCAGGGCAAAGGATGGCCGCATCGCGCTGGCGGGCGACCGCGGCCTCGCCACCCTCTTCGCCGTCGCCGGCCTCCTGGAGCACCTCGGCGCGGAGTTCTACGGTGCCACCGAGGTCGTGCCGAAGCGCGATGACAAGACGATTGCCGACTTCACTGTTTCGGAGAAACCAGCGTTCGAGTTCCGCGCGGCTTCCACCAGCGATTGGCGGCTGAAGTCGAGCCGCGCGGGCGACCTCGCCAACGCCGGGCCCGTCGCCGGCAAGGAGCTGTGGCCCAACACCTGGAGCTGGCACGAACACACCGCCGGCTACCTCGTGCCCAAGACGCTCTATTACGACGCTCACCCCGAGTACTTTGCAATGCTGGAGGACGGCAAGCGGATTGCAAAGGACAGCTTCGACATCTGGCGCACCCCGCTGTGCCTCTCGAACCCCGACGTCACCCGCATCTCCGTCGAGCGTATGCGAGCCTGGGTCAAGAGCCAGCCCGACTGCCGCTTCTTCAGCCTCACCTATGGCGACACGCTCACTCACTGCCAATGCCCGGAATGCAGGAAGCTCGACCCAGTCCCAGGCCAGCACGCCGACCGCCTGCTCCACTGGGTGAACGCCGTCGCGGATGCGCTTGGCAAGGAGTTCCCCGACAAGGTGTTCATCACGTTCGCTTATGTGAACACCGACGCGGCGCCCAAGCGGCTGAAGCCGGCTCCGAATGTCCTCGTCCTCTATGCTCCTTGGTATGGCCGATGCACGAACTGCCGCGTGCACCCCTACCACACCTGCTGGCAGTCCATCGTGGCCGCCGAGCAGATGGAGGACTGGCTGAAATGGTGCCCGCACAACCTCGGCGTCTACGACTACGGCTTCGGCCTCGCCCAGCTCCGAGCGTTTGAGGACAAGATCAAGTTCTGGGCAAAGCGCCGCTATCGTGGCTTCTACCAGTGCGGATGGGGAACCTCGCTCCGCGCGCTCCAGAACTACGTCATCCCCAAGCTCCTCTGGAACCCCAAGCTGGACGCGAGGGAGCTGGAGCGGAAGTTCTGCGAGGCGTATTACGGCCCGGCCGGCAAGCACGTGGCCGACTACATTGACCTGTGGTACCACGAATGGGTGGAGACCGGCTCGCACCAGATACGCGGCCAGAAGGACTACCCGGCCCGCGCCAAGGCCCTCCTCGCCGACGCACGCAAGGCCGTCGCAGGCACCGAATGGGAGAAACGCCTGGACGAGCCCCAGGGTCTTCCTGCCTGGGATGCCAGCAACGTGAATGCCCAGGCAAGCTACAAGCCAACGGGCGAGGGGGAGAACTGGGGCCAGGACGCCGTGCCCATAGAGCCTGAAGCCGGCTTCCAGGGCTACGACCGCGCCCACCTGTGGCTAAGCGAGCCGCGCCTGGGCCGCAAGGACTTCGCCAACGACTTCACGTTGACCCGCATTGACGCCATCTGCGCGCCGGGCATGGCCGAGGCGGGCAGAAAGCTCCAGGCGCACATCAAGGCGATCTACGGAATTGAGGTCCCGCTCAAGGAAGTCGCGCTCAGCAAGGAGCCCCGCGGCATCATCGCCGTAGGCCGGCAAGCGGCGCTGGCAAGCGGGCTTGTGGAGGAGGCCGACTTCACCCTGGCCGGCCCCCAAGGCATCGTTGTGCGTGCCCGAGGAGGCAGGGCTGCCATAGCAGCCACGCGCGACGACAACATCCAGGCCGCCATAGACAGCTTCCTATTCATCATCCGCTCACGGCACGGCGGCAGGCGGTCAGGTGTTGAGCTGCCGCGCTCGCCAGTGCCCGTCATGCGTTGTTTCACCCTGGTGGACTGGCCTCCGCTTGAAGCCGCGGCTGCGAAGGACTGAACGCGACAGCGCATGCCTCGCAGGAACCCCAGGCCCTCAGGGGCCACGCGTCAGGCGCCGCCGCGGCGGAACCACGCCCGGTCATGTCACGCTCCTGGGTCTCTGGCGAATACTAGAGTGGCATCACTTGGCCCCACCTGCGCAACAGTAGGATGGGAAAGAAAGGGCCGGCAAGTGACATGGCGGTGGGCATGGACTGCGGTGGCGGGGCTGGCAGCTCTTGGGGGGTGGGCACTTGCGGCAGAGCCGGCCGCCAAGAAGGAGGAGAAGCCGAAAGAGACCGATTGGAGCGATGCGCTCAAGGACATCCCCCTCGGGCCGTTCCGCCTCGACATTGGCGGCAGCGTGCGGCTCCGCTACGAGTACCAGAACGACTTCAACCAGCAACGCTATGCCGATGACCGCCGGGGCTTCAGCAGGGACGGCTTCCTCCTTCAACGGACACGGCTGGACTTCAATCTTCGCTTCGGCAATGAGGCCCGCTTCTACGTCGAGCTTCAGGACGCCCGCGTCTACGGCTCCGACTTCCGAACCGACGACTTCGACTGGCGCCTCTATTCCTGCCCCTACACGAACCCCGTTGACCTGCGCCAGGCCTATCTCGAATGGCTCCACATCGGCGGCGGCCCCTTCGGCGTCAAGATTGGCCGCCAGGCCATTTTCTACGCCGACAACCGAGTGTGGGGGCCGGGCGAGTGGGGCAACGTCGGTCGCTACACCTGGGACGCCATCAAGCTCATTGCGGACACCCCGCTGGCCGAGGTCCACGGCATCTTCGCCAACCGTGTGCGCTACGACCCCGACAGTTTCGACGAGCACGACAGCAGCCTCGACGCCTATGGCGTCTACGCGATGGTCAAGCAGCTCCCCTTCCGCCTCGACCTCTTCTGCCTCCACAAGCGCACGCGGCCCGATCAGCTCTACAACGCCAAGAGCGACCGCCTCGACCTCGATACCCACACGGTCGGCTTCTACGTGGACGGCAAGTTGGGCAAGCGATGGGACTACGGTGGGACGCTGGCCCACACCTTCGGCGACCGAAAGCTGGTGAAGGCCACGGGGAAGGTGGCGAGCGACGACGAGGTGCGCGCCTGGGGCGCCAACGCCCGCCTCGGCTACACCTTCGACCATCCCTGGCAGCCGCGCATCGGCGTCGAGTACAGCTACGGCTCCGGCGACGCCCGTTCCAGCGACGGTAGGTATGGAACCTTCGACGGCGCCTTCGGCGCCATCGACCAGTACTACGGCCGCATGAACTTCCTCTCCTGGATGAATCTCCACGACTACCAGCTCAGCTTGAGCTGCAAGCCGATCAAGAAGGCCAAGCTCTCGCTCGACTACCATATCTTCCGGCTCGACAAGGCGAAGGACGCCTGGTACTGGAGCAGCGGTCGCCCCGCGCGACAAGATGCCACGGGCAAGGCAGGCTCTGACCTCGGCCAGGAGCTCGACCTAATCCTCAACTACAAGTACAGCAAGCACTGGGAGTTCATGGCAGGCTACTGCCATTTCTTCCCCGGCACGTTCATCAAGCGGACGGGCCCAAGCCCCGACGCCGACTGGTTCTTCCTCCAGACCCAGTACTCTTTCTGAGGGTCCCGCCAATGCGCGATCAAGTAAGCCGCGCCAATGCCATCGTGTCGGCCCTGGCCGCAGTCCTGGTGATCGGTGTCTGCGGCTGCGGCGAGCAGGAGAAGACGATGCTGTTCCACGCCGGGGTCGGCCAGCGCTCGTCGCTTGACGAGATCAAGGAGCTATTCTGCCAGCGGCATCCCGACGTGAAGGTGAACTTCTCATACAAGGGCGCGGGCTACTTCATCGCCGACATCACTCGCTCGCAGGAGGGCGACCTGTACATGCCAGGGGAGGAGTTCTACCTCCTCCAGGCCGTCGAGCGGGGCTTCATTACGGATTACGACCCCACGCGCGATATCGCTGCCCACTTCGTCACCGTCATCATCACCCCGCGCGGCAACCCGAAGGGCATCCAGAAGGTCGAGGACTTCGCCAGGGCCGGCGTGCGGGTGGGCCTCGGCAATCCCAAAGCCTGCGCCATCGGCATCTGGCACGAGAAGATCTTCAAGCGGGCAGGCATCTGGGACGCTGTGGCTAAGAACGCCACGATGAGCGCCAAGTGCATCCCCGAGCTGGGCAACGCCGCCCAGCACAACCTCATTGACGCGACGATCGTGTGGGCCACGACGGCCGTGCTCTACCTGCGCGACGTGGAGATCGTCCCGCTGGAGCCGAAGTATCGCGGCGTCGTCCGACTCCCCATCGCAGTCCTGAAGTTCGCCAGGCACCCAAAGGAGGCCCAGTTGCTCAAGGACCTGATCCTGTCGGACGAGGGCAGGGAGATCTTCTTGAGCCACGCCTACGCGGTTGGTAGCATTCCACGAGACGAGGACGGTTTCGAGGCCGACGACGGCCAGGCCACCGAGAAGCTGATGGGCTGGCTCGTGAACGCGGCGAAGGCCGTGAAGGACGAATCGTTCGTTGCCGACGCTACAAGCGTCGGGCCGCTCATCAAAGAGGTCACTCGGCAGCGCAAGACCACGCGGGCCGGCAGCTAGGTGGGAATCATGGAAGCGAGAAACAGCAGACGGAGGGCCCGAAGCTGGAGGTGGCCCGCCGTGTGTGTCGGCGCCGTGGCGGTTATTCTTGCCGCCTACGTGGTGCTAGTCGCCAGCAATGCGATCTACCTGGGCTGGGGAGATGGCCTCTATTTCCTGAAGCAGCCCAGGATGTGGCAGCGCCTGTGGCTCACGGTGTGGACGTCGGCCCTGGCGACGTGCTTCTCGATGACCATCGGGATTCCGGCAGGCTATGCGCTGTCGCGCCTGCGGCTGCCTGCTCAGCGCCTGATGAGCACGCTGATAGACCTGCCAGTGATGGTGCCCCCGGCGGCGGTCGGGGTGTTTCTCTTCGGCCTCGTGCGCACCCAACCAGTCAAGGCTCTCCTGAGCCTCCTGGGCCTCCGCCTCGGCCACAACGCCGCGGGGGTCGTCTTCGTGCAGTTCGCCGTCACAGTGGCGTTCTGCGCCCGGCTGATGAAGGCGGCATTCGATACGGTGAACCCCCGCTTCGAGCAGGTCTCGCGCTCGCTGGGGGCGGCGCTGCCGCGGACATTCCTCCAGGTGACGCTTCCGCTTGCCAAGCGGGGCATCCTGGCCAGCCTAGTGGTCGTGTGGGCGCGGGCCGCCGCTGAGTGGGAGGCCCTGATGCTCTTTGTGGGTGGGACGACGGGGCAGACGGATGTGCTGCCCTTCGCCATCTACCTTGATTGGAATGGCGGGATGATGGGCTGGTGCGTCTCGATGAGCCTGGTTTGCATCCTTATGGCCATCGTGGCGATGGGGGCGATGCGCCTGGTCGGAGGCAAGAGCTATGTCTGGTAGGCCGAAAGCCCGGCTTCAGGCGCGGCTCTTCGTGGCAGGCGCGTACGCGGCATGCGTGGTCCTGGTGCTCGGCTCGTGCTGGCTCTTCCTGAGCAACGCCGGCCAGCTCGTGCCCGAGCAGCCCGCCCCCTCGGAGGCAATGCGGGAATGGCGCACGGATACAAGGCCGAAGGCGTTCGCCGGCGCATTCTGGCGCGACGCGTCCTTCTGGCGCTCGGTGAACCTCTCGGTCGCCACCTCCACGTTCACGGCCCTCGCCGCCGCGCTCGTGGGCATCCCAGCAGCCTACGGGCTCTCGCGCCACAAGCTCCCTGGGCGAAAGCTCATTGATGTGTTGTTCTCCTCGGTCATCGTCCTGCCCGCTTCGGCGGTGGGCCTGGCCCTGATTGTGATGTTCCAGCATGGTCCGCTGCATCGGGTCCAGGAGTGGCTGGGCTTCAAGGTGCCGCACACGCTGTTTCCGGGCATTGTGGTGGCCCAGCTCGTGCTGGCGCTGGCGATGGGGCTGAGCGCGTGGCGGGCCGCGTTTGACGCGGTGAACCCGCGTTTCGAGCACGTGGCGCGCTCGTTGGGCAGCTCGGGCTGGCGGGCATTCTGGACAGTGACGCTGCCCGCCGCGAAGACGGGGCTGGTCGCTGGGTTCATCCTGGCCTGGGTGCGGGCGATGGCAGAGTTCGGCTCGGTGCTGCTGTTCTGCGGCACGTTCCGCGAGCTGCCGCTGTCGCGCTTCTCGTCGCTCACGCGGGCGCTCCAGATGCATCAAGCCGATTTCCTCTCGGTGGCGATGTGGGTGGAGATCGAGTTCGGCAACGTGGAGTACGGCTTCGGCATCGCCTTCGCGCTCGTGCTCATCAGCGCTGTCTCCGTCTACGCCATCCATTGCATTGGCGGGAAAGGCTACGTCTGGTGATCCAGATCGAAGACCTCAGCATTGACCTCGGCGAGTTCCGCCTGCGCGAAATCAGCCTCTCCATCCGCGACGGCGAGTACATGGTCGTGCTCGGCCCCACGGGCGCGGGCAAGACCGTCCTTGTCGAGTGCATCGTGGGCATCTACAGGCCGAAGGCTGGGCGCATCGTTGTGGATGGCCTGGACGTCGCCGGCCTGTACCCCGAGGAACGGAATGTCGGCTACGTGCCGCAGGACTACGCGCTGTTTCCCAACATGACCGTCGCGCGCAACGTCGCCTACGGCCTCGAGGCCCGCAAGACCCCTCGCGCGGAAGTTGAGGAGCGAGTCCGGGAGATGATGGACTTGCTCGGGATAGCTCACCTGAGCCACCGCCTGCCGCTGAACCTCAGCGGCGGCGAGAAGCAGCGGGTCGCGCTCGGCCGCGCCCTCATCACCCGCCCCCGCGTCCTCCTCCTCGATGAACCGCTCGCCGCTCTCGACGAGAACCTGCGGAGCGAGCTGGCGGCGGAGCTGCGCCGCATCCAGAGGGCCGTCGGCGGCACCTTTCTCCACGTCTGCCACAGCTTCGAGGAAACCGCCGACGTGGCCGACCGCGTCGCGCTCATCAATGAGGGAAGGATAGCTCAAGTTGGAACCATCGAGGACCTGCTTGCTCGGCCCGCCAGCCTCTTCGTGGCTCAGTTCACGCGGACGCGCAACCTCCTGAAGGCGACTGCGGAGCAGGCACCCTCGGGCTCAAGGCTGCGAATCGGGGAGGGCCTCACCCTGATCAGCGCCGCACGACCCGTCGCCAGCTCCGGGCGCCCCCTTGACGGCCCTGTAACAGTCGCCATCCGTGCGGAAGACATCGAGATCGTCCCCGAAGCAGACGCCCTCGGTTGCCAGCATTGCGTGAAGGGCACAGTGGTGGAAATCCGCCCCAGGCCCACGTACACTGAGGTGGAGGTTGACGCCGGGGTTGTGCTCGTGGCTCACGTGCGGCGGAACAGCAAGGAGGCCTCGTCGCTCGTGGGCAAGACTGTCAGGCTTCGCATTCCACCCCAGGCCGTCAAGGTCTTTCCACGCGAGACCCTGTGAACGCTGCCAGGGTGCAATGGAGCCAACGAAGCTCAGCCGCCGTGTCCTGTGGAAGGTGGGGGTCATCGCCCTAGCCTTCGGCTTGGGCCACGTTGCGGCGCGGTTCATCGCAGGGTGCGCCCCCTACCATCAACGGCCGCAGGCTGAGGGAGCTACTGTCTCGCGGGCGGTCGTGGACCGGGTGGTTGGGGAGAAGGACGGCAAGCAAATCCTCCAACTGACGCTCCGCTCGGGCGAGCACAACGGGAAGACCCTGCGCGGCGAGGAGCCGGTGGGCGCGCCTGTGGCGCGCGGCAGGGTTCGGGCAGGGCAGCGGTGTCTGGTCGCCATCAGCACCACAGATGGTGGCCTGGCCGCGCAGGTGCTCACGCTGGAGCGCGACGGCTTCCTCCTGGGGGCGGGCGCTGCGCTCGTCGCCCTGCTGGCCGTGACGGCGGGCCGGAGAGGGTTGGCCATCGTCGCCTCCATTATCTGGGCAATGGCCCTGCTTATCGTCCTGCTGCTGCCTGCGGCCCTCAGGGGGCAGGATGCTGGAATGCTCTCGCTGCCACTGGCACTCGCGATAGCGGCTCCGACCCTTGCTGCGATTGGCGGGCTGAACCGCAAGTCCCTTGCCGCTATCGGGGGAACGTTGTGCGGTCTGGCGGCTGGAGGCGGCGTGGCGCTCGGGTTCGCCAAGGCGATGTCGCTGACAGGGCTTGACACCAGCTTCGGGCCGTACCATCATCTCGAAAACGTCCTGTGGTTCGCCCCGCCACTGCGCGCAGTGCGCTTTGACGGACTGCTGGTCGCAGGCATGCTGCTGGCGGGATTGGGCGCCGTGATGGACGTCTCGATGGCGGTTGCCTCCACGGTGGCCGAAGTGTGGCGCCATTCGCCAGTCAGCCCGCGACAAGAGCTGTTCCGTTACGGCGTCAGGGCCGGACGCGACATCGTGGGTGTCATGGTCTTCAGCCTGGCAATGGTCTTTGTCGGAACCGAGCTCGTTTCCTTTGTGTCTTTGGGCCGGACGGTGTGGGCGGGACAATGGTTGTTGCTGGCGAACTACGAGAACCTTGCGGCTGAACTGGCGCGGGCGGCCGCGACCGGGACGGGCATGGCGCTCTGCGTGCCGGCCACTGCGTTCCTGGCTGCTTTGCTCCACGGACGCAGCGGGGCCACGACACAACAGGGGGCGCCCCGTCTCCCTCTGCGGCTTCCTTCGCTCGCGCGTCCCCTGCTCGCCATTGCTGCGTGCCTGGTCGCGGCCGGATTGGCTGACGAGCTAACCCTGCGCAGCTACCGGGGCAGCAGCCCAAGGGGCCCGAGCGAGACCATAGGACGAGCCGTCGCCTTCGACGAGCCGATCGTCGAACTCACTACGACCACCACGGATCCGCACGACAGAAGCTACTTCCGTTCTCAGGTCGTCGTGGTGCAGCCTTACTTCGGGCCTCACGCGGGCGAGCTCCTGGCGACGCGGATGCTCCTCGGACCCAACCCCTCGAGCAACCTAGAGCTGCGAAGGAGGATGGCTGTCCACATCTCGGCTGAGAGCGGCGCGGACGGCCCCGATGTGAAGCTCTTCAAGCCCCCCCTCCGCTACAGGTCGGGCCTCGTCGCAGCGCTCGTGATGGCAATGACGGTGATCCTGGCCGGCGGACGGGTGGGCGTGCGCGTAATCATAGTCATGGCCGGCGCCGCCGCGTTGATGCTTGGGGTGCTAGTCCCCCTGCTCGCCGAAGGTTACGCCCCGCTGCCGACCACGGCGGGCTTCTGCGCGACGGTCCTGCTCGCGGTCTTCGCCATTGCGGGCGCCGTGGACCGCAAGGCTCTGGCGGGCGTGGCGGGCTGTGTGGCTGGCCTCGTCGGCGCGGCCCTGCTCCTGCTTGTTTGCGGCTGGTGGCTGGGCTTCAGCGGTCTGCACTCCGTCTCCGCGCTCTTCCTCCAGACGATGGGCGAGAGGCTCCGGGTGAGCTACGACTACACGGGCCTCCTGGCCGCCGGCCTGCTTGTGGGATTGCTGGGCCTGGCGATGGACACAGCGGTGACGGTGGCGGCAGGCGTGGCCCAGGTGTGCGCCGCGCGGCCGGCCATCGGACGCAAGCACGCCCTCGCCGCGGGGCTGAGCATCTCGCGCGACGTCGTCGGCACGATGGTCCTCACACTGCTGTTCGCCTTTGTTGGCCTCAAGCTGACTGTCCTCGCGCTGCCTCCGGCGCTCAACATCTCCGCTGCCGAGTTCATCAACTGCGAGTCTGGGGCGTCGGAACTCCTTTACGCCCTGGTGGGTTGCGCCTGCCTCATTGTGACCGGGCCATCTGCTGCTCTAGCGGCCTCGCTTTTGATGACCGGGGGCAAGACCCACGCTGCCGACGCGCCGCAGACACCCAGACGTCGCCTGCTCCGCTGGCTCGTCGCCGGGGCCGTTGGGCTTGGTGTGCTTGGCGGCGCAGCCCACTGGTGGCATCTGCGTGCCGAGCGCCTGTCTCGCACCGCCTTGCCCACGCTACCGAGCGACACGGACTCACTGGTTGGCAGGGCAATTCAGGCGCGGCGAAACCAGGGGATAGGTGAGACCCTGCTGGCGCTCTGGGCGGCCCGCGAGCGCTCCCCCGGCGATGCTCGGGTTCGCACCGAGCTGGCCTATACGCTGATGGTCCGACGCTGGACCGCTCAGGCTCGAAGGGAGATCGAGGCTGCGCTGGAGGCAGGTGCGGATGACTCGATGACCCATTATGTCGCTGGCGTCGTATATGCCTGGACAGATGAGAGCGAAAAAGCCCAACGCCACCTCCGCCGCGCCCTCGAGCTGGATCCCGCCAACGCCACCGTCCGCGCGGCGCTGGAGCAGCTATTCCAATGACCCTGCTTGTCCAATAGCCGCAAGATGCGAATCCCGACCTGCGCGTATGGTCCCAATACCCATGAGTGCTTTGGAGACTGTAGCATCGTTACAGAGTCCGAGCTGGGGAAGCACACGCCCAAGCAAGGCTTGGGCGTGGCACCCACGGAGAACCTGGCAGGACAACGGGTGCCGCGCCCAGACTTGTTTGGGCGTGTCTGGAACTACATGCTGCCGCAACTGGCACCCAATCGCTCCATCCCCCGTTCCAGATGCGGTTCCTCACGGAGAGAGCTCTGTAATGGTGCGTACCGCCGAGTGGCGCGACGCCCGCGGGCTTTTGGCCCCGCATCGGGCCATTGGGCATTGGAATCATCCCGTGCCCCAATGCCTCGGCCCGTTCAGCGCCTCCCACGTAGACCTTCCTTCCCTCCTCGCCCGGCAAGGCAAGCAGCCGGCCCCGGACAAGGCGACTGGCCTCTCCATCTTGTGCGGTGGGTTTTCGGACCCTACGCCAGGAGGAAAAGAATCTCTCCGGAGGCCACCCTCACCCTCCCGCCCCGATGCACCGACCGGGCTATTCAGCCCTGAGCCCCCTATCCCCCAGCCGGTTCCTTACCCCTTACCACCCTCCAACAGCGCGACGAATTCCCAATTCCGCAGCCCTGTCGGCCCGCCGGGCGCGATTCGGGTCCGTGGCACCCGGTGAGCCGGCCGCCCGCCCGGCCAGTTGCCCATTACACAATTTTACAGAGAGTTTACACAGGAATGACAAGGCCCCTATCCCATTGGGGCTACAATAGATACGCGGTCGGCGAAGGGGGTTCAGGGCAACCCTTAGGCGCGCGGCGTGGAGCAGGAAATGAAACATTCGCCCCCCTCGTGCGACTAATAGGACGGAGGGAGAAAGGAGGCCCGCTGTGCTCTGCCAACGCCCCCGGTGTGGAGCCCACGTGCCTGAAGGTCGGCGCAAGTACTGCTCGGACCGCTGCGCGCGCATCGTCAACCGCGATAGCGCTACGGCGCGGGCGCGGCGGCGAACGGCTCTCCTTGAGGCGAGGGGGGGACCACAGGTGGCTCCCCGCGTGTGCCTCTCGTGCAACAGGCCGTTCCTGTCCGAAGGCCCTTGGAACCGCATCTGCCCGCAGTGCAGCGAGCGCAACGTCGCTGCGCCGCCCCGCGCCTCTCACGTCCACGTCGGCAGCCCAACCGTGGCCCACAGGGACTTCGCGCATCTCTTTGGCGAGTGATTGGTGCGCGCCCCTGGCCGCCGCAAGGCGCCAGCGCTCGACCTCCGCCCCACCCCGGAAACCCTCCTTCAGAGCGGCGGGCGAGCTACCGCCCGCCGCTCTTGCGCGCCCGAGGTGCACGACCCGCAGGCCTGCTCACCGGCCCAGCGCTGGGCAAGAGGCGACGGCCGTCGCGCCCTTGACTTCGCAGCCCAAGTTGCCATGATATCTGGCGGCGCTGCATCAGCGGCGGCCACGCTTCCCAGGCCGAGGCGTCACGGCATGACCCGAATCCTCTACGTCATCACGGAGCTGGACATCGGCGGGGCCGAGAAGGCCCTGTGCGAGCTGGCCACGCGCCTGAGCCGCGCCGCCTTCCAGCCCGAGGTGGCCTGCCTGAGCGGCCGCGGGCCGCTGGCCGCCGTCCTCCGCGACAGATGCGTCCCCGTCCACTTCCTCGATGCCAGGGGCAAGGCCGACCCCCGCGTCCTCTGGCGCCTCCGCCGCCTCATCCGCGGGGCCGACATCGTCCACAGCTTCCTCTTCCACGCCAACATGGTGGCCCGCCTGGCCGCGGTCGGCACGCGCGTGGCGGCGGTCGTCTCGTCGGCCCGTGTGGCCGAGCGCTCGCGCCCCTTTCGCCGCAGGCTCGAGTGCCTCACACATCGCCTGGTGGACGCCGAGGTGTGCGTGTCGGCCGGCGTGCGCGACTTCCTCGCCAGCGGCGGCTTCCCAAAGGCCAAGCTGGTCGTCATCCCCAACGGCGTAGAGGTCGGGCGCTTCGCCGGCCGCGGCCCGGCCTTCAAGGCCCGTCTCAACCTCCGCCCCGACACCCCGCTCGTCACTACCATCGGTCGCCTCCACGAGCAGAAGGGCATGGGGCACTTCATCCGCGCGGCAGCCTCCATCCGCCGCTCCCGCCCCGACTGCCGCTTCCTCATCGTCGGCACAGGCCCCCTGGAGGCCGAGCTGCGCTCGGCGGCCAGGGACCTCCAGCTCACCGACGCCCTCACCTTCCTCGGCCATTGCGACGACGTGCCCGCCGTCCTGCGGGCAACCGACGTCTTCGTCCTCGCCTCCCTCTGGGAGGGGATGCCCAACGTCGTCCTGGAGGCGATGGCGGCCGGCCTGCCCATCGTGGCCACCGGCGTGGAGGGCACGATGGACCTCCTGGAGCACGACCGCACGGGGCTGCTGGTGATGCCCGGAGACGTGCCGGCCATCGTCAGCTCGGTGCTGCGGCTGCTCGACGAGCCGGCCCGCGCCCAGCGCCTCGGCGCGGCGGCCCAGGACCACGTCCGCGCCCACTTCCCCCTCGACGCGATGGTCCGCCGCCACGAGGAGCTCTACGCCGAGCTCCTGGCCGCGAAGAACCTCTCAAAGGGCCACGCAACGTGACGTAAGTGGACACTGCTACCTGACGTAAGTGGACGCTGCCAGGTCACTTGCACCCTCCGAGAGGGGTCACCCTCCCGAACGTATTGGAACGTTCGGGAGGGAGGAGCCTGAGCGCGCCCTTCCGACCGCGCCCTCCCGAAGGTTCCAATACCTTCGGGAGGGTCCGGATTATTCGGGCGTGGCCCCTCACGGACACCACGATGCTCCGGGAGAAGGCGCTGAGCTTAGAGCAGGAAAAGAGAGATTCCTTGACAGGCTGTGAGTGACGCCATAAGTTGAGGCATGGGCGGCACTAGGGTGTCATGCTGAGCTTGTCACGCGTATTTGTCGGCAATGGAGCGGACGAGCTTGACCCAGCGGCGGAGGTTCGCCGGCTTGCCCTGGACGGTCTCAACGTCCTTGAGAGTGATGTCTACGTGGCAGCCTTTGGCCGCCTCCATCGCGTCGGCGACGACCTTGCGGATGAGGTCGGGCTCGAAGCCGCAGCAGATCATCTGGGCGGGGTTGGGCCGCCAGGAGAGGACGTAGTCGGTGCCGATCTGCTCGGCGCACTTGGCCACGTCGGCCCGCGGCGTGACGGCGATGCGGCGGAGGTTGGGCACCTTGCGGAGCATGGCGATCTTGTGCGTGAGGTCCTCGCAGCAGCCGTAGGCCGCCAGGCCGAAGCGGGTCATGATGGGCAGTTGGTACTGGAGCAGGAACTCGTCGTGCATGGCGGGCGAGACGAGGGTGTATTCCTGGGCTGCGACGAAGACCCACAGCTTGTCGCGGGTGACGGGGGTCGGGCTGGCCGAGGGGTCTGGCAGCTCCAGCGCGTAGGGCATGGCCTGGTTGGCGTGGTTGAGGAGGCGCCAGTCGCCCGCGGCCTCGGCCTCGTTGTGGGTGGTGAGGATGGCGTCGCTCATGAACTTGAGGACGCGGTGGAGCCAGGCGGGGTTGTCGTGCATGTCGAGCATCAACTGGTCCAGCCCGCGCAGTTGGGTGAGGAGCGTCGAGATGTCGCCGTTCCAACCGGTGTAGGCGGGGGAGCGGTCTACCGCGATGGGCAAGATGTCGCCGAGGGCGTCGTGGAGGCGTGCGACCCTGCGATTCGTTGCCTCCTCGTTGATGCGATGGTGTGCGAAGGTCATCCGCTGCGCGTCGTCCAGCTCCAGAAGGCTGGGCTTGAACTTCCAGGAGCCGCGGGGGTCGGTCCTGGCGCTGTGGCGCACGGGCAGGCCCCAGAGCCCCTCGGAGGGCGTGGCCACGCTCGCCCGCACGGGCAGCCAGGACTCCAGAATGTAGTCGTCGCCGATGGTGTCCTGGAAGAGCATCTGGCGGAGATGGGTCTCGTATGGGTGGAAGAAGGGGTCCTGGCACTCCAGGCGCGACTCCGGCGCCTCGTGCCAGGCGGCGAGCCAGCGGACGTAGAGGAGCGGGCGGGTGCGCTGGAGGCTGTTGTGGCGCCGCCAGAGGTCCCGCCGCTCATCATACGTCGGCTTGCGGCAGACCTCGGCATAGCGCTTCGCCAGCTCGCGGAGAATCCTTACGTCAGCATTGGCTACCACGCCTGGCTCCTTCGGCAACGACGCTTCGAGACAGAATGAACCACACTCGCGCGGGAGAGTCAAGCGCGACCTGGGGCCTGCTTATGGCCCGGGCTCTGGCCTGATTCTTTGACAGCCCGCGGGCGCAAGGCTATAATCTCGGCGGCCCCTACTCAAGGGCCGATGCACCGGAGAACGCCTCGTGGCCGCGACCATCACCGTCATCGTCCCGACCTACAACGAAGAGGACAACATCCGCGAGTGCCTCGAGAGCGTCAAGTGGGCCGACGACATCTTCGTGGTGGACTCCTTCTCGACCGACCGCACCGTCGAGATCGTCCGCGAGTACACCAGCCACATCGTCCAGCACGAGTATGTGAACTCGGCGACGCAGAAGAACTGGGCGATCCCGCAGTGCACGACCGACTGGGTGATGGTGGTGGACGCCGACGAGCGGGTGACGCCGGAGCTGCGCGACCGCATCCAGGGCATCCTGGCCCACGGCACGCCCTACGACGGCTTCCGCATCCGCCGCATGACCATCTTCTTCGGCAGGCTCATCCGCCACTGCGGCTGGCACCACGACTACCTGGTGCGCCTGTGGCGCCGCGGCAAGGGGCGCTACGAAGACCTCAGCGTCCACGCCGATGTCCTCGTGGACGGCTCGGTCGGCACCATCCGCGAGCACTTCCTCCACAACACCTATCGCTCGTTCGACCACTACCTGGAGAAGTTCGGGCGCTACACCACCTGGTCGGCCGCCGACCTCTACAAGCGCGGCAAGCGGGCGACCTTTGGCGCCCTGGCCTTTCGCCCCATGTGGCGTTTCTTCCGCATGTTCATCCTGCGCCACGGGTTCCTCGACGGCAAGCACGGCCTCATCCTGTGCTCCCTGGCGGCCTTCAGCGTGTTCATGAAGTACGCCAAGCTCTGGGACCGCCATCGCCGCGAGGCCCTCGCGCGCGCTGCCCAGCCCCCGCCGCCCCAAGAGGCCGACAAAGCGCGCGAGGCGGTCGAGCACCTCACCGAGCGCTGACCCCGGAGGCCGCCGTGACCAACCCCAGGCCCGTGCGGGTCGTTCACACATCGGGCGCCCTCTCCGCTGCGCAGCTCGACGCCCTCCTGGCCGCCCACGCCCGCGCGCTGGCCACGAGGCGGGGGCTGCTCAAGGACGGCTCCCGCAGCGCGGTGAGCCGCGCAAGCCTCGGCGGGCAATGGTTCTGCGTCAAGGAGTACCGCGCGAGCCGGCTCAGGGACCGCGTGCGGCGCTGGGCCGGCGGATCGCGGGCGCGGCGGGCCTGGCGCGGGGCGCTCCACCTGGCCAGGCTCGGCATCGCCACGCCCGAGCCTGTCGCGGTCGTCGAGCGCGGCGGAACCGCCTACCTTGTCACCCGCTTCATCGAGGGGGCCACGCCGCTCAACCTGCTGATGGCCCGCCGCTTCGCGGGCGCCGTCGCCGCCGGCGAGCTTTCGGCCAAGCGCGCGCTCCTCGCCCAGCTCGCGGCCTGGGCACGTAGCATCCACGACCTCGGCGTCTACCACGACGACTGGTCGGCGAAGAACATCCTGGCCGCCGAACGCGGCGGCTGCTGGGCCTTCTGGCTCCTCGACACCGAGAGCCTCTCGCCGCGCAAGCGCCTCACCTATCGCCGGCGGGTGAAGAACCTCGCCCAGCTAAGCGACGTGGCCGCCGGGGCCACCCGCGCGGACAAGCTGCGCTTCCTGCTAGCCTACGCGCGTGGCGACGGGTCGCTCACCAGCGGCCGCTTCGCCCGCGACATCCTGGCCGCCGCAGCGCGCCGTGCGGAGGCACGCGAGCGCCTCTTGGCGGCCGCTCGAAGGGAGAAATCGCCCCCGCCATGAGAATCCTCCACCTCTACAGCAACTGGCGCTGGACCGGCCCCGCGGAGCCGGCCCTCAACCTGGCCACCGCCACGCTGCGCCGCGGCCACGAGGTCGTCTTCGCCTCGGGCAAGGACACGCGGCGCGGAAACTCCAACCTCATCGAGCCAGTGGCGCGCGAGCGCGGCGTGCCCACCCGCGCCGGCCTCACCCTCAACAAGCACCTCAACCCCTTCCACAACTACCCCGATGGCCGCATCCTGCGCTCCTGGCTCGAGGCTGAGCACTTCGACGTCATCCACTGCCACCTGCGCAATGACCACATCATCGCCGCACTCGCCGTCCGCAGGATGCAGCGCCCGCCCGCCGTTGTGCGCTCTTGCTACCTGGGCGAAGGCCCCCACGGCTACTGGGAGGGGCGCCTGCTGCGGGAGTTCACCGACGCGCTCTTCGTCCTCTGCGAGCGGGCGCGGCGCCAGGCGGTGGACCGCTGCCGCATCGCCCCAGACCGCGTGTGGGTGCTGGACACCTCGGTGGAGCTGGACCGCTTCAGCCCCGACCGCGGCCTGGGCGACCGCCGCGCCGAGTGGGGCATCGCGCCCGACGCCTTCGTCGTCGGCATAGTTGCACGGGTCCAGTGGCGCCGCCGCTTCCACGTCCTGCTGCGCGCCCTGGCCCTCGCCCGCCGCGAGCTGCCCGGCCTCCGCGCCCTAATCGTCGGCCGCGGCACGCACCTCCGCACCATCGTTGCCCACCCCATCCAGAGGCTCGGCCTCCAAGACGTCGTGAAGCTCACAGGCTACCAGACCGGCGACAACCTCGTGCGGGCGCTGGCAACGATGGACGCCAAGGTCCTCCTCGTCCCCGGCACCGACGGCTCGTGCCGGGCCGTCCGCGAGGCGATGGCGATGGGCCTGCCGATCATTTCCTCGCGCCGCGGGCTGTTGCCCGACCTCGTGGGCGACGGGGAGCGCGGCCTGGTGGTGGACGACACGCCGGAGAACCTCGCCGCCGCCATCGTGCGTCTGGCCCGCTCGCCCGACGAGCGCCGCGCGATGGGCGCCCGCGCCCGCCAGTACGCCCTGGAACACTTCTCCCTCGAACGCCAGGCCGAGATTGCCGAGAGGGTCTACCGCGAAGTGATCGAGCGGAAGCGGCACTGACCCATGACTCTGGTCGCCTCACTCTACCGTCACGGTCGCCTGCGCGATCTTGCCGCGTGCGCCGAGGGTGACTTTGTAGGTGCCGGGCGATGAGTAGGTGTGGGTGACCATCGTGCCGGTGGCGCGCTGGCCGTCGCCGAAGTCCCATTCGCAGGTCGTCTCGGGGTTGACGCCGAGGGCGAGGGCGGCGACTTCGAGGGGCGCCTTGCCGCGGTCGGGGACGATGAGGATGCCGATGTCGGCGTCGAGGGCGGGCTGGTTGCCGCCCCCGCCTGCCGCGGCCAGGCCGTCGTCGTCGCTGATCGTCGCGGTCGCCGCGCGGTTGGCGGGGAGTGGGTCGAGGCCATAGCCCGCGCCGCCGAGCAGCGTGATGGTCACGGTCTCCCGCGCCTCCTCCCGCGCATCGTCGAGCGGCAGCACCACAATGTCTACATAGCCCGGGTCGGCTGGGAGCACAAGGGACGTTGTGGTAAGGGGGGTGCCATTGGCCAGGAGGACGTAGTCGCCGATGCCGCCTGGGGGCGCCCAGGTCGCCGTGCCGCTGCGGAAGAACGAGACGAGTGCGCCGCCGGAGCCGGCGGTGCGGCTGATGCGGAAGACGGCGGGCGAGCACGGCTCGGAGGCCACGGGGTCGAGGGCCGCGATGCTCACCACGGGCTCGTTGTCGAGTATCTCCACGCTCGCCGCCCGCCTCGCGGCGTTATCGTCCAACCCGTAGGCCGCCGTCTTGAGCAGGGTGAGCACGGCCGATTCGGTCCGCTCGACGAGGGAGTCGTCGGCCGCCACCAGCTCGATGTCCACGTAGCCCGGCGTCTGGGGCACGACGATGGAGTTGGCCGTCAGCCGCGCTCCGTTGGCCCACAGCGTGTAGTCGAGGCCCGATGCGGCGGAGCCGGAGCAGTAGAACCAGACGGTGAGGTCGCCCGCCCCGCCGGTCAGCGAGATGCGGAAGGCCCCGTTGCCGCCGCCCTCGGCAGCCGAGGGGTCGGTGGCCTCGATGGTCACGACCGGCTCGTTGTCGAGGATGCGCACCGTGGCCGCCCGCCGCGCGGGGTCGGCGTCCAGACCGTAACCCGCCGCCTTCAGGAGCGTCAGCACCACCGTCTCCGTCCCCTCGGCAAGGGCGTCGTTGACGGGCACCACCTCGATGTCAACGTAGCCGGGCGTCTCGGGTACGACGACCGACGTGGCGGTGTGGTTGACGCCATTCACCAGCAGCGTGTAGTCCACGCCGAAAAGCGCCGTGCCGGTGCGGGTGAACCAGACGGTCAAGGTGCCGGTCCCCCCAGCGCGGCTGATGCGGAACATCCCGTTGCCGCCGCCCTCGGCCGCGGTGGGGCTCGTGGCCTCGATGCTCAGGGCTGGCTCGCTGTCGAGGATGCTCACGGCGGCGCCCTGCCGCGCCGGGTCGGGGTCAAGGACATAGCTCGGGGACCGCAGAAGCGTGAGGACAACGCCTTCCGTCCCCTCGCCCAGCGCGTCCTCAATCGGCACCACCTCGATGTCCACGTAGCCCGGCGTCTGCGGGACGACGACCGACCTGGCGTAGTGGTTCACGCCGTTGACCCGCAGCATGTAGTCGGCGGCGAAGAAGGCCGTGCCGGAGCGCTGGAAGAACACGGTAAGGTTCCCCGTCCCCCCCGTGCGGCTGATGCGGAAGGCGCCATTGCCGCCGCCCTCGGCGGCGGTCGGGGCCGTGGCCTCGATGGTCACGGCAGGCTCGTTGTCGGCGATGGCCACGGCGGCGCTCCGCGCCGAAGGGTCGGGGTCGAGCGAGTAGTTCCAGCCCTTAGTGAGGGTGAGAAGAGCCGTCTCGGTGGGCTCGGCGAGCGCGTCGTCAATGGGCGCCACCTCGATGTCCACGAAGCCGGGCGCGGGGGGCAGGACGACTGAGGTGGCGTAGAGGTTCGCGCCGCTGACCCGGAGCATGTAGTCGGAGCCGAAGAACGCGGTGCCCTTGCGCAGGAAGAATGCGGTGAGGTTGGCGGAGCCGGTCTGGCTGAGTCGGAAGATGCCGCTGGCGCCGCCCTCGGCCGCGCTGGGAGCGATGGCCTCGACGCGCACCGTGGGCTCGTTGTCGAGGAGGTCCACCGTGGCCGACCGCTGGGCCGGGTCGCCGGCCAGAGCGTAGCCACTGCCCGCCTGGAGGGTGAGGGTGATCGTCTCGGCGCCCTCGCCGAGCGCGTCGTCAATGGGCGCGACCTCGATGTCCACGTAGCCCGGCGTGGCGGGGATGACGATTGACGTGGCGTAGAAGTTCGCGCCGTTCACCCGCAGCATGTAGTCGGCGCCGAAGACCGCGGTGCCTCCGCGCAGGAAGCGCGCGGTGACGTTGCCCGGGGCACCCGTGCAGGTGATGCGGAACATCCCCCTGTCGCCGCTCTCGGAGGCGTTGGGGTCGGTGGCCTCGATGCTGACCGTGGCATCGTTGTCCTGAATGGCGACCCAGCCCACGCGGCGGGCGGCATCGGGGTCGAGCCGATAGCCGGTCCCGGCCAGGAGCGCGAGGGCCACGGTCTCGGGGAGCTCGGGGGCGGCGTCGTCGCGCGGCCACACGTCAATCTCCGCGGCGACCTCGCCGTCGGGAATGGCCACAGAGGTGCCCGACAGGTCTGCGCCGCCCACCGCGAGGGTGTAGTCGCCGGTCGGCCCGAACGTCGCCGTGCCAGTCCGCATGAAGTTCACGACGAGGGGGACGCCGCCGGAGCGCCCGCTGCGGCGGATGCGGAAGCGCGCGGTGTCGGGCGGCTCGCCGGGGCGGGTCTCGGAGCCGGTGGGGTCAGTGACCATGAGGCGGACGAAGGGCGCTGGGCTCTTGGATGCCTGCGGCGTGCCGCCGTAGGCGCCGAGGTTGATGCAGGCGCCGTTGGGCGCAGGCTCCTGGGCGAAGGGGTCGGCGGGGTCGCCCACGTCGAGGCACAGACTCGTCTCGGCGTCCAGCGCCCAGCCGGTGGGCGTCCAGCGGCCGGCCTCGGACCTAAGGTGGTAATCGCCCGGGGACCACGCGCTGCCCGTCCAGGCGCCTCGTGCGGCGAAGGCGGGGTCGTCGGTGAAGTTCCCGCCGCCGTCGGTGCAGCCGGCGGGGAAGCCGTCCTGGATGTCGCAGTAGCTCAGGGCGGGCGTGGAGGCGTCGGCGTGGACGGCTGGGCCGCTCGCCGCCGCGTTGCCCCAGAAGATCGAGTTGCGGATGGTCGGGTGGGAGCCGTCAGTGCAGGCGAGCCCGCCGCCTGCGGAGGCCCTATTGTCGCAGACCGTGTTGTTGACGAGGGGCGGCGAGGAGCCGCCGTCGAGCGCGATGCCGCCGCCAAGCCCGCTGGCAGCATTGCCAGTGACAACGTTGTTGCGGATCGTGGGCGAGGAGCCGGAGCACCAGATGCCGCCGCCGGAGCCGTCGCCGGCCCCGGGTGTCCCCGCCTGGTTGCCGGCGATGTCGTTATGGGCAAGCTCGCCCGCGGAGCCCTCGAGGGCGATGGCGCCGCCCTCCTGCCCCGCGGCGTTTTCGGCAAAGATGCTGTTGGTGATCGCGGGTGAGGAGCCTTCGGCGAAGATGCCGCCGCCGCGAGCCGCGGCGACGTTGCGGAGCAGTGTGCACAGGAGGATGGTGGGCGAGGAGTCGGAGAGCTTGATGCCGCCGCCGTCGTCGGGCGCTGAGCCGTTGCGGAGAATGAAGCCGCTGAGCTCGCCGCCTGGGCAGCCCTCGAGGGTCACGCAGCGGCGCGTGCCCTCGCCGTCAATGATGGTGGCATTGGTCTGGCGGTCGAGGCTGCGTGCCGCGTCGGAGAAGTCGCCCGCGGCGGCCACATAGTCGGTGCCGCCGGCGTAGCCGCCCTTCAGGTCGAGCGTCGTGGCGGCCAGGGCGGCCGTCTCGCGGTAGGTGCCTGCGGCGACCTTGATGGCGTCTCCGCTGGTGGAGGCGGCAATGGCCTCGCCGATGGTGCTGAAGGGCCAGCGCGCAGTGCCGTTCTCACTGCCCGTCGCATTCGCGCCATCCACGCACAGCTCTGTCGGGTCGGTCGCGGTGAAGGGGAGGGTGTTGGACTGGAAGTCGCCGCGGATGACCTTGACGTCGCTGTTGCCGAGGGGGAGTCCGGCCGGCACACGGCAGTTGATGGCGGTGTCGGACCACGACAGGTACTCGGGCGACTCGGTCTCGGTGGCGCCGAAGACGACCCTGGTGCCGTAGCGTGCCGCGCCGAAGCCCGAGCCGTAGAGCCAGAGCTTGGTGCCGCATGGCCCGCTGGGCGGGCCGAGGGAGTCGAGCCGCACGTCGAGGGCCACCCGCACGGTGATGGTGATGCCCACGGGGTTTCCGGCCTCCGCGGGGCGCGATGCGGCGCAGACCACCAGCGCGGCCAGCCACACCCACCATCGAGACTTCCGAAGTCTTTGAGACTTCGAAAGTGCGGCTCGGGCTGTAGGCCCTCGAACGCTCACCAGCCACCTCATCATCCAGACTTGCGAAGCCTCGAAGACTTCGGAAGGCTTCAGCCTATGGGGCGGTCTTGATGCGCAGGCGGGCGAAGGCCGCCGCGCCGTCGTCGCCCCGGACCAGCACGATCGCTTCCCAGGCCCGGCCGTGGTGCTCCTTGCCCGCTGGCACGGCCACCTCGACGGGCAGCCAGGTGGAGCTCTTGGGGCCGCACTCGATGGCGGCCGCCGCGAGCTTCACCCAAGCGGGGTCGGGCAGCCAGGCGAAGCCGCCTGAGAGGTCAATCCGCTCTTTCTTCGCGGCCTCGGCACCGGTGACGACGGAGGCCTGGCCGCGGAACGGGTTGGCCGTGTTGTTCCAGAGCGCCAGCTCGATGCGCTCGGCCCGGCCGCCGGGGACCACCGCCTCGAGCGTCTCAAGGCTCGGGGCGAAGGCCAGGGGTCCGTCGGGCGGCCGCGGGCGGCTGAAGAGCCCGCCCCTCACCCGCGCCGGCGTGGTCTCGATCTCGAACCGCGGATAGAGCCCCAGCGTGAGCATCTGGCCGGCCACGGGTTTGGTGCGCACGGCGACCGCAATGGTCCAGTGCTGGTTGTGGAACTCCTTGCCCGCTGGGATGCTGAGGACCATCTTGACGGCGGCGTGGCCCTTTGGGGGCACCTGGACCTCGGGCTTGGTGAAAGTGACCCACGCCAGGTCGGGGATGTCGCGATAGCCCGCGGGCATCTTCATGTTCTCGCGTCCGGGCGCCAGGACTGCGAAGGCCACGACCTTGGCCTCCGCGTCGTCGTTCATCACGGTGATGGGCATCGGCAGCTCGGCCTTCTGGCCTGGCTCGACGCCCTGGATGAGCGCGCCGCCAGGGGAGACGCGCAGGCCGACGGCAAGCGCGGCCTGAACCCCCAGCGCCGCTGCGGCGAGTGCGCCCAGCGCCGCTGCAAGTGAGTGTCTCATGTCTTCTCCCGCCTCTGGGGTCCCTGGATCAGTCCTTGTAGACGCGCAGTTCCACGGTGATGGTGTGCTGCGAGCCGGCGAAGGTGCCGCTGACCGAGGCTGGGGCCGTGAAGCCGAAGTAGAGGTCGCGCTGCCCGCCGGCGGCCACGGGGCTGGCCGTCGCCACGTTGGTCGTGAGCAGGGAGCCTGCGGCAGTGCCGTCGCCGCCCCAGTACTGGACCGACGTCGTGAGGTCGTCGTCGGCGCCGCAATCGCCCGTGGTGGGCACGACGCCGTCGTTGACCACCAGGCCGTAGAGCACATACTGGTTCGCCCCGGCCGCTGCCTGGGCCGTCCACTCGCCGCGGTCATCCTGGTTCGTGATGATCAGCCCGATGTTCTCGGCCACGTTGCCGTCGTTGGTCACGTCGAGCTTCGTGCCCAGCGTGGTCGAGCTGGCGGCCACGGTGCCGAACGCCACCGTCGTGGGGTTGACGGCGACAGACAGGTATTCGACCGTGACCGTGATGGTGATGGGAACGGTGGTTCCCGCGAGTGCGGGAGCCCCAAGGGCCAGCAACGCCACCAATCCCACAAAGGCCGCACGCTTGAACATTGCCGAACTCCTTCACGCAAGGTGCCAGACAAGGCTGCCGAGGCACACGCCCCGGACCCTCACCCCCCGCCGCTCCTCCATTGCCACCTCCTTTCCCGGCTTTCTCTTGTCACGCATGACGCATCACGCATCAGACATCGCTCATCACTCACATCACGCGTCACCCACCATGGGTCACGCATCACGCTTCACGCTCATGGCGTTTCGCAGCTCACCTCCACGGTGATCTGGTGGCTCTGGCCATCCGAAGCGGGGTTCGGGAGGTCCAGCCGGAACCACAGATAGGCCGCGCTGCTGGCGGGCATGGAGACTCCGTAGGAGGCGCCGGCGCGGTTGAACCGCGTGTTGGCGGTCGCGGGCTGGGCCGAGGTGGTCAGGGTGTCCTCGGCGCCGAAGTCGCTGCCCACCGGCGTGTCGGCGTCGCCGACGAAGAGCGCGCGCAGCCAGTATTGGTCGGCGCCCACCGAGCCGCCGGCCAGCCACTTGCCCAGGCTGTCCTGGGTCGAGACCCGCAGGCGCAGGGTCTCGGCCACGTTCCCCGTGTTGGTCACTGTGAAGCGGGTGCCCGCGGTGGTGAGACACGTGGCGCCCTGGGGCTGGAGGCCGGCGATGTTCCAGGTCAGCGGGTCCACCGTGATGCCCAGGGTGGTGCTGGGATAGATCCAGCGGATGCCGTCAATGTCGGTCTGGTGGAGGGAGCGCTTGAGCTGGCCGGTGGTGCCGACGCCGCACATGACCTTGGCCTTGTCGTTGACGCCGTCACCGATGTCGCCGTAGAGGTCGGAGAGCTGGAGGCTGTGGCCGAGCTCGTGGAGGGCGATGGACTGGACGTCGCTGGCCGAGCCGTCGGTGCTCCAGGTCTTCTCGTCGTTGAAGGCGATGTCGCTCTCGATGATCACGCCGTCGGGCACTGTGGCCCAGGTGGTGTTTAGCGCTGAGGCGTTGGGGTCCTCGGGCGTGCTGTCCCAGAAAATCTCGTTGACACCGTTCTGACTGCTGTTGGTGGCCGATGTGGTGCCGGCATAGGCGAAGGCGAAGGCGGCGCCGGCAGCGCTCCAGGTGGCAGCGGCGGCCTGGACGGCTGCGCCCTCGCCGGTGCAGTCGCTGGTGTTTTCGTTGATGCGGTAGGACATGGTGGGGCTTGACCCCGGCCACTTCTTGTTGCCGTAGCCGAAGGTGACGACGAAGGTGTAGTTGTTGCTCTCGCCGCCGGCGTTGTTCACGACCGTGACGGGCCCGCTGGAGGCATCTTCGGGCACGGTGCAGGTGATGCTGGTGTCTGACCACGAGACGATGGCGGCATCGAGCTTCGGGTAGCCGGGCGCGAGGAAGAACTTCACGTTGCCCGAGCCCCGCGTGGCGCCGAAGCCTGTGCCGGCGATTGTCACCTGGGAGTTTGTGCCCGCCGAGGCGCTGCCCGGCGTGATCGAGCTGATCCAGGGCAGATTCGAGCCGTAGCGCTCGATGACGATGTCGTCCACGAAGGGTCCCTTGACGCCCTCATCGGTGGCGCCAGCTTCGCAGGAGATTCGCACGTAGGCGCTGGGGGAGCCGAGCAGGGCGCTGAGGTCGAAGGTCACGGGGGTCCAGCCCGGCAGGTTGGAGCCGCCGGTCTGGGAGCCGCCGCCGCTGAAGATCGTGCCGTCGGTCGAGCCTTCCCAGCGAACGGTGTTGTTTGTGCCGAGCTGGTAGGAGAGGAAGAAGGTCATGCGTGCCTGGGTGGCGCCGACGAGGCTGAACGGCCCATAGGTCATGCGCCCCCAGGAGCCGGGCTGAATCGTCCCGGGATCGCTCGCCGGGTCCACGAGCGATGCCTGGCCTCCGCCGGCCTTAGTGTCGCTGGCCAGCCAGGTCTGCGGCGCCCACGTGCCCCTGTTGATGTACTGGGAGGTCACTGACCAGTCGTTGGGCCAGCTCCCCTCGAAGTCCTCGACCTTGAGCACCTGCCAGCCGGTCTGGGTGACGCGGTACGAGATCGGCCCCCGCTTGTTGTTCGACTCGTCGTACTCGATCAGGGCGTTCGTCCGGTCAATGACGGCGTAGGCGTGATATGTCCCCCAGGTCGCCGGGGTGAAGTTCCAGGTCAGCACCGTGCTTTCGCTCGGGGCCAGGGTCACGGTCCATTCGTGATCGCCGGCGTCCGCACTGCCTGGGGCTGAGGTGCGATGCTTGTAGAAGTCCACCTTGACGCCGCTGGCCGTCGTTGTGCCCGCGTTCCGCACGGTCACTGAGGCCGTCAGTTGTGTTCCCTCGCTTGTGCTCACGGGCGTGACGCTGAAGGCGTCAATCACCAGGTCGGGCGGGTTGTCCACGACGTCCTTCTCGATGAGGATGTCGTCCACGAACGGGCCGCGGACCCAGGAGCCGCCGGCGGCGGAGTCGCACTGAAGCCTGAAGTAGATGCCGTTGTGGCCGCAGAGGTTGCCGAGGGTTGGGACGGCTTTGAGGTCGAAGGTCACTTGGTTCCAGGTGGGGAGGGTGTTGCCCTGGCCCTGGAAGGCGCCGTAGAAGGTCGTGCCGTCCTTCGATGCCTCCCAGCGCAGCTTGTCATTGGCGGCCAGGTCGTAGGTCATCCAGAAGGTCACGCGGGCGTCTCTGGCGCCGCGCAGGTCGAAGGGGCCATAGGTCATGCGGCTGATGAGGGTGCCGGAGCCGGGCTTGTACATGTAGCTGGAGGCGGCATCGGCCACGGAGCCGCTGGGCCAGCCGCTGTAGGTGCCGTTGCGCTTCTGCCAGGAGTCGGGCGCCCACACAACGGCGGGGTTCCCCACGTTGCCGTAGAGGGTCCAGTTGTTCGGCCAGGCGCCCTCGAAGTCTTCGCTCTTGATGGTGGTCCAGCCGCCGAGGGTGGTGACTGGGCCGGCAGCCGTGGCGGCGCGTGGCGGCGTGAGGCGGGTGCCGCCGGTTGGCGCGGGGGCCGACGAAGGTGAAAGAGGGAGCGGCTGCTTGGCCGTGCGGGCGTTGAGCCGCGTCACGAGGTCGCCCAGGGGCATGGTGCCGACGACGCCGCTCGCCGCGCCGCGCTCGACGAGGAGCTTGCCGGCGTGGCCCACGACCCGCGGCGGCGTCCCCCGCGCGAAGAGGACGACCTCCTCGCCGGGGCTGACCCTGGCCGAGGGGATGACAGTTTCGCGGATGTTGCCAACGACGCCGCCTGGGAACTCGACCTCGACCTCGGCGCCGCCGGCGCCCTTGAGCCAGGCGATGGTGCGGACACGCGCGTAGGTGCGTATGTGCCGCCCGCGGTCGTCGTGCACCCAGGCCGAGCGGGTGCTCAGCACCCAGCCGTGCACGACCGATTCGCTCTGGGCCGCGAGCCTGCTGAGGCTGGTGGCCAGCTCCCGCGCCTCGGCCGCCACCGCGGCCAATGCCAGGAGCCCTAGCGCGGCGAGCGCGCACCACACGCAGTCGCGGAGCGCGAGAGGGGTACGGTGAGCCATTAGCCCAAAAGCCCGCGTGGTGCCGGGACGCCGAAGAGCGAACCGAATCCGTCCGCTGCGCGCCGGCCAGCCCGGCAGCCAGACGCGCTCCCCGCCCGCCGCCCTCCCCTTCCCAGCCACGGACTCACCTCGGGTGCCTGTCACGATGCTTGCCTCCGTGGAGGAAGCACCCCATCAATAATTATAGACCAAGAACCGGACTTGTCAAGGAAGCAATCGAGGCTGACCCACAGTTCTGGCGTCGCCAACCACTCGATCCGCTGTCTTCTCATCCTCGTCGTCGTCGTCCTCGTCGTCGCCGCGCCCGTCCTCTTCCTCGTCTTTCTCGTGCTCGTCGTCGTCGCCGCCGCCGGCTCTTCCGCGTGCAGGTATGCACGCGCTGCAATCGTCATCCTCGTCCTCACCCCGGGGTCGTGGTGATTGACCGTTGGGGCCGGGGCGACTATAATGAGTTGATGAAGACGCTCCATGTGGACGGCGAGCGCACGTGGCGCGGGGGCGAGCAGCAGGCGCTCTATCTGGCCACTGGGCTGAAGGCCCGAGGCCACGAGGCGGTGGTGGCCTGCCAGCCGGCCTCGCCGATGGCGGAGCGCGCCCGCGCGGCGGGGCTGGACGTCGTCGAGGTGAGCATGCGGGGCGAGGCGGACTTCCGCGCGGTGCTCGCCCTGCGTCGCATCATCCGACGAGGGAAGTTCGACATCGTCCACATGCACACCTCGCATGCGCACGCCCTGGGGTGCGCGGCGGCGGCCCTGGCGCGGCGCGGCCGCACGATTGTCTCCCGGCGGGTGGACTTCCCTGTCGCGGGCAACCTCATCAGCGGGCTGAAGTACCGCCACGGCGTGGACCGCTTCATCGCCATCTCCGAGGCGGTCAAGGCGGTGCTGGTGGCGGGCGGGGTGGCCCCTGCCAAGGTGGCCGTGGTGCACAGCGGGATTGACCTGGCGCGCTTCGAGGGCGTGACGGCGGGCAGCCTGCGCGAGGAGTTCGCCATACCCCCCGATGCGGTCGTGCTGGTCAACGTCGCGGCGCTGGTGGACCACAAGGGCCAGCGCTATCTGCTGGCGGCCATGCCGCGGGTGCTGGCGGCCGAGCCTAAGGCCCGCCTCTTCATCGTGGGCGAGGGCGAGCTTCGCGGCGCGCTGGAGGCCCAGGCCAGCGAGCTGGGCATCACGGGGGCGGTGACGTTCACAGGCTTCCGACCCGACGTGGCGCAGTGGCTGGCGCTCTGCGACGTGTTCGTCATGTCGTCGCACCTTGAGGGCCTATGCACCTCGGTGCTCGACGCCCTGGCGCTGCGGCGGCCCGTGGTGGCCACGCGCGCGGGCGGCCTGCCCGAGATAGTGCGCCACGAGGCCACCGGCCTGCTGGTCCCCCCCAGGGAGCCGGAGCCGCTGGCCGACGCCATCGTGCGGCTGGTGCGCGACCGCGAGCTTGGTCGCGGCCTCGGCGAGGGCGGCCGCCGCCTCGTCGAGAACGAGTTCAGCGCCGAGAGCATGATCGAGGGCACCCTGAGGGTCTACCGCGAGGTGATGGATGAAGGCCCGACTGGTCGCAGTGAAGCTTGACGACGCGGGGCTGGCCCTGCTGGAGGAGGCGGCCCGGGCGCTGGCCGCCGGCAGCCTCGTGGCCTTTCCCACCGAGACGGTCTATGGCATCGCGGCCAACGCCGACGATCCGGCCTCCATAGAACGCCTCAAAGCCGTCAAGGGCCGGCCCGAGGGCAAGCCCTTCACCATCCACATCGGCCGCAAGGAAGACGTCGCCCGCCACGTCAAAGTCATCCCGCCGGCCGCCAGGAAGCTCATGGCCCGCTACTGGCCCGGCCCGCTGACAATCGTCTTCCCCACCGACGACGGCCAGGGGGTGGGCCTCAGGCTGCCGGCGAGCGCCATCGCCCAGGAGCTCTTGCGCCGCGCGGGCGTCACCGTCGTCGCCCCCAGCGCCAACCGCTCGGGCCAGCCACCAGCCACCACCGCCGAGGAGGTGGCGATGACGCTCGGGGACGACCTCGACATCATCCTGGACGGCGGCCGCTGCTCGGGCGGCGAGGCATCCACCGTCGTGCGCGTGCGCGACGACGGCGGCTGGGAGGTGCTACGCGCCGGCGCAATCACCGAGGCGATGCTCCGCCGCACCCTCGGCAAGACCATCGTCTTCGTGTGCACCGCCAACTCCTGCCGCTCGCCGATGGCCGAGGCCCTCTGCAAGAAGATGCTCGCCGAGCGCCTGGGCTGCACCATCGAGGACCTGCCGGACCGCGGCTACAACGTCCTGAGCGCCGGCACCGCGGCCTTCGGCAATGGCCCGGCCAGCACCGGCGCAATCGGCGCAATGCGATACCATGGCCTCGACCTGTCGGGCCACAACGCGCGCGCCGTCACCCCAGAGCTGATGGAGGATGCCGACGTCGTCTTCGTCATGGCCCGGGCCCACGGCGACTCCATCCGCCGCATCCTGCCCGAGGCCGCCGCCAAGATTCGGCTGATGGACCCGACGGGGCGCGACATCGAGGACCCCGTGGGCGGCAACATCGAGGAGTTCCTCGCCTGCGCCCAGACCATCAAGCGCTGCCTCGAAGCCGTCATCGGCGAACTGTGAGCCTGGCTAGGCGACAGCCACGGGTTCCCGAATCGTCGTCGTCCTCCTCGTCGTCGTCGTCGTCGTTCTCGTCGCTCCCTCGGTGCTCTCCCGCCCGGGATTCCACGACGACGACGAGGACGACGACGAGGACGATGGAAGAGCTGAGGCGGGCGGCAGAATCGGGGGGTGTGTTTGCGAGTTGCAGCGCGCTGGAACCCCGGCGCGCAATCGTGTAGAATGACCGGAGGGAGGAGAAAGGATGAAGGCCGTGTGCCGAGGTCTCCTGGCGGCGAGCGTGGCGGCGGCGCTCCTGGCGAGCGCCGGCCCGAGGGCATGGGCGTGCTCCATCCCGGTGTTCCGCTACGCCCTCGAGCGGTGGCCGGCCGAGCCTTACGAGGCCGTGGTCTTCCACAAGGGGCCGCTGGCCGGCGAGGCCAAGGCGGCCCTGGACGAGCTCCGCTCGGCGAGCGCCGGCCAGGGCGTCATCGCCAACATCGAGGTCCGCACCGCTGACCTCGCCGGTGTGCTGGATAAGGAACTCGATGCCCTCTGGCGCGCCCAGGCTGGGGCCGAGCCGCCCTGGCTCGTGGTCCACTACCCCGCCAGCCTGCGGGTCGAGCAGAATGCCTGGGCGGGCAAGCTAACCACGGCTGCCGCCAGGTCCCTCCTCAACTCCCCTGCACGCGCCGAGATCGCCCGACACCTGGCCAACGGCTACTGCGCCTCCTGGCTCCTGGTGGAGAGTGGAGACAAAGCCCAGGACAACGCGGCGGCAAAGGTCCTCAAAGAGGAGCTGGCCAAGCTCGAAAAGACCCTGGAGCTGCCGAGCACGATGGACTCTGGCCTCGAGCCTGAGCCGCCCGAGGTGGACGACGGGAATCAGGACCCGCCGCAGTTGAAGGTGGCCTTTGGCCTCGTGAGGGTCTCGCCCTCGGCGCCGGCCGAGCAGGCGTTCCTCGACACCATCTTCTCCCTGGAGCCGGAGTTCAAGAAGGCTGGCAAGCCGCTGGCGTTCGCCGTCTTCGGCCAGGGCCGCGCCCTGCCGCCGCTCGTGGGCGAGGGGATCAACGCCGAGAACATCGCAGATGTCTGCTCCTTTGTCGTTGGCCCATGCTCGTGCCAGGTGAAGGCGATGAACCCCGGCTGGGACCTGTTGATGGCGGCCGACTGGGCGGCCGCGGTGAGCGGGGAGCTGGTCAAGGACCCCGAGCCGCCGGAGCTGGCCGGCTCGGTGCCGACGCCGCTGGCTAAGGCCGCGGCAAAGCTGCCGCCCCCGCCCGCCCCCTTCAACCCCGCGCCCCCCGAGCCACGGCGGGCGACCCTGCTGCGAAACGTCTTCCTCGCCGTCGCGGGCGGCGTCGTGCTCCTGGCCATCGTCTCCGCCGCCCTGATGCGCAAGCGCCGAGGCTGAAGCCAATGAGCCTCTTCCGCCTGATCGTCAAGGAAATCCTCTACCGCAAGGTCAACCTCGCCCTCGGGCTGCTCTCGGTCGTCGTCGCCGTGGGGACGCTTGTGGCCGAGCTGACCGTCCTGCGCGCCCACGACGCGCGCACCGAGGCAATCGTCCGCGCCAAAGAGGAGGAAACCAAGAAGGAGATGGACCGCCTCGAGGACGAAACCCGCAAGATCATGAAGAAGCTCGGCTTCAACGTCCTCATCCTCCCGAAGGACCAGAACCTCGAGGACCTTTATGCGAAGGACTACGCGGCGAAGTACATGCCCGAGGAATACGCTGCGCGGCTCGCCAACAGCAAGCTCATCACCGTGCAACACCTGCTGCCGAGCCTGCGGCAGAAGATCGAGTGGCCCGAGCAGGGCGGGCGGGTGATCATCCTCGTCGGCGTGCGCGGCCAGGTGCCCAGGCTCCACCGCGATCCCTCCGAGATGATGCTCCAACCAGTCCCCAAAGGCTCCGTAGTCATGGGCTACCAGCTCCACAAGAGCCTGGGGCTCAAGCCGGGCGACAAGGTGAAGCTCCTGGGCGCCGAGCTCACCGTGGCCAAGCTCCACGAAGAGCGTGGGGACAAGGATGACATCACGGTGTGGGTGAACCTCGACGAGGCCCAGCGGATGCTGGGCAAGCCGGGGCTGATCAACGAGATACTCGCCCTGAAGTGCGTGTGCGCCGGCGTGGGGCTGGAAAAGGTGCGGGCCGAGCTGGCCGCCGTGCTCCCCGACACTCAGGTGGTGGAGCTTGCGACCCGCGCGCTGGCGCGCGCCGAGCAGCGCGAGGCGGCGGGCGAGGCGGCCAGACGCGCCATCGAGGCCGAGAAGGCCCACCGCGCGAGCCTGCGGGCCGAGCGCGAGCGCTTCGCCGCCTGGCTCGTCCCCCTCGTCGCCCTCGCCTGCACCGTCTGGATCGGCTTCCTCGCGCTCCTCAACGTGCGCGAGCGCCTCAGCGAGATCGGCATCCTGCGCGCCCTGGGGCTGGGGGCGGGCGACGTCTTCGCGCTCTTCCTCGGCAAGGCCGTGCTCGTGGGCTTCGCCGGCGCCCTCGTGGGCTACGCCGCCGGCCTGGGGGCCGGCGCGCTCTGGGGCCAGGCCGCGGAGGGGGCCGCCGCCGGCCAGCTCTTCGACCCCGGCCTGCTCGCCGTCGTGCTCCTCGCCGCACCTTGCCTCTCGGCCCTGGCGAGCTGGGTGCCCGCCCTCCTCGCCGCCCAGCAGGACCCCGCCGTAATCCTCAGAGAGTCCTGAGAAGGTGTCCTTTGGCCCCAAAGAACCCCCTGCGCCTACCCCAAGCGCTCTCGGTCCTGTGCCTCCTATCGGCCCTGTCGGCCTCCGGGGACGACTGGCCGACCTATCGCCATGACCCCAGCCGCTCCGGCGCCTCGCCCGAGGACCTGCCCCGCGAGCTCCACCTCCAATGGGTGAAGCAGTTTCCCCCCCTCGAGCCCGCCTGGCCCGACCAGCCGCGGCTGCGCTTCGACGTGGCCTACGAGCCCATCGTGGCCGCGGGAACGCTGTTCCTCGCCTCGCCCGCCAGCGACAGCGTGACGGCGCTCGACGCCGCGACTGGGGCCGAGCGCTGGCGCTTCTACGCCGACGGCCCGGTGCGCTTCGCGCCCACGGCCTGGCGCGGCATGCTCTACTTCGCCTGCGACGACGGCCATCTCTACTGCCTCGACGCCGCCTCGGGCACGCTCCGCTGGCGCTTCCGCGGCGGCCCCTCGGACCGCACCGCGCTGGGCAACGGGCGCCTGGTGAGCGTCTGGACCGCTCGCGGGGCGCCGGTGGTCCACGAGGGCCGCGTCTACTTCGCCGCAGGCATCTGGCCCTTCGAGGGGGTCTTCGTCCACGCCCTCGACGCAGAGACGGGCCAGGTGGCCTGGACAAACGACGGCGCGGGGTCCATCTACATCAACCAGCCCCACTACAGCCCGGCCTTCGCCGGCCTGGCGCCCCAGGGCTACCTGGCCGTGGCGGGCGATAAGCTGCTCGTGCCCTGCGGGCGCTCGGTTCCCGCGGCGCTCGACCTCGCCACGGGCAAGCTCCTCTACTACGAGCTGGCGTGGAACCAGCGGATCGGCGGCTTCCTCGTGGCGGCGAACCGCGCCTACTTTGCAAACGGCGGGGCGCTCTTCGACCTGGAGAACGGCGACCGCCTGGGCGACGTGGGGCCGGCGCCCGTGATGACCGACGAGGTGGCCTACGGCTCCGAGCAGGGCGAGCTGTGCGCCTTCGACCTCCGAGGCCGCGAGCGGTCGGCAGACGACGACTACGCCTCGCGTCGCTACTACTACCGCCGCTGGCGCCCGCCCAAGCTCTGGCGCCTCCGCACCCGCGGCCCCGCTTTCATCAAGGCCGGCAGCCGTCTCTACGCCGGCGCCAAGAACGCAGTCCAGGCAATTGACATCCCCGCGCCCGGCCGCAAGCCCCAGGTCTCTTGGGAGGCCCCGCTCGCCGGCACCCCGGCGACAATGGCCGCAGCCAACCAGCGCCTCTACGTCGCCACCCTGGAGGGCCACCTCTACTGCTTCGGCCCCACGCGCACCGCCGCACGGCTCCCCGCGACGAGCGACGACGTCCTCGTGCCCACCAATGCCCTGTGGCGCTATCTCGACGAACCGGCCCCCGTGGGCAACGCCTGGCGCACTGCGGCGTTCGACGACAGCCGCTGGGCCTTCGGCCCCCCATCGGTGGAGGACGACGAGGGCGAGGGCGAAGGCGAGGGCGCCGACGGCGAGCCTGCGTCCGCCGCCCGCAAGCCCAGGCGCCGCCCCGCGACGATATACTTCCGCCACACCTTTCGCGCGCCCGCAGCCGCGCGCTACGCCGCACTCAAGCTCGAGCTCCAGGCCACCGACGGCGCCGTCGTCTACCTCAACGGCACAGAGGTCTGGCGCAAGCGCGTGCCCGACGCCTTCGGCTACTGGACCATGCTGTCTGACCGCGCGCCCGAGGGCGCCGTGGAGAAGCTCGAGGTGGACCCCGCGCTCCTGACGCAGGGGGCCAACAACGTCCTGGCCGTGGAACTCGTCGCGGCGGCCTACAGCACCACCACTCCCCACTTCGAGCTGGAGCTCGTGGGCACGCGCGGCGACGCCTTGCCCGCGCCCACCCGCCGCCCTCGCCCCGAGACCCCCTTCGCACAGGCGGCCGACGACATCCTCAAGCGCGCCGGGGCCTCCGCAGGCTATTGCGTGATGCTGGGCGTCGGCACCGGCGGCCTCGCCGAGGAGCTCGCGCGCCGCTCGCGCCTCCACATCACCGCCATCGAGCCCGACGCCGAGCGGGCCGCCGCGGCGCGACGCCGCCTCGACGACGCCGGGCTCCTCGGCTCGCGCGTCGCAGTCCGCGTGGCCGACCCGCTGGCCCTGCCCCTGCCGCCCTACGTGGCCAGCCTGGTGGTCTCGGAGGACCTCGCCGCCGCGGGCTTCGGCGATGCCGGGCGCTCCGTCGAGGCCAAGCGCTTCGTCGAGCGCGCCTTCGGCGTCCTGCGCCCCTACGGCGGCGTGGCCTGCCTGGCGCTCTCGGAGGACGAGCACGCGGCGCTCACCCGCAGCGTGCTCGAGGCCGCCCTCCCCAACGCCCAGGTGGAGCGCTCGGGCGGCCTCAGCCTGCTTCGCCGCGCCGGCGCGCTTCCGGGCGCGGGCGAGTGGACGCATCAGTATGGCGACGCCGCGAACACCGTGGCGTCGAGGGACACCCTGGTGAAGCTGCCCCTGGGCATCCTGTGGTGGGGCGGCTCCTCCAACGAGCGGGTCCTGCCGCGCCACGGCCACGGCCCGGCCCCACACGTCCTCGGCGGCAGGCTCATCATCGAAGGCCCCGACGGGTTGCGAGCGACCGACATCTACACCGGCCGCGTGCTCTGGGAGGCCACGCTACCCGGCCTGGGCGAGGCCTACGACAACACCGAGCACCAGCCGGGCGCCAACGCCCTGGGGAGCAACTACGCCAGCGCGCCCGACGGCATCTACGTGGCCTACGGCAAGACGTGTCTGCGCCTCGACCCAGCCACGGGCGAGCGCCTCGCCGAGTTCACCCTCCCCCTCCTCGGCGGCGCATCGGTCCCCGCCTGGGGCTTCATCGCCCTCTGGGACGACGTGCTCGTGGCCGGCACGTCGCCCGCCGACTTCGACACCGACCCGGAGTTCACCCCCGACGAGTTCCGCGCGACCGACTACGAGGAGCGCGACGAGCTCATCCGCTGGCTCGCAAGCATCAAAGGCTTCACCCCGCGTCCCAAGACCCGCCGCGAGACCGACGCGGAGATGATCGCCCGCAACCTCAACCGCCTCCTCGCCGACGCCGCCCTCGGCGCCAAGCTGCCCAAGGCCCCCTCCAGCAAGGCCCGGGCCCTCGAGAGCGCCATCCGCGCCCACCTCAAGCACCGCTCCCAACCCGCCACCGCCGACCGCGAGCTCAAGCGCCTCAATCGCCTCCTCCTCGAGGAACACTGCCCCCTCCTGCCCGCCAAGCGCGTCCTCGCCGGCAAACCAAGCATCTACAGCGGCACCGCCAGCGAGTGGCTCGTCGCCATGAACCGCTACAGCGGCAGAGTGCTCTGGACCCGCCAGGCCCGCGACGGCTTCCTCCACAACGGCATCGCCATCGGGCGCGACAAGCTCTTCGCCCTCGACCGCGTGCCCGAAGGCATCGTGCGCGGCTGGCGCTGGCGCGGCATGACCACCTCCGCCCCGAAGTTCCAGCTCATCGCACTCGACGTCCGCTCCGGCTCCCTCCTGTGGAGCAACACCCGCGACGTCTTCGGCGCCTGGCTCAGCTACTCGCAAGACCACGACATCCTCTTCCAGGGCTGGCGGGCCTCCCGCGACATGCTCCCCGAGCCAGGCGACCGCATGATGGCCCTCCAGGGCGAAAGCGGCCAGGTGCTCTGGGACATCGCCCGCCGCTACGACGGCCCCTGCATGCTCCTCGGCGAAACCCTCCTAACCCAGGGCGCCGCCTTCGACCTCTGGACAGGCCAGCCACGCCTGCGGCCCCACCCCCTGACCGGCGAAGACATCCCCTGGACCTTCGCCCGCAACTACGGCTGCGGCACCGCCATCGCCTGCCCCAACCTCCTCGCCTTCCGATCCGCCGCCGCCGGCTACTACGACCTCGAACGCGACGCCGGCACCGGCAACCTCGGCGGCTTCCGCTCCGGCTGCACCTCCAACCTCATCCCAGCAGGCGGCCTCCTCAACGCACCAGACTACACCCGCACCTGCACGTGCAGCTACCAGAACCAGACCTCCCTCGCCCTCGTCCACACGCCGGGGGTCGAAACCTGGACCTTCAACCACCTCAAGCGCAGCGACGCGCCCATCCGCCGCGTGGGCATCAACCTCGGCGCACCAGGCGACCGCTTGGCCGACGACGGCACCCTCTGGCTCGACTACCCCGCAGTCGGCGGGCCGTCCCCACACGTCCCCGTCCACACCGACCCCGAGGCCCCCGAATGGTTCACCCACCACTCCTCCTGGGTGCTGCCCATTCCAGACTCCAAATACCAGATTCCAGACTCGAATCCGCAACCCGCAATCCGGAGCCCGCAACCCGCAATCCACAATCCGCAATCCGCAATCCACAATCCGCAATCACTAATCGGCAATCCGCAATCGGCAATCGGCAGTCGGCAATCGCCCATCCCCTGGGTCGCCGCCTCCGGCGCAAAGGGCATCCGCTCCGTCGCCATCACCCTCGGCACCAAGCTCACCCGCTGGCGCCGCGAACACCCCACCCTGCTCAGCCGCTGGCTCGGGCGCGCCAAGCTCCCCAAGCTCCCCCCACGCACCTACACCGTGCGGCTGCACTTCGTGGAGCCCGACGCCGCGCGGCCCGGCGAGCGCGTCTTCGCCGTCGCACTCCAGGGCCAGACCGTCATCGAGGCCCTCGACGTCACAGCCGAGGCCGGCGGCCCGCGACGCCCACTCGTCAAGGAGTTCCGAGGCATCGAGGTCAGCGACGACCTCATCGTCGAGCTCACCCCCGCCGCGAACGCCTCGCGCCCCGAGACCGTCCTTTGCGGCGTCGAACTGGTGGCGGAAGACTGAAGAGAGTATTCCGTAATGCGTAACCCGTAATCCGTAATCAGAGGCCAGAGGAAACCGCGGCGGAGGTCTCCTCTCGTTCTGGTTGCGGATTACGAATCACAGATTGCGGATGCATCGCAAAGGCGAATGCCTGCTCTATCTGGGAGTGCCACAATGAAAGTAGTCGTCGGCTCTGACCACGCCGGTCTGCCCGCCAAGCTGCGCGCCATCGAGGCGCTCAAGGAGCTCGGCTGCGAGGTGGAGGACCTGGGCACCCACAGCGACGCCTCGTGCGACTACCCCGACTACGCGGCCGCGGTCGCCCGCCGCGTGGCCGCCGGCCAGGCCCAGCTCGGCGTCCTCTGCTGCGGCACCGGCCTGGGCATGTCCATCGCCGCCAACAAGGTGCCAGGCGTCCGCGCCGCCCTCTGCCACAGCGACTACACCGCCGAAATGGCACGCCGCCACAACGACGCAAACGTCCTCTGCATGGGCGCCCGCGTCCTCGACGAGCGCACCATCGCCGAGGTCGTCCGACGCTTCATCCGCACCCCCTTCGACGGCGGGCGCCACAACCGCCGCATCAGGAAGATCGCCGACCTCGAACGCCTCCCGCCCCCCGTCTCGGGGGACTGATGCCCCGCCCCCACAAACCGCCCACCTGCTCCTGCCCGCAGGCTCGCGGCACCCGCTGATCTCCAGACCGGGCAGCGCGCGCACCCCTGCACGCGGAACCTCCTACGGAACCCTCCCGAAGGTTCCAATACCTTCGGGAGGGTACGCGACGGCCAACGCCGCGGGATGTTACCCTCCCGAACGTATTGGAACGTTCGGGAGGGGGGTCTAATTCCTGAAAGTCTGCACGCCCTGAGATTCGACGACGACGACGATTCTACGCTGTCATCTGTCCTCTGTCATCTGTCCTCTTTCTTCTTCGCCGGCTCGCCCTTGGGTGGCGGGGCGGGCTCGTCGCCCTTGACGGGGAGGAGGGCGGTGAGCTGGACGCGTCCCTCAAAGGTCACGAGGCCCTTGGCTCGGTCGTGGGTGATGAGGTCGGCCTGGGCGCGGTCCTTGCCCATGAAGACGACCGGAGGGCGCTCGGGGGTGCCGAGGAGGACGAGGGTCTCGGTGGTGGCGTCGTAGATGGCCTTGTCGCAGGTGCCGCTGCGGCCGTCGGGGACGAGTTGGAGTGGCGGGCGAGCGGTGGTGCGCTGGGCGATGGGCACGACGGTGTACATGCGGACGTTGCCCGTGGCGGTGAGCTTCTTGAACTGGTTGGTCTTGGGGTCGAGGTCTGCGATGATGTTGTCGGCGTCAATGCGCATCTCGCCCTTGATGATGGTGGCGTTGCCGGTGATGTGGGCGGCGTTCTTCTCCTCGACGTAGTGGATGCGGTCGGCCCAGACGTGGAAGGGGTCTGGGGGCTTGGGCGTCTTTTTCACCTTGGGGGCGGCCTTTTGGTCGGGGGCTTTTTTCTCCGGGGCGGGCACTGCTTCGCCGGCAAAGAGCGCGGCGGCGAGCGCCACGGAGGCCGCCAGGACGACGCATCTGTGTGTCATTCGCACTCCCTCACAGAAGGTTCCGCGTGCAGGCGTGCACGCCCTACCGGGTGAGTTTGCTCTCGAGTCCGAGGAGCTTGGCTTCGGCCTTGAGGATGGGCTGGACAACGGTGCGGAGGAACTCGTCCACCTGCTGTGGCGCGCGGCCGGCCAGTCCGTCGCCGCGGGTGAGGTCGTCAATGCGGTCGCGGACGGCGGCGAAGGCGTCGTCGGCCTTCAGGCGCTCGGGGAGGTCGTTGTCGGCCCCCTCGTCGGCCATGCGTTGGCGGACTTCCCAGGCGTGGTGGCGGAGGCGCTCGTGGAGGCGCTGGCGGTCGCCGCCCGCTTTGACTGCGGCCATCAGCACGCGCTCGGTGGCCATGAAGGGGGCTTCGCGGCGCAGGTGGGCCGCGATGACCTGGGGGTGGACCACGAGGCCGCGGGCGACATTGAGCGCGATGCTCAGGATGGCATCGGCGGCCAGGAATGCCTCGGGGATGGCGATGCGCCTGCCTGCCGAGTCGTCGAGGGTCCGCTCAAGCCATTGGGTCGCGGCGGTGAGCGGGGCATTGAGCGCCGTGGCGATCAGGTGGCGCGCCAGCGAGCCCATCCGCTCGCAGCGCATGGGGTTGCGCTTGTGGGGCATGGCGGAGGAGCCGACCTGGCCTTTCTCGAAGGGCTCCTCGACCTCTTGGAGGTGCTGGAGGAGGCGGAGGTCGTTGGACATTTTGGCGGCGGACTGTGCGATGCCGACGAGGGCGTTGAGCACCAGGGTGTCTATCTTGCGCGTGTAGGTCTGGCCGCTGACGGGGACGACGCGTCGGAAGCCCATTTTGCGGGCGATGGCTCGCTCGAGGCGCCGCACCTTGGCGTGACTGCCCTCGAAGAGCGCCAGGAAGCTGTCCTGGGTGCCCGTCGTGCCCTTGACGCTGCGGAAGGGGAGCCATTCGGCGAGGCGGACGACCTCCTCGTGGTCGAGGACGAAGTCGTAGAGCCACAGGCAGGCCCGCTTGCCGACCGTGGTGGGCTGGGCGGGCTGGAAGTGGGTGAAGCCGAGGGTGACGAGGGCGCGATGCTGGCGTGCGAAGGCCGCGAGGGCGGCGATGAGGTTGACGAGCCTGGCGCGCAGCAGCCCGAGCCCGTCGCGCATGGCCATGAGGTCGGCGTTGTCGGTGACGTAGCAACTGGTGGCGCCGAGGTGGATGATGGGCTTGGCCGTGGGGCACTGGGCGGCGAAGGCGTGGATGTGGGCCATGACGTCGTGGCGGAGCTGGGCCTCGAGCTCCTCGGCGGCGGCGAAGTTGATGTCGTCGAGGTGCGCGCGCATCTCGTCGAGCTGCGCCTCAGTGATGGGCAGGCCGAGGTCCCGCTCGCACTCGGCGAGGGCGAGCCACAGGCGGCGCCAGGTGGAGAACTTGCGCTGTGGGGAGAAGATGGCGCTCATCTCCCGGCTGGCGTAGCGCGTCACCAGGGGGTTGTCGTATTGGTCATAGGCCCCCGCTTCGGCCATTTCGGCTCCTTCCTGTCGTCCTCGTCCTCGTCCGTCGTCCTCGTCCTGGGTTCACGCCCTCATGCACGCGGGCATGGGATAAGTGGCGTTGCCCCAGTGGTTGCGGATGCAGTCGCAGCAGGTGCCGCGGTTGGAGCACGGCTCGTAGTCGCAGGGGCAGATGTCCAGGTTGGCCTTATAGCGGTCGCACTTCTTCGGGGCGATGCCGCGGAGGGCGCGGGTGGCTGGGGGGCGCTCGGTGCCGCGCATGCAGAAGCTCTTCTGGCCCTTTGCCACGTGGTTGGCGGCGCACAGGCAGCAGATGCCGCGGCGCCCGCAAGCGTCGTTCGGGCACGGGCACATCTGAAGGTTCACGGCCCGGTTCGGGCACTCAAGGATGGCTGCCATGACCTGCCTTTCTCCCAAGCTATGCCTGGTCGTCCCCCCCTACTTGTCCTCGTCGTCGTCCTCGCCCTCGTCGTCATCGCCATGGTCGCCGAACCCGCGCCCCCTGTGGCACTTAGGGGCTTGGCGACGAGGGCGGGGCGCGCGCGGTTCGCCCACGCTGCGACAAGGGGGATTATATTGGCATTTGTGGGCGGGTTCAAGCGTCGCTTGACTTTTCGGGGGTTTGCCGCCATCATGTTCGGGTGTTTCCCACGGTCGAGCGACCTGGGGCGAGCGGCGGCGCAACCCGCCTGTGGTCTTTTGAGGAGACTGCGGGAATGGTCATGCACATGCTGCGGGCGTTGCTGGGCCTCATCCTGCTGGCGGGCCTCTCGGGCTACGCCGTGGCAGGCGAGGGCGAGGCCCCCAAGAAGGAAGAGGTCAAGAAGGAGGAGCCGGCCGCCAAGGAGAAGGCGGTGGACGAGTACCGCTCGGTCATCGGCAAGCTCAACGCGGCCCGCCAGGCCCTCATCAAGAGCAAGCCCGAGCTCGCCACGGAGTACAAGCAGTTCACCGAGCGCATGAAGCAGATCGAGAAGGACCGCGAGACCTTCTACGCCAAGCTGCGCACGATGTCGCCCGAGATTGATGCGTTGGAGAAGGAGAAGGAGCGTCTCGAGGCCGAGCGCAAGGCCAGAGAAGAAGAGGCCCGCAAGGGCAAGGCCCCGCGCAAGGCCAAAGCCAAGGAATGAGCCCAAGGGGGCTCATCGCCACTCTCGGCGCGGCGGCGCGCCGCGGCGCGCCGCCGCGTTGCTTTCGCGCCGTCCCCGATTTGCCCCCAGCAGCGTAGTCAATATAATGAAGGAAGGGGCGAGGGGGCCGGGCGAAAACATGGTTGAGCTCGACGCCGTCACCAAGACCTACCAGGGGCCGCAGGGTGCGGTGCGCGCCCTCGATGGCGTGAGCCTGCGCGTGGAGGCGGGCGAGTTCGTCGCCATCAAGGGCGCCAGCGGCAGCGGAAAGTCCACTCTCCTCCTCACGATGGGCGGCATGGTGCGCCCCACCAGCGGCCGCGTCGCCGTCGCCGGCACCGACCTCTACGCGCTCTCGCCCGGCGAGCGGGCGCGCTTCCGCGCCGAGAACATCGGCTTCGTCTTCCAGCTCTTCCACCTCGTCCCATATCTGAGCGTCCTCGAAAACGTGCTGCTCCCCACACTGGCGCTGGGGGCCGACCGCGACCGTCGGGCGGCGGCGATGGGGCTGCTGGAGCGCTTTGGCATGGGGCATCGCGTCGGCCACCGCCCGTCCGAGCTGAGCATCGGCGAGCGCCAGCGCGTGGCCATGGCCCGCGCGCTCCTGAACCGCCCCAAGCTCATCCTCGCCGACGAGCCGACGGGCAACCTCGACCCCGCCAACGCGACCGAGGTCATGGCCCACCTGGCCGAGAGCCACAAGGAGGGCGCCACCGTCGTCGTCGTCACCCACGAGGCCCTCGCCGAGCGATACGCGCAGCGGGCCGTGCTCATCCGCGAGGGCAAGATCGTGGAGCGCGCCGCGTAAGGCATCGGAAGGAGAAGACCAGTTGTTGAGCCCCACGCTGTCGAAGCATCTGGCGGCGCTTGGCGCCCTGGCCGTCCTCATCGCGGCCGGCTGCGGAAAGGACGATGGCGCCGGCGCCAAGGGGGGCAAGGCGCCGCTGCTGTGCTACGTGGGCGGCACAATGCGCCCCGCAATCGAAGAGCTGGCCAAGCTCTATGAGGCCGACACCGGCCAGCGCCTGGAGCTGGACTACGGCGACTCCGGCGCCCTGATGATCAAGATCGAGCAGACCAGGCGCGGCGACCTCTATGTCTGCCACGACCCCTTCGGCGGCGGCGCCGAGAAGAAGGGCCTCGCCGACCGCGTCCTCACCGTCGCCTCCCTCACCCCAACCATCGCCGTGAAGAAGGGCAACCCCAAGGGCATCCAGTCGCTGCGCGACCTCGCCAGGCCCGGCCTGCGCCTCGGCCTCACCGACGAAATGTACTCCACCCTCGGCCACATCAACCCCGTGATGTTCCAGAGGGCCGGCCTCCGCAAGGAGATCGAGGCCAACGTCGTCACCCGCACCCGCATGGGCGGCGAGGTCGCCAACGCCGTCGCCATCGGCAACCTCGACGCCACCATCGTATGGAACGCCGTGGCCTGGCTGCGCCGCGACAAGCTCGACGCCGTGCCCATCGAGCCCACCCTCCTGCCGCAGCCAGGCGTGGACGCCGTGACGACCCCGACCTTTGGCGTCATTGACAAGAGCTGCGTCAAGGTCACCATCGCCACCCTCAAGTGCTCGCGCCAGCCCGAGGCGGCCGCCGCCTTCGCCGACTTCGTCAACTCGCCCCGCGGCCGCGCCGTCTTCGCCCAGCGCGGCTTCTCGCCCGCGCCGGACTCGACGACGAGTACGCCGGCAACGAGAGCGACGACGAGTACGACGACGACGACGACGACGAGGGAGGGCGGGCTTCACCTCTACTGCGGCGCGGGCATCCGCCCGCCCGTCGCCGAGGCCATCGAGGCATTCCAGAAGGAGACCGGCTGCGCCATAAACGCCGACTACGCCGGGTCCAACGTGTTGCTCTCCACCCTGCGGGCCTCCAAGCGCGGCGACCTCTTCATGCCCGGCGAATCGGAGTACGCCGACAGCGCCCAGGAGCTCGGCCTCATCACCGCACGACGCGACGTCTGCTTCTTCGTCCCCGTCATCCTCGTCCACAAGGGCAACCCCAAGGGCATCCGCACCCTCGCCGACCTCGCACGGCCCGGCCTCCGCCTCGGCCTCGGAAACCCCCAGGCCTGCGCCATCGGCCAGGTCTCCGCCAGGATCTTCGAGAAGAACAAGCTCCCCCTCGACGACATCAGGAAGAACACCGTGGTTGAGACCCTCACGGTCAACGAGCTGGGGGTGCAACTGAAGACCGGCCAGCTCGACGCGGCAATCGTGTGGGACGCCATAGCGGCCTACTACCGCGACAGCGCCGAGGCCATCCCCATCCCCCGCGAGCAGAACGTTGTCTCCCGCGTCGTCATCGCCGTCCTCGCCTCCTCCAAGCACCCCGACCTTGCGAAGCGGTTCATGGACTTTCTCACCAGCGAAGCGGGCCAGGCCATCTTCAAGAAGCACCACTACACCACCGCCCTGCCCGCGCAGTGAGCTTTGACCACTCCCCTCCCGAAGCTTCCAATACCTTCGGGAGGGTAATCCCGCTGCCGCGGGCGGCATCCGTGGCGTTACCCTCCCGAACGTATTGGAACGTTCGGGAGGGCGGCGCAGGCCCGCTGCGGTTGGCACCAGCAAGGGGCCGCCGACCCCATCCCTCCTCCCCCCAACACAGCGGGGGGCAGACCCCTCTGCCTTTCAGGGAGAGGGTAGGGAGAGGGTCAGCGTGCCGGCCAAACAAGCGGCCAACGAGAATGAGAGGCCACACTCCTTGAGCGCGCGCCCACCGACTAGCGAAGCCCGCCGCGGCCCCGTGGCCGGCCCACGCCTCACCCCCTTCTCGGTGGTCACCGTGGCCTTTGTGGCGCTCTTCCTCATCATGGTCCTCGCGCTGATCCTGGCCGATATCTTCTACACCGATGCCGCGTCGTTCCGCAAGGCGCTCGCCTCGCGCGAGGTGCTCCACGCGATGAAGCTGAGCCTGGTCACCTCGTTCACCTCGCTGGCCATCATCATCCTCTTCGCCATCCCCGTTGGGTATGCGCTCAGCCGCTACCGCTTCCCTGGCCAAGCCATCGTGAACACGCTGGTGGACCTGCCGCTCGTGATGCCGCCCATCGTCGTCGGCTTCTCCCTCCTCATCTTCTTCAACACCAGGGTCGGCCGCTTCATCGAGTCGCTCGGCATTCAGTTCGTCTACACTGTCCCAGGCATCATCCTGTGCCAGTTCCTGGTCTCGGCCTCTTTTGGCATCCGCACGGCTGCGGCGGCGTTCGACGGCGTGGACCGCCGCCTGGAGGAGCTGGCGTTGACGCTGGGGTGCGGGCGCGGGCAGGCGTTCTGGAGGGTCGCGCTGCCGATGGCCCGCAGCGGCATCGTGGCCGGCGCCATCATCGCGTGGGCACACGTCGTGGGGCTCTTTGGCCCCCTCATGGTGTTCGCGGGCTCCACGCGCATGAAGACTGAGGTGATGCCGACGACGATTTTCCTGGAGCTCTCGATTGGCCGCCTGGAGGTCGCCCTGGCCGTGGCGCTGATGATGCTCGCGGCGGCCACGGTCGCGCTCATCGTCGTCCATACGCTGGCCCCGGGGCGGAGGTGGTCGGGCTGATGATCCGCGTGTGCGGCCTGGGGCTCAGCATCGGCGCCTTCTCCCTCCGCGACGTCTCCCTCGAGGTCGCCAGCGGCGAGTACTTCATCCTTCTCGGCCCCACGGGGTCGGGCAAGACGCTCTTCCTGGAGTGCCTCTGCGGGCTGCTGCGCCCCGCGCGCGGCTCCATCGAGATAGACGGGCGCGACGTCACGCCTCTCGAGCCGCGCCTGCGTGGCATCGGCTACGTCCCACAGCACCAGGGCCTTTTCCCCCACCTGCGGGTGAGCGACAACATCGCCTTTCCCCTGCGCGTGCGGCGCCTGCCGGCCGCCGAGGTTCGGCGGAGCCTGGCGCCGCTCGTCGAGCTGCTCGGCATCGGCTACCTGCTCCAGCGGTGGCCCGCCCACCTCAGCGGGGGAGAGAGGCAAAAGGTCGCCCTCGCTCGCGCCCTGGCCGCGCGGCCGAAGCTCCTGCTCCTCGACGAGCCGGTGAGCGCGCTCGACGAGCCCAGCCGCGAGCGCCTGTGCGCCGAGCTCCGCCGCATCCACGCCGAGCTCCGCGTCACCACCATCCACGTCTCCCACAGCGTCGAGGAGGCCCTCAGCGTCGGCACCATGGGCGGCGTTCTGGCCTGCGGCGAGCTAATGCAGGTCGGGACGCTCACCGAGCTGCTCCGCCGCCCCGCCACGGAGTTCGTCGCCCGCTTCTTCCGCACCGAAAACGTCTTCCAGGCCACGGCGAGGCCGCTGGACGCCGCCGCTTGCGAGCTGTCCTTCGCCGGCCACACATTGCGCGCCCCCGGCCGCCGCAACGGACCCGTCACCTGCGTCATCCGCCCCGAGTGCCTGCGGATTCATCCCGCAGCCAGCGGGGTCCCCAACTCGGTGCCCGCCGTCCTCAAACACGTCAGCGACCGCGGCCTCTACCGCCGACTGGAGCTCGATGCCGCCGGCGTGCCACTGGTCGTCTACAGCACCGCCGACGCTGCCGCCTTCACCCCAGGCCAGGCCTGCCTCGTCGCCTTCCCGACCGAAGACCTCCACATCCTCCCCTCCTGACGGCTGCGACGCCTGGGCGCACCTGAGCGAGCACAAAGCGAGCGTGGAGCGACTCAGAGCGATTCCCGGAAAAATCTCCGCCCACCGCAAGCCCTTGCACCAGCACACCTTACGCCGACACACCCCTTTTCCTCCAACGGGCCAGAGCGACTCCGTGAGCGAC
>Ga0101944_10001117_pt1 | contig 61643 bp, 55 predicted proteins | sample DewCreD2012metaG_FD_75245 | JGI IMG/M metagenome (GOLD analysis project Ga0101944, IMG submission 75245) | Hot spring sediment bacterial and archeal communities from British Columbia, Canada, to study Microbial Dark Matter (Phase II) - Dewar... ...
CTGACGCCTCCTCGAGGGGGAGGGTTGAGGCGGGGGTGGTGTTTGCCCTGGCCTTCCTCGCCGCCGCGCTGATCGTCTACGCGCCGCTGGGGCTGTTCTTTTGGGGACGCCCCGACCTTTTCCTGGGGCGCCTGGAGGTGGCCAGCGCCGAGGCGCGCGCCGGCGGACCGGCCTTCCTCCTGGACAACGTCCTCAAGGTCGCGCTGATGTTCAACGTCGCCGGCGACGCCATGCTGCGCCACAACCTGAGCGGGCGGCCGGCGCTGGACCTGATCGGCTCGGCCTGGATGTGGGCCGGCCTGATCGCGATGGTCCGCGAGCGCGCCCACTGGCGCAGCCACCTGGCCGTGCTGGGCTCGCTGGCCATCAACGTGCTGCCCACGGTCCTGAGCGACGGCGCGCCGGGGTTCGGGCGCTCGCTGGGGGCGGCGCCTATGTTGATGCTGGCGGTCGGCGTCGGCGTGGCGTGGGGCTGGGATCTCGTGCGGCGCTGGCCGTGGGCGCGCGGCCTGATCGCGGCGTCGCTGGCCGTCTCGACCGCGATCACGGTCTATGATTACTTCGTGGTCTACCCGCGCCAGCCCGGCCTGTTCGACACATTCGAGGTCGGCCTGGCGACCCTGACGCGCGCCGCCACCGCCGCCGCGCGCGACGGCGCCGGTTACCTGATCCTGGACCAGCCGAGCCGCCTGCATCCGGCGACGTTGCTGGCCGAGGCGCTCACGCCGGGGCGATTCCGCGTGGTGCCGGCCGAGGCCGGGTGCTTCGTGTACCCGGCGCGGACGACGGCGCCGACGGTTTTTGCCACGCTGCCGGCCTGGACCGCGCGTGTGCTGGAGCAATATCCGCAGGCGGCGCGGGTGGACGTGCTGCACGAGCCGGAAGTCTATCTGTATGGCGCCGTGCTGACGGCGCCGGCCGGGGCGGTCAGCACCGCCGGCGCTGGACCGGCGCTGGCGGCGGTCGGCGAGTCGTTCGAGCTGCTGGCCGTCGAGACCTCGGCCGCAGCCTTTCGGCCGGGCGAGGCCGCCGGCCTGCGTCTGCGCTGGCGGGCGGTGCAACCGGCGTCCGCGCGATACACGGTCTTCGTCCACCTGACCGGGCCCGCCAGCCCCTTCTACGCCGGCGCGGACGGCGAGCCCTGCCAGGCCGAGTACCCGACCGACCGCTGGCAGGCGGGCGAGGTCGTGGAGCACGAGCTGTCATTGGCGCTGCCGCCCGACCTGGCGCCGGGGGATTACGACCTGGCCGTGGGGATGTACGCGTGGACGACGGGCGAGCGGCTGCCGATCACACAGCCGGAGGCGCGCGAGCCGGACCGCGCGTTTGTGGCGACGCTGATTGTTCGATAAGGATACACCTTCAGCATGACTGAGTTCCGTTTCTCTTGCCCAATCCATGTGCGTTACGCCGACCTGGACGCGCAGGGCCATGTTAACAATGCCATGTACTTCACCTACATGGAGCAGGCGCGCTTTGAATACATGCTGGCCGCCGGCCTGTGGCAGCCCGGGCAGGACTTTCTCTCGGTGGGCACCATCGTGGCCGAGGCCGCCTGCACCTACAAGCGCCCGATCCTGCTCGGGCAGACCGTGACCGTGGCCGTGCGCACCAGCAAGATCGGCACCAAGAGCTCAATCCTGGAATATCGCCTGACCGTGGACGGCGAGGAAATGGCGACTGGCCGCACCGTGCAAGTGGCGTATGATTATCGGGCAGGACGCTCCGTGCCTGTCCCGGACGAGTGGCGCGCCAAGGTGCGCGCCCTGGAAGGGAACCCGGATCTCTGACCAAAGACGCCGTTCGCCCTTCGTCGCTCGTCCCTCGACAGGCTGGGGAGGCTCGGGGCGAACGCAATCTCACAAGGAAGCATTTCTGTTGGACACTTCTCCCACCCCATCTTCTGACGAAACCCAGGCCTCCCTGCCCGAGGTCGCCCTGGAACAACTGCCCGAACGCCTGCGCGAGGCCGCGGCGCGCGCCGGCTGGACGACGCTCATGCCGGTCCAGGCGCGGGCCATCCCGTACCTGCTGGCCGGCCGCGACATGCTCATCCAGGCCCGCACGGGCAGCGGCAAGACCGGCGCGTTCCTGTTGCCCATGCTGGAACGGCTCGACCCCGGCCGCCGGCACTGCCAGGCCCTGATCCTGGTCCCCACCCGCGAGCTGGCCCGGCAGGTGTGGCAGGAGGCCGAGAAGCTGTGCGGTGACGCCGGCCTGCGCGCCGTCGCGTTGTACGGCGGCGTCGGCTACGGGCCGCAGACCGAGGCGCTCAAGCAGGGCGCGCACATCGTCATCGGCACGCCCGGCCGCGTGCTGGACCATCTCCTGCGCCGCAATCTGGCGCTCGACCGGCTGACGATGCTGGTCTTCGACGAGGCCGACCGGATGCTGTCAATGGGCTTCTACCCGGACATGAAGCAGGTGCAGCGCTATCTGCCCGAGCGCCCGGTGCACACCTGCATGTTCTCGGCCACGTTCCCGGCCCATGTCCTGCGGACCGCGCAGGAATTCATGTCCCGGCCGGAGCTGCTGTCGCTCAGCCGCGACCACGTCCACGTCACCGACACCGAGCACGTCTTCTGCATCACGCTCGGCATGGACAAGGACCGCGGCCTGGTGCGCCTGATCGAGGTCGAGAATCCGGCCTCGGCCATCATCTTCTGCAACACCAAGACGCGGGTCCATTACGTGGCCGTGGTCCTGAGGCGCTTCGGCTACGACGCCGACGAGCTGAGCGCCGACCTGTCGCAGGCGGAGCGCGAGCGGGTGCTGGAGCGCGTCCGCCAGGGGACGCTGCGCTTCCTGGTGGCGACGGACGTGGCGGCGCGCGGGCTGGATATCCCCGACCTCTCGCACGTCATCCAGTACGAACCGCCCGAGGACCCGGAGGGCTATATCCACCGCGCCGGGCGCACCGGCCGGGCAGGCGCGGCCGGCGTGGCCATCTCGCTGGTCAGCCCGGTGGAACGCATGGCCCTGGAGCGCATCGCCAAACGCTACGGCATCGAGATGCAGGAGCGCCCGTTGCCCACCGACGCCGACGTGGCGGCCGTGGTGACCGAACGGCTGACGAGCCGGCTGGAGGCGCGCCTGCGCGAGCGCGACAAGCTGGAGACCGAGCGCAGCCGGCGCTTCGTGCCGCTGGCCCGCAGCCTGGCCGAGACCGAGGACGAGTCGGCCATCATCGCCATGCTGCTGGACGATTACTATCAACAACTGCTGCACGCCCCGGTGCCGCAGCCGGCGGGCACACAACCAGTTCGAGAGCCGCGGCGGAAACGGAGCGGCGGCGGCCGGCGGGGGCGGCCAAGAAGGTAAGCTGATCATCCACGAAGACCACGAAGAGACACGAAGGATTATTGCTCCTTCGTGTCCCTTCGTGCCCCTTTGTGGCTTCTTCGTGTCTCTTCGTGTCTCTTCGTGTCCCTTCGTGGATTCTTCGTGTCCCTTCGTGCCTCTTCGTGGATAAAGTATCATCCCCAACAAGATTGAAAGCCCAAAAATCTATAGAAAGTTATATATTGTCGTTTATTCTAAACTGATAGGATTTCTCCAATCCCTTCTGTCAGTAACCTGTCGATGCTGCGTCGTTATTTCCAACTCGGCCTGCTGCATGTCGCGCTGGCCCTGACCGCCCTCCCGGTTGACAGCACGCTCAACCGCGTGATGATCAAGGAATTGGGCCTCCCGGCCACGCTGGCCGTGCTGCTGGTCTCGCTCCCGTACCTCTTCGCGCCGGTCCAGGTGCTGCTGGGCGCCCTGGCGGACCGGACGCCCATCGGCGGGCGGCGGCGCACCCCCTACATCCTGCTCGGCCTGGTATTGAGCGTGGCCGGGGTGGCCGCTGCGCCGGCCGCTGTCTTCACGCTGGCGCAGGATCGTGCGCTGGGCATCGTCCTCAGTCTGCTGGCTTTCGGGGCCTGGGGCCTGGGCTTCAACTTCGCCACCGCCTCCTACTTCGCCCTGGCCGCAGAATTGTTCGGCGAGAAGCGCCGCAGCCGGGCCGTGGCCGTGATGTACTTCATGATGATCATGACCATGATCGGCATGGGCCTCACGCTCAGCCGCATGGTGGACCCGTACTCGCCGGAGGCCCTGACGCGCGCCGTGTGGACCGCGACCGGGGCGGCGCTGGTGGTCGGTCTGGCGGGGCTGTTCAGGCTGGAGCCCGCCGTCCGCGACCGGGCCGCCCGCGCCGAGCCGCTCTCGTTCCGGCGCCTGGCCGGCGCGATCGCGGGGAACCGGCCGGCGCGGACGTTCTTTCTCTACCTGCTGATCCTGTTGGCCGCCATCCTGGGCCAGGACGTGATCCTGGAGCCGTACGCGGCCCAGGCCTTCGCCATGCCGGTGAGCGCCACCACGCGGCTCACGTCGATCTACGGCGTGTGCTTCCTGGCCGCGCTGGTGTTGGCGGCCGCCGCCGAGCGCTTCGTGAACAAGCGCCGCGTCGCCCAGATCGGGGCCTGGGGCGGCGTGGCGGCCTTCGGCCTCATCGCAGTCAGCGGCCCGCTTGGTCTGACCGGCCTGTTCTATCTGGGCGTGGTCGTGCTCGGTCTGGCCATCGGCCTGGCCACCGTCTCCAATCACTCGCTGATGCTGGACATGACCACGCCCGAGAACGCCGGCCTGTTCATCGGCGCCTGGGGCATGGCGACCTCGCTGGCGCGTCTGGCCGGCTCCCTGCTCGGCGGCGCACTGCGGGACGCCGTAGCGGCGCTGTTCGCCGACCCGCTCTCCGGCTACGTGCTCGTGTTCGCCGTCAATGCGGCTCTGCTGCTGGTCTCCCTCTGGCTCCTGCGCCAGGTGGACGCCGGACGCTTCCGGCGCCGCGCCGATCAACCCGGCGTGACCGAGCAATTGGCGCTGGCGAGCGAAGCCTGACCTCCGCCCGTCAATTTGAAAGCCTGACGCGCCCGCGGCGGGCCGCCGCCCTCATCGGACGGATTTGTTACAATTCCCCCGATGATCCCCCAAGACTATCACCTGCATACCGAGTATTCTCCGGACAGCAAGGCGCCGATGGAAGTGATGTGCCTGAGCGCCATGGAGAAGAACATCCCGGAGATCGGCTTCACCGAGCATTATGACCTGCACCCGGACGAGTGGCCGCGCGACTGGTTCAAGCCCAACCCCTGGTTCGCCGAGCTGCGCCGCTGTCGCGAGATCTACGGCGACCAGCTCACCATCCGGGCCGGGATTGAGGTCGGCGAGCCGCACCGGTTTCAGGCCGAGACCCGGGCGCTGCTGGACCGCTATGCGTTCGACTACGTCCTCGGCTCGCTGCACTGGGTCGGCCGCGCCAACATTTTTGACAAGGCCTATTTCCAGCGGCCCGCCGACGAGGCCTTTGGCGAGTTCTTCGTCGAGCTGGAGAAGATGACGCGCGTCGGCGGCTTCGACATCCTCAGCCACTTCGACGTGCCGGTGCGCACCGGCTTCGGCGTGTACGGCAGCTACGACCCGCGCCGCTACGAGGCCGTGATCCGGCCGGTGCTCAAGAATTGCATCGAACACGGCGTGGCGCTGGACGTCAACACCGCGGCCATGCGCGGGCGGGCCAAGGTCCTCAACCCCGGCGCCGAGATCCTGCGCTGGTACGCCGAGATGGGCGGCGAGCGCGTCACGCTTGGCTCGGACGCCCATCACCCGGATCACGTCGGCTCGCATCTGGACGAGGCCCTGGCCGCGATCCGCGCCGCGGGCCTGACGCACCTGACTTTTTTCGAGCGGCGCCAGCCCCGCCTGGTGCCGCTGCCCAATTAAGCGACGGGCGAGGTGTGAGCGACGCTCCTCGGCCAGCTGCCATTTGCCAACTCACCCTGCATGTCCCCGCGCCACCAACTCATCTTCGCGCTTTCAATCCCGCTCTGCCTGGCGCTGCTGTGGGCGCTGGGCGCGGCTCTGGCCCAGCCGGCTCCGGCGGCCTCCGCGCCGGGCGCAACCGTCGAGGCCCAGTTCAACGGCGAGCGCGCCCGCGCCGACCTGGCGCGCTGGTCGGCCGCTTTCCCGGCCCGCGTGGTCGGTTCGCCCGAGGGCGCGGCGTTTCGCCAGCAGCTCATCGCCGAACTGGAGGGTCTCGGCCTGCGAGTGGAGACGCAGACCTTCACCGTCCGCGTGGCCTCGCAAGTCCGTGAGGGCGTCAATGTGGTGGCGCAGACCGGCGGCGCGCCGGACGTCCCCTTCTTGCTGTTGCTCACGCACTACGACACGCCCGAGCAGGGCGGGCGCGATAACCTGGCCGCAGTCGCGGCGCTGGTGGAGCTGGCGCGGGTTCTCGGGCCGGAGCCGGCCGGGACGCCGTTCGTCTTCGTCTTCGCCGACTCGCGCGAGTACGGCCAGGCCTGGGGCGCGCGCTACTTCGCCGAGACCCTGCCCCGGGACCGGCGTGTGCTGGCCGCCCTCTCACTCGAGGCCTTGGAGAGTCAGGACCCGTCGCGCCTGCGCGTCGAGAGCGCCGGTTTCCAGTTCGGCTATGCCCCGGTCTGGCTGCGCGAGTCCGCGTTACGCGCCGCGCGATCGGCCGGCGCTTCGGCGTCCGAGCCGCGCGGCGTGGACGAGGCGCTGGCCCGCGCCTTCCCGTTCGCTATGACCGGCCACGGCCAGCTCCTGCGGGTCGGGCGGCCAGGAGTTGGGTTGGTTGGAAGCTCAGACCGGACAGGTCTTAACACCCTGGGTCGGGCGGCGGAGTTATGGGCGCGAGACATGCAGACGCGGGCCGACGCGCTCCCGCCAGCCGCGCCCGGCGAGTGGCGCCTGGACGAGGCGCGCCTGTTGCCGGCCTGGGCCGCGGCGGTCCTGCCGCTGCTGGCCTTTGTCCCGCTCCTCGTCGTCACCGGCCTGGCGCTGTGGGCGCAGCGCCCGCGCCTGCGCGACCTGGGACCGGAGCTGGTGGCCCTGGTGGGCGCCGGGCTGCCGCTCCTCAATGGCCTGGCCGCCGCCTATCTCCTTGTGCGTCTCGGGTTGCTGCCCGGCTACGAGTGGTTCCCGGCCTCGCCCGGCGACCCGTTCCTGCTGCAACCGGCCGACTGGGCGATGCTGATCGTCCTGGCCGTCGCCGGCGTCTCGGCCTGGGACATCTTCGGGCGCGCCCGGGGCTGGGGGCGCCTGGTGGACCGGCTGGCCCTGCCGCACCGCCGGGTGACGCTGCTGGCCGTTTTCAGCCTGCTCGTCCTGGCGGTCGGCCTGCTAAACAGCCTGACGGCCATCCTGCTCCTGGCGCCGGCGGCGTGGCTCTGGCCCTGGATCGCGCCGCGCCCCGGCGCGGCCGGCCGGGCCATCAACGTCATGCTGGCGCTGGGCGGGCTCTTGCCGTTCCTGGGCGTGTGTGTAGGGCTGGCGTTGACGCCCGGCCTGGGCTTCTGGTGGTGGTTCCTCACAGTGGGCGCTGTCTACGGCCTGTATCCCTGGCCGGCGGTGGCCGCCTTCGTCATCAGCGCCGCGCTTCTGGTCCGTTTCCTGCGTTTGGGCCTCCGGGTGGAGGCCGTCCCTCAACACACTGCGCTTATAAGGACAATAAGCAATTAGCTTAGCGAGGGCCAGGTGAAGATGATAAAATGGATTTGGTTACCCCCGAATTAGGAGTCGAATATGGCCGCCATCCCGTCGCGCTTCAACACATTTGTCGAGGGCGTGCTCTATCGAGGCCGTGAGGGACACTGGGCCTTTATCTTCCATCGCGTCTCCGGCCTGGCAATCCTGCTCTTCGTCGCCATTCACGTCGTCGACACCTCCTGGGTAGCCTACTGGCCGTCCGGCTACGAGCACGCCATTGACCTGTACGGCTCGTTGCCCTTCCTCATCAGCGAGTATTTCCTCTTCGCCGCCATTGTCTACCACGGCATCAACGGCCTGAACATTATTATCAAAGACACCTTCCCGACCTGGTGGGACAAGCACCTGCAGGCCAACTCGTTCTGGAAGATCATCGCGCTCTCCGTGCTGTGCTGGCTGCCGGCGGCGTATTTCGTCAGCCTCAACATCTACACCTTTTACCTGTGCCCGGCGCTGGGCGGAGGGTGCGGCGGCGCCGAGCCGCCGGTGCCGTTTGACGGATTGAACGTCACCTACCTGATCGTGCCGGTGGTGAGCCTGGTGCTGGTGGCGGTGCTGGCCTACGGCGGCACCTTCAACCAGCCGCTGGTCGCCCGGGCGCCGCGCTACGTGGCGATGCCGGGCCGCAACCTGGAGACCTGGTCCTGGCTCTTCATGCGCTGGAGCGGCGGCCTGCTGTTGTTGTTGATCTGGATCCACGTGCTGGCGAACGCCCTGCTCACCGGCGCGCACCACATCGACCTGGCCTACGTGGCGGACCGCTGGGCGCAGCCGCTGAACTGGGGCGCGACCTTCACCATCCTGATGCTGGCGGTGCTGCATGGCTTCAACGGCCTGCGCGCCGTGCTGGGCGACTACGTCCACGGCGCCGCCGCCAACCGGGTCATCAACCTCGTGCTTCTGGTCGCCTGGCTCGTCCTGACCGGCCTGGGCGCGTACGCCATGCTGGCCGGAGTGCAATCGTGATGTAGAGACGCGCCCCGTCGCGTCTCGGCAACGTTTTTCCGACGGAACCTATCATCCATGACCCATCACCACCAGTTCGACGCCCTCATCGTCGGCGCGGGCGGCGCGGGCCTGATGGCGGCCCTGCACGCCTCGAAGGCCGCGAACGTGGCCGTCATCTCCAAGCTCTATCCCACGCGCTCCCACACCGGCACCGCCCAGGGCGGCATCGCCGCGGCCCTCGGCAACATGGAAGAGGACCACTGGGAGTGGCACATGTTCGACACCGTCAAGGGCGGCGACTACCTGGTGGACCAGGACGCGGCCGAGATCCTGGCCCGCGACGCCATCGACGCCATCATTGAGCTCGAGCACATGGGCCTGCCCTTCGACCGCACGCCGGACGGCCGCATCGAGCAGCGGCGCTTCGGCGGGCACACGGCCGAGCACGGCCAGCGCCCCGTGATGCGCGCCTGCAAGTCCGCCGACCGCACCGGCCACATGATCCTGCAGACGCTCTACCAGAACTGCATCAAGCAGCAGGTCAAGTTCTTCGACGAGTTCTTCGTGGTGGACCTGATCATGACCGGCGGCGTGTGCGCCGGCGCGGTGGCGGTGGACATCAACAGCGGCGAGGTGCACGTTTTTCACGCTAAAGCCACCCTGCTGGCCTCCGGCGGCTTCGGGCGCATGTTCAAGGTCACCTCCAACGCCCACTCGCTCACCGGCGACCCCGTGGCCGCCGTCTGGCGCCGCAACCTGCCGCTGGAAGACATGGAGTTCTTCCAGTTCCATCCCACCGGCATCTACAAGATGGGCATCCTGCTCTCCGAGGCGGCGCGCGGCGAGGGCGGGGTCTTCATCAACGACAAGGGCGAGCGCTTCATGGAGCGCTACGCGCCGACGATGAAGGACCTGGCCTCGCGCGACGTCTGCTCGCGCTCGATTTATCTCGAGGTGAAGGCGGGGCGCGGCATCGGCGGCAAGGACTACGTCTACCTGGACATCCGCCCGGAGACCATCAACCGTTACCAGAGCGGTCCGGGCGGCAAAACGGTGACGGCCGCGGAGCTGGAGAAGAAACTGCCGGACATCATCGAGATGATGCGCGTCTACATGGGCGTCGAGCCGATGAAAGAGGGCGTGCCCATCCAGCCGACCGCGCACTACGCCATGGGCGGCGTGCCGACCGATGTGGACGGCCGCGTGCTGGCCGACGCGCAGGGCGCGGTGGTGCCCGGCCTGTTCGCGGCCGGCGAGTGCGCGTGCGTCTCCGTCCACGGCGCCAACCGCCTGGGCACCAACTCGCTGGTGGACCTGGTGGTCTTCGGGCGGCGCGGCGGCCGGGCCGTGGCCGAATTCGTCAAGGCGGCGCCTCTCGCGCCCCTGCCGCCCCAACCGGAGGCGGACGTCGTCGCCGAGCTGGAACGCATCCGCCGCCAGACCGGCCCGGAGAAGGCGGCCCGGATCCGGGCCGAGATGCAGGCCGTCATGATGGAGAACGTCGGCGTGTTCCGCACCGGGCCGATGATCGAGACCGCCCTGCGCACGGTGCGCGAGTTGAAAGACCGCTTTGGCCGCATCCAGATCGACGACAAAGGCCAGCGCTTCAACACCGACCTGCTGGAGACGTTCGAGCTCGGCTGCCTGCTGGACCTGGCGGAGGCCACGGCCCTCTCAGCGCTCAACCGCACCGAGAGCCGCGGCGCCCACTCGCGCGAGGACTTCGCCAGGCGCGACGACGCCAATTGGCTCAAGCACACCTTTGTCCGTTACACGGGCACGCCCGGCGTCGCGCCTACGCCCGCCCAGACCGACATCACCTATAAGCCCGTGGTCATCACCCGGTTCCAGCCGCAGGAGCGCAAGTACTGATCACTGCTCACTGTTCACTGATTACTGCTCACTCGTCTCCAACGGCCAGTCACCGGCCCGAGGTCTGCATGAAATTCAAGGTCAAGATCAAGCGTTACAACCCGGAAACCGACGCGAAACCGCACTGGGAGACCTATCCCGTGGAGGCCGACCCGACCGACCGCGTGCTGGACGTGCTGCACGACGTCAAGTGGTTCCAGGATGGCACGCTGACGCTGCGCCGGTCGTGCGCGCACGGCATCTGCGGCTCGGACGCCATGCGCATCAACGGCCAGAACGCGCTGGCCTGCAAGGTTCTGGTGAAAGACGTGGTCAAGGAGGGCGGCACGCTGACGGTGGAGCCGCTGCTCGGCCTGCCGCTGGTCAAGGACCTGATCGTGGACATGGAGCCGTTCTTCGCCCACTATCGGTCGGTGATGCCGTTCCTGGTGAACGACACGCCGCTGCCCGAGGACGGGCGCGAACGCCTGCAGTCGCCCGAGGCGCGCGACCGGTTCGACCAGGGGACCAAGTGCATCCTGTGCGCGGCCTGCACCACCTCCTGCCCGTCGTTCTGGGCCAACGGCGATTATGTCGGACCGGCCGCCGTGGTCCAGGCCCATCGCTTCATCTTCGACGACCGGGACCAGGCCGCAGCCGAGCGCCTGGAGATCCTGGGCCAGCAGTTCGGCGTCTGGCGTTGCCGTACGGCCTTCAATTGCACCAACGCCTGCCCGCGCGAGATCCCGGTCACCCAGCTCATCGGCGAGGTCAAGCAGGCGCTGGCGACCGGTCGGCTGGATTAGTTGTTGGTATAATGCGAAAAAGCGATCAGATCCGCCTCAGCGCCCCAGTAGTTCAACGGATAGAACAGGGCACTCCTAAGGCTCTGATGTGGGTTCAATTCCTGCCTGGGGCACTCTACGTTTTCTAATTCACGTTTCACACTTGCATTCACATTTGTCCCTTGACTTCCGGGAAAAAAATGAGATAAACTAAACATAGATAAGCGTCCGGGTGCCCCCCTCACCCGGGCGCTTATCTGTTTGGCGCCGATGTCACTGGGCGAGCGCCGCCAGGGCCTGGATCAGGCGCTCCACTTCCTGGCGCGTGTTGTAGTGCGCCAGCCCCACCCGCACCATACCGCCTCGCTCCTGCACGCCCAGCCGCTCGGCGATCGCCAGGGCGTAATAGTTCCCGTCCCATACAAAAATCTGGTGTTCGGCCAGTTGCTCCGCCACTTTGCGCGGGGGCCAGCCGTCGAGCGTGAACGCCACGGTCGGCACGCGCCAGGCGTAACGCGCCGGGTCGGTAATGCCGTAGAGGCGCAGGCCCCGGATCGTCTGCAACCCCTCGATCAGGTACGCTCCCAGTTCGCGCTCGTAATCGGCCAGGGCCGTCAGCCCGCGCACCAGATGTTTCCGCCTCGCGGGGCTGTTCTGGAGGGAGACGGACTGGAGATCCGAGAACGCCCCGGCCGTCGGCCCGCCGCCGTCGGCCACCTGCCCCAGCCACTCCAGGTACTCCACCGCCCCCAGCACGCCCGCCAGCCCCTCGTGGTTCTGCGTCCCGGTCTCCCACTTGCCCGGCGGCCGATCGGTCGCCGGCCGGACCTTGTAGGCGCGCAGCCGGTCGAGCAACTCGAATTTCCCGTACAGGATGCCGGCGTGCGGGCCGAAGAACTTGTAGGCCGAGCAGACGAGGAAATCACAATCCAGGGCGCGCACGTCGATCACGCCGTGCGGCGCGTACTGCACGGCGTCCACGTACACCAGCGCCCCGACGCCGTGCGCCCGCTTCACGATCGCGGCCACGTCGTTGATCGTGCCGACCGCGTTGGAGGCGTAGCCCACGGCCACAATTTTCGTCCGCGGCCCGATCAGGGCTTCCAGGTCGCTCATCTTCAACGTGCAGTCGGCCTCGTGGACGTCCACCCAGCGGATCACGGCGCCGCGGTCCTCGGCCAGCAGCAGCCAGGGCGCGATGTTGGCGTCGTGGTCGAGCCGCGTCACCACGATCTCGTCGCCCGGCTGGAGCAGGCGGCCCAGCGCGCGCGAGACTGCGAACGTCAGCGTGGTCATGTTCGCGCCGAAGACGATTTCGTCCGGGCGGCTGTGGAGCAGGTCGGCCATGGCCGCGTGGGCGGCGTCCAGTATCCGGTCCGAATCGACGGAGGTCTGAAACGCGCCGGCATGGTTGGCGTTGCAGCGCACCAGGTAATCGGTCATCCGCTCCAGCACGCGGCGGGGCACCTGCGTGCCGCCGGGGTTGTCGAAGAAGAGGCGGGCCTCGCCCGGGCCGGTCAGGGCCGGGAATTGGGCGCGAACGGCGGCGACATCGAAGGACATCTTTGGCTCCTCAGGGCTAAATGCCGCAAGTGTATCACCTCCGCCCGGCCTCAAAACATGCTCGAAGACGACCGGCTTCTTGTGACATATTGCACAAAAAGCCGGAATGTTTGCCACTCCCTGGCCCGGGTCCAGGTCCGTAACCTAATCTCGGCGTTTTCTCGGTTCCCGACAATTCGATGAACACTCGCAGGGATCAGCGCCGGGCGGCCCGGGGTCGTCCGGCCTCTATGCCGAAGGAGTGACATGAAGATTCAAAAGCCTGCGCCCCCCTCCGACGACAAGCGCTGGCGGCTGGTGGACGCCACGATGCGCCGTTACAACTACCGCGCCCACGGCCTGATCGAAACCCTGCACACCATGCAAGAGACGTTCGGCTACCTGGACAGGCCCGGTCTGCAATTTGTGGCCCGCGCGCTCCGGGTGCCCTACAGCCGGGCGTTCGGGGTCGCTACCTTCTATAACTACTTCACCATGAAGCCGCCGGGGGCGCACACCTGCGTCGTCTGCCTGGGCACGGCCTGCTACATCAAAGGCTCCGGCGAGCTGATGGCCGAACTGGAGCAGACGCTGGGCATCAAGACCGGCGAGACGACCCCGGATGGCCGCGTCTCGCTGCTGGCCGTGCGCTGCATCGGCTCATGCGGCCTGGCCCCGGCCGGCGTGGTGGACGGGCAGGTGCTGCCCAAGGTCACGGCCGCCCAGATGCTTAGCCGGCTCAAGGATAGCGAGCAATGACCCCGGAAGAACTCGAAAAGATCGCGGCCAAGGAAGAGCAGGCGCGGCAGCACGTGCCGCATACCATCGACGTTTGCGTGGGCACCACCTGCCTGGCCCTGCAGAGCGACAAGCTCAAGGCGTCCCTGGAGCAGGAGGCCACGCGCCACCCCATCGGCGCCAAATGCCAGGTGCGCGGCGTCGGCTGCCCGGGCCTGTGCGCCCTCGGCCCGCTGGTCACCGTCAAGCCGGAAGGCACCCTGTACACCCAGGCCAGGCCCGAGGACGCCCACGACATCGTGAACAGCCTGGGGGCCGAGCCGGTGGAGCGCCTGAAGTGCGACACCGAGCAGCCCTTCTTCAAGCGCCAGGTCAAGATCGTGCTGGAGAACTCCGGCCACATCGACCCTGAGCGGCTGGAGGACTACATCGCCGCCGGCGGCTACGCCGGCCTGCTGCGCTGCCTGACCGAGATGACGCCGGCCGAGGTCATCGACGAAGTGACCAAGAGCGGGCTGCGCGGGCGCGGCGGCGCGGGCTTCCCCACCGGGCTGAAATGGCGGACGGTCGCCAAGGCGGCCGGCGCCAGGAAGTATGTGGTCTGCAACGGCGACGAGGGCGACCCCGGCGCGTTCATGGACCGCAGCGTGATGGAGAGCGACCCGCACCGCGTGCTGGAGGGCATGGCCATCGCCGCCTACGCGGTGGGCGCCAGCGAGGGCTACCTGTACGTGCGCGCGGAATATCCGCTGGCCGTCAAACGCCTGAAGCAGGCCATCAATCAGGCGCGCGCCCATGGCCTGCTGGGCGCCAACATCGGCGGCACGGCCTTCACCTTCCGCGTCGAGGTGCGCCTGGGCGCCGGCGCCTTCGTCTGCGGCGAGGAGACCGCGCTGATGGCGTCCATCGAGGGCAAGCGCGGCAACCCGCGCCCGCGCCCGCCCTTCCCGGCCGAGAGCGGCCTGTGGCGCCAGCCGACCCTGATCAACAACGTCGAGACCTTCGCCAACATCCCCACCATCCTGCGCAAGGGCGCCGACTGGTTCGCCGACATCGGCACCGTCAAGAGCAAGGGCACCAAGGTCTTCGCCCTCACCGGCCGCGTCCGGAACACCGGCCTGATCGAGGTGCCGATGGGCATCACCCTGCGCGAGATCATCTTCGACATCGGCGGCGGCGTGCCCGACGGGCGCCGGTTCAAGGCCGTGCAGACCGGCGGCCCGTCCGGCGGCTGCATCCCCGAGCAGTATCTGGATATGGCCGTCGATTACGAGTCGCTGGCCTCGGTCGGCTCGATCATGGGCTCGGGCGGCATGATCGTCATCGACGACACCTCCTCGATGGTGGACGTGGCCAAATACTTCATCGAGTTCTGCAAATCGGAGAGCTGCGGCAAGTGCGTGCCGTGCCGCGTCGGCACCGCCCAGATGCACACGCTGCTCGATCTGATCGGGAGCGGCGAGGGGACGCGCCGCGACCTGCAGCGGCTGGAGGATCTGTGCGACATGGTGAAGCACACCAGCCTGTGCGGCCTGGGCCAGAACGCGCCCAACCCCGTCATCAGCACGCTGCGCTACTTCCGGGACGAGTACGAAGCCCGGCTGGTGGGCTGAGCGCGGCCAGGAGCGGAAGCCATGATCTCACCCAGTCAAGTCCTCACTCTCCGAATCGACGGGCAGGATGTCACCGGCCGCGCCGACGAGACCATCTTGCAGGTGGCGCGCGAGAACGGCATCCACATCCCCACCCTGTGCTACCTGGACAGCCTGACCGCCATCGGCGCCTGCCGGCTGTGCCTGGTGGAAGTCAAGGGCGCGCCCCGGCTGTTCTCGGCCTGCGTCACCTACATCGCCGAGGGCATGGAGGTGCTCACCCAATCGGAGCGGCTCAACAAGTACCGCCGGATGATCGTCGAGCTGCTCTTCGCCGAGCGCAACCACATCTGCTCGGTCTGCGTGGCCAACGGCCACTGCGACCTCCAGGGCCTGGCGCGCGAAGTCGGCGTCACCTATGTTGACTTCCCCTATCGCCACCCGCGCCTGGGCGTGGACGCCAGCCACGAGCGCTTCGGGCTGGACCACAACCGCTGCGTCCTGTGCACGCGCTGCGTGCGCGTCTGCGACGAGGTGGAAGGCGCGCACGTCTGGGACCTGGCCGGCCGCGGCATCGAGGCGCGCGTCGCCGCCGACCTGGATATCCCCTGGGGCCAGTCGGACACCTGCACCAGCTGCGGCAAGTGCGTGCAGGTCTGCCCGACCGGCGCGCTGTTCAAGAAGGGCGTGGCGGCCGCCGAGCTGGTGAAACACCGCTCGTTCCTGGTGCGGCTCACGGCCATGCGGGAGGAAGAAGAATGACCAAGCCCAAGCTCGCCACGGTCTGGCTGGACGGCTGCTCCGGCTGCCACATGTCGTTCCTGGACATCGACGAGCGCCTGCTGGCCCTGGCCGAGAAGGTCGACATCGTCTACAGCCCGCTGGTGGACCTGAAAGAGTTCCCGGAGAGCGTGGACATCACGCTAGTGGAGGGCGCCGTCAGCAACCAGGACGACCTGGAGAAGATCAAGAAGGTCCGCGCCCACACCCGGCTCCTCATCGCCCTGGGCGATTGCGCCGTCACCGCCAATGTCCCCGCCATGCGCAACCCGTTCGGCGCGGAGGCCGTGATCAAACGCGCCTACCAGGAGAACGTCACCTTACAGCCGCAAACGCCGCAGGTCGGCGTGCCGCCCCTGCTCAAGCGCGTCCGCCCCGTGCACGACATCGTGCCCGTCGACGTCCACCTGCCCGGCTGCCCGCCCTCGGCCGACGCCATCTACGCCGCGCTCACCGCGCTGCTGGAGGGCGAGGCGCCGGACGTGAGCGCCCTGACCCGGTTTGGAGCGTGACTATGACCAACACCATCGTCATTGACCCGGTGACCCGCATCGAGGGCCACTCGCGGATCACGATCTACCTGGACGAGCAGGGCGAGGTGCGCGACGCGCACTTTCACGTCACCCAGCTGCGCGGCTTCGAGAAGATGTGCGAGGGCCGGCCCTTCACCGAGATGCCGGCGCTGATGGCGCGCATCTGCGGCATTTGCCCGGTCAGCCACCTGGTGGCCTCGGCCAAGGCCTGCGACGCGCTCATGGCGGTGCAGATCCCCAGGGCGGGCGCCAACCTGCGCCGCGTGATCAACCTGGCGCAACTGGTGCAGAGCCACGCGCTGGCCTTCTTCCACCTGGCCGCGCCGGACTTCCTGATGGGCATGGACGGCGACCCGGCCAGACGCAATATCGTGGGCATGCTCGGCGTGCGCCCGGACCTGGCGCGCGACGGCGTGCGCCTGCGCCAGTTCGGGCAGCAGATCATCGAGTGGATCGGCGGCAAGCGCGTCCACCCGCCGAACATCGTGCCGGGCGGCATGAGCCAGCCGCTGACGGCCGAGGTCCGCGACCGAATCCTGGATGGCGTGCCGGAAATGCTGGCGCTGACCGAACGCGCGCTGCACTGGTTCGTGGAGCAGACCGCGCGCTTCTCCGAGGAAGTGCGCCACTTCGGCAGCTTCCCGACCATGTTCCTGGGCCTGGTGGGGCCGGACGGCAACCTGGAGCACTACGACGGCCGCCTGCGCATCATGAGCTCGGAAGGCGCCATCATCGGCGATCAGCTCAACCCGGCCCAGTACTTCGATTACATCGGCGAGGCCGTGGAGCCGTACTCGTATCTGAAGTTCCCCTACTACAAGCCGCTCGGCTACCCGGTCGGCACGTACCGCGTCGGGCCGCTGGCGCGCCTGAACCTGGCCGCGCGCTGCGGCACGCCCCGGGCCGACCGGGCGCGCGCCGCCTTCCGGCAGAAGGAGGGCGTGCTGCGCAGCTCGTTCTACTACCACGAGGCCCGGCTGATCGAAATCCTCTACGGCCTGGAGATGATCCAGCAGCTGCTGGAGGACCCGGTCACGTCGAACGAGCATGTGCGCGCCTTCGCCGGCCCCAACAGCCTGGAAGGGGTGGGCGTGTCCGAAGCGCCGCGCGGCACGCTCATCCACCATTACAAGATCGACCCGGACGGCCTGATCCAGTGGGCCAACCTGATCATCGCCACCGGCCACAACAACCTGGCCATGAACCAGAGCGTGCAGCAGGTGGCCAAACACTTCGTCAAGAGCAAGGCGCTGACCGAGGGGATGCTCAACCGGGTGGAGGCCGTCATCCGCGCCTACGACCCGTGCCTGAGCTGCTCGACGCACGCCGTCGGCCAGATGGCGCTGCGCGTGGACCTGCGCGGCCCGGACGGCGAACTGCTCGACACCGCCGCCCGCGGCTGACCGGCCTGGCCCAACGTCCCACCCGCTTCCCCCCCACCGCCCCTGGACCGTCCGGCGCCAGGGCGGTTTTCTTCCGCCTTCCGACCGGTAGGTGACATCTGACCCGGACAACGCGGAAAGATGGCACTCTTGGCCCGTCAACCGAATCGGTATCCTTGACGGAGATTGTGATTTTCTTCACATATCTTGGAGGTCGGAAATGTCGGTAAATGTCTCCAGCAGGCCCAGGCCTGAGGCGGAGCACCCCAGCGGCGACCAGCGCTTCAAGCTGATCGACCGCGCCCTGAAGCGGCTCCAGCACCGGCAGGACGCGCTGATTGAGGTCCTGCACACCGCCCAGGAGGCGTTCGGCTACCTGGACGACGACGTGCTCATCTACGCCGCCCAGCAACTCAAGCTGCCCCTCAGCTGGGTCTACGGCGTCGCCACCTTCTACCATTTCTTCTCGCTCAAGCCGCAGGGCGAGCACACCTGCATCGTGTGCCTGGGCACGGCCTGCTACGTCAAGAAATCCGGCGAGATCCTGGCGGCCCTGGAGAAAGAGTACGGCCTCAAACCCGGCCAGACCACGCCGGACAAGAAGCTCAGCCTGGCCCAGGCGCGCTGCGTGGGCAGCTGCGGCCTGGCGCCGGTCATGGTGATGGACGGGACCGTGCACGGCAAAGACACCGTGGAAACGGCCCTGGCCAAGGTCAAGGCGGCGCTGGAGAAGGCGCCAGCCGCTGAAACCGAGCCGGCGGCGTAAAGGAGGAGGCCCAGGATGAACCGTCCTGAATTGCAAGCCATGGCGGAGAAGGAACTGGAGCGGCAGCAGGGGTTCCGCTGCCGGGTGTTGTGCTGCGCCAGCACGGCCTGCCTGTCGTCCGGCGGCCAGGAGGTGCGCAAAGCCCTGCAGGACGAGCTCAAGGCGGCCGGCCTGCTCAAAGATGTGCAGGTGGTCGCCACCGGCTGCAAAGGGCTGTGCAGCCGCGGGCCGGTGGTGGAGGTGCTGGCGGCCGGCCAGGAGCGCGTCCTGTACGCCGACGTCACGCCGGAGACCGCCCGCCAGATCGCGCGCCAGCACCTGGCCGAGCATAAACCGGTGCCGGACTTCCAGCTGGACGCGAACAGCCCGTTCTTCACCAAGCAGGTGCGCGTGGTGCTGAGCAACAGCGGCCTGATCGACCCGGAGCGCATCGAGGATTACATCGCCTGCGACGGCTACAAGGCCCTGGCGCACGTCCTGCGCGAGATGACGCCCGAGGCGGTCTGCGAGGCCATCACGCGCAGCGGCCTGCGCGGGCGCGGCGGCGCCGGCTACCCGACCGGCCTCAAGTGGAACCTGGTGCGCAAGGCCGACGGGCCGGCCAAGTACGTCATCGCCAACGGCGACGAGGGCGACCCCGGCGCCTACATGGACCGCACCCTGATGGAGAGCGACCCGCACCGCGTGCTGGAGGGCATGGCCATCGCCGCCTACGCCGTCGGCGCGGAGCAGGGCTTCATCTACGTGCGCGGCGAATACCCGCTGGCCGTCAAGCGGCTGGACAAGGCCATCAAGCAGGCCGAGCGCCAGGGGCTGCTGGGCAGCCGCATCTTCGAGAGCGGCTTCAACTTCCGCATCGACATCCGCATCGGCGCCGGCGCCTTCGTCTGCGGCGAGGAGACCGCGCTGATGGGCTCGATCATGGGCCGGCGCGGCGAGCCGCGCCCGCGCCCGCCGTACCCGGCGCAGAGCGGCCTGTGGAACGCGCCGACGCTCATCAACAACGTCGAGACCTTCGGCAACATCGCGCCCATCATCCGCAACGGCCCGGAGTGGTACGCGGCCCTGGGCACCGAGAAGAGCAAGGGCACCAAGATCTTCGCGCTGACCGGCAACGTCAACAACACCGGCCTGATCGAGGTGCCGATGGGCATCACGCTGCGCGAAATCGTCTACGACATCGGCGGCGGCGTCTCGAACGGGCGCGCCTTCAAGGCCGCGCAGTCCGGCGGCCCGTCCGGCGGCTGCCTCCCGGCCGAGCACCTGGACACGCCGGTGGATTACGAGAGCCTGGCCCGGCTGGGCTCGATGATGGGCTCGGGCGGCCTGATCGTGATGGACGACCAGACCTCCATGGTGGACGTCGCCCGGTTCTACATGGAGTTCTGCATGGACGAGAGCTGCGGCAAGTGTGTGCCGTGCCGCGCCGGCACCGCCCAGATGCACCACCTGCTGAGCAAAATCAGCGCCGGCGAGGCCACGGCGGACGACCTGAAGACCCTGGAAGACCTGTGCCGCATGGTCAAGGCGCTGAGCCTGTGCGGCCTGGGCCAGTCGGCGCCCAACCCGGTCCTGAGCACGCTCAAATATTTCCGCGCCGAGTATGAGGCCCGGCTGCGCGCCCCGGCGGCGGCCGGCGAGGGAAAGGAGGCGGCGTAACCATGGACACCGTCGTTACCCTGACCCTGAACGGCGAACTGGTCAGCGCCCGCGCCGACCAGACGCTGCTGGACGTCATCCGCGAGCGCCATATCGATCTGCCGACGCTGTGCCACATGGACGGCCTGAGCGAGCGCGGCGGCTGCCGCCTGTGCGTGGTCGAGCTGAAGGGCGCGCCGCGCCCCGTGGCGGCCTGCGTCACGCCGGTGGCGGAGGGCATGGTGGTGGAGACCCACACACCCGAGCTGGAAGAACAGCGGCGCATGGTGGTGGAGCTGCTCCTGGCCGAGCGCAACCACGTCTGCGCGGTCTGCGTGGTCAACGGCCACTGCGAGCTCCAGTGGACGGCCGCCCGACTGGGCGCCGACCACGTGCGCTACGAGTACCTGCACCCGGACCTGCCGATGGACGCCAGCCATGCGCGCTACGTCCTGGACCACAACCGCTGCGTGCTGTGTTCGCGCTGCGTGCGCGTGTGCGACGAGGTCGAGGGCGCGCACACCTGGGACATCGCCGGGCGCGGCATCCAGGCGCGTGTGATCACCGACCTCAACCGGCCGTGGGGCGAGAGCCCGTCCTGCACCAGTTGCGGCAAGTGCGTGCAGGTCTGCCCGACCGGGGCGCTGTTTGCGAAGGGCGCCACCGTGGCCGAAATGTCCAAGGAGCGCCGCTTTGTGCCCTGGATCATCCGCGGCCGCACCAAGCGCGAATGGACCTGGTAGCGAGGAGGCGAAGGATGAGCGCATCGAACGGAAAAATCCGGCTGGCGACGGCCTGGCTGGGCGGCTGCTCCGGCTGTCACATGAGCTTCCTCGACCTGAACGAGAAGCTGATCGACCTGGCCGGCCGCGCCGAGCTGGTCTACAGCCCGATCGCGGACGCCAAGACCTTCCCGGAGAATGTGGACGTGACGCTGGTGGAAGGCGCCGTGGCCAACGACGACCACCTGGAGCTGGCGCGCCAGATCCGGGCCAACAGCCGGATCGTGGTCAGCTTCGGCGATTGCGCCGTCACCGGGAACGTCACCGCCATGCGCAACCACCTGGGCCTGGACGACGTGCTGACCGCCGTCTATCACGAGGGGCCGGGAACGTCGCCGCATGGCGACGGCGTGATGCCGGCCCTGCTCCCCAAGGTGCTGCCGCTGCATCAGGTGGTGCGGGTGGACGCCTACCTGCCGGGCTGCCCGCCCGAACCCGAGCGCATCTGGGCCGCGGTCAGCGCGCTGCTGGACGGCCGGCCCGTGGACCTGGAGCCCAGGATGAGGACGTTCGGGGCATAAGGCCGGCTCAGCCGCCCACGCCGCCGAGGTAACTATGACTCAAGCCATCACCATCGACCCCGTCACCCGCATCGAGGGCCACGCCAAGATCACGCTGCACCTGGACGACGACGGCCAGGTGGCCGAGGCGCGCTTCCACGTCACCGAGTTCCGCGGTTTCGAGAAGTTCTGCGAGGGCCGCATGTTCTGGGAGATGCCCAGCATCACGGCCCGCATCTGCGGCATCTGCCCGGTGAGCCACCTGCTGGCCTCGGCCAAGGCCGGCGACACCATCCTGGGCGTGCGCATCCCGACCGCGGCCGAGAAGCTGCGGCGGCTGATGAACTGGGGCCAGATCGTGCAGAGCCACGCGCTGAGCTTCTTCCACCTCAGCGGGCCGGACCTGATCCTGGGCATGGAGAGCGACCCGGCCCGGCGCAACCTGGCCGGCCTGATCGAGAAATTCCCGGACCTGGCCCGCGACGGCATCCGCCTGCGCCAGTTCGGCCAGGACGTCATCCGCCTGCTGGGCGGCAAGAGCATCCACCCGGCCTGGGCCGTGCCCGGCGGCGTGCGCGAGCCGCTCACGGCCGAGAAGCGCGACGAGATGCTGCGCCGGCTGCCGGAGGCGCTGGCCATCGCCGAGCGCGCCCTGAAGCTGTACAAGGACGAGGTCGTCGCCCGGCACCGCCGCGAGTACGACGTCTACGGCAATTTCCCCAGCCTGTTCATCGGCCTGGTCTCGCCGCAGGGCGGGCTGGAGCACTACGACGGCGTGCTGCGCGTGATGGACAGCGACGGCACACTGCTGGAGCCCGGCCTGGCGCCCAAGCGCTTCCGCGAGATCATCGCCGAGGCCGTGGAGCCGTGGACGTACCTGAAGATGCCGTACTACAAGCCGTACGGTTACGAGGGCCAGGCCGGCCTGTACCGGGTGGGGCCGCTGGCGCGCGTCAACCTGTGCGACTTCGCCGGCACGCCCAAAGCCGAGGCCGAGCTGCGCCTGTTTCGCTCCGGCGGGCGCGTGGTGCGGCAGGGCTTCGCCTACCACTACGCGCGCCTGATCGAAATCCTGTTCGCGCTGGAGAAGATCGAGGAGACGCTCAACGCGCCCGACATCACCAACAAGCACATCCGTTCGCAGGCCGACGTCAACCACCTGCACGGCGTCGGCGTCAGCGAGGCGCCGCGCGGCACCCTCTTCCACGAGTACTGGGTGGACGAGACCGGCATCCTGAAGAGCGTCAACCTGATCATCGCCACCGGCCAGAACAACCTGGCCATGAACCGCACGGTCCTGCAGATCGCGCGCGCCTACCTCAGCGGCCAGAAGGTCACCGATGGCCTGCTCAACCGCCTGGAGCACGGCATCCGGCTCTTCGACCCGTGCCTGAGCTGCTCGACGCACGCGGCCGGGCAGATGCCCATGGCGGTGAGCGTGTACGGCCCGCGCGGGGAACTTCTGGACGAGCGCCGGCGTTAAGCAGGAATGCTGGGCGAGCGCGTGTTGATCATCGGCTACGGCAACCCCCTGCGCGGCGACGACGGCGTGGGCTGGCAGGCCGCGCGACGGCTGGCGGGCGAGGTCCGCGACGGCGTGGAGGTCGTCGCCTGCCACCAGCTCATGCCGGAGCTGGCCGAGCCGCTGAGCCGCGCGCACCGCGCCGTGTTCATCGACGCCGCCGCGCCGGGGGGGTCGCCCGGCTCAATCGTGATGAGCGTCGTCCAGCCGCGCCCGGCCGCGCCCGGCGCGTTCTCGCATCACCTGGACCCGGCCGGCCTGCTCGAGCTGGCCCGGTCCCTGTACGGCAGCGCCCCGCCCGCCGAACTGATCACAGTCTCCGGTCAGCAGTTTGATTTCGGCGAGACGCTTTCCCCCCCGGTGCAGGCCGCCCTGGAGAACATCGTCCGCCTGATGAAGGCGCTGTGACGATCCCGGGCGCCGGCTGTCGCCCCTGGCCGTTTCCTCCTTTTCTGCCAGGGGCGATATTTTTTCGAGAGCCGATAGCGGCCTGAATTTGTCCTCTTCGTATGACATCCGGCCGGGGCGGCCCGGATGTTTGCCACTCCCACCCTCACCACCCGGCGGTTACTGTAATACAATGTGAACAGCCGCCGATTGTAGAAAAATTCACATAGAGGCCCTCATGCCCACTGCCGCGCGCTCCCGGCCTGCCCCGGACGCCGCCGAACATCCCAGCGGCGATCCGCGCTTCAAGCTTGTTGACAAGACCATCCAGAAATTCCATGGCGAGAAAGACGCGCTGCTGGAAGTCCTGAACACGGCCCAGGAGGTCTTCGGGTACCTGTCGCAGGACCTGATGATCTACGTCTCCCAGCAACTGCGCGTGCCGCTGGCGCGCGTGTATGGCGTGGCCACCTTCTATCACCTGTTCACGTTCAAGCCGCTGGGCGAGCACACCTGCATCGTGTGCCTGGGCACGGCCTGCTACGTCAAAGGCTCCGGCGCCATCCTGGCGACGCTCGAGAAGGAATTCGACGTGAAAGCCGGGGCGACCACGCCGGACGGCAAGTTCAGCCTGACCACCGCCCGCTGCCTGGGCAGCTGCGGCCTGGCGCCGATGATGGTGGCCGACGGCAACATCCTGGCCCGCAACCAGGCCGACACGGCCGTGCAGCGCGTGCGCGAGATGCTGGCCAGCCGGTGGGCCGCGGCGCCCAAGGAGGCTTGAGATGCAGCCGAGCGATCTTCAGACGATCACCCACAAGGAACAGGCCGCCCGGGCCAAATACCGGGCGCGTCTGCTGTGTTGCGGGAGCACGGCCTGCCTGTCCTCGGGCGCGGCCGAGGTAAGAGATTCCCTGAACCGCACGGTGAAGCTCCACCAGCTGGGCGGCGAGGTGCAGGTGATGACGTCCGGCTGCCTGGGGCCATGCAGCCGCGGGCCGCTGGTGCGCCTCCAGGAACCGGGCCAGCCCGATGTCACCTACGAAGCCGTGAACGCGGACCTCGCGCGCCGGATCATCGAAGAGCAGCTCATCCCGGACCTCGGCGAGCCGGCGGAGCCTGAGACCGGCCCGCACGACCTGCCGCACCTGCGCGCCAGCCTGCGCAAGGCCCGCGCCCCGCGCGACTTGCAGGACCACATGCTGCCGGCCGACAACCCGTTCTTCGCCCGCCAGATGAAAGTGGTGCTGGCGCTGGAAGGCCAGATCGACCCGGAACGGATCGAGGACTACATCGCTCACGGCGGCTATGGCGCGCTGGCCCGCGTGCTGGCGATGATGACGCCGGAGCAGGTGATCGACGAGATCACGCGCAGCGGGCTGCGCGGGCGCGGCGGCGCCGGCTTCCCGACCGGGGTGAAGTGGAAGAGCGTGCGCGGCGCGCCCGGCGACCGGAAGTACGTCATCGCCAACGGCGACGAGGGCGACCCGGGCGCCTACATGGACCGCACGGTGATGGAGGACCTGGCCCACCAGGTGCTGGAGGGCATGGCCATCGCCGCCTACGCCGTCGGCGCGCAGTCCGGCTACGTGTATGTGCGCGGCGAATACCCGCTGGCCGTCAAACGCCTGGAGAAGGCCATCCGCGCCGCTTACCGGCAAGGCCTGCTGGGCGAGAACATCTTCGGCGCCGGCTTCAGCTTCGATGTGGACATCCGCATCGGGGCCGGCGCCTTCGTCTGCGGCGAGGAGACCGCGCTGATGGCGTCGGTGGAGGGCCGGCGCGGCATGCCGCGCATGCGCCCGCCCTACCCGGCCCAGAGCGGCCTGTGGGGCCAGCCGACCCTGATCAACAATGTCGAGACCTTCGCCAATATCGCGCCGATCCTGAACCGCGGCGCAGACTGGTACGCGGGCATCGGCACCGAGAAGAGCAAGGGCACCAAAATCTTCGCCCTGGCCGGCAAACTCAACAATACCGGCCTGATCGAGGTGCCGATGGGCATCACCCTGCGCGAGATCGTCTACGACATCGGCGGCGGCATCCCGGGCGGCAAGGCGTTCAAAGCTGCGCAGACCGGCGGGCCGTCCGGCGGCTGCATCCCGGCCGAGCACCTGGACACGCCCGTGGACTACGAGAGCCTTAAGACACTGGGCGCCATCATGGGCTCCGGCGGCCTGATCATCATCGACGAAGACAGCAGCATGCCGGACGTGGCGCGCTTCTTCATGGAGTTCTGCGCCGACGAGAGCTGCGGCAAGTGCGCGCCGTGCCGGGTGGGGACGACGCAAATGCACCGGCTGCTGCAGAAGGTCCTGGCCGGCCACGGCACGCCCGCCGACCTGACCAAGCTGGAGCGCCTGGGCCAGCACGTCAAGCAAGCCAGCCTGTGCGGCCTGGGCCAGTCCGCGCCCAACCCCGTCCTGAGCACACTGCGCTATTTCCGGCATGAATACGAGACGCTGGTCGCCGGCCAGACACAGGCGGAGGGCAAGGCATGATCACCCTGACCATTGACGGCCGGGCCATCACGGTCCAACCGGGGACCACCGTGCTGGAGGCGGCGCTGGCCCACGGCATCGACATCCCGCGCCTGTGCTACCACCCCGACCTCAAGCCGTCCGGCGGCTGCCGGCTGTGCAGTGTGGAGGTCAAAGGCCGACCTAACGTGCTGGCCAGTTGCGGCTTGGCCTGCGAGCCGGGCCTGGAGGTGACCACGCACAGCGAGCAACTGACGGCTCTGCGGCGCGACCTCCTGGACCTGTTCCTCTCCGACCACCCCCTCCGCTGCGTCACCTGCGATAAGGCCGGCGCCTGCGACCTGCAGAAGTACGCCTACCAGTTCGGCCTGTCCGAGTCCACCTTCCCCGGTCCGGTCTCGCGCACGCTCTACCAGGACGACAACCCGTTCTTCATCCGCGACCACCAGTACTGCATCCTGTGCGGCAAGTGCGCGCGGGTCTGCGACGAGATCGTGGGCGTCAACGCCATCGAATACGTCGGGCGCGGCTTCGAGAGCCACATCGCCACGCCCTTCGACGGGCCGATGATCAACTCCAGCTGCGTCTTCTGCGGCAACTGCGTCCAGCTCTGCCCGACCGCCGCCCTGCTGCCGGTCTCGCGCCTGCGCCAGGGCCGCGAGTGGGAGCTGCGGCGCGTCCGCACCGTGTGCGGCTACTGCGGCGTGGGCTGCAAGCTGGAGTACGCGCTCAAGGGCGGGAAGATCCTCTACGCCCAGGGCTATCCCGGCGCGCCCGTCAACGGCGAGTTCCTGTGCACCAAGGGCCGCTTCGGCTGGGACTTCGCCACCCACTCGGACCGGCTGACGACGCCGCTCGTGCGGCGGGACTACGCCGCCGCGCACGGCCTGGCGGGGCCTGAGGCCGGCGCCGTCGGCGATTTTGTGCCGGTGAGCTGGGAGGCCGCGCTGGACCTGGTAGCCGACCGGCTGGCGGGCACGGTCCAGGCCGCCGGCCCGGACGCCGTCGCCGGGCTGGCCTCGGCGCGCTGCACGAACGAGGAAAATTACCTGTTCCAGAAGTTCATGCGCGCCACGCTGGGCACCAACAACGTCGACCACTGCGCGCGGCTGTGCCACGCCAGCTCGGTCACCGGCCTGGGGATCGCGTTCGGCAGCGGGGCCATGACCAACCCAATCCAGGACATCCGCCACGCCGACTGCATCTTCATCACCGGCTCCAACACGGCCGAGAGCCATCCCGTGATCAGTTATGAGGTGATCCGGGCCGCCAGAGCCGGCGCCAACCTGCTCATCATCGACCCGCGCCGCATCCCGCTCACCGACCACGCCACGCTCTGGCTCCAGCCCAAACCCGGCGCCGACCAGTACGTCTTCATGGCCATGGCCCACGTCATCATCAACGAAGGGCTGGCTGACAAGGCCTTTATCGAAGCGCGCACCGAAGGCTACGCCGACTTCGCCCAGAGTGTGGCCGCCCTCACCCCAGAGGTGGCCGCCCTGCAATCCGGGGTCAAGGCTGAAGATATCGTCCGGGCCGCCCGGATGTACGCCCTGGGCCAGCGCGCCTATGGCCGGTCCATTTACGACGGGCGCGGGCATTCCACCCTCCTCTACGCGATGGGCATCACCCAGCGCCGCAACGGCACCGAGCTGGTGCTGACGCTGGCCAACCTGGCGCTGCTCACCGGCCAGGTGGGCAAGCCGTCCACGGGCATCAACCCGTTGCGCGGCCAGTCCAACGTCCAGGGCGCGTGCGATGTGGGCGCGCTGCCCAACGTCCTGCCCGGCTATCAGCCGGTGACCGACGACGCCCGGCGCAAGGCGGTGGCCGAGAAGTGGGGCGTGGCGGACCTGCCGGCCAGACCCGGCCTGACCGTGACCGAGATGATGCCGGCTATCCTGGACGGCCGCGTCCACGCCCTGTATGTGATGGGCGAGAACCCGATGCTCTCCGACCCGAACCTGGAGCACGTCGAGGCGGCGCTCAAGGCCCTGGATTTCCTGGTGGTGCAGGACATCTTCTTGAGCGAGACCGCGCAACGGGCGCACGTCGTCCTGCCCGCCGCCGCCTGGCTGGAGAAGGACGGCACCAAGACCAACACCGAGCGCCGCGTCCAGCTCATCCACCCGGTGCTTTCAGCGCCCGGTGAAGCGAAGCCGGACTGGTGGATTGTGCAGGAGATCGCCCGGCGGGTGGAAGCGCGGCTGGCCGAAGGACGAAAGGCCCGAGACGAAAGCCCTTCGGCCTCCGCCCGTCGCCCGTGGTCCTTCACCAGCACCGCCCAGATCGCCGACGAGCTGGCCGACGTGACCCCCAGCTACCGCGGCATCCGCCACCACCGGCTGACCGAAGCCGGCCTGTTCTGGCCGTGCCCGGCGGAGGACCATCCCGGCACGCCGATCCTGCACCGGGAGAAGTTCACACGCGGCCTGGGCCGGTTCAGCGCCGTGCAGGCCCAGGGCCCGGTGGAGCCGCCGGACGCCGAGTATCCGTTCATCCTCAGCACCGGGCGCGTGCTCTATCAGTACCATACCGGCACGATGACGCGCCGCAGCGGGCCGCTGGCCTGGCGCACGCCGCACGGCTGGGCGGAGCTCAACCGGAAGGATGCGGAACGGATCGGCGTTGCGGACGGCGGCGAGGTCATCATCCGCAGCCGGCGCGGCGCGGTGCGCACCGAGGCGCGCCTGGGCGAGCGCGTGCCGCCGGGCGTGGTTTTCCTCGCCTTCCACTGGAGCGAGGCCCCCGCCAACCGTCTCACGCAGGACGCGGCCCTGGACCCGGTCGCCAAAATCCCGGAGTTCAAGGTCAGCGCCGTGCAGGTGGAGGCCGTGAACGGCAAAGGCTGAAAGCGCGGCTCGGATAGAGTGGATTCCGGTTGCCCTTGGGCGGTTTGGCCCCCGACGACTTCGCGCCGCGTCTCCTGAGCAGAGGCCAAAGTCAAAGGGCGCGCCGTGCTGCGCTTGGAGCGCGCGGCTCATTTCACCTTAGGACCGGTTATAAGCCCGAGATGCGAGTTAACCGTGCAGCTTCCGCCCGGCGCAGGATCCTGCTCGGCCTGGGCGGGTTGCCCCTGTTATGCCTGGGGCTGGCCGGCGCCTCGGCCGTGAGCAACCTGTTCTTGCCGACGCGTTCCACGCTGGTGGATCGGCTGAGCGAACTGGAGAAAGCCCGGGTCGCCGAGGCCCGTCATCTACTGCAGCCTCTAGGCGATAGCGTCTGGCCGGGCTGGGGGGAGCAGGCCATTCCCATGATCGTCTACAACGAGCAATACGCGTTCCTGGTCGGCTATGCGGACCCGCCCGCGGGCTGGCTGAAAGTGCCGGCCGACGAGCGGCGCGGCGGACCGTGGGAGCCGGTGCCGGGTGATCGATTCCAAGGACAGGTCTACTACCGTCAGCTCCTGCCGGACCCGGCTGTCACGCCGGAAGCCTTCACCGTTCTCGTCGGGGGACGTTGGGTGGCCTCGCTGCCTACGAAAGAGTTCATGGAGATCGGCTTCTACGCCGGCTTCCGGGAGGAGATGCCCGCTCCCCTGCGCGCCTTCGTCCCCTACCGGCTCATCTGGGGTTTCCTGGGCGGCGAGACCGACGCCTACCTGGCCGGCCTGGCCCACGAGGCCTTCCACGCTTTTCAAGGCCGTGTCGCTGAAGACCGGCTGAGGGCGGCCGAATGGGCGAACGGTCCCGGCCGCGACTATCCCTGGGACGATCCTGACCTGGCCCGGGCCTGGCAGGAGGAATTGGACTGGCTGGTGCGCGCCGCTCAATCGGACTCCGACGCCGAGGCCCTTGAACTCGCCAGCCGTTTCCTCGACCGTCGGGAGGCGCGCCGCGCCGATGCCGCGTTGTCGGCCGCGCTGATTGACTACGAGCGGCAGCGTGAGTGGCTGGAGGGCCTGGCCAAGTACGCCGAGCTGGCCCTGACGCGGGCGGCCGGCGCGACCGAGGGCTACGCGCCGTTGGCTGAGTTGGCGGCTGATCCGGCCTTCAAGCATTACCGGACGCGCGACCGTTTTTTTTCACAGCAACTCGACGAGGCCCGCCGGCTGGCCGGTCGGGAGGGCGAGACCCGCTTCTACTACGCCGGTTTCGCCCAGGCCCTTCTGCTCGACCGGCTCAGACCCGGGTGGAAGGAGCAGGTTTTCTCCACAGGGAGCATGATCGAGGATTTGCTGCGTGAGGCTGTTCGATCATCGGGCCAGTGAGGCGCGGCGACGGGGTTAACGCGGGAGAGCGGCTCTGCCAGCCGCTCTTTTTGTTTGCCCGGCACAACTTCCGGCGGTATTCTTGGTCTGGAGGGGGCCTCGAATTCGGAGTAAACTAAGCGCATCTCTCGACAAAAGAGGCCAAATTGTGGTCCTGACCGAGGCACTCGATCTGACACCCTTGCGGCCCATCCTGGAGCGCCACGCGCCCGAGGGCCGCTCCGGCCTGCTCCCCGCTTTGCAGGCGGCCCAGGCGCTGTACGGGCACCTCTCGGAGCCGGTGGCGGCGGCGGTGGGCCGCGCGCTGGGCGTGCCGCTGGCCGACGTCCACGGCGTGATCGATTTCTACGCCCTGTTTTACCGCGAGCCGGTGGGCCGGACGGTGGTGCGCGTCTGCACCGACCCGGCCTGCTGGATGCGCGGCGCGGACGCGGTGCTGGACGCCGCCTGCCGCCGGGCGGGCGTGGAGGTCGGCGGGACCTCGGCCGACGGCGCTTACACCATCGAGCGCTCGCCGTGCCTGGGGCTGTGCAACGTCGGCCCGTCAGTCAACGTCACCTTCAACGAGCCGCGGCCGGCCCGCTCGGCCTCCTACGCGCACGTCGAGCCGGACCGCATCGACGAGGTCTTCGCGGGCCGTGGGCGCGCGCCGGACGACTACGTCGGCGGCGACCTGTGCATCGTCACCGCGCTGTGCGGGCGCGGCCGGCGGATGACGCTCACCGAGTATCACGCCGTGGGCGGGATGCAGGCGCTGCGCCGCATCCTGGGGAGCCGCATGGCGCCGCTGGATGTGGTGGACCTGGTGAACCGGGCGACGCTGCTGGGCCGCGGCGGCGCCGCCTTCCCGACCGCCGTCAAGTGGGAGGGGGCGGCGCGCGCCCCGGGCCGTCCCAAGTACTTCGTCATCAACGCCGACGAGTCCGAACCGGGCACCTTCAAGGACCGCGTGCTGATGGAGGGCGACCCGTGCCGCATCCTGGAGGGCGCGATCCTGGGGGCGTACGCCATCGGCGCGAACAAGGCTTATTTCTACATCCGCGGCGAGTATCCCACCGCCATCGAGCGCGTCCAGGCCGCCCTCGACGAATGCCGGGCGGCCGGCTACCTGGGCCGGGACATCCTCGGCTCGGGGTTCGACCTGGAGATCGAGGTGCGCGCCGGGGCCGGCGCCTACATCTGCGGCGAAGAGACGGCGCTGTTTGAGTCGATCGAGGGCAAGCGCGGTTTCCCGCGCGTCAAGCCGCCCTTCCCGGCCACGCACGGCCTGTTCGGGCGGCCGACGGCCATCAACAACGTCGAGACGCTGGCCAAGATCCCGTACATCGTCAACCACGGCTGGGAGGCGTTCCGGGGCTTCGGCACCGAGCGCTCCACCGGCCCCAAGCTCTTCTGCGTCTCCGGCGACGTGGCGCGCCCGGGCCTGTACGAGGTGCCCTTCGGCGTGACCATCCGGCACATGGTGGACGACCTGGCCGGCGGCGTGATCGGCGGGAACCTGCGCGCCATCCTGTTCGGCGGCGCGGCCGGCGCGTTCGCCGCCGAGCAGCATCTGGACGTGAAGCTGTCGTTCGAGGACCTGCGCGCGGCCGGGCTGCCGCTCGGCTCGGGCGTGGTGATGGTCTTCAACGACACGCGCGACATGCGCGAGGTCTGCCGCCGGCTGGGGCGCTTCTTCGCCCACGAGAGCTGCGGCAAATGTTATCCGTGCCAGCTTGGCACGCAACGCCAGCACGAGATCCTGGAGCGCTTCGCCGCCGGCCGGCCGCTGCCCGGCGACCGCGAGCGCCTGCAGGATGTCGGCTGGACGATGACCGACGCCTCGCTGTGCGGCCTGGGGCAGACGGCGGCGAGCGCGGTCCTGAGCGCGATGCGACTATGGCCGGAACTATGGTCAACCCAGTAGCCTTTATCGTCGAAGACGACCTGGACATCGCCAACTTCCTGGCCGAGGCGCTGCGCGGCGCGGGCTTCGACGTGGAAATCTCAGCCGACGGCCGGCGGGCGCTGACGCGGCTGACCGAGATCGCCCCGGACGTCATCGTGCTGGACCTCAACCTGCCGCACGTCTCGGGCGAGGAGATCCTGCGCTACATCCGGGCCGATGAGCGGCTGCGCCGCATCCGCGTCATCCTGACCACGGGCGAGGCCCAGCAGGCCGAGATAGTCAAAGACGCGGTGGACCTGGTGCTCCTCAAGCCCATTGACTTCACCCAGTTGCGCGACCTGTCGCTGCGCATCCGGTCGCTCGTCCTGCGCGACAACGTCCCGCCCGCCGCCGATCTGTAATCGGCCGGCTGCGATCTGTCATCGGTCATCTGCCTTCTGTCCTCCACCATGTCCACCCTCACCCTCACCATTGACGGCCAGCCCGTCAGCGTGCCGGCCGGGACGACCCTGCTCAAGGCCGCGCAGCAGATCGGCATCGAGATCCCGACCCTGTGTTACCACGACCACTGCACGGCCAACGGCCTGTGCCGGCTGTGCGTGGTGGAGGTGGAGGGCGCGCGGCTGCTGCAGCCGGCCTGCATCGCGGCCGCCGGCGACGGGATGCAGGTGCGCACGCGCAGCGAGCGCGTGGCTCGCAGCCGGCGCACGATCATGGAGATGCTCAACTCGGCCGTAGACCTGACCGAGGCGCCCGAGATCCAGGCGCAGATGCGCGCCTGCGGCGCGGACCCGGCGCGCTTCCCGGAGGCCGAGCGGCGCGAGCAGCCCGTGATCGACGACAATCCGATGTACGTGCGCGACTACGCCAAGTGCATCCTGTGCTGGCGCTGCGTGCAGGTGTGCGCCGACGACGCGCAGTACACGTTCGCGCTCAGCTTCGATGGGCGCGGCTACGCGACCCGGATCGGCACGTTCTTCGACAAGCCGATGCCGGAGACGACCTGCGTTTTCTGCGGGCAGTGCGTGGGCGTCTGCCCCACCGGCGCCCTCAAGCCCAAGCGCGAATGGCTGCTGGAAGAGGGCAAGTCGCCGGACGAGATCATGGCGCTGACGCGCTCGGAGCGGCGGAAGAAGCGCTGACCGATGATCACGTCCATCGTCTTCGGCCTGCTCTCGGCCGCCACCTGGGGCGCGGGCGACTTCTGCGGCGGGCTCGCCAGCCGGCGGGCCAGCACCTATGGCGTCGTCATCGGTTCACAGGCGGTCGGCGCGGCCCTGCTGATCGGTCTGGCGCTGGCCCTGCGTGAGACGTGGCCGCCCTGGGGCGACCTGGCGTGGGGCGCGGCGGCGGGCGCCGTCGGCTCCGTCGGCCTGCTGGCGCTCTACCGCGGGCTGGCGGACGGGCGCATGGGCCTGGTCGCGCCGCTGTCAGCCGTGCTGGCCGCCGCCCTGCCCGTCGTGGTCGGCGCGTTCACCCAGGGCTGGCCGGACGCGTTCCAGTCCTTCGGCTTCGGCTTTGCGCTGGCCGGCGTCTGGCTGCTCTCGCAGCCGGAGGGTCCGGTGAGCTTTCGTTTCCACGGCCTGGGTCTGCCCGTGGTCGCCGGGCTGGGGTTTGGCCTGTTCTTCGTGCTGATGGACCGCGCCAACGACCGCGCCGTGTTCTGGCCGATTGTGGCGGCGCGCGCGGCCTCGCTGGCCCTGTTGAGCGGCCTGGCCCTGATCCAGCGCCAACCGGCGGCGCCGGGGCGCGGACTGTGGCCGCTCCTGGCGCTGGCGGGGATGCTGGACGCGGGCGGCAACGCCTTCTTCACGTTGGCGGCGCAGACCGGCCGCCTGGACGTGGCCTCGGTGCTTGCGTCGCTGTATCCGGCTTCGACGGTGGCCCTGGCCGGGCTGGTGCTCAGGGAACGGCTCAACCTCAGGCAGTGGCTGGGCGTGGGCGCGACGCTGCTGGCGATTGCGTTGATTGCGGCGTGAACAACGCATGACCCCCGCTCATCCCCAGCGCTTCTCTCCCCGGTGGAGGTTTCTTTTTCCTGCCTTTTCCCCGGATCGGGGAAAAGGGTGAGGGATAAAGTCGAAGGAGGCGGCTGTGATCAACCCCGACCGCGTTACCCGCACCACCTGCCCCTATTGCGGCGTCGGCTGCACGCTGGACCTGCACCTCAAGGAGGACTTCATCTACCGGGTGACGTCGCCGTTCGACTCGGTCGTCAACCACGGCAACCTGTGCGTCAAGGGCCGCTTCGGGTACGACTTCATCTACAGCCCCAAACGCGTCACCACGCCGCTGCTGCGCAAAACGCAGCAGACGGCGGGCCGCCGCACCCAGGCCTTTGACCTGAACGAGTGGCGCGCGGTCTCCTGGGACGAGGCCCTGGACTACACCGCCGACCGGCTGGTGGAGATCTACCGGCGCGACGGCCCGGACGCCATGGCCGTCTACTGCTGCGCCAAGGCCACCAACGAGGACAACTACCTGCTGCAGAAGATGTACCGGGCGCTGTTCCGGACCAACAACGTCGACCACTGCACGCGCCTGTGCCACGCCGGCTCGGTCGTCGCCCTGCTCAAGGCGCTCGGCACCTCGGCCATGAGCAACACCGCCGCCGAGGTGATCCAGAGCGACGTCTTCATCGTCACCGGCTCGAACACCACCGAGAACCACCCCATCATCGCGCTTCAGATGAAGGCCGCCGTCGAGCGGCACGGCGCCCGACTCATCGTCATCGACCCGCGCCGCATCGAGCTGTGCGACTTCGCCGCGCTCTGGCTGCCGCTCAAGCCGGGCACGAACGTGGCGGTCTTCAGCGCCATGGCGCACGTGATCGTCAAGGAAGGGCTGGTCAACCGGGCTTTCGTGGAGGCCCGGACCGAGGGCTACGCCGAGTTCGTCCAGTCGCTGGAGACCTTCACGCCGGAGTACGCCGAGGCCATCTCAGGCGTGGACCGGAACCTGATCGTCGCGGCGGCGCGGATGTACGCCGCCGCGAAGAACGGCGCCATCTACTGGGGGATGGGCATCTCGCAGTTGTCCACCGGCACGGCCAGCGCGCTCGGCCTGATCCACCTGGCCTTGCTCACCGGCCACATCGGCCGCGAGGGCACGGGCCTCAATCCGCTCCGCGGCCAGAACAACGTCCAGGGCGCGTCGGACGCCGGCGCCATGCCCTTCCACTATCCGGGCTACATGGAAGTGGACAAAGAGGAGAACGCCCGGAAATGGGAGCAGGCCTGGAACGTGGAGCCGGGCGGGCTGAGCCGCAAACGCGGCCTGACGACGACCGAGATCCTGGCGAATGCCAGACCGGGCGGCGTGCGCGCGCTGTACATCATGGGCGAGAACCCGATGATGACCGAGCCCAACCTGAACGCCACGCGCCGCCACATGGAGCAGCTCGAGTTCATCGTCGCCCAGGACGTCTTCATCAACGAGTCGGGCGCGTTCGCCGACGTCTTCCTGCCGGCCGCCTCCTGGGCCGAGAAGGACGGCACCTTCACCAACACCGATCGGCGCGTCCAGCGGGTGCGCGCCGCGCTGGCCCCGCGGGGAAACTCGCGGGCGGACTGGCAGATCATCTGCGACCTGGCGGACCGGATCGAGCGGCGCCTGGGCCGACCGAACACGGCGCGCTGGACGTACCAGGACCCGGAAGCGGTCTTCCGCGAAATGGCCGACGTGGCCGTCATGCTCAAGGGCGTCACCTATGCGCGCATCGACCGGGTCGGCCTGCAGTACCCGGTGCCCGACGAAAACCACCCCGGCACGCCGTTCCTGTTCAGCGAGAGCTTCCCGTCCGGGCGCGGGCGCTTCTTCCCCCTGGAGCATGTGCCCACGGCGGAGGAACCGGACGACGAGTACCCCTTCATCCTGACCACCGGCCGCCTGCTGGAACACTGGCACGGCGGCTCCATGACGCGCAACTCGCAACTGGACGCGCTATTCCCGGAGGCGCTGGTGGAACTGCACGAGCTGGACGCCGCGCGCTGCGGCGTGAAGACCGGCGACGTGGTGCGCGTCTCGTCTCGTCGCGGCTCGGTGGTGCTGCGCGTCAAGGTCTCGCCCAAGACCAGCCCGGGCGTGGTCTTCATCCCCATGCACTTCGCCGAGGCCGCCGCCAACCTGCTCACCATCGACGCCCTCGACCCGCACGCCAAGATCCCGGAGTTCAAGGCCTGCGCCGTCAACATCCTGATCGCGCACGAAGACGAACTCCCCAACCCGGAGGCCGTCGCCGCGCGCGGGCGGTATTGAGTATGTCCAACCCGCCTGCGCCCTTCGCGCGCGAAGACGAACTCCCCTACCCGGAGGCCGTCGCCGCGCGCGGGCGGCATTGAGCATGTCCAACCCGCCTGCGCCCTTCGCGCGCGAAGACGAACTCCCCTACCCGGAGGCCGTCGCCGCGCGGGAAAGATGCTGAGTATTTGGCTGCGGATGACGCGGATTTGCAACCAATCCCAAAAAGCCGAGGCGCCTTCGTGGGCCTTCGCGCCCTTCGTGGACAACGAACTTGAATCTTCAACTCGCCCTCACCCGCCTGACCGCCAACGCCGAAGCCATCGCCGCCTTCGCCCGCTCCGCCTCGGAGACCCAGGCCCGCTGGAGGCCGGCGCCCGAGGCCTGGTCCATCCTGGAGGTCATCGGCCACCTCTACGACGAGGAGCGCGAGGACTTCCGCCAACGCGTGGACTGTCTCCTGCACCGCCCGGAGGCGGATTGGCCCCCCATCGACCCGCAGGGCTGGGTGACGGCGCGCGGCTATAACCAGCGCGACCCCCGCGCGGCCCTGGAGGCCTTCCTGGCCGAACGGCAGCAGTCGCTGGGCTGGCTGTCCAGCCTGTCCCATCCCAACTGGGCCTCGGCCAAAGCGCACCCGGCCGGCGGCCGCGTGACCGCCGGCGATATGCTGGCCGCCTGGGTGGCGCACGACCACCTGCACCTGCGCCAGTTGAACGAGCTGCACTGGCAGTATCTGGCCACGCAGGCGCCGCCGTTCTCGCTCGAGTACGCCGGCGGTTGGTGAGCGGTGCGGCCGGCGCTCTCGCTCGAGCAGTTGAACGCCCGCGGCCGGGGGCGTCTGCCCGGCTGGTTCGGGATGGAGTTCACGGCGCTTGAGCCGGGCCGGCTCGCCAGCCGCCTGGCCCTGCGCCCGGAAATGCTGGCCCCCAACGGCTACCTGCACGCCGCGACCGTCGTCGCCCTGGCCGACACCACCTGCGGCTATGGGACGGTCGCGCACCTGCCGGCGGGCGCCCGGAACTTCACCACCATCGAGCTGAAGAGCAATTTCCTGGGCACGGCCCGCGACGGCGTCATCACCTGCGCGGCGGCGCTGGTTCACGGCGGGCGCACCACTCAGGTGTGGGACGCCGAGGTGCGGCTGGAGTCGACGGGCAAGACCATCGCCCTGTTCCGCTGCACGCAGCTCATCCTGTACTCCTGAGCCTCATGCTGATTCAGATTTACGCTTTCACCAAAATCGACGAGGCCGTGGCCGCCGCCGAGATGGGCGTGGACCAGATCGGGTTCGTGGCCGGCGACTACGGCCTGGTGCACGGCGAACTGTCGTTCGCCGCGGCCCGCCGGCTGGCCGAAGCGCTGCCGCCCGGCGCGACGCGCGTGGCCCTGACCATGGCGACCGACGTGGATGAGATCGTGCGCATGGCCGAGGCCGTCGGGCCGGATATCGTCCACATCTCCACGGACCTGGAGGCCGTGGGCGTGGACGCCATGGCCGAACTGCGCCGGCGCCTGCCCGACGGGATGAAACTCATGAAAGCCCTGCCGGTCGGCGGCGAGGAGAGCCTGGAGGCCGCGCGGCGCTTCGCGCCCGTCTGCGACGTGTTGCTGCTGGACAGCAAGGGCCGCGGCCTGCCCGGCATCGGCGCCAGCGGGCTGACGCACGATTGGTCCATCAGCCGGCGCATCGTGGCGGCCGTGAACCTCCCCGTGATCCTGGCCGGCGGCCTCTCGGCCGGCAACGTGGCCGACGCCATCCGGGCCGTGCGCCCGGCCGGCGTGGACTCCAATACGGCCACCAACGTGCCCGGCGATCCCGTGGCCAAGGACCTGGGGCGCATTCGCGCTTTCGTGGCCGCGGTGCGCGGCGCGGCCCCATGACGGCCGGCCCCGTCGTCGTCCTGGGCGACCTGAACATCGACGCCCTGCTCGCGGTCCCGGCTTACCCGGCGCCGGGCGGCGATGCGCTCGCGACCGCGTCGCATCTCGGCGCCGGCGGCTCGGCCGCCAACGCCGCCATCGTCCTGGCGAAACTCGGCCAGCCCAGCCGCCTGCTGGCCCGCCTCGGCGCCGATGCCTGGGCGGACGCCGCGCTGCGCGCGCTGGAGCTGGCCGGCGTGGACACGCAGACCATCCAGCGCGATGAGGCCGCCCCCACCGGCCTGTTTTTCATCCCGGTGACGCCGGACGGCGAGCGCACCATGTTCGGCCTGCGCGGCGCGAACGTCCGCCTGGACCCGGGCGCCGTCGCGCCGGCGCTGGCCGGAGCGCGCTGGCTGCACGTCTCCGGTTACGCGCTGCTGGAGGCCCCCCAGCGCGACGCCGCGCTGCGCGCCCTGGCATGGGCGCAGGCGCAGGGCGTGCCGGCCTCGCTGGACGTGGGCCGTTTCCCGGCCCTCCAGCAGCCGGACCTCGTGCGCCGGCTGCTGCCCGGGCTGGCGGTGTGCGTGCTGGACGGGAAGGCGGCCCGGGCTGTGGTCGGCGAGGTCGCGGACCCGGCCCAGGCGGCCGAAGCCCTCGCGGCGGCCGGCGTCGGCCTGGCCGCCCTCACGCTGGGCGCGCAGGGCGCGGTTCTGCGGTCGCGTTCCCACACGGTGCGGCAGCCGCCCTTTCCGGTGGACGTCGTCGACACCACCGGCGCCGGCGACGCGTTCAGCGCCGGCCTGATCTTCGCGCAACTGCGCGGGCTCAGCCTGCCGGCGGCCGCCGCGCTGGCGGCGGCGCTCGGGGCGCTGGCCGTGCAGACCTGGGGCGCGGGGCCGGCGCTGCCCGGCCGGGCCGAGGCCGCCGCCTTCCTGCGCGCCCGGCGCACCTCGCCCAACGCCGCGCTCGACGAAACCCTCGCCGCCCTGTAAGCGCGGCTTTCAGCCGCGCCAGCATCCAGCCGCGACCGGCGAAGCGCAGCCCAGGCCGGCCCACCCGCGCTATAATGTCAGCCTCGTCGCCGCCTCACAATCCCATAAGTGAACGCCGCCATGCCGCTCGAGGTTGTGTCCCGTCCACCCGTTGGCAGTCCGCGTCCGACCCCCTTGCTCTTCGTCCACGGCGCCTGGCACGCCGCCTGGTGTTGGGAGAACTTCCTCGGATACTTTGCCGAACGCGGTTACGCCGCGCATGCCCTGAGCCTGCCCGGCCACGGCGGCAGCCCCGGGCGTGAGCGCCTGCGCTGGACGCGCATCGCCGAGTACGCGGCGGCGGTGATCGAGGTGGCCCAGGGACTGCCGACGCCGCCGGTCCTCATCGGCCACTCGATGGGCGGGTTGACCGTCCAGAAAGCGCTGGAGACCTGCGCCGCGCCGGCCGGCGTCCTGCTGGCCTCCGTCCCGCCGGGCGGCGTCCTCGCGGGGACGTTGCGGTTATCGCAGCGCCACCCGCTCGTTCTGCTGCGCGTCAATCTCACCTTCAGCCTGGCGCCGGTCGTGGGCACGCCGGCGCTGGCGCGCGAGGTGTTGTTCTCGCCGGGGACCCCGGAGGCCGTCGTCCGGGCCTGCCACGCGCGCCTGCAGGACGAGTCCTATCTCGCCTTCCTGGATATGCTGGCGCTCGACCTGCCGCGCCCGGACCGCGTCCGCGCCCCGCTGCTGGTGTTGGGCGGCGCGCAGGACGGCCTCTTCCCGCCGGCCGAGGTGGAAGCCACGGCCCGCGCCTGCGGCGTCCAAGCGACCGTCTTCCCGGACATGGGCCACGACCTGATGCTCGAGCCGGGCTGGCCGCAGGTGGCCGCGCACATCGCGGCCTGGCTGGAGGCGCGCGGGCTGTAACCAGGAGACTCAATGAAATTCAAGACCATCATCGAACCCTTCCGCATCAAGACCGTCGAGCCGATCCGGCAAACGACACGCGAACAGCGCGAAGCCGCGCTCCGCAACGCGCGCTACAACCTGTTCCTGCTCAAGGCCGAAGACGTGCTGATCGACCTGCTGACCGACTCCGGCACCGGCGCCATGTCGTCCAACCAGTGGGCGGGCATGATGCGCGGCGACGAGTCCTACGCCGGCGCGCGCTCGTTCTACACCTTCGAGGCCGTGGTGCGCGACATCACCGGCTTCAAGCACGTCATCCCCACCCACCAGGGCCGCGCCGCCGAGCGCATCCTGTTCCGGGCCGCCCTCCAGCCCGGCGACATCGTCCCCAACAACACCCACTTCGACACCACCCGCGCCAACATCGAGTACCGCAACGCCGTCGCCCTCGACCTGCCGATCCCCGAGGGCCGTCAGCCGCAGACCCTTCACCCGTTCAAGGGCAACATCGACCTGGCCGCCCTGGAGCGGACGCTGGCTGAGAACCCCGGCAAGGTGCCGCTGGCCATGATCACGGTCACCAACAACTCCGGCGGCGGCCAGCCGGTGAGCCTGGAGAACATCCGCGCCGCGAGCGACATCTGCCATCGCCGCGGCGTGCCGTTCTTCCTGGACGCCTGCCGCTTCGCCGAGAACGCCTGGTTCATCAAGACGCGCGAGCCGGGCCACGCCGACAGGACGCCGACCGAGATCGCGCGCGAGATGTTCCGCTACGCCGACGGCTGCACGATGAGCGCCAAGAAGGACGGGATGGCCAACATCGGCGGGTTCCTGGCGCTCAACGACGACGACCTGGCCCAGCGCTGCAAGAACAACCTGATCCTCACCGAGGGCTTCGTCACCTACGGCGGCCTGGCCGGGTACGACCTGGAGGCCATCGCCGTCGGCCTGCGCGAGGCCCTGGACGAGGACTACCTGCGCTACCGCATCCGGTCCGTGGAATACCTGGCCGAGAAGCTGGCCGCCGCCGGCATCCCCATGGTCCGGCCGTCCGGCGGGCACGCGCTCTACCTGGACGCCAGGACCTGGCTGGCGCACATCCCGCCGGAGGAATACCCGGCCTGGGCGCTCTCGCTGGTGCTCTATCTGGAGGGCGGCATCCGCTCGGTGGAGATCGGCTCGGTGATGTTCGGACGCCAGCCGGATGGCAGCGAGAGGGCGGCGGCGATGGAGTTGGTGCGGCTGGCCTTCCCGCGCCGCGTCTACACCCAGAGCCACGTGGACTATCTGGCCGAGGTCCTGCTCTACGTGAACGGCTTCAAGGACCGCATCCGCGGCGTGCGCATGACGGCCGCGCCGCCCACCCTGCGCCACTTCACGGCCGAGTTCGAGCCGGCGCATGGGACGTTGATTGCGCCCTGACCGGCCGCTGATGGCGGACGACCGACGGCGGCCCTGGAGCCGGCCGCGCCTCAGCCTTTAGCCGGATGCGCCGACTGCTCAGACTCTCTACGCTGGCGGTATGATTCCGGTCATGCCCTGGCGTTCCGTCGTCGTCGGCGTCGTGGCGATGGCGCTGACCGCGCTTGTGTGGAACAGCGGCCGGACGGCCGCCGCGCCTCCCTCCAACAGCGCCCCGGCCGCAGCCGCTGCTCCGGCCGCCCTCCGGCCGCGGGCCGCCCTGCGCCTGGTGGACCGGCCCGATGTGCCCGCCGGCGTGCCGGGCACGGTGGACGCGCCCCGGCCGCTGGCGGTCCTCACTTATCAGACCGTCGTGCTGGCCGCGCCCTTCCTGCCCGCGCCCGAGGTGAGCGCGGCCTCGCTGGCGATGGGCGACGGCTACTTCTCGCAACGCTCCCGGCCCGACCTGCCCAACGCCTGCGGGCCGGCCTCGCTGTTGATGGCGCTGCGCTACTTCGGCGTCCCGGCCTCGTTTGACGACGTCGTCCAGCGCTCCCGGCTCTACGCGCCGGAGGCCGGCGGCTACGATCCGGCCTGCGCGCGCAACGCCGTCTGCCTGTCGCCGGCCGTCCTGGAAACCGTGGCGCGCGACGGCTTCGGCCTGCACGTCGAGGCGCGCGCGGGCTGGACGCTGGAAGCCGCGCAGCAGGCGCTGGCCCAGGGCCGCCCCATCATCGCCGATATCCTGTGGCGCCCGAGCGCCGGGCGGCTGGGCCATTTCGTCGTGATCTACGGGATTGACCTCGGACAGCGGCTGGTCTACTATCACGACCCGTACTACGGCCCCGGGCAGGCCGCCGATTGGGAGTCGTTCGCGGCTCTGTGGGAGGGGCCGGTGGACGTCGGCGACCCGCTGGCACCGGACGGGCACCACGCCTGGGGCCTGGCCGTCTCACTTCCATAATCTCCAATCGTCCCCGGCCGCTCATCAGGACCTGAATTCGAAAACGACCCTTCTCGGCGTCTGGCCGGAGCTGAACCTCGCCGGCTGGCCGAGGGCTATTTCGTACTTTCGGAGGATGCCGCCGCCGCCCGCCCGGCCTATGCTCAGGCTGGGTAGTAAGGAGACGCGGCGATGTCGTCGAAATCGTTCACCTTTCGTCTGGGCCTGGCGCTGCTGGCGGCGCTGTTCAGCCTGACCGGCCTCACGCCTGCGCTGGAGGCGCACGCGCAGAGCCTGATCGTGGGCTACGTGAACACGGCCTGGCTCAACGTGCGCGCCGGGCCGGGCACCACCCACCCGGTCGTGGCGCAGCTTGGCCGCGACCGGGATGTGGCGCTGCTCGGGCGCAACTTTGACGGCACCTGGCTCAAGGCCCGCCTCCCCAATCGCGGCGAGGGCTGGGTGAGCGCGCGCTACATCGTGACCTCAGCCGCCATCGCCGATCTGCCCGTGGCCGACGACTCCGGCGCGCGGCCCAAGGCCTACACCACGGCCAGCGTCCGCCTGCGCGAAGGTCCGGGCCAGTCTTACCCGTCGCAGTCCGCCCTCCTCCGCCACGGCGATCTGACTCTGCTGGGCCGCAACCTGAACGCGCTCTGGGTTAACGTGCGCCTGCCGGACGAGCGTGAGGGCTGGGTGGAGGCCCGCTATCTGGTCGCCAGCGTCGCCATCGCCGACCTGCCGCTGAGCGAGCGCGTCTACACCGACCCGTCCGCGCCGCCGGAGATCCGCTTCTGGCGCGGCGAGTACTTCGCCAACGGCGCCCTGTCCGGCAGTCCGGCGATGGTGCGCGACGACCCGGCCATCGACTTTAACTGGCGCGGCAACGCGCCCGCCGCGAGCCTGCCGGCCGATGGTTTCTCGGCCCGCTGGACGCGGACCCTGCCGTTCGAAACCGGGCGTTACCGCTTCCGGGCCAGCGTGGACGACGGCCTGCGCGTGTATGTGGACGGCAACCTGCTGATCAACGACTGGCGCGAGGGCGGCGCGCGCGACCTGGCCGGCGAGATCTACCTCGTGGCCGGACTGCACAGCCTGCAGGTGGATTATTACGAGGGCAGCGGCGAGGCCGTCGCCCGGCTGAGCTGGGAGAAGATCGACGTCTACCCGGACTGGCACGGCGAATATTGGAACAACCCGAGCCTGACCGGCGCGCCCATGGTCAGCCGCAACGACGCGTCGCTCGACTTCGCCTGGGGCCAGGGCGCGCCGGACGGGCGGCTGCCCGCCGATGGATTCTCGGCCCGCTGGACGCGCACCCTCGCGCTGGAAGCCGGCCTTTACCGCTTCCGGCTGCTGGTGGACGACGGCGCGCGCCTGTGGGTGGACGGGCGATTGCTCATCGACCAGTGGGTGGGCGGCGGCGCGCGCGAGTTCACGGTCGAGGTGACGCTGGCCGGCGGCAACCACCCGATCCGGGCCGAGTATTACGAGGCGACGCTGGACGCGCGCTTCCGGCTGACATGGGAGCGGCTCACGCCGTCGGGTTTCCCGGACTGGAAGGGCGAGTACTTCGCCGGCCCGAACCTGAGCGGCAGCCCGGCCGTCACCCGCAACGACGCCCAGATTGACTTCAACTGGGGCGTGAGCGGCCCGGCCAACGGCGTGCCGGCCGACCTGTTCTCGGTCCGCTGGACGCGCACGGCCGTCTTCAGCCAGGGCGTCCACAAGTTCTACGCCGACGCCGACGACGGCGTGCGCGTGACCGTGGACGGGCAGTTGGTGATCAACCGCTGGAGCGAGAGCAGCGGCGGCCTGCTCATGGCCGAGGTAGCGCTGGCCGCCGGGGTCCACACCGTGGTGGTGGAATACTTCGAGGCGTACCACGGCGCGCACATCCGCGCCGGGTGGACGGGGCCGTAGCACGCGGCCGGGGAAACGCCCCCGTCCTGTGATTTATCGATCGCCGTGCCTGACGTCGGGGCGCACAGCCGTGCTACCACGGCGCGCCGGGTGGACGGGGCCGTAGCACGCGGCCGGGGAAACGCCCCGGCCCCGTGATTTATCTATCGCCGTGCCTGATGTAGGGGCGCACAGCCGTGCGCCCCTACAGTTTGCATCGACGAGGGAAACTCTATTTGGACCGGCCGCCCCGGCTTCATTGCCCCTCGACAGATTGACTCGCGGCGCCGGGTAGAGGCCGGGCGGCGCGGGCCGGGCCCACTCAAGGACGAGGCCCGCGCCTCTTCGATATTCGCCCGGCCGCTCAACGGGTGAGCGGCGCGGCCAGGGCCTGGGCTGATCCGGCTCGCAACCGGCGCCGCGGCTGGACAACTCATCGCTGTCCGGCATTTCTGGCGGACCGGATGGATCCTTCTTTCGCGCCAACCGCCAGCCGTGGGACCACACCATCACCCGAAAACCGATGTTGTCGTTACGGTTGTCCGGGTGGTTGTTGTTGCGGTACGCGCAGCGGACGTTCCTGCGATTGTTGTTGAACGACCCGCCGCGCAACACACGGGTCCATCAGCCCGGCCCCGCACTCGGGGCGGCTCAGTCCGCTCCGGAGATGCCACTGACTTTCATCCAGCCGCCCAGCAGGCGGCCCATCTCGGCCACCATCCGGGCGGCGTGCTCATACTGGCCCGAGGTCAGCCAGTCCCACTGGCGGCACAGCCGCAAATACAACCGCACCTTGCCCAGCGCGGCGTCCGCCTGGCGCAGGCGCTCTAACCGGCCGGGGCCGCGCAGGGCCTCGGCCTCGACGACGCGCTCCTGAAAATCGAAGGCCGCGCTCTGCAGGCGCTGGGTGACGCCGAAGCGGTGCGCGCGCGGGAAGGATTGCGCGCGCGGCAGCAGCCAGGACAGAAAATCGAACGTGCGGCTGAACAGCGGAGATTCTTCCATTCTCACCTCCCGGCCGGGGGAATGACGGCGCCGCCCAGCACCGCCTCGCGCAGGCCCCAGGTGTCGCCGTAGCGGACGTGGTTGATCCAGCCGCGCACCGTGGCATCCAGAGCGTCGCGCGTGAGGGTGCCGGCGGCGAACGCGGCCAGGCGTTGCGTGAAACGGCGCCGGAAGGAGACGACTTTCTTCGCCTTCAGCCGGCGGTGGTCCGGGTAGACCGTGAAGCCCAGGAACGGCAGGCCCTCCGCCACCGGTCGGGGGTGGGCGCGCTGGCTGTGGACGGTCAGGCGCAGGCCGGCCAGATAGTCCAGCAGGGCCGCGCGCCAGTCCCAAAGCGTGCGCTTGTCGTCGGCGAAGAGGGCGAGATCGTCCACATAGCGCAGATAGGCGGCGGCCTTGAGTTCGCGCTTGACGAAGTGGTCGAATCCGTTCAGAACCTGTCTCTAAACCTCAGCAGAGGCGTCGCCGACGGCACTGCCGTCGGCTATCGGGCGGGTTTAGAGATAAGCTCTTACCTTTCGAGGCGCAAACTGCAGGGGCGAACGGCCGTTCGCCCCTGCGTCTGCATCAAGAAGATAGTCACCATTAGGACCGGCCGCCCCGGCAGCGGCGGCGACCGGCCAGGGTGAAGGCCTTGCTTCCGTGGTTCACGTGTTGGTGTGCCAACCGTAGGGGCGCACGGCCTGAGCACGCGCAGCCTGAGCACGCGCAGCGTGCGACGGCGCCCCTACGCCCTGGTGATGGGCAAACGCTATAATTAACCCGATCCATTCCGGCAATCCGCGCTCATCCGCGTAATCCGCGGCCAAAACACCCCCGCTTGCCCACACCCGCCTCGCCCTCCGACCCCGCGCGCCGCATGGCCGAGACCGGCATCGGCTTCGCGGGCGTGGACGGCGCCTGGTGGCGGCCGGCCGTGCGCCCGTTCGCGCTCCCGGCCTCCGCGCGGCCCGCGCTGGAGGAGATCGGGCGCGCGCTCTTCGCCCTGTTCGACGCCGTCGTCGCGCTGTACGGCACGCCCGAGGGCGCGGCCGGCGGCCTGGACGCTCTGCTGACCCACCACGTCCCGGCGCACCTCCCGCGCCTGGTCAGCCCGGCGCGCGTCCTCAGCCTGCGCCCCGATTTTCAACTGGTCCCGCGCCCGGACGGCGGCTTCGCTTTTGTCGCCACGGAACTGGAGATGTGCCCGTCCGCCCACGGCTTCGCGCACGCCCTGCAGGTCGGCTATGGCCTGGAGCCGGACCTGGCGCCGGCTTTCGCGCGCCTGCTCGCCGGCCGCGAGCTGTGGTTCGTGGGGACCGAGGCCTGGAGCGAGTTCCTCATCGAGCAGCTGGCCTTCTGCCGGGCGCTGGCCGACCACGGCGCGCGGGCGCGCGTGCTGTACGACCGGCCGCTCGGCCGGATGGCGCGCGAGTTCAAAGAGGGCCGCCGCTGGCAGCCGCCCATGTTCGGGCTGAGCGCGAAGCCGCCCGGCTGGGACGACGACCTGCCCGGCCGCCTGCGCGCCCGCGACCTGCTGCGCTTCATGGCCCCGGACCGGGCCTGGCCGGAGACGCTCGGCGACTCCGTCGTCTTTCGCTTCGGCTACTTCGATTGCTTCACGCCGGATCGGCTGCGCCGCTTCCAGGCGTGGGAGTCAGCCGGCGCAACGCCGCTGAACCCGACCACCTTCTACCTGGAGAGCAAGGCCGTGATGGCGGCGGCGCGCCTGCCCGGGGTGCGCGCGCGCCTGGCGGCGGACCTCTTGCGCGCGCTGGACCGGGCCGTGCCGGAGACGATCGTGCTGAAGGCGGGGGCGCTGGAGCCGGTGCTGGACGAGCCGGACCGCTGGGTGCTGAAGTTCGCGGGCTTCGACGGCGGCCAGCAGGCCTGGGGCGGGCGCAGCCTGCAGATCGGCGCGGACCACACCCGCGCGAGCTGGGCCGACGCGGTGCGCGGCTATGCGGCCCTGCCGTGGCCCACGGTCGCCCAACGGCTCACGGCCACCGCCCGGCTGGAGATCGACTACCTGGGCGGCGGCGAGGTCCGGACGCTGCGCGACGCGTCCACGCGCCTGCGCGTATTTCTTGTGCGCCAGGGCGAGGCCGCCGTCGCCTGCGGCGCGCATCTCACCGCCGCCGCCGGCGCAGCGCCGGTGTCCGAGGCGGCGGACGCGGTGCAGGCGCCCGTCATCTTCAAGAATCCTTGAAACCGGGGACGTTATAATCCGGAGTCGAGCCAGACGCTCGACGAGAGATCCGTGTTGCCGCTGCTGACTGCTTTCAAAACCGCCGCGCCGAACGACGGCTACCAGCGCCGCGTGGCCCGGGCGCTGGACGCCGCGCTGGGCCGCGCGCGGGCTGCGGACGCCAGGCACACCTTCGACCTGGCCTCCAGCCGTTACATCATCTTCTCCGATCAGCATCGCGGCGCCCGCAACCGCGCGGACGATTTCCTGCGCTGCGAGCGCGCCTACAACGCCGCGCTGGCCTACTACTACAAGCTCGGCCACACCCTGGTCGCCCTGGGCGACGTGGAAGAGCTGTGGAAAGAATCGCCGGCGGCCGTGCTGCGCCACTACGCGCACACCGTGCAGCTCGAGGCCGAGTTCCACCGCGAGGGCCGCTATCTGCGCTTGTGGGGCAACCACGACGACGAGTGGAGCGAGCCCGAGAACGTCGCCTGGCACCTCGAGCCGGCCTACGGCGCGCCGCTGACGGTTCACGAGGGCCTGCTGCTGCGCGTGGTGGACGACGGCGCCGAACTGGGGACCCTGCTGCTGCTGCACGGGCATCAGGGCGACCCGCCCGCGGACCAATGGGCGCGGTTTGCGCGCCTGGGGGTGCGCTACGGCTGGCGGACGTTCCAGCGGCTCACCGGCTATTCCACCAACACCCCGGCCCGCGACTGGCAGTTGCGCGAGCGCCACAACATCGCCCTGTATGCCTGGGCGCAGGCGCAGTCCAGGCTGGTGCTGATCGCGGGCCACACCCATCGGCCCGTGTTCCGCTCGCGGACCTACATGGAACAGGTCCGGCACATCCTGGGGGAACTGGAGGCGCGCCAGGCCCAGGCCCCGGACGACCGCCGGCTGCGCGAGCTGGTGGGCGGCTTCGCCGCCGAGCTGGAGTGGGCGCGGGCCCAGGATTACCAGGCGCCCGGCGACGAGGGCGAGGCGGTGCCGATGCACAAGCCCTGTTACTTCAACACCGGCTGCTGCTCATTCGTGGACGGCGACATCACCGGCCTGGAGCTGGCCGGCGGCGAGATCCGCCTGGTGCGCTGGCCGGATAAGCACGGCCGCCCGCGCCCGCAGATCCTGTCCAGCGCCGGCCTGCGCGACGTGTTGGCGGCATGTTGACCCGGGACGACCGTTCCCTGGCGCGCGGTGTGCGTGTGCTGGCGCGCCGCGCCTGTTTGGGCGCGACTATCTCAGCCGCTGAGGTCGCATGAGCGCCGCACGCCGGCCGGGGCTGGTCGCCGTGGGATGCCTGCTGTGCCTGGCGGCCTGCGCGCCGCTGACTTCGCCGGAGCCGCCGACCGCGACGGCCCCGGCGCCCACCGAGGCCCCGGTCCCGGCCTGCCTGATCCTGAGCGAGGTCCCGATGCGGTTTCTGGCCCTGGGCGATTCCTACACCATCGGCGAGGGCGTGGACGCGGCCGAACGCTGGCCCGTCCAGCTCACGGCCCGCCTGCGCGCGGAGGGCGTCTCGCTGGAGGACCCGGTGATCATCGCCCGCACCGGCTGGACCACGGACGAGTTGTCGGCCGCCCTCGACGCGGCCGATCCGGGCGTCCTGGGGTCCCCCTTCGACCTGGTCTCGCTGTTGATCGGCGTCAACAACCAGTATCGCGGGCGGAGCGTGGCTGAGTACCGGGCCGAGTTCGCGGCCCTGCTCGAGCGCGCCATCGGCTTCGCCTATGGCGACCCCCGCAACGTCCTGGTGCTCTCGATCCCGGACTGGAGCGTAACGCCCTTTATCCGCTCCACCGGGCGCGACCCGGCGGTCGTCGCCGAGGCGATCGACCGGTTCAACGCCGCCAACCGGGCGGAGACGGAGCGCGCCGGGGCGCGCTACGTGGACGTGACGCCGGCCTCGCGCCGCGCGGCCCAGGACGAGGCGCTCGTCGCGCCCGATGGCCTGCACCCGTCCGGCGCGCTGTACGCCGAATGGGCGCGGCTGGCGTTCGCGGAGGCGTGCGCGGCGCTGCGCGGCGACCCCTAGCCGGGGATTTGTTCTACAATAGGGTCTATCACGTCAGGTCTGCGTCCGCCCCGAGCCGCGAGCGTGCCGAGCGGTCGAGGGGGGCGCGTTCAGTGTCACGGCCGATAGGGGACCACGCAAGAGCCTATGTTCGCGCAGTCTCTCCGGCGTCTGCAGGACGCCCTGAACCAACGCGCCGACTATTTCCAGCGGGAATTTATCGCCGTCAGCGAGGACTTGAAGGCGGTCGGGCGCCGCCTGCTGGAGGCCGACCCGGCGGCGCGCGCGGCGCTGCTGGCTGAACAGGCCGCGCTGCAAGACCGGCAGCACGCGCTGGCGGACGCCGTCAACCTGTGGCGGGACCGGGCGCGGGCGTCGGTGCGGCAGCCGAACGACGAGGCCGTGCGCGCCTTCCTGGCGGAGATGGAGCGCGAAGACGACTCCGCCGTGCGCGCCGCCGCCGCGCGCGCCCTGTTCGTCCTGGACGCGCCGGAAGAGGAACTGGAGAAACTCTCGCGCCAGGCGCTGCCCGCGCGCAGCGGGGCCATCTCGGCGGCCGGCCGCCTGATCCAGCGCGCCCAGACCGAGTTCGATCTGCGCCAGCTGGCCGCCGGGCCGCGCAAAGCGGCGGCGGTGGAGTTCGTCAACCGGCCCGGGATGCTGAGGGATGAGGCCGCGCTGGCGGAGCTGGAAGCGGCGCTGGAGCATCCCGATCCGCTGGTGCGCGAGGTGGTCACGCAGACCGTCATCCAGTTTCATCGCCTGCGCGCCATGCGCCTGGCCGAGCTCGACCAGGCCCACGCCTCGGTCAAACGCCTGCGCCAGATAAACGACCCGGCCGTGGTGCCGGTGTTTGTGGAAATCCTCAGCCATCCGCGCAAGGGCTTCGTGCCGGGCCCGGCCGGGCCGCTGGAGGCCGACAACGCCCGCTCGCGGCGCGTGGCGCTGGGCGGCCTGGTGGAATGGCACACGCCGGAAGCCCGCGCCGCCGTGGTGCAGTGCCAGTTCGACCGCGACCCGCAGATCGTGAAGCTGGCGGCGGTGGCGCTGGAGCTTTTCCCCGGCGACTGGAACGGCCCGACCCCGGAGACGCGCAAAGCGCCGCCGGAGAAGACCCCCGCTCACTGAAAGGCCGGGCCGATGCGAACCTTCAAGCTGTTTTCCCTCATGGGTGTGCAGACGACCATTTCGCCCGTCGGGCTGGCGTCTTTCGGCATCGCCGTCTTTGTGCTGGCCGGGGCGGCGGCGGCGCTCTCCGGCCTGGCGCTGGGCGAGGCGCTGCTGGCCGGCCTGCTCGGCGCGGCGGTCATGGCCGTCTTCGAGTGGGTCCACCAGATGGGGCACGCGCTCGCCGCGCGCCGCACCGGCTACCCGATGCGCGGCCTCCACTTTCATTCCATCCTGGCGGTCTCCGAGTACCCGCCCGACGAGCCCGATCTGCCGGCGCGCGTCCACATCCAGCGCGCGCTGGGCGGGTTCTGGATCAATCTGCTCATCGGCTTGTTTCTGACGCCGTACGCCTTCTTTCTATCATTTGTGGGCGGGGTGACGGCCTGGGTCGTCGGCTTCGCGGCGTTCTACAACTTCGTCGTCCTCGGCCTGGGCGCCCTGGTGCCCATTGACCTGCCGGGCGTGCTGACGACGGACGGGGCGACGCTCAGGCGCTATTGGGGGAAGGACGAAGGACGCCAAAGCCGGGACGGCGGCGGCTAAAGATCAGCGGCCGTCCCGGGCCCCCGGCCGCTCGTCGTCGGCCACCGCCACGGCCGCCACCCGGAAGCCGGTGTTGGGGCGCCGCTTGAACGTGTAGTCCCAGTTGCGCTGGGCGCAGCGGGCGCGTTTCATGGGGGAATCGAAAGCGCCGCCGCGCACCACGGCGCCCTCGCCCTCCGTCGGCCCGGTCGGGTCCACGATGACGCGCCGCCGCGCGTACTCGTCCGGCGCGTAGCGGTCCGCGCACCACTCCCAGACGTTGCCGCACATGTCCGCCAGGCCGTAGGGGCTGTCGCCGGCGGGCGAGAACAGGCCCACCGGCGTGGTCGTGTCGGCCAGGTCGTCGGCGTTGGCGCGCGAGGCGTCCCAGGCGTCGCCCCACGGGAACAGGCGGCCGTCGTCCCCGCGGGCGGCCTTCTCCCACTCGGCCTCGGTCGGCAGCCGGAACCTCCAGCCGGGCGCGTCGAGCCAGCGGCAGAAGGCCAGGGCGTCGTCCCAGGAGACGTTGGCGACCGGGTGTTGGGCCTTGCCGTCGGGGATGGGCCAGGGCGTGTTGGGATGGACGGCGGCCTGGAAGGCCTGATACGCTTCGTGCGTGATGGGGTGCTGACCGATGAAGTACTCGCTCAGGCGCACGACGTGCTGCGGCCGTTCGGCGGGCTGCGCCAGCGGGTCGCGGAGCGGGTCGCTCCCCATGCGGAACTCGCCGGGCGGGATGCGCCGCAGTTCGAACCACAGCCCGGACGTGAGCGTCACGATCAGGCGGTCGCCGTCCCGCCGGACGCGCGGGTAGCGGGTGCGGGCGCCCTGCCGGGTGCGTTCCTCGGCGGCGCGGCGCTGACGTTCGGCCTCCTCGGCGGCGCGGCGCTGGCGCTCCTCGTAGCGCTCCTGGGCGCGCGCCTCCGCCTCCCATTTCATCCACTCGCGGGCCGCCTCGGCCTCGCTGCGGCGCCGGCGTGACCCGCCGCGCCCGCCCGGCGCCGGGCGCCGGAACCAGTCGTCCTCGTCCTCGCGCGCCTCGGCCGCCCGGCCCGCGCGCGACCTCTCGGCCCGCCAGCGCGCGTCATAGGCGCTGCGCCGCACCGGATCGCTCAGCACCGTATACGCCGCGTTGATCCGCTTGAGCTTTTCCTCGGCGTACAGGCGCACGGTCTCGGTGGCCTGGCGCAGCCGGTCCGGGTGGTGGAGCTGCACCTGGATGCGGTAGGCGGCTTTGATCTCCTCCGGCGTGGCGTCCGGGGAGACGTCCAGAAGCTCGTAGTACTTCATGCCGCTCAATTTTACCAACTTGCGGGGGCGGGACAGCCCCAGAGGACACAGCGATCGCGGCATTCTACGGGGTAAGCGGGAACTCGTCCGGCACCACGGCCTCCGTCTCGGCCGTGCCGCCGACGACGGGGTGCAGCGTGACGGACCAGGTGGTGTACTGCGTGGCGGTGGTGGTGTAGGCAAACGTGTCCTGGAAGCGCCCGAAGCGGGCGTCTTGCGTGAAGCGGCGCTCGTCGCCGTCCCAGGCCTCGCCGGAGCTGAAGTAGAGCCGGTAGACGCCGTCGGGGAGGCCCGTCACCGTGAGCGCTTCGCCGGCGCGGACATACAACCGGGCGGCGGCCCGGGCGGGCTCCGCCGCGGTGGTGATCACCAGCAGGTGGTCGCGCGCGCTGCCGTTCTCCACCGACAGCTCGCCCAGCCCGCCGCCCAGGTCCTGCTGCAGGACGCCCGTGAACGGCCGGAACGCGCCGTGCGGGATGGCGACGCAGGGCGCGTTGAGCTGGAGCGTCGCCGGATCGAGCGGCGCCCAGCCGGCGGCCGGGGCCGCGGCTGAAGCCGCGGCTGAAGCCGCAACGACCTGGACCCAGGCGCAGCCCGCGAACTGGCCGATCACCTGCAGCGGCTGGCCCTGCGCCGCCTGGCCGGTGACGGCGTAGTCCAGCGCCGGGCCGTCGCGCAAGTCCAGCACGGGGGCCACGACGATGGCGTCCGGGATGGGCGTGGCCGTCGGTTCAGGCGGCGTGGTCGCGGTGGGCGGCGGGGAGGTGTAGGTCGGGTAGGGCGTGTAGGTGGGGAGGGGGGGCAGGTCGGTCCACTGCACGGGCCAGAGCCACCAGCCCAGGACCGGCAGGCCGATGAACAGGCCCAGGCCAAACGAGAGCAACCCGACGGCCGCGTGGGTGAGGCGCAGGCGCGGCCGGTTCGAGGGCGAGGCCGGTCCCATTCAGCGCAGGATCTGGCTCAGGAACTGGCGCGTGCGCGCCTCGCGCGGGTTGTCGAAGAACTCGTCCGGCGCGCAGCGCTCCACGATCACGCCGTGGTCCATGAAGACGACCTCGTCGGCGGCGTTCTTGGCGAAGCCCATCTCGTGCGTCACCACCACCATCGTCATCCCGGAGCGCGCCAGGTCCTGCATCACGTCCAGCACCTCCTTGATCATCTCCGGGTCGAGGGCGCTGGTCGGCTCGTCGAAGAGCATGATCTTGGGGTTCATGGCCAGGGCGCGGGCGATGGCCACGCGCTGCTGCTGGCCGCCGGAGAGCTGGCCCGGGTAGACGTCGGCCTTTTCCGGGATGCCCACCCGTTCCAGCTGCTGGAGCGCGATGCGGCGGGCGTCGGCCTCGCTGCGCTTGCGCACGGTGCGCTGGGCCAGGGTGATGTTCTCCAGGGCCGTCAGGTGCGGGAAGAGGTTGAACTGCTGGAACACCATGCCGACCTCGGCGCGGATGGCGTTGATGTCCTTGCGGTTGTGGGTGAGCTTGATGCCGTCCACCCAGATTTCGCCGCCGGTGGGCACCTCCAGGTGGTTGATGCAGCGCAGCACCGTGGACTTGCCGGAGCCGCTCGGGCCGATGATGACCATCACCTTGCCGGCCTCCACCGTCAGGCTGACGCCGTCCACGGCCTTCACCCGGCCGAAGTGCTTGGTCAGGTTTTTGATGACGATCATTGGTTGAGGAGTCGCATCCATGTCGGCCGCCTCGGCTAATGCCCGTACCTGCCCATGCGGGTCTCGATCCACTTCACCGCCAGCGAGAGGATCAGCGTCATGCTTAGATACAGGAAGGCCAGCATGTTGAGCGTGGGCGGGTAGATGAAGGAGGCGGCCATGTACAGCCGCGCCTCCTGGGTGATGTCGCGCACGCCCAGCACCGAGACCAGCGACGAGTCCTTGAGCATGGAGACGAAGTCGTTGCCCAGCGGCGGCAGGATGCGGCGGATGGCCTGCGGCAGGATGACGTAGCGCATGGCCTGCACGTAGCTCATCCCCAGCGAGCGGGCCGCCTCCATCTGGCCCTTGCCGATGGACTCGATGCCGGCCCGGAAGGTCTCGGCCTCGAAGCCGCCGTAGGCGAAGGCCAGCGCCACCACCACGCGCACGATCATGGGCACGTCCTGGTTGGAGAACGTCGCCAGCGCGCCCTGCGGGTCCACCAGCCCGCCGACCCAGTTGAGCAGGCCGACGAGGGCCGGCACCAGCACAAAGGCGAAGTAGAAAATCTGCACCAGGATCGGCACGCCGCGGATGATCTGCACGTACAGCGTCGCCAGGTTGTACAGGACCGGGTTCTTGGAGACGCGCCCCAGGCCGCCGATCAGGCCGAGCAGGACCGCGAACAGATAGGCGACCACGGTCACCAGGACGGTCGTCAGGATGCCCTGGCGCAGCTTGCCGAAGATGAACGAATACAGGTCGTCGTTGACGATCTGGTAGGTCAGGAAGACCCCGGCCAGCAGCATCAGGATCAGCCACCAGGGCAAGCGCGAGAGGCGGCCGAGCACCTGGGCCTGGGAGGTGCCGGGGGCGGGCGTGGCGTGCGCGGGTTCAGAAGCCATGCGACCCTTATGAAGACGGCGCGCAGGATCGAACTCTCTGCGCGCCGTCGCTCGTCGTCCGCCGTTTTACGGCTTGGGGGTGGGCGTCGGGTTGTCGTAGGCGCCCGGCCCGATGTCGTCGTACGTCATCGTGAAGCTCGGGCCGAACCACTTCTTGTTGATCTCGGTCAGCGTGCCGTCGGCCATCATGGACTGCAGCGCGGCGTTGACCGGCGCCACCAGGTCCGAGCCCTTGGGGAAGATGAAGCCCAGTTCCTGGCCCACCAGCCGGCCGGGCAGCAGCTTGATCTTGTCGGCGTTGACGCCCACATAGCCGACGCCGGCCGTGTCGTCGATGACCACGCCGTCCACGTCGCCGTTGATCAGGGCCTGCACCGCGTCGCCGAAGGTGTCGAAGGCCGTCACGCGCGCCTCGCCCACCAGTTTGACGGCCTCGTCATAGTTGGTGGTGCCCTTCTGCGTGCCGAGCTTGAAGTCGCCGGCCTTGAAGCCGTCGATGCTGTCCACGCGGCTCTCGTCCAGGCGCACCATGATGCGCTGGTCCACGTTGATGTAGCCGATGGAGTAATCCACCGTCTTGGCGCGCTCCTCGGTGATGGTGATGCCGTCGGCGGCCATGTCGAACTGGCCGTCGGCCACGGCCGCGATCATGAAGTCCCAGGCGATCTCCTGGTAGACGGGCTTGCAGTTCAGGCGCTTGCAGATCTCGGCCAGGGTGTCGTAGTCCCAGCCCTCGGCCTGGCCATTGTCCAGGCGGATGTAGTTGAACGGCAGGTAGGCGTTCTCGATGGCGACGGTGATTTCACGCCCGCCCAGGTCGGGAAGGCCGGAGGAGGCCGCCTGGGTGGGGGCCGGCGGCTGGGTGGGCGCGGGCGTGGCCGCCGGCGCGCAGGCCGTCAGCAGGAACGCGAGGATGGCCAGCCCGCTGGTCAGGGTCAGCAACTTCTTCATGGGGGTCTCCTTTTTGGCGAATTCCGAGCGCGGCGCGCCCGGTCGGCGTGGGGGCTATTGTAACCGGCGCGGCCGGTTTGACCAGGGGCCGCTCGCCGCCGTCTTCTTACCCCCAGACGCCGCCGCGGGCTACACCAGGCGCCGCAATCGTCGAGCCGCGGCGTGCATCTCCACGAAGAGCAGGCCGAGCGGGGCTTTCTCGGACGCCATCACGGTCAGCACGGCCCGCCCGCCCACGGCCATGAGCAGGATGTGGCCGCGCGCGCTGCGGATGTAGACCTTGTCCAGCTCTCCGGTCTGCATGGCGTCGGTGATGCGCTCGCCGAGCAGGAGCATCACGGCCGACATGGCCGAGACGCGCTCCTCCTCGATGTGGGGCGGCATGATGGCCTCCACCGTCAGCCCGCTGACCCGGACCACAGCCGCGGCCTTGATGTAGGGCGAGGCCTCGAGCAGATCGTGCAGGACCGACTTGATGGCTGCGGCCTCGGCGGCGCGGGCGCGCTTTTCGGCGGCGGGCATGTCTCAAGCCTCCAGCCCGAGCAGGCCGGCCAGTTGCGTGGTGTGCTCGAGGATCACGTCGGCGCCGGCCCGCTCCAGTTCGGCCCGCGAGCCGAAGCCGCACAGCACGCCGACCGTCTGCGCCCCGGCGCGCCGCCCGCACAGCGGGTCCACGGCCGTGTCGCCGATCATCAGGCAGGCTTCGGGCGGCACGCCCAGTTGCCCGGCGCACCACAACACCGGGTCCGGGTAGGGCTTGGTGTGGGGCGCGGTCTGCGCCGAGGCCACGGCGCGGAAGTAGCGGCCCAGGTCGAACTGGTCCAGGAAGGTGCGCGTGCCGCGCTCCGGCCGGGCGGTGACGATGCCGAGCGGATAGCGCGCGGACAGCCGGGCCAGCAGCGCGTCCACGCCCTCCAGGAGCACGAAGTGGCCGCGGGCATGCCGGCCGGAGCGGTCCGAGAACCAGTTGCTGATCCGCACCAGTTCGTCGTCCAGCCCGAGCACATCCGGGAAACCCATGAGCGTGTTCAGAGGCGCGATGGACGTGGTCAGCGCCCAGCGCAGGAACGGTTTGGGGTCGCGCCGGGGGAAGAACACGCGCAGCGGGCCCAGCAGGCGCTCGGCGCGCGCGATGTAGGCGTTGTCCGTGTCGGCCAGCGTGCCGTCCAGGTCGAAGAGCAGGGCGCGCACGCGCGCGGGATCAAAGGCCATCACTCCACATCCGGGAACGCGGCCCGCAGGGTGTCGATCATCGCCTGGTCCGGCGCGGCCAGCCAGAGGGTGTGGGCGCCGCGCACGTACAGGCAGTGCCGTTCGGCGCCCTCCCAGCAGGCGCCGCCCGCGCCGGTCCGGGCGGGCTCGCCGAACCGGCCGCCGGCGTACTCCGCGAAGGCCGCGGCAAATTCATCGGCGTCGGCCGCCGTGTCCCATTCGGTGTGCAGGGCCAGCACGGTCTGATCGGCCTCGTCGTTGTGGAAGACAGTGTACGCGTCGCCGCCCCAGCCCTCGGCGGCGGACGCCGCCTGGTCGTCCGGCAGGCGCGCGCGGGCGGCGTCGCCCCAGGCCAGGATCAGGTAGGTGTACCACTCGCCCATCACGTTCTGGTCGATCTGGCGCCAGCCGGAGCCGAGCGTGTCGGTGAGCACGGGCCGCGGCACCGGCAGCGGGTCGTCGCCGGCCTCGTAGCGCCCCGGGTGCAGGATCTGCTCGGTGGAGACCGGCGGGTCGGCCCAGACCTCGTCCACGCGCGCCCAGCCGCCCTCGTCATAGTAACGGCGCACGAACTCCTTGCCATAGGTGTACGGGAAGGCGAAGTCCTGGAGCAGGAAGGGCGGCAGCCGGAAGACCAGCAGGAAGGACTCGAGCGAATAGGCCTGCCGGTCGTACTCGCGTTTCTCGTCTGCGCTCAGCGTGGCCGTGTACTGCTCGTCCAGCAGCGACGAGTCGCCCTCCAGCAGCGCGCGCACGCCGGCCGCCCGCTCCGAATCGGCCTCCCAGCCTTCTTCGCTGAAGCCCAGCGCCTCGAAGTCGTAGTTCTGGTCCTGCAGGGCGTGGTTGTACTCGTGCGCGAACGTGCTGCGCTCGTAGGCGTTCAGATGGCTGTCGTCCGAGACCACCACCAGCTCGCCGGTCTCCGGGTCGTAGAAACCGACCACGCCTTCCGACTGCATCCGCACGTAGATACGGTACAGGTCGGTGCCGGGCTTGAGCAGGCCGAGCACGGCCAGGACGCGCACATCGTCGGCGACCTCTTCGGGCGTGGTCTCTTTTGCGAACATCTCCAGCGTCCGGTCGAGCATCTGCTCCCGGGACAGGAACCGGCGCGTCACGCCGTCATCGTTCGGCTGCAGGCCGCGCTGGCGGATGACCCAGGCCTGGATCGCGTCCATCTCGGCCAGGGTCTCGGCGCCGGGCGTGGGCGCCGGCGGCGGCGTCCGGTTCGGGTCGCGCGTGGGCAGGGCCGGGTCGAGGACGTCGCGGGCCACGAGGAAGCTGACGCCGCCGCCGACCAGCAGGAAGGCGCAGGCGCACAGGAACAGGGCCGCGCAGCCGAGGGCGGCGCCGATCAGGAGATGGCGGGAGCGCATCGCGTCAGACGGCCGGGTGGTAGAGCTGGATCAGGGTCTTGTTGAGCAGCGCCAGCGGGGCGACCAGCGGCCCGAACGCGGTGCCCAGCCGCTGGCAGCGGACCTCGACGTCGGCGGCGGTGACGAAGTTGCCGACGCCCGTGTTGAACAGGTGCCGCAGCGGCATGTCGCCCATCATGCCGATCATGGCCCGGATGACGTACGGCCCGGCGTACAGCAGGGCCGGCAGGGTGCGGCCCGGCATCTGCGCCCGGGCCGAGGCCAGGCTGGCCTCGTCGCCGGGCACCAGGGCGATCAGCGTGGTTTTGACGATGGAGATCTCGGGCGGCGTGTCGGCGGCGATGAAGGCCTGCGGCTCCAGCGCCGTCAGCCGGGCCGGGCTGAAGGTGATGGCCGCCTGGGCCGTCATGTTCACGTAGCCCAGCATCGGCATCTCGAGCGGGGCCAGGTAGCCCTCGGCGACGTAATCATTGGTCAACGCCTGCACCAGCCAGCCGGACGGCTGGGCGGGCGCGGCGGCCGGCGCCGGTTTGGGCGGCGCGGCCGGGGTCTGCGATTGCCGTTTGCCGAACATCGTCCTCTCCTTTGCCAGCGTCTGAAGTCGGATGAATTGTACTCGGATTCGCGCGGCGCCCCCATTTTCGCCAGGCGCCGGCGGCGCGCCGACATTTGTTCCGTCGCCGCGTTCCCGGCCTGAGGCCGGACGAAGATATTGCCGTATAATGGGCGGTGAACTGATGATTCTTTTGAATTACTCCATAATTACCGAATAAACATTGACCAGGGAGCTGAATTAATGGTAATACATTCACAACCGGAGTCGCAGAGGCTGGACGAGGTGGATCGCGCCATCCTGGAGGCGCTGCAAGACGACGGGCGGCTGAGTAACGTCGATCTGGCCCGCCGGGTCCATCTCTCGCCGCCGGCCACGCACGCCCGTCTGCGGCGGTTGGAGAAGGGCGGTTACATCCGCCAGTATGCGGCCATCGTGGACCGTGAGCGCGCCGGCTTCGACCTGTTGTGCTTTATTCAGGTGAGCATCCAGCTGCATCAGCCGGATCAGGTCGAGCAGTTCCGGGTGGCGGTCCGCGCCATGCCGGAAGTGCTGGAGTGCCATCACATCACCGGCGAATACGATTACCTGCTCAAGGCGGCGCTGCGCAACCGCAAGGACCTGGAGCGTTTCGTGGTGGACCGGCTGACGCCGATGCCGGGCATCGCCCGCATCCACACCAGCCTGGTCCTGTCCGAGGTCAAGGCCACCACCGCCCTGCCGTTGTCGTAGGGGCGGACGGCGATCCGCCCGCAAGGAGACCCGCATGTCACTCAACACCCCCAAAACCATGGGCCAGCAGTTTGGCCGGCGTTCCTGGGCCGAGCCGTGGAAGATCAAGATGGTCGAGCCGCTGCGCGTCACCGACCGCGCGACGCGCGAGCGCGCCCTGGCGGAGGCCGGCTACAACACCTTCCTGCTCCGCTCGGAGGACGTCTACATTGACCTGTTGACCGACTCCGGCACCAGCGCCATGAGCGACCGGCAATGGGCGGGCATGCTGCTGGGCGACGAGGCCTACGCCGGCAGCCGCAACTTCTACAATCTGGAGAACGCCATTCAGACTTATTACGGCTACAAGTACATCGTCCCCACCCACCAGGGGCGCGGCGCCGAGCACCTGATCAGCCAGGCCGTCATCAAGAAGGGCCAGTTCGTGCCCGGCAACATGTACTTCACCACCACGCGCCTGCACCAGGAGCTGGCCGGCGGCACGTTTGTGGACGTGATTATCGACGAGGCCCACGATCCGGCCAGCCTGCATCCGTTCAAGGGCGACATTGACCTCGACAAGCTGGCGGCCCTCATCCGGCGCGAGGGCGCCGACCGGATCGCCTACGTCAGCCTGGCCGGCACCGTGAACATGGCCGGCGGCCAGCCGGTGAGCATGGCCAACGTCAAGGCGCTGCGCGACCTGTGCGACCGGCACGGGATCAGGCTCTACCTGGACGCCACGCGCATGGTGGAGAATGCGCTCTTCATCCAGGAGCGCGAGGCCGGCTACGCGGACAAATCCATCGCCGCCATCCTCAAAGAATTCTGCTCGTATACCGACGGCGCCTGGATGAGCGCCAAGAAAGACAGCCTGGTGAACATCGGCGGCTGGCTGGCCGTCAACGACTGGGATTTATTCGAGGAGCTGCGCAACCTGGTGGTGGTCTACGAGGGCCTGCACACGTACGGCGGCCTGGCCGGGCGCGATATGGAGGCGCTGGCGCTCGGCATCGTCGAATCGGTCCAGGACGAGCACGTCCGCGCCCGCGTCGGCCAGGTGCGCTACCTGGGCGAGCTGCTCACCGACTGGGGCCTGCCGATCGTCCAGCCCGTGGGCGGCCACGCCATCTTCCTGGACGCTAAACGTTTCTACCCGCACCTGCCGCAGAGCGTCTTCCCGGCCCAGACCCTGGCCGCCGAGCTGTACCTCGATTCCGGCATCCGCTCCATGGAGCGCGGCGTGGTCAGCGCCGGGCGCGACCCCAAGACCGGCGACCATTACTACCCCAAGCTGGAGCTGACGCGCCTGACCATCCCGCGCCGCGTCTACACCCAGGCGCACATGGACGTGGTGGCCGAGTCCGTCAAGGCCGCCTACGACGCGCGCGAGCAGGCGCGCGGCCTGAAGATGGTCTACGAGCCGAAGTACCTGCGCTTCTTCCAGGCGCGCTTCGAGCGCTTGTAGCGGCAGGCCGCCGCGGCCTGAATCGCCAGGGCGGGTCTTAGACCCGCCCTGGCTCGGCGCCGTGTTTACGCGCTCCGGAACTCGCCCTCGACCACATCCCCTTCGTCGCGCCTCCCGTCCCCGGGGCTGGCCGTGCCGCCGTACTGCGCGGATTGGCCGCCGGCGTAGGCCTGCTGGCTCAGCGCATAGCTGGCCTGCTGCACGGCCTCGCTCAACTGCTTGATCCGGTCCATGTCCTCGCCCTTAATCGCCTCGCGCAGCTCGGCGATGGCTTTCTCAATGCGCTGGCGGTCCGCCGCCGGCACCTTCTCGCCCAGGTCGCGCAGCGCTTTTTCGGCCGCGTAGGCCAGGCTGTCGCCCTGGTTGCGGGCCTCCACCAGTTCCTTGCGCCGCCGGTCCTGCGCCTCGTGGCGCTTGGCCTCGTTCACCATCCGCTCCACGTCCTGCTTGCTCAGGTTGGTGGAGGCCGTGATGGTGATCTTCTGCTCCTTGCCGGTGGCCTTGTCCCGGGCGCTGACGTTCAGGATGCCGTTGGC
>Ga0101944_10001118_pt1 | contig 61616 bp, 35 predicted proteins | sample DewCreD2012metaG_FD_75245 | JGI IMG/M metagenome (GOLD analysis project Ga0101944, IMG submission 75245) | Hot spring sediment bacterial and archeal communities from British Columbia, Canada, to study Microbial Dark Matter (Phase II) - Dewar... ...
CAGAGGTGGGCGCTTGGGAAAAGCGGCGGAATGACGAACGTTGTTGCATTGAATGGAAGTTTACGCGCCAGGACGCCGATAGAAAATTATCACGGCATTATGTTTCGTAATATATGTGTTACGATACTAGGACATCACCGGATCGTGCTGATCGTGCGCCGCCCGCGAAGAAAGCCGGTGCCCGGGAACGTCGAACGCGCCTTCCTGGCCGAATTGGCGGCCGGCGGCATCAAGACGGGTGAGTATAATCTGCCCGATTGGGAAGAGACTCCCGAAGGATTGGCTCGCTTGCTCGATAACCTCTTCCGCGTCACGCCCCCCACCGCGTTGATTGTTGATGAAACGCCGCTGCTTTTCGCCACCATGCAGTTTCTTTTGAAACGGGGGATAAAGGTGCCGGACCAGGTGTCGCTGATTGCCACCGATTATGATGCTTCGCTCGAGTGGTGCCATCCATCTCTCGCACATATCCGATGGGACTCGGCTTCGGTCATTCGCCGGGTTTTGCGGTGGGCGGCCGCGGCGAGAAGCGGGCGTTCCGATCGCCAGGTTCGGAATTGTCCCGCGGAGTTCGTCCCCGGCGGCAGCATTGGCCCGGCGCCTGCCGAATAAATCCGGCGTTCCCGCCGGTACGGTTCAGGGAGAAACCGCCCCGGAAGTTGGTTTCGCTCATTGCCCCCCCGAACCGCGCAGGAGCCAACACAAGGAGGCACAAGGAGGCTCATATTTCGCGGCTGCAGGCACAATCGCAAGCATATCAGAGCCTCCTTTCTTCGGCTCCTGCAACCATGGAGGTGCATCGGGAGGTCCTTTGCGGCTGGTCGTGGCCGGTCAATCAACGGTCAGCCGGTAGCAAACAATGTTTTTTCGGGCGCGCAGCAGCAGTCGGCCATCCGCAATGGCCGGCGAGGGGCAGGACAGGGCGCGGATGCCGGCTTTGGCCAACTCTACGCGCTTTTCTGGGGTGGGCTGGAGCATGACGATTTTGGACCCGCCGCCGGTCATCAGGAAAATTTTCCCATCCGCATAAACCGGGGAGGATATGGAAGCGCCGCCCACCTTTTCCTTCCAACATTCGCGACCGGTCTGCTGTTCGAAGCAAAAGTGCAGATTGTCGTCCATCAGATAGACATGGTCGTCAAGGACCAGCGGGCTGGATTGCGATCGGAGCGGGTTATAGGGAATGTTCCACAACTTGTGAAATCCCTGCGCGCTTGGGCGTCCGGCCAATACGCCAACCTTGGGATCGCTAGTCTGCACGGCCAAGAAATCCCCAACCAAAGCCGGGGTGCAGTCCCCGCCCCCCGGCGTGGTCCAGAGCAATTCGCCGGTCTTGAGGTCCGCCGCCGCCAATGACCCGCGCCCGTTGATCAGGACCAGGTTGCGCCCGCCCGTTTTCCAAACGACTGGCGAACCATTGCCGCCACCGGCCTTGGGCTGCGTCCAGATCGGTTTGCCGGTCGCGGTGTCGAACGCGACGAGCCGCCCGACGTTGGCCACCAATACGCCATCCGCCACCAGCGGCGAAGAGCCCGGGCCTTTCGCTGGCAGAGGCGTGGACCAGATTATTTTGCCGGCTTGCGTGTCCACCGCATGCACATTTGCGCTGCCGAGGAAATAGAGGCGGCCGTCCGCCACACAGGGTGTGCTGGACGCCGTGCGACCCACAGCTTCCCCGGGCACCTGGCATTTCCAAAGCGTCTTGCCGGTAACCAAGTCCAGGCAGACGACCACATCCTCCGCCACCTTCATCGTGGGTGGCACAGCGGCCAGGATTTCCTTGCTCACCTTTTCGCCAAAGTTTTGCTCCGCAAGCCACGCCACCAGCGCCGCTTCGTTCGGAAAGCGCTTTTTGGCAACGGTCAGCAGCCGGTCATACACCTCCAACGGAATGGCATCGCCGCGCCGCTCGAACCGTCCGCGGACGTAGCCGCCGGCGGTCTGCTGCTTGTGGCTGTCGAGGTTGGTCTTGATCCAATTCTCGATGTATTGGCTCAGTTCCTCGCCCCGCAGGTTCGGGTCCAGGTTCTGCCGGTCCCGCTCCATTTGGGCGACCGTTTCCTTGGGCCAGCCGGCGATGGACTGATAGCCAAGCTGGCGCAGCACCAAATCATCTATGCCGCGGGTCTCGGTCGGGACATCTGTATGCCAGACCAGCGCCGCATAGACCCGCCCGCCCGCCGCCACCACACTGCCGTGTCCGCCGTCGTCATCCGAAGGGATGGTCTCGCTTTCCCAGAGCTTAACCAAACCCTGGGCCGGCCACTGGTTGGCCAGCGGCGGGCTGTCGGCTTGGATGCCATTGCGGTTCGGCCCACGCCATTGAGGCCAATCGGCAGCGCCAGCGGGGCTGGTATGGAGCCAGAAGCAAAGAATGGCCGCCGCAATACCGACACGGTGGGTGGCGGAGTCTGTAATTGTCATCCGCGCCAGAATGCCGCACCCGCCCCCTGGTTGTCCAGCGCGGCCGGTCCTGTAGCGTGCAAATCCGCGACCACAGCGCCGGCATCGGCGGCGGTGGCGAACGCCGCTTGTCGAACCAGCGCGACACCCTGCAAAACCGCCCCATGAGGTGGCATCAGCAATCAGATTATATTGGATACCAAATAGTTGTGCTTATTTCACCTGTCCCAGGCAGGAGCGGTCCACGTTGGCGGGGCGGGCACCGGGCATGTCCATGCGGGGACGTTCCTGAATGAGCTGGTGGATCGGTGCGAAAGTCCTGAGGAGGGCGGCGTAATCGGGATCCGCGGCGGTGGCGAACACCGCTTTGCCGCAGGCGCCGCTGCCGCCGGCTTCCTTCGCCAGCGGCGCCAATAGAAACGGGTTCAATTGCGGATTGGTGATGCGCGTCCAGAATTGGCGCGGGATTTTGCCGCCCTGATGACACTCGGCACAGCGGCGGGAGGCGACGTCCGCCAAGGTCTTCTCCAAGTCATCCGGCAGCAAATGGCGGCAGCCTTTGCGCTCCGGGTGCGCGGTTTCGGAGGTGCCGTAATAAGGTACATTCAGGTCAATCCAAGCCAGGATCCGCCGGATTTCCGCCTCGCTTAATTTCACGCGCGCCTGGCCATTGGTATCGGGATGGCCGGACAGGACCAGGGCGGCCAGTTTGCTGTTGGGCGAGCCCCAGGCCTTGGGGGTGATTTGCAGAATGTTTTCCTCCATGCCGTTATAGGTCGGGATCCAACTGGTGTAGGGATTGTCCCATTCGGCTTCACCGCGGCGCTGGCGCCCGCGCGCCAGATACTCGTAGGAGACATTGAAGAAATCGGTTTTGTCGCCGCACAAATCCACTTTGCCGGCGGGGTTGAGGCCGCTGTGGCACTCGACACAGTGGCGGTCCAAAACCGGCTGGACGATGGCGGTGTAGTCGAATCCTTCCCCGGCCCATTCGGGCGGGCGCAGTTCCTGCGCGCGCGCAGGGATCACCGCCGGGTTGATGGCCAGGGTGGATTGCTGCCGGGATTCATGGCAGCCGACGCAGCCCTGCGCTTCGCCTGGCATCAGGTGGGTGAAGGTGCGCATTCGCTGCACGGCGCGGCCCTGGGCGTCGAGCGCCATGAAGTAGATGGGGCGTCGCGCGGGCACCTTGAAGCAGGCGGAACCCTCAGGCGACACGGTCGCGTAGCCCCAGATCCGCTTGGCCGCGTAAGTCGCGCCGCAGGAAATCACCGGGAACTGGAAGCCAAAGGCGCGGTGGCTTACCTCGGTGCGGACCGGCTTGTGGATTTCCTCGACGACGCAGATTTCCCGCACTTCGCCCGGCTGCACCTGCGGTTCCAAGCCGCGATGGACGTTTTGCAGCACCACGATCGCCCATTCCTCCGCCGGGGCGGCGGGCGATTCGGGCCGCAGCGCGGCGACCACGGGCGGGCGGGTCCGCGCGCGCAGCGGCTGCGGGCTGTAGAAGCCGAGGCCATCGCGCGGGCCCAGCACGATGGCCTGCCGCCGGCCGGCATAATCGCGCACCAGCACAGTGCCTTGCAGGGAAACCAGAAAGTATTCGGAGTCGAGCGGGAAAGGATTCTCGTAAGGGCCGCGGATATGATTGCCGCTGCCTTTGTTGACCTGGCCGATGTTCACTTCGGGGGTGAGGTTGACGATGGCCTCCTGGGCGTTATTGCCCAAGGCGGGGTCAATGATGCCGATGGCGCCCCGCGCCGGGCCGTTGTGGCTGGTCAAGGTACAAAGCACCCGGCCTGAGCCGGGTATGGACCGGGCTTCCATGAAGGTTGCCGGGCTGAGCACTCGGTTGCCAAAGTATCCCGCCAAGCCGGTGCCGTCGGGGTGGATGGTCCAAAGGCTTTGGATGGGGATGGCCGGCTTGTCCACGTATTCCCAGCGCGAATAAATGAGACGGCCATCCTCCAAGACCGCGGGGGTGAAGTCATTAACGATGTTGGCGGAGAGCCGCTGCACGTCCGAGCCGTTCGCCTCCATCCGGTGGAGAATGCCGACCGGCGAAACCCAGCAATAGGCAAAGCGCGGTGAGCGCGTCGAGAGAAAGGCGATGCCGCCGTCCGGCAGCCAGCAAGCGTTGTAGTTGTGGTGCGGTCCATCGGTGAGCTGAGTCAGGCCGGTGCCATCAGCGTTAATGACAAATACCTGGTAGCCTTCGGTCTTCTCCTTTCGCCAACTGAACAGGATGCGCCGTCCGTCATACGAAACATCGGCATCGAGGATTTGTCCCTCGGGGCTGGCGACCAGTTGGCGCAACGCGTCCCCTCCTGTTGAAGGAGTGAAAACGAAGAGCCCGCCGCCCGGCTCGAAGCCCTCCACATGGTAGGTATAGACATGCGAGGGATTGAGTTCGCGCCGCTGAATGACCACCAGATCGCGGAAACCCAGGCGGCCCTCCTGAAGCGCCCGCTTCAAGCCGGTGTTTTCGACGATCTCCGCTTCCAACACCCCGGGGCGACCGGCCGGCAGCGGAAAAAACTTTGGCAACCTTGCCGCGTCCAATTTTTCGCCAAAGACCTGGATTTCCGAAGCGCCGGGGTTCATCCCGCCGTAAGAGCTGGTGAATCGGATTTTCAGGCGGCGGACGCTTTGGGGATTGGCCAAAGCAATCATCTGCGGGCCATGCCCCTGCTTTAGCTGGCCGGCCGCGGCCGGCGCGCCGGCTTCGTCCAGGAAAATTTCGTAATCCTTCCAGCATTCCTCGGCATACCAGGCGGTGCGGCCGTAATAGACCAGGGCAGCCACGGTAACGGGCTGCGGCCATTCCAAGGTCAGCGAAGCGCCTTGGCGATGGGTGGCCCCCTTGACGCACCAGGCGGCGTCGGCGTCCTGCTGCGAACCGGCACGCGGGATTTTGCCATCGCAGGCAAACCGCGCCAGGTAATGAGCATTATGCTCGGAATCCGCCGTGACGGTGGCTTGCAGCGCCAGGTTTTCGGGAAGAGCGGCGGCGGCGGATAGGAGCGGGAAAAGGGCGGCGAGCGCCACGCTGGCAAGGATTTTCAGCGCTGACATGGTTTTTTCGGCCTTGCCAGAAAAAACGCCGTTCAAAAGCCAATTGGCGAACGATCGGGAAAGACAGGAATCGAAAATTGGAAATTTGAAATTGCCAATTGGAGAAGGGGGGAACGGCGACGGCCTATCGGCTTCCGATTGTTTCGGAATAGCCGCCGGTTCTGTTGCCGCCATGCTCACACCAAATAACGCGCCGTCGCGGCGACTCGCGCATCCCTCGCGGTCGCCGGTTAAAGCGACAGGATGTAGAGGGCCAGGTCCTCGATCTCCTGCGGACTCAGGTGCGAGGTTTTGCCGTGCTTGTCGCCCTTGTTGCTCGTAGTCAGCACATCCTTGATGGTGACCGCCGAGCCATCATGCAAGTAAGGAGCGGTGCGCCAAACCTCGATGAGGGTCGGCGTGTCGAATTCGCTGGAGCGGTCATATTGCCCCTTGGTGCCAACATCATAATGCTTTTGGTCGGTGAACAAGCCTTCAGGATGGCAGGAGGCGCAGCCAACCTTCGAACTGTTGTAGATTTTCTTGCCGCGTTCCGCCGCCTTGGAGAGCTTGCCGTCCACAAGGTAAGGGCTGGGGATAGGCTGAAGCCGCTTCAGGTATTCATCCATCGCGGTGGGCACGTCCTCTGGTTGAACGGTGAACAGGATGTGGCGGATGCCGGCGCGCACGGCAGTTTCGGCGGTGTCACGCACCCCCATGGACATGGCCGGAGGAGTCTTGTGCGAAAGCAGCAAGGTTTTGCTGTTTTTGGGATTGCCGATGCCATCATTGAGCAGATCCCAGTTGAGGCCATCCACGCGGGCGTCGAAGGAATGGCAACTGGCGCAAGTCTGCCACCCCTGGAAGCAGATGGAAGCGTCATTAAAAATGAACTCGCCGCGGCGCACGACCGACATGGGCTTGGTCGGACCCAAGGCGAGGGTGGCGGCCCGCAACACCGGCGCCGCCGGGTCCACCACGCTGAGGCTGTCGGAAAAGTAATTGGCGGTATAAACCTTGCCGCCGGCAACGGCGATGGCGCGCGGGCCGTATTGGTTGACCTTGACGCGGTGGCGGATGCCGACCAGGTAGGAGAGATCGTTGGGCACGTCCGAGGCGATGCGGGAAGCGGAGGTGTAATCCACGGTTTTGCCCGGCGGTATGTTGGTGGGCATTTTGGAGAGCTTGTCGAGCAGCGCGACGGCGTCAATCAAGCTGACCTCGTGGGTGCCGGCGTGGGCGACGTAAAGGGACTTGCTGTCCGCCGACCATGCCAAGCCGTAAGGGTTGGCGGCGCCGCTGTCCACGCTATCCACCAGCACCGTGTTGATAACCTTCTTTTGCTTGGCGTCAATCAGGGTGACGGCGTCGGTATTCATCCAGCCACGTTCGAGCTGGGTAGTCGGCAGGTGAAAGCGCGCCAGCAGATGGCTGACGGCGGCGTATTGACCGTTGGGAGAAACACGCACATCGCACAGCAAACCACTGCCGTTGGGCAGCTCCAGTTGGCTGCTGACCTTTCCGGTGGCGGTGTCAATAACGGTAACTTTGGCGGCCACCACATCGGCGCTGGCCGGGCCGTTGTGCAGGTGGTTGGCGACGAAGAGGGTCGCGCCATCCGGCGTAATCGCCGCCGCATACGGTTCGCGCAGGACGGGAATACGGGCTTTGTCTTTGCGCGACGCCAGATCAACCACCTGGATTTCATTATTGAAGCGATTGCAAATATACAACGTCTTCTCGTCCGGACTCAGCACCGGCGACATGGCGGTGTGGCCGGCGGCCAGGGTGTCCGCCACTTTCCCGGAAGCGGTGTTCACGACACAAACAAAACTCTTGGGGGCGGCGCAGGTGACGAAAAGCTTCGTGCCATCCTTTGAAAGAGCCAGGCCGGTTGGGGCGGCCGGCATCGGCACGGTTTTGGCCACCTTGGCGCCGGCCAGGTCATAAACCAGAACCTGGTTGGCGGTCTGGCAGGCGACGTAGAGGGTCTTGCCGTCCGGCGAAGCCGCCAGGGCCGAAGGAGAAAGATACCCGTCGCCGGCGGCTGGCGCCGGTTTGCTCCCGAAAAAGGCCGCTTGCAATCCGCAAGACACTAAACCAATCACCACCGCCAAGGCGGCCACCACTCTTTTCCCACGAGCGCTTTTTGCCATGTTCGCTTTCCTATCAACTTGTTGTCTGCCTAAGAGTCCCAACCACGCCGGCATCCCGAATCGCGGTGGCGGACGGCGGTCATTCTTTCCGTCCGCACGTTAAATGCAATACTGATTTTGCGAAAAGCGGCGAATTAATTGGTTCGCCAGTTTGGTTGAAAGTCTCCTTCCCCCCCCGACTTCAGGCGGGTGGTCAGCGGGCGCGGGCGCCAGGCAACGGTTGCAACCGTTTCCGGCGCTTCGCTAAACGGTTGAAACCGTTGGGATGCTTTGGCGCCGGTTTGCCACCTTGGCAAAACAACAAGGCACTGCCCCAGCCTGAATTGAGCCTCGCTGCTGCCCCGCAGCAAGAAAAGCTGGTCAGCCCTGCGGTGCTATTGTTTAATTGGTGGGAGTTGGTTGCCGCCTTGATCACCGGCGGATGAAACCATGACCGAACGAAATAACTTAACTAAAAGACCCTGGTGAAAACCACGATCATCCTGTTGGCTATTGCCTCCTTGTTGGCCGCGCCGGCCCCGGCTTTGGCCGCGCCCAAGGGAAATACGATAACCATGCCCGACTTCACCAAAGGCGATACTGTGGCCAAGGACGGGCCTCACGATTGGACGCTCGGGCCGACCGGGGCGCGCGGGTGGATTTACACCGCCAATGGCCACTCGGCTTTGGCCCGGCAAATCCTGGTGACGGCGGTGGCAAAAGGCTCCCCAGCGGACGGCGTGTTGCGGGTTGGCGATGTCATTCTTGGCGTGGACGGCAGAAACTTCTCCGGCGACGCCCGCCTTCAATTTGCCGGCGCCATCGCCGCGGCGGAATCGGAGGCCGGCGGCGGTCGCCTGCGGTTGCTGCGCTGGCGCGCGGGCAAATCGGACCCCGCGGAATTAAAATTGCCGGTGCTCGGCAGCTACAGCGACACCGCGCCCTATAACTGTCCCAAATCCAAGCGCATCTTTGAACTGGGCTGCCAGTCGTTGGCGCGGCGGATGGGCGAGCCGAATTACACGCGCGGCCTTAACCCGATTCCCCGCGCGCTCAACGCCCTGGCGCTGCTCGCCAGCGGCAACAAGGACCATCTGCCGCTGCTTCAAAAGGAGGCCCGCTGGGCGGCGGACTTCGCGACCGACGGCTTCGCGACCTGGTATTATGGCTATATCATGACTTTTCTGGCGGAGTATGTGGCGGCGACCGGCGATCAATCGGTCATGCCGGGCCTCAAACGGCTGGCGCTGGAGTCGGCCAATGGGCAAAGCGCCGTCGGCACCTGGGGCCACAAGTTTGCCATGCCGAACGGGAACTTGAACGGCTACGGCTGCATGAACCAGCCAGGCCTCAGCCTGTGCATCGGGATGGTGCTGGCCCGCGAAGCTGGGGTGAAGGACCCCGCGCTGGACCGGGCCATCGCCAAGGCGGCGGCTTTCGTGCGCTGGTATGTGAACAAGGGCGCGGTTCCCTACGGCGACCACCTGCCGTTTCCAGCGCACGAGGACAACGGCAAATGCTCCAGCGCGGCGGTGCTCTACGACCTGCTGGGCGACCGCGAGGCGGCGGAGTTTTTTGCGAAAATGTCAACGGCCGCCTACAGCGATCGCGAGCGCGGGCACACCGGCAATTATTTCAACATCCTTTGGGCGCTGCCCGGCGTCGCCCGGTGCGGTCCGCTGGCCACGGGCGCCTATTTGAAAGAGCAGGCCTGGTATTACGACCTCGCGCGCGGTTGGGACACCAGCTTCCTCTACCAAGGCTCGCCCGTCGGCGAGGAAGAGCATGGCAAATACAAAGGCTGGGACTGCACAGGCGGCTATCTGCTGGCTTACGCGCTGCCGCTGAAAAGCCTGCTTCTCACCGGTAAAAAGCCATTTTCCCTTCCAGCTTTCAGCGCCGCTCAGGTCGCGGAGGTCATCGCCGCCGGACGTGATTTTGGCTACAAGGACGACAAAAACAGCTACGACCGGCGAACCACCGAGCAGCTTTTGGCCGGGCTGTCGAGTTGGTCGCCGTCGGTGCGCAAGCGTTCCGCCGCGGCGCTGGGCCGCCGCGAGGGGAATTTTATCCCGACGCTGTTGAAGTTGCTCGCCAGCCCCAACCGCGACGCCCGCTACGGCGCCTGCGAGGCGCTGGGCGCCCAGGGCCCCCGGGCGGATGCCGCGGCGCTGCAACTGCGAGCCTTGCTCAAAGACTCCGATCCGTGGCTGCAATGCCTGGCGGCCGAAGCCCTGCCCAACCTCGGCGCGGACGCCCGCAAAGCCAGTGTCAGCGACCTGCTCGCCATGACCCTGCGACCGAACCCGGCCGACCCCCGCCGCATGGCCCAGCGTTCCGCCGCCATGGCGCTCTTTTCCCCCTATCCCGGCAGCCGAGGGCCGAAAAGCATCCTTGCCGAATCCCTTGAGGGCGTTGACCGCCAATTGCTCCATCCCGCCATCCAAACGCTCCTGCAAAACGAGGACAGCGTCGCCCGCGGCGCGGTGGGGAAGGTTTATGACGACCTGACCGATCAGGATTTGGTGGTGCTGCTGCCCGCCATCGTGCGGGCCATCGAGCGGCTGGCGCCCAGCAATGAAATGTTCGGCGACGGCGTCCGCCTGGCCGGCCTTGATCTGCTCTCACGCCTGCATATTCGCGAGGGCATGTCGCTGTGCCTTTCCGTGATGGAGCCCGGCCGCTGGGGCGCGGGGAATCGAATCCCCAAGTGCCTCGAGTATCTTGGCCGCTACGGGGTCCATGCCCGGGCGATGCTGCCCCAGTTGCAAAGGGTGCGCGCGGACCTAATCGCCTACGCTCCCCATGCCCAGCATGCCGCCCTGGTGGACAAGACTATTGCCGCCATCGAATCCAGCAAGGCCGCGCCCACCCTGGTGGGGCTTGGGGAGTTCAAGACCCGCCCGCCCGCCAAATAATGCCAAGCGCCCACTCAGTGAAAACCATCATGCAGTACGTGAAGTCCGGGGTGTGGCGTGAGTGGGCTGCCGCAGGCTGTCTTCTTGCCATGCTGGTCTGCGCCGGTTCACCGTGCGGCGCGGAACCCAAGCTCAACATCCTGTTTTTCACCGCCGACGACTTAAATTACGACTCGACGGGCTGTTATGGCGGCCCGATCAGAGACCTTACGCCCAACGTGGACCGACTCGCGGCCGAGGGCCTCCGCTTCCAGTATGCCTACTCCACCGTCGCCGTCTGCCAGCCGGTGCGCCAGATCATGCAGACGGGCCTTTACCCGCATCGCAACGGCTCGATGGGTTTCTTTCCGATCAAGCGGGAGGTGCGCACGCTCAACGAGCAGCTTCACGACGCCGGTTACCTGGTCTCCATGTTCGGCAAGGGTCCGCACCATCAGCCGCCGGAAAAGTTTTGTGTGGATGTCGGGGACGACAAGATCAGCCGGCACCCGTCGCAGCTTGCGGAGGCGACGCGCAAGTTCCTGAAAATGGCGCGCGCACAAAACCGCCCGTTTTTCCACAACGTCAACTGTTACGATCCGCATCGCCCCTTCATCGGCATGCGCGGCACCAACGACCTCGCCGGCGGCGAGCCGCCCAGTCGCTGGATCAAACCCGAAGAAATCCCCGCCGTGCCGGGCTTCCTCGAAGACCTGCCGGAAATCCGCCGGGAACTCGCCGGCTACTACACCAACGTCCGCCGCCTGGACGATGCTCTGGGCGCGGTGCTCGCCGCTCTCAAGGAGGAAGGCTTCGCCGATAACACACTGGTGATGTTTTACGGCGGCGACCATGGGATGTCGTTCCCCTTCGCCAAATCCAACGACTACGAGAACAGCTCGCGCGGCGGGCTGATCATCCGCTGGCCCGGCGTTGTCAGGCCCGGCGCCCTGGACACCAACCACCTCGTCTCCACGCTCGATTTTGCGCCGACGCTGCTGGAAGCCGCCGGCCTGCCGCCGCTTCCCGGCATTGATGGCCGATCCTTCCTGCCCGCCGTGAAGGGCGAGCGGATGGCCGGCTGGGATCGCGTCTTTACCTTCTACAATGCCGCCTTCGGCAACAACTGGCTGCCGATGCGCTGCCTCCGCACCAAGGACCGCGCTTACATTTGGAACGCGTGGAGCGACAGCCGGCGCGAATACCACACCGAGAACATGGCCGGCCTGACCTGGAAAGCCATGCTCGCCGCCGCCGCCACCAACCAGGCCATCAAAGCGCGAACCGACTTCTATCTCCACCGCGTCCCGGAGGAGTTCTACGACCTGACCAATGACCGCTTCGAGCGCGTGAACCTCATCGGCGACCCGTCGCGCCAGGCCGAAGTCGAAGCCATGCGCCAGGAACTCCTTGCCCTCATGCGCCGCACCGGCGATCCCTTTGCCGAGGCCTTCGCCCGCCGCGACCAAAAGGAGCTTGTTCCGGGGATTCTGAAGAAGTTGAGCGAGGAATACGGCCGAAAACCGCAGCCCAAGGGCGGGGGGTCGGTGCCGCCAGGGGGGTAATGCGGGCGTAGCGCCTCCTTGGTAAAAGAGCGCTCTTTCATGCGGTCATCTCCAAGCGATCCCCAATCGGCGTCTTCATACGCCCTTTCCCGCTCGAACCCGCTTCCGCACTACCCCACGCCGTCGGCGCGCGGCGCAGCGCCCTCTCATTAACACCCCGCTTCAGCGGGGTGGCAGGCGGCCGGATGCTGAATCAACGGTTTTAACCGTTTCGTGCAACGAGCATCTCCGCAATCGCGCTCGTAGTCCGGCATTTACTGTATGGTCTCCGGGCTGCAATACAAAATTGGTCACTGTGGGCGACGTTCTCCCTCTCCCCCCTTGGGGGGAGAGGGCAGGGTGAGGGGGCGCGTGTCGTCTATCCAAAGCACTCATCAGTATGCCGTCCGCTTGGTTGGCGAGGAGGCGAGCGCGGGGATTATCCCCAGCCGCCCGTTCCGGATAAATCCGGGACAACAAACCTGGGCGAAGCCGGGCACCCCATCCGCTCAAAGCAAACTTTCACGTTACGCCGCGTCGTCATCACCAAAGCGCAAAGGGTGTCTTCGAATCCATTGGCCATATCACGGTATAATCGTTGCCGTCCACAGGCCGGTGTGCTGCGGTCACTTTCTGCAATCTGCCCTCCTGCTGCAATCTCTGACGAACTCTCCGGAAAGTCATCTCTGGGTATGGTCATTATCATTGGCCCTTTTTCTGCGGGGCGGGATAAGCCGACTTCAGGCGCTCTCGTTCCGCTGTGCTGATCGGCAGCACGGAACCGTGGCGAAAAGGGTAAGGAAAGTGAAAGTCAGTGGCGGGCGTGAATTGTCCGCTGCTGAGATCGTTGCTGATAAACGGCATGTAGCCGAACGCTCCACGTCCGATTCGGTCGCTGACGTTGTCCAGCAGCAGGCACCACTCGGGCGCCTGGCCGTTGGTGGTTGCTTTGAGCCGATAGCAGATCGGACCTTCAAAATTCTTTCCTTGCCCCGCCGTAAACTGCCGCATTTCCTGCCAAGGCCCGGCTAGCTTCTTGCTGCAGGCCATGCTGACGGACTTCAGCTTGTCATCCTTGATAAAACGATAATACATGGCCCCGTCGCGCGCGATAGAGATGTCAATGACATGATTCTCCTTCTCGACAAAAATGAATGGTTTATCGAACGAGCGGAAATCCTTCGTATGCGCCGCCCAGATACGCTGCTTGGAATATTTGTCCCGGCCCGTCGTCGAAGCCCAATACACCAGATAATCCCCGGCTTCCTCGTCGTAGATCGCCTCCGGCGCCCAAGCGCAACCCGCATCGTCCGGCGCGACCACGGCCAGCCTCGGCGGCGACCAATGCACCAGATCGCTCGCTTCCCAGACAACGATGGAGCGGCTCCCCGCATGCGTATTCCGATGCCAGTCGCGATTTCGATTCACACACAAATCGGTTGCGATCAGCCAAACCTTCTGCCCGTCGCGCGACCGCAGCATAAACGAATCACGCACTCCCTTCTCGCCCACGTCACTCACCAGCACCGGATTACCCCCATTCAACGCTTCCCAATGCCTCCCATCCGCGCTGATCCCGAAGTAAATCTGCTCCGACATTGGCGTCGTCTCATCTCGAAACGTGGAGAAGAGGAACCCGCCCTCCGCTGCGGATGCGCCGATATTGAGTGAGACCGTCGCTAGCAGAGCCAGTAGCCGTTTCTTCATTGTAAACATCCGTTACTCGTTACTCTGGGCCGAACAGTATTGTTAAACGAACTTTTCGTTCGTGGTTGCAGAAATCGGGCCTTCCATTTGCATGGTCACTCTGGATGGCGCAGCCCAATTTGTCAATGGCAAAAAGTGCTCCGGAAGACGGTTCCGATCCGCCTCCAGCCGCAACCCTTCCAGGTCCCCCTTGCTCGGGTCGTCCCTAAAGACCGCCGCCTTCGGCGCCTTCGGGTCCACCCGTGCCATCGCCCGCCCGTCCCGATGTTCCTGCGTTATTCCTGCCCGGAACCAACGCGGCGACAATTGCTCATCAAGAAGGGGATCGGCGAACATTGCAACTCGGTCTCCGGACGGCTGCTGGACCCGGGACGGTTGCCTGGGGTTCACCCTGGCCACGATGATGCTTGACGCGCTGGCTCAAAAGCACAAATTGAGGTTGCGCGACACAAAACCCGAAGTCTGGTAAAAACAAAATGAACGCACAATGCCCTGGTGAAACGCGGTTCCGCAAAAGTGGCTTGATACCATCAAACCACCGGTTGCGGTGGTGCGGACTGGTCCTGCTTGCCTGTTTGGCGCTGACGCCGGCGTGCAGTTGGTCTGCCGCGAGCAACCCGCTGCGCGTCCACCGCATCTTCGGCTCCAATATGGTTATCCAGCGCGATAAGCCCATTATGGTTTGGGGATGGGCTCAGCCTGGTCAGAAGGTGTCCGTCCAACTCGGCGACGCGAAGGCGGACGCAACCGCCGCCGGCGACCACGGCCGGTGGGAGGTGACTTTTCCGGCCCGGCAGGCCAATGCCGCGGGACAGAAAATGACCGTAAGCTGCGGCGACGAAAAGATCGAGATGGACAATATCGTTATCGGCGACGTCTGGGTGATGAACGGCCAAAGCAACATGGCCTTTCCGCTGAGCAAGGTCCAAGAGGCCGACATGGAAATGGCCGGCGCCGACCTGCCCTTGTTGCGCAAGGTTGGCATCGCGCCGAATGAATCGGAGAACCTGGAAGCAGACATCCCGGAAGCCAAACTTGAGCCCTGGACGGTTTCCACACCACAAACCGCGGGCGGATTTTCCGCCATCGGCTACGTCTTTGCCTCGCGCCTGCAGCGCGCGTTGCAGATTCCCATCGGCATCATTGACAACGCCCGCGGCGGCGCCAGCATCGAAAGCCTGGTGCCCCGCCAAATGTTCAAGAAGGATCCCCTGGCCGCGAAATACCTGGAGTCGGTGGAGAAACGCCAGGCTGAATTCGATTGGGATGCGGCGGTGAAGGCTCTCGTCGCAAAATGGGAAAAGGACGTCGCCGCGCAGCGCCAAAAGGGCGTGGCTGAGGACAAGCTGCCGCCCAAGCCGACCCGCAACGACTTGCGCTCCTGGAACATACCCGGGCGCAGCCCCAGCGACGCCGCCGCCTGCTACAACGGCATGTTCGGCGTCTTCAAAGGGCTCAACATCAAGGGCGTCTTGTTTCACCAGGGCTACAACAACGCCATGGGGGCAAGCAGCCGACCGAAGCGCTACCGGATCCTCATGAAGCTCATGGTTGAAGGTTGGCGCGAAGACTTCCAGGATCCTAATCTGCCGGTGGGCGTCATCGAGTTTTGCGCCGGAGGCATCTCCCAGACGCGCGACAACTTCGAGCATTGGGGCCATGACGCCGCGCCCTTCATACGCGAGGCGCAGCGCCTGGGACTGGCCGACCTGAAAGACCCCGGGCACACCGCCTTCATCACCGGCTACGACCAGCAAATTCCGGGGCTGCACCCGGTCAAGAAGCAAGCGCACGGCCTTCGCGCCGCGCGGTGGGCGCTCAGCAAAGTTTATGGAATGCGAGTGGACTGGGACACGGCCTCGCTGGTCTCGGCGGAGCCGCAAGGTGAGGTGATGGTCCTCACCTTCGACAAGCCGGTCCTGCCGGATGACCTGTCCATCATTCCAGAGGGGTTTTCGATCGCCGGCGCGGACGGGAAGTTCTACCTGGCTCATGCCGCGTTTTAGCTCAAGAAAGACGCCGGCATCTGGAACAGCCCCGGCAAAAGCCACGATGCCACGAAGATCCACGTCTGGAGCCCGCTGGTCAAGGCGCCGATGGCCGTGCGCTACGCCTGGGCGCGCAGCCCGATGGGCAACCTCAAAGTCAATGGCAAGCCGTGGCTGCCGCTGCCAAGTTTCCGCACCGATGCGTGGGATTGGCCGGAGAACGAAGACCCGGCAGTGGACGCCCTGACCCGCGGACAGATGAAGGCGATGGAAAAGGAGGCCGCCGAGCGCTGCGAACTCCGGAAAACGGAGGAAGCAAAACAGGCGGTCGAAATCCGCCAGCGCCTGCAGGCGCTGGGGCGAATTGAATCGCCGTCCAAGTGAATGTGGGAAAAGGCGCCTAAAACAACATGAATCGCACCGCGAAAACGATGGCTCCATCCACGACCGTTATTAACCGGCTTGCCCGCATGGCAATGGCGGCCCTGTTGCTTGCTCCAGGCGCCTGGGTTGCCGTCGCTGGGCAGGCCGTGCCAGAGCGGCGCTGGCTGTGGGCCGATTCACCCGCGCGGGACGGGATGGCCTGGCAGAGTTCTGTTTATCCGCTCGGCAATGGCCGCCTGGGTTGCACTGTTCTTGGCGATCCGCGGAGGGACCGAATTCAATTCAATGAGGATTCGCTTTGGGTTGGCAACGAAGACAATACCGGCGGTTATCAGCCCTTTGGGGATGTTTATGTCGAAATATCGCACCCTAATCTGAACGACTACCGGCGCGATTTAACCGACTATCGGCGGGAACTGGATATCAGCCGCGCCGTTCAGTCGGTCACCTATAAAACCGGTGGGGTCGGCTATCGGCGCGAGTATTTTGTGAGTCACCCGGCGCAGGTCGCGGTGATTCGTTTGACGGCCGACAAGCCGGGCGCGCTCAGCGGCAAGGTCGCCCTGACCAACGAGCACGAGGTTCCCGTTGCGGCAAAAAATGAAACCATCACGATGACCGGTGACACCAGCAGGTTTTGGTGGTGGCAGGCCCAGCTCAAGAGCCAGGCCAGCTTGCTTGCCTCCCGGCAATATGCCTCCGAGAAGAATATTGATCTTAACTTGGAAGCGCAGGCGCGCGTTCTGCACGCCGGCGGCACGGCTAAAACCGCGGACAACATTGTGTTTTTTGAAAATTGCGACAGTGTGACCATCTTGCTGGCGGCTGACACCGACTATCTTAATCAGCGAAGCAAGGGCTGGCGCGGGGAACACCCTCGCCGGCGGGTGTCCGGGCAGATCGAGGCGGCGGCGAAGCGTCCTTATGCGGAATTGCTCAGCGAGCACGTGGCCGATTATCAAAGCCTGTTTGGCCGGTTGTCCTTGAACCTCGGTGAAACCCCGGCGGCGAGGGCGGCGTTGCCCACGGCGGAGCGCGTAAAAATCTATGGCGAACAATTCAAAAACCAAGAGATGCCGGCGGACCGTGATCTGGAGGCGTTGATTTATCAATATGCCCGCTATCTGATGCTAAGTTGTTCCCGCCCCGGCGAGGGCGCGCTGCCAGCGAATCTTCAAGGGCTCTGGTTGATCAGCAAAAAGCCCGCCTGGCGCTGCGATTATCACACCGACGTCAACGTGCAGATGAATTACTGGTTCGTGGACGCGGCCAATCTCTCGGAGTGCTTTCTTCCCTTGGCCGAATGGATTGATTCCATTCGCGAAGTGCGCAAGGAAGAGACCCGCAAGGTTCTCAAAGTCAACCGCGGCTGGCTTATGCGCTCGGAGAACAACATTTTTGGCGGTTCCACCTGGCATTTTCAGAAGGGCGATTCCGCGTGGCTTTGCCAAAACCTGTGGGACCACTACACCTTCACTCAGGACAAAGATTACCTGAAGCGTTACGCCTACCCGGTGATGAAGGAAATTAGCGAGTTCTGGGTGGATCACCTCAAGGCGCTCTCCGACGGCACCTTGGTGGTGCCCGATGGTCGCTCGCCGGAACATGGGCCGGCCAAGGCGGATGGGGTCTCCTATGACCAGCAGTTGTGTTGGGATCTTTTTTCCAACACCATCGAGGCGAGTGAAGTCTTGGGCGTGGATGCGGACTTCCGCGCCGAACTGAAGTCCAAGCGCCAACGGCTGCTGGGGCCGAAAATTGGCAAATGGGGCCAGCTTCAGGAATGGATGGAAGACCTCGACGACCCGAAGGATCAACATCGCCACATCTCGCATATGCTCGCGGTTTACCCGGGCCGCCAGATTCATCCGACGATCACGCCCAACTACGCCGAGGCGGCAAAGGTCAGCATGATTGCGCGCGGCACCGGCGGCACCGGGTGGAGCATGGCCATGAGAATCTGCGTCTTCGCCCGCCTGCTCGACGCGGAACGCGCCTATGCCATGCTTTCGACGCTGATGGCAAGCAAGGTTCAAGGCAACCTTTGGACCACCCATCCCCCCTTTCAAATTGATGGCAATTTCGGCTATGCTGCCGGAGTGAATGAGATGCTCGCCCAATCGCACCTGGGAGTCATTTGCCTGCTGCCTGCGCTGCCCAAGGCCTGGTCCACGGGAAAGGTCGCGGGTTTGCGTGTTCGCGGCGGGTATGAGTTGGACATGGAATGGAAGGACGGCGTTTTGACTCAAGCGACGCTGCGCGGAATATCCAATGCACCCGGCCAGGTTGAGGTTCGCTATGGGGATGGCGCCAGCGCCTTTAAGCTGGCCAGGCAGGAGGTCCGTGTCCTGAGGGCCGGGGATTTTAAAAGAAAAAAGTGACGCTGCGGCACGTTGACCGGATCAAAGAAAAGCAGAACTATGAGACATATACTGAAAATTGCTAACCATCGTTTGGCCGCCTGGCTGCTGGCGTCCCTGGTTGGGTTTGCCGCAGTCGCCGCCGAAAACAAGGCCATGCCGAAGGCGGATGTAGTGGACGTTCCCGCCATCGGGCCGGGCCTGTGCCTCGCCAACGCCTTTCAGTCAAACATGGTCCTCCAGCGCGACAAGCCGCTGAACATCTGGGGTTGGGCCGACCCTGGCGAGGAGGTAACCGTCTCGTTCGCCGGGCAGCAGGCCCAGGCCAAGGCAAGCGGCGACCGGTCGTGGCAGGTGGCGCTGAGGCCGATCCCCGTCAACCGCGCCGCGCAAACCATGACGGTCAAGGGAAAGAACCAGACCCTGACACTGGAAAATATTCTGGTCGGCGACGTTTGGATCCTGGGCGGCCAGAGCAACATGGAGTTCCCCATCAGCAACGTGGACGACGGGGAACTGGAAATCATCTCGGCCAACTTCCCGCAGATCCGGCTGCTGACCATGCCGGTCGGCAAGGGCTTTGCCTCGGTCCACAGTTTCGAGCGCCTCCATGAATGGAGCGATTGGTCCAGCCGCCATTTTCGCAAGGGCGACTGGGATGTTTGTTCGCCGGAAACCGTCAGAGACTTCTCTGCCATCGGTTACATCTTCGGGCGTCGGATCCACATGGCCAGCGGCGTGCCGATCGGTTTGATTGATGCTTCCATCGGCGGCACCACCGTGGAAACCTGGACCCCGGAGGACGTGCTGCGCAAAATCGAGGGCGCCGAAACTCAGGCCATGCTCAAGGACTGGGCCGACCGGATCGCCGCGTTCGATCCGCAAGCCGACCTCAAGGCGCGCATCGCCGCTCACGAAAACCGCATAAAAAACCTGCAGGCCAAGGGCCAGCCCATTCCCGCCGACAGCAAGCCGCCCACGGAGTTGCGGCCGGGTCCCGCGGCTGACCGGAACCGCCCGGGTTATTGTTATGCCAGTGTGATCAAGCCGCTCCGCGGCCTGGCGGTGGCCGGCGCGGTTTGGCATCAGGGATACAACAACGCCTTCAACGGCTCGGCGGGCGCGCGGATGTATTACCAAGTGTTGGGCAAGATGATCACTGCGTGGAGGGAGACGTTCGGCGATTCACAAATGCCGTTCTGCATTATTTCGCTCTGCACCGACCAACAGCCGCAGACGTTGGAGAACTTCCTCCTGCCCATGTATGATGCGGGCGTTTATATTCGCGAGGCGCACTACCAGACGTTCCTCGACTTTCGCAAAGCGGGGGACAAGAACATTGGCTTCGCGAGCAGCTTCGACCTCCGAAAGGCCTGGTATCACCCGCAGATCAAGATTCCCGCCGGGGAGCGGGCCGCCAAATGGGCCCTGGCAACACGGTATGAACTTTTCCAAGGCCGGGAGGCCGAGCATTGGTGGCTCCCGCCCGAGATCAAAAAGGTCGAAGTCGCCGGCGCCACCCTGCGACTGACCATGAGCACGGAGGTGAAGACCCGCGACGACAGCGATGGCCGGATGCTCGGATTCGCCATCGCCGGTCAGGACCGCCGGTTCTATCCGGCGGAGGCGAACTGGTTCACGGACAACACCAAAGACAACCGCAATCGGCCCCAGTATGACCGCTCCATTCTCGTCTTGAGCAACCGGTTCGTCCCCAAGCCCCTTCATTACCGGTATGCCTGGGCGAGAAATCCGATGGGGAACATTGTCAACAGCCGCGGGGTTCCCCTGGCCGCGCAGCGCAGCGACGACTGGGTTCTCGAGGAAACGCCGGTGAAGCTTGCCACTCCGAAGGGGATGGCCGATGAGGCCGCACGCAGGCAGGCGGCCAATTATCTCCGCAAGGAGCTTGAACGGGATGACTTGGATCGCCGCGTTAAAGAAGCCGAGGCGACCCTCCAGGAGCTGAAGCCGCTGCTCGAAAAAGCGAACGCCGAACGTGACAAAAGAAACGCGGAGACCGAGAAAAAATAGGGTGCGACTATTACTGGAAAGTGATCGCGTCCGCGAAAGCAGCAAAGACTTATTGAAAAAATGAAAGCTCGGATACCGGCTCGCTTGGCCGCTGGTGTGGCCGCCATGTTGTTCAACATTCCCCTGCTGGACCCAGCTTGGGCTGCGGACACGGCAAAGCCGCAGAAGGTTTTGCCTCTCCCGGGAGAAGTTTTCGAGGTCGCGGGCCGCACAGCTTTCGCAATTCTTCCGTCGTCGGAGAACATTCGCACCAATCGGCCCGTGCCGTGGGTGTGGTATGCCCCCACGCTGCCCAAATTGCCCGCCGTCGAAGAAACCTGGATGTTCAAGCAATTTCTGGCGGCGGGCATTGCCGTGGCCGGCGTGGACGTGGGCGAATCCTATGGCAGCCCGCAGGGGCGAGAGGGTTTTTCCGCGTTCCATCGCGAACTCACGGAGCGGCGCGGCTTCAGCCGCAAGCCGGTGTTGCTGCCGCGCAGTCGCGGCGGCTTGCAGCTCTATAATTGGGCGATTGAACATCCCGACTGTGTGGCGGGCATCGCGGGCATTTATCCGGTGGGCAATCTCCGCAGTTGGCCCGGTCTCGACAAGGCTTGCGGCGCCTACGGCCTTACTGCCGCGCAACTCGGCGAGCAGCTCGCGCAGCACAACCCCATCGAACGCCTCGCGCCGCTTGCCCAAGCGGGCGTGCCGATCTTCCACATCCACGGCGACGCCGACAAGGTTGTGCCGCTGCCGGACAATTCAGCCGAGCTGGCGCGGCGCTATCGCGCGTTGGGCGGTTCGATGCGGCTGCGGGTCCCGCCCGGCCAGGGGCACAATATGTGGCCCGGATTTTTCCAATGCGCGGAGCTGGTGGAATTTGTCATCGCCCACGCGAGTCCGGTGGCGGAGCGCGAGCCGACGCTGGCGTTGTTCCGCGAGCCGCCGATGGAGGCGCGGCCCGGCGCGTTCTGGGACTGGCTTAACGGCAATTTTGACCTGCCGCAACTCACGCGCGAGTTGCGCGAAATGAAAGCCAAGGGCATGTCCGGCGCCGAAATCTGGGACATCGGCATCATCCGGCCCCACCCGGATGCGCCCATGCCGGCCGGCCCGGCGTTTCTCGGGCCGGAATCGCTCAAGGCGGTGAATCATGCCATTGAGGAAGCGGACCGGCTTGGGCTGCACCTCGGCCTGGTGGCCTCGAGCAGTTGGAACGCGGGCGGCAGTTGGATCGAACCGAAGGACGCGATGAAGGGGCTTTACCAAAGTGAAATCACGGTGAGCGGGCCGGCGCGAATTTCGCAAGTGCTGCCCTTCCCCTCCACGCGCGCGCCCAAAGGCACGAATGGCCTGCCCATCTATTATAAGGAAATCGCCGTGCTCGCGTTTCCCCAGGCGACCAACAAAGTCATCAGCGGGCCGGCCGCCGTCATCAATCTCAGCGACAAGATGATGGCCGACGGGTTGCTCACGTGGGACGTGCCGGCGGGCGAGTGGGTGATCGCGCGGTTCATCACCAGCAACACCGGCCAGGGATTGATGGTGCCCAGCCCGAATTCCAAGGGCCTGATGATTGACCACCTGGATGCGGGCGCGGCGGAAACACACTTCCGCCACATCACGGATCAGATTCTCAAGACGCGGACGAGCTTCGACGCGCTTCGTTACCTGGAAGTGGACAGCGTGGAGGTCCGCAACGAGACCGATTGGACCGGCGCGTTCGTGGACGAATTCCGCCAGCGCCGCGGCTACGATCCGCTACCATATTTGCCCGCGCTCAAAGGCAGAACCTTTGCCGACCCGCAAATCACCGCGCGGTTCCTCCATGACTATCGGATGACGGTGAGCGATCTGTGGATTGACGGGCATTACCGCGCGGCGGCGAAATTCCTGAACGCCCACGGCCTCCAACTCGTCACCGAAGCCGGCCACGGCGGTTATCCGCGCACCGACCCGCTGCGCTCACTGGGCGCGGGCAACATTTCGCGCGGGGAATTTTGGAACGGCCGGCCATTCTGGGTGGTCAAGGAGGCGGCCTCGGCGGCCCACATCTACGGGCAGCCGCTGGTGGACGCGGAGTCCTTCACCGGTTGGCGGAGTTGGCAGGACGGGCCGCTGGAATACAAGCGGCTGGCCGACACGGCCTTTTGCGACGGGCTGAACCGCATCACCTTCCACACCTTTGCCCACACCCCGCCGGCGTTTGGCGTGCCCGGCCCGAATTATCACGCGGGGGAGCATTTCAACGTCAACTCGACGTGGTGGCAGCAGTCCGGGCCGATGTTGTCTTATTTCTCGCGCTGCTGTTATCTCCTGCAACAGGGCCTGCCGGTGGCGGATGTCTGCTTTTACTACGGCGATGACGCCCCCAACCTGGTCGCCACGCGCCGCATCGGGCCGGATTCCAAACGCTTGGATGGCGACACCTGCGCCCATTGCCAACGCCCCAATCCCGCGCCGGCCGCCCCGTTGGGAACCGGTTACGACTACGACGTGATTGATTCCGAGGTCATCCAGAATCGTCTGGAGTTCAAGGACGGTCGCCTGGCGCTGCCCCACGGCGTGAACTATTCCGTCATGGTTCTGCCGGACCGCGCCGATATGCCGCTCGCGGTGCTGGAGAAATTGGAGAAGCTCGTGCAGGCGGGCGCCACGTTGCTCGGCCCGAAACCCACACGCGATGTGACGCTGGCCGGCTACCCGCACCGCGACATGAAAATCCAGGCCATCGCCGACCGCCTCTGGGGCGCGGGTGAAGTTGGAAAGAATTTGGATCGCCGCTACGGCAAAGGCCGCATCCTTTCGGACCGCAACCGCGTGCGCGAAATTTTGCAGCAACAGGGCTTCGGCCCGGATTTTTCCTATGCCAGCCCCGGCAAGCCCGTGGACCTCGACTACATCCACCGTCGCACGCTCGACTCCGACATCTATTTCGTCAGCAACACGCAGATGGAGGAGGCCGAAGCCTATTGTGTGTTCCGCGTCGCGGCGCGTCCGGCGCAACTGTGGTTTGCCGATACCGGCGAGATTCAAGCCGTGCCCGACGCCGCGCCCGTTGCCGGTGGGGTGAGGTTGAAATTGCGCCTGCCGCCTGCCGGTTCGGTGTTTGTCGTCTTCGGCGGCAACGCCAAGCCCACCCTCCCGGCGGCGACCACCCCGGTGCTGGCGGACCTGCCGGCGCCGCTGGAGATTGCTGGCGCTTGGGAAGTGCGGTTTCCTCCGCATCTGGGCGCGCCGGAATCGCGCGTGTTCGACCAACTCGTTTCATGGACCACCATTCCCGATGATGGCATCAAGTATTTCTCCGGCACGGCCACCTACCTGAAGGACTTTGAGGCGGACGCGTCGTTCCTGGCGCACGGTGGACGGCTGGAACTGGACCTCGGCCGGCTGCGAAACGTGGCTGAAGTCAGCTTGAATGGCAAGGAGCTGGGCATCGCGTGGAAACCGCCCTACCGCTACGACGTGACCGGCGTGGTGCGGCCCGGCAAGAACAAGCTGGCGGTGAAGATCACGAACCTCTGGGCCAACCGCCTGGCTGGTGACGCCTTGCTCCCGCCCGAGAAACGCATCACCCGCATCACCCAAAAGGTGCCCGTGGGCGGGCCCTTGGAGTCTGGCCTGTTCGGGCCGGTCCAGTTGATCAGGTCGGCAAATCATTGAATAAACTTGTGAATCCTCACCGGGCGAGGCGATCTTTGACCAGCTTGCCAATGCCTTCCGTAGTCCTATGAAAACGTATTGCTCCATCCTTGCCATCTTTGCCGTATTGCGGTTGGCGCCGTTCGCCATGCCGCTCCCCGCCGCCGATGATTCGGGCCCCAAGCCGCTAAAGGTCTTCCTCCTCGCCGGCGATGAAAACATGCTGCGCCTATTCAAATGACATGGTACATTTTAATGAACAAACTGCGCGTGGGGCGACCGTGCATTGTGCCGCAGACTTCCAGTCTGCTGTGTCGCGGATTTCCAATCCGCAAGGTTTGGGGGGGGGCGAAGGTTTCGGGCTTGTCCAAGGCCCTGCCGACTGGAAGTCGGCGATACAGCAGGTTGGAAACCTGCGCCACGCCTTGTGCCGCAGACTTCCAGTCTGCTGTGTCGCGGATTTCCAATCCGCAAGGTTTGGGGGGGCGAAGGTTTCGGGCTTGTCCAAGGCCCTGCCGACTGGAAGTCGGCGATACCCGCCTGCCTGGCGGCGGGCAGGCTGCAGGTTGGAAACCTGCGGCACGCCTTGTGCCGCAGACTTCCAGTCTGCTGTGTCGCGGATTTCCAATCCGCAAGGTTTGGGGGGGCGAAGGTTTCGGGCTTGTCCAAGGCCCTGCCGACTGGAAGTCGGCGATACAGCAGGTTGGAAACCTGCGGCACGCATGCCCCGTCCCGCAACCATTGGCGTCCGTGCACGTGTGTATTCCAAGCCACAGTCTGCTCAGTAATGTAGCTCCGATGTGATTCAACCCGATGAAAAAATCGCTTAAATTGTTCGCTTCGGCCGTGCTGTTGCCCCTGATGGCCCAAACCGCTTTGAGCCAAACTTCCTCCAGTGCGCCGGCCCGACCGCCGGACGCCCATCAGCCGCTTGCGGCAAATACCCATGCCGCTTCGCTCAAGCTTCGCGAGGCGGCCCTGCGCAAGACCATCGCCAAAGACACCTGCTGGCCAGAGGGTGTCTGGGGCGACAACCTCTGGTGTCTCGCGGCCCTCTACCTGAACGAGAAGACGGACATAGCCAATGCGCGCCTGCTTCAGCGGGCGAAAGACTACATCGCTACGAATCCTGCGAACGCGCCGCGCACGTCGCCGGAAGCGCCGGGGAATTTGCCTTGGACCTTCTTTTCCGTCACCGACTATGTGCGGACACTCGGCCTCTTCCATGCGAAGAGCCCGCATTTTCCCGGTCGTCTGAAGCCGGAGACAGAGGCTGCCATGAAGGAGGCCCTCTGGCTGTGGGTCCGCGGGGAAAGCCGGCTTGCGGATGTCGGCACGAATAATCTGCTTTTGCTATTGGGCACGGAGAACCACGATCTGAACCGGCGCCCAAGCTATTACCTCATCACTGCGCTGCTGCAAAACGATGCGGCCTACCGCGACCGAAAGCTCGCTGATGGGCATACGGTTGTGGAACACGCCGCCGCCTATGCGGACTTCTTCCGCGAATGGCCGCGCCGCCGCGCTCAAACCGGGCTCTGGGTCGAAGTCGGTTCCAACACCTATCAAAAATACTCTTGGCCGGCCTTGTTCAACCTCCACGAGCTAGCCCCCGATCCCATCATTCGGCATCGCTTCGGCCTGCTGCTTGATCTTGCGTTCATCGAGGAAGCACAGATTTCCGTTAAGGGCCGCCGCGGCGGCGGGCGCAGCCGGGCCGAAAACGGTCCCAACGGGTTCGAGTCTTACAAAAACCTGCTTTACGCGATCGCGGGGCAGCCGGCGGGCTCCAGCCATTCGCGGGTCATCGAGACTAGCCGTTACCAGCTTCCTGCCGAGGCGATCCTTCTGGGCAAGCAGGCGTTTCCCGCGGCGGAGCCGTTCGTTATCCGCAATCGTGTCCTTGGAGAACTCGATGCTCCCCGGCCAGGAGATCAGGAGGGTCACCGATTGGCCGCTGACTCCGCTCTGATCAACTACGCCTACCGGACCCCACACTACCTCCTTGGCAGCACCCTTCAAAATCCGGCTCTCACCATAAGCGACCCCACGACCGGCACCCCGACCCTCAAGTATGCCGGCATCTCCCGGCAAAAACGCACCTGCGGCTTGCTGTTCGACGATTCCTCCAGCGCGAAAATCAGCGAAATCCATCCCGCGGTCGAGCACCTTGGCGGCGGGCGGTCGCAACACTCGTTTTGGAGCGTTCAGCATAAAAATGTTCTCATCCTGCAGCGCATCGCCCGGGTCGGGAAAAGCAGCCTCGGCTCCTACAACACCGGCAAACTTGGCATGCGCTTCGATGGCGCCGACCTCGAAAAGGTCGAGGAGGACGGCTGGATATTCGCCAGCAACGGCAAAGCCTTCGTCGGCGTGAAGTTTCTGGATGGCGGCTACCAGTGGGATGATAAACGCGTGGAGGCCAGCCCGGCTAAATTCGCTGGCCCTGGCGACACCACCCGCATCCTGCTTCATGCCGGCGATGCCACCAGCCACGGATCCTTTGCCCGCTTCCGTGAGACGTTGCGCTCCCATCCCCTCAAGGTCACCACCGACAAGGTGGACTACCGATTTGGCGATGGAAAGGAGTCCTTGGAGATGTCCCGCTACGATGCGGCGTCTCCACAGAAGTTCGCCCTGCCCCGCGTCAACGGAGTATCTGTTGATCTCCGCCCTCCCACGACCTATCAAAGCCCCTATCTCAACGGCGCCTTCCGCAGCGACAAAATCACCGTCACCGTCGGCCCCATCACTCGGGTTCTCGACTTTTCGGAAACCGGCAACTAAAGGAACCAACCTAGATTCCGCAGTTAGAAAAGAGCGGGGAAGTTGTAAACCATGGATGAACAACGATGAACACCGCTGCTGAAGCGAGAATGGCCTTCACCCGCCAGATGCCAGCCTCTGCTTTCGCAAGTCTTTGGTATCCGTGTCCATCCGTGTTTATCCGTGGTTGAACTGCGATTTTTAGGACCACAGTTTCTCCGCTGTTTCCGGCGGAATCCCGTCGGGATGACCTGTTTATAGAACAACGGCGCCCGAGGGAAAGACAGCCCCGTAGGGATGGCATGGGACTAAAGGCGAGCAAACGGACTCCAGACATGCCGCCCCTAACGGGGCTGGGACGTCCGTTGCGGACGCGGTCTATAAACATTCCATCCCTACGGGATGGCGCCCTGTCGCTCAACCTTTCCCCGCGTCCGGTGAAGCCGCGACTCCCGAGTGCATCGGAGACCGGCGAACGGGTCTCCCTCTCCCTGAGGGAGCCAGCGTTGGCACAAGTTCAGCAGGCCAAACGCAAAGACGCGGAGACGCAAAGTCGCAGAGAAATCGAAGCCCTTTCTCCCAACCTCAAACCTCATCTTTGCGGCTCTGCGGCTCTGCGCCCTTGCGTTAAAGTCACCTGTGCCCGATACCTTCAAGCGCCGGAGAACGGTTCTCCCTCTCCCCTGGGGAGAGGGAAAAATCGCTGGCGGCGCTTTTTGCACTCGCAGCGAAAACGACCGACCGGCGCTCGGGCCTATTCGTTGGTTCCGGCGGAATCCCGTCGGGATGGCGTCCAGTCGCTCAACCTTTCCCCGCGTCCGGTGAAACCGCGACTCCCGAGTGCATCGGAGACTGGCGAACGGGTCTCCCTCTCCCTGAGGGAGCCAGCGTCGGCACAAGTTCAGCAGGCCAAACGCAAAGACGCGGAGACGCAAAGTCGCAGAGAAATCGAAGCCCTTTCTCCCAACCTCAAACCTCATCTTTGCGGCTCTGCGGCCCTGCGACTTTGCGTTAAAGTCACCTGTGCTCGATACCTTCAAGCGCCGGAGAACGGTTCTCCCTCTCCCCTGGGGAGAGGGAAACATCGCTGGCGGCCCTCGGCGCAATCGGGGCCGCCGGGAATTTTCGGAATTTGCGGTGCGAACGTAGAAAACAAAAAAGAACTGGCTTTATGAAAAAAACAACCCAAAGCATCGGGCTGGCGCTGGCCTTGTGGGCGGCGCTGGCGGTAAACCTGACGGCGGCGGAAACGCACAGCCTGACGAACCTGAACCTGGACCTCCCCGACGGCAACGCCAGCGGGCTGAGCGTCAGCACCAACGTGGACTCGGCGGTGGGGGCGCTCACCGCCGTGCGCGTCAAATTGAAGGTCGTCGGCGAGTTTAACGGCGACCTCTACGCCTACCTGCGGCACACGCGGGCGGCGGAGACGAATTTCTGCGTGCTGCTGAACCGGCCCGGGCGGACCGCCGGCAACCCCAGCGGCTACGAGGACCAGGGGCTGGACATCGTGTTCGAGGCCGGGGCCGCCAACGGGAACATCCACCTCTACCGCCAAGTCCAGGCGCCAACGCCCGGCACTCCGCTGACGGGCGCCTGGCAGCCGGACGGCCGCGCCGAAAGCCCGTTCACGGTCACCGATGCCTCGCCGGTTAACACCACCCTGACGAATTTCCTGGGCGGCGACGCCAGCGGCCAATGGACGCTGTTCATCGCCGACCTCGAGAGCGGCGGCAGCAACCGGCTGGCGGGCTGGGAGCTCGAGCTGACCGGCAAGCTCAAGCCGGAGCTGGTCTGGACCAACCCGGCCGACGTGGTCTATGGCACGGCGCTGGGGGCGACGCAGTTGAACGCGACGGCGAACGCGCCGGGCACTTTCGCCTATGACCCGCCCTTGGGGACGGTGTTGAACGCCGGGCCGGGGCAGACCCTCACGGTGACCTTCACGCCGTCCGACCCGGAGCAATACGTGCCGGCGAACGCGAGCGTGGCGATCAACGTGCTGCCCAAGGCGCTGACCATCACCGCCAACAGCACGAACAAGGTGTATGGCGCGGCGCTGCCGGTCTTTACGGCGAGCTATGACGGCTTTGTCAACGGGGACAGCGCCGCGAGCCTGACCACCCAGCCGAGCCTGGCGTCCGAAGCGACGGCGGGCAGCCCGGTGGGCGCTTACCCAATCACGGCGAGCGGCGCGTCGGCCTCGAACTACACCATCGGCTACGGGGCGGGAACGCTGACGGTGACCCCGGCCGGCACGACCGGCGCGCTGGCCAGCTCGGCCAACCCGGCGCAGTTCGGACAAATGGTGACGCTGACCTTTGAAGTGAGCGCGGTGGCGCCGGGCGCGGGCACGCCGACGGGGTCGGCGCAGTTCAAGGTCAACGGCGCGGCCTTGGGCGCGCCGGTCGCCCTGGCGGGCGGGGTCGCGACGCTGGAAACCGACGCCCTGCCGGCGGGCACCAACACGGTGACGGCGGAATACGCGGGGGACGGCAACTTCTTCGGCACGACCAACGCGCTGGCGGCGGCGCTGGTGGTGAACCGGGCGCCGGTGGCGGGAACGGATTACCTGACGCGCAACCTGACCAACGGGGTGAAGGCGCGGATCAGCGCACTGTTGGCGAACGACAGCGACGCGGACGGGGACGCGGTGGCGTGGGTGTCGGCGGGCGCGGCGGGGACCAACGGCGGGACGGTGACGGTGAACGGCGATTGGGTCTATTACCAGCCGCCGGCGCAGGGCGGCACGAACACCGACGCCTTCAGCTACACGATCGCCGACGGACGGGGCGGGCAGGCGACCGGCTGGGTGGTGGTGAATGCGGCGCTCGACAGCGCGCCCTCGCCCAACCTGCGCGTCTCGGTCCCGGTTCCGGGGACGTATTTGTTGCAGTTCGACGGCATCCCCGGATTGACCTACCGCATCCAGGCGACGACCAACGTGGCGGAACTGATCTGGACGGACCTCGGCAGCGCGACGGCGAACGGGATGAGGGCGTTTGAGTTCACGGACACGCCGCCCGGCGGCGAGCCGCTGCGTATATATCGCTCGGCGTTCCCGTAGGGGTGGCGAAGCCGCCGTGCCATTGGCATTGGCGAGAAATACGATACTGATACCGCCTGCTCGCCCATGCCAATCTTGCCGGCGGCAACCCGCCATGCAGGGCTGGGTTTCCACCAGCTCGCTGGTTCCCAAGGGGTGGAGAACCGAAGAGCGGACGTGGACGTCCGCGCTCCTATGGCGCCAGCCTTCCAACCGCCCCGACGCCGCCTCATTTGGAGCTCGGACCTGTCTGCCGCCGCACAGGCAGGCGTCCACGTCCGCTCTTGGAGACGCCGCGATTTCACCAGGCCCTGCCGAAGGCCAAGCGCCGGTTTTCGACCAGTGGTGCAAGCGCGGGATTGCCACCGCCAACTTGTGGATGCACTGGTATGCCCTTACCCTGCGAAACCTGGTTGCCTCATTCTCGCCGACCATACAGAATGGGGGATATTTTATGAACGCTTGCACCCATGTTCCCGGCCGCGCCGGCAAAACACAATTTGTCCTGCGAGAACTCTGCACCAGCATGAAAATCATGGGAATCATTCTTTTCAACGTCCTTCTCGCCACCAGTTTGCCCGCCGCCGAGCCGCTCTACACCCGCGAGGGCACTGATCCATCCTTTGCTGACGTTCTTAAAAGCGGCGGCATCAAGCCCGGCGAGCGGTTCTCCAAAGGGCCCGTCCTCGGCTCGCGCATTGATGTGAACAACCAGTTGCTGGAAAAGCAGGTTGGCAAGACCGGCCCCATTCCCAAGGACATCGGCATCCACACCATGGGCAGCGGCGGCATCAGCCGCAAGGACTTCGGCAAGTGGACCCGCTGGTATCAGGAGGACGGCAATACCCAGGTGTTCCGGCTGTTCAAGGGCGAGCAGAACATCCGGGGGGGCGCCGGCAATGACGGTTCGCCGGGGCGCATCGAAGCCTACTCGAAAGCCATCACCGTCGCCCCCGGAACGTGGCACGAATGGGAGGGAACCTATACGGTCATCGAGCCGGTTAATGCGTGCATTTTCCAATTGATGCACGAGGGCAGCCTGTGGCCCTTCCACCTCGAACTGTCCGACACGGGCGACATCTCCTTCCTTCGCCGCCGGCCCGTGCCCGGCCTGGAGCGGGAAATTGTCATGGCCAAGGGCATGGTGGGGAAATCCCTTAGCGTCAAGGTCCGGGCGAACGGGGAGAGTTATGAAGTTTATCAGAAAGCGCCACTCGATGCCGGCCCCTGGAAGCTCGTGGCCAAAGGTTCCTTCACCAAGGCGAAGGACAACCAGATCAGCTTCCGCTGGGGCATGTATGCCGGCTCGAAAAAAGGCAAAACCATCCCCAATGATGCCCTGCTTTTTGTCACCGGCGCCACGATTCGATAATCCAATAAAAGCATACCATCCATTCTATGACCATGAATAAAACTCTTATTGCCTCCTTGCTCGCCCTCGGCGCTCTCGCCGCCTGCGCGTTCGCGCAGCAGAAGCCCAACATCGTCATCCTCTACGCCGACGACCTCGGCTACGGGGATTTCAAGCCGAACAACCCGGCCACGAAGGTTCCGATGCCCAACCTCGAGAAGCTCGCCGATCAAGGCATGAATTTCACCGACGCCCATTCGTCCTCGGGCATCTGCTCACCCTCGCGCTATGCCCTCCTCACCGGCCGCGCCCACTGGCGGGACTTCCACGGCATCGTCAACGCCTTCGGCAAACCCGCCTTCAAGGAAGGCCAGCTCACCCTGCCCGCCATGCTCCGCGCAAAAGGCTACGCCACCGCCTGCATCGGCAAGTGGCACCTCGGCTGGAACTGGGACGCCGTCCGCAAGGGCAAGGGTATCACACCGGACGACTTCGATTGGACCAAGCCCATCCCCGGCGGTCCGCTCGACCGCGGCTTCGATTACTACTTCGGCGACGAGGTCATCAATTTTCCGCCCTACTGCTGGATCGAAAACAACAAGGTGATCAAGGCCCCTGACACGATGATGGACGAGAAAAAGTGGAAAAATATCAAGGAGGGCCGCTGGGAATGCCGTCCCGGCCCGATGATCACCGGCTGGAATCCCTATGAAAACCTGCCGACTCTCACCCAAAAGTGCATCGAATACGTGCTTTCTCGCAAAGGAAAGGAACAACCATTTTTCCTCTACGTGCCCTTCCCATCACCCCACGCGCCCATCATTCCCAAGGACGAGTATGATGGCAAATCCCAGGCCGGCCCCTACGGCGATTACGTCTATCAAACCGACGATGCCTGCGGGCGCATCCTCAAGGCCATCGAGGAGATCGGCCAGACCGGCAACACCATCGTCATTTTCTCCGCCGATAACGGCCCGGAAAACTACTGCCTCGCCCGAAAGGAAAAATACGGCCACTGGTCCTCCGAACCGCTGCGCGGCCAAAAACGCGACATCCATGAAGGCGGACACCGCGTGCCCACCGTCATCCGCTGGCCGGGCGTGATCAAGCCGGGTTCCACCTCCCACAGCCTCTTCGCTCAGACCGACCTGATGGCCACCTTCGCCTCATTGGTCGGCTACGAGCTGCCCAGGAACGCCGCCGAGGACTCCTTCAATTTCCTCCCCTACCTCCGCAGCGAAACCGACAAAGGCCCGCGCACCGCCATGGTCCACAACACGAGCGCCAACGCCTACGCCATCCGTGACGGCGACTGGGTGCTGGTCAACGTCACACCCGCCGGCGCGAACTCCGGAAAGAAAGGGCAAGCAAAAACAGAGCGCATCGAACTCTTCAACCTCAAGGAAGACATTTCCCAGAAAAACAACCTCGCCAGCCAACACCCCGATCGCGTCAAGGCGATGCAGGCATTGTTGGACAAGCTCTACGCCCAAGGTCACTCCGCCCCGCGCCTCGATTGATTCAGGTCAGCGCACCCGTTATCCATGAAAGCCACCTACCCCATCATCGCCGCACTGATGACCCTGACACCGGTCATCTCCCACGCCGAAACTCCCGCGGCCAAACCCAACATCGTTTACATCCTCTGCGACGACCTCGGCTACGGCGATGTGCAATGCCTCAACCCGGAGCGGGGGAAAATTAAAACGCCCAACCTCGACCGGCTGGCCGCGCAGGGCATGATCTTCACCGAGGCGCACAGCAGCTCGGCGGTCTGCACACCGACCCGCTACGGCATCCTCACCGGACGCTACAACTGGCGCTCGCGCCTGCAACGCGGCGTGCTTGGAGGCTATAGCGACCCGCTCATTGACAAGGATCGCCTCACCGTGCCCGGTTTTCTCAAGCAGCACGGCTACGAGACGGCCTGCATCGGCAAATGGCATCTGGGCATGACGATTTCCCAGAAAAATCCAAACACGCCGGTTGGCGATGGTCCCACGACCCGCGGCTTCGACTCCTATTTTGGCATCAGCGCCTCCTTGGACATGCCGCCGTTCGCCTTCATCGAAAACGACCGGTTCACGGAAGCGCCAACCGCGAAAAAGAAATGGTTGCGCGAAGGCGCCGCCGCCCCGGGCTTCGAGGCGGTGGACGTGCTGCCGACATTGACGCGCAAGGCGGTCGAGTTCGTCAACCGGCGGGCGACGGCGGAGAAACCGTTCTTCCTCTACCTGCCCTTGACTTCCCCCCACACGCCGGTCGTGCCAACGGCGGAATGGCAGGGCAAAAGCGGCCTGAATGCCTATGGCGATTTCGTGATGCAGACCGACTGGAGTGTCGGGCAGGTGATGGACGCCCTCGAAAAGGCCGGCATTGCCGCGAACACGTTGGTTATATTCACCAGCGACAACGGTTGCTCGCCGGCGGCCAAGGTGGATGAGTTGGAGGGCAAGGGCCATTACCCGAGCGAATACCGTCGCGGTTACAAAGCCGACATCTGGGACGGCGGTCACCGGATTCCTTTCATTGCGCGCTGGCCGGACCGCATCAAGCCCGGCAGCCGCAGCGATCAACTCATCTGCCTTACCGACCTGATGGCCACCAGCGCCGAAATCGTCGGGGCCAAACTGCCCGACAATGCCGGCGAAGACAGCGTCAGCATCCTACCGGCCTTGCTGGGAACGGCGACCGGGCCGTTGCGCGAGGCGGTGGTACATCATTCCATCAAGGGCAACTTTGCCATCCGCCAAGGCCAGTGGAAACTGGAGCTTTGCAAGGACTCCGGCGGCTGGAGCAAAGGCGGCGTCACCGGCGCGCCCGGCCAGCTTTACGACATGTCCAAGGATGTCGGCGAGCGGTCGAACGAATACAACCAGCGCCCGGAGGTTGTGGCGCGGCTGACCAAACTGCTGGAAAAATACGTGACCGAAGGCCGCAGCACACCCGGCCCTGCTGCGAAGAACGATGTGCCGGTGCAGCTTTGGAAGACGGAACGCGCCAAAGGCAGGAAATAGCTAGAACGATAAGCAAACAAGCCGAATGGAAAAATAGCATGAGGCAATCGATTCCAAACTGGATCGCCTGCGTTCTTTTGGTCGGCCTGACCGCATCCACCTCATTGGCCGCCAACCCGAAGATGGAGCCATCTGCCAAACCCAACATCCTGCTCATCTTCGCCGACGACATCGGCTACGAAGCGCTTAATTGCTACGGGGGGCTGGACTTCGAGACGCCCAACCTCAACCGCATGGCGCAGCAGGGGTTGCGTTTCCGCCGCGCCTACACCAGCCCGGTCTGCACGCCGTCACGGGTGAGCCTGCACACCGGCCTTTATGTCAACCGCCACGGCCATGTCAATGTGCTGCCCGTTCACCTGGGCACGGACAGGGCGGTGGACTTCCGAAAATTTCCGACCTTTGCCCAGCAGATCCGCGCCAACGGCTATCGCACGAGTGTGACCGGCAAATGGCAGCTCGCCACCCTGGAGAAACATCCCGACCACATCCGCGACGCCGGTTTTGACTCGTGGTGCGTATGGCAGATTTGGAATAAGGGCGAGAAGACCGACCGCCACTGGAATCCCACCTTCAACCAGGACGGCGCCATCCGCCAAGACATCGCCGACCGCTTCGGCCCCGACGTCCTTTGCGACTATGTCATCGCGCAGATGCGCGCGGCCAAGGCCGCCGACAAGCCGTTCCTGATCGTCCACAACGAGTTGCTGCCGCACTGGCCCGTGGTCGAGACGCCCGATGACCGCCGGCTCAAACGCGAACCAAGCCTTGCCCACTTCATCCATTACCTGGACAAACTGGTGGGGCGCCTGCTGGATGAGGTCGGGGCGCTGGGGATTCGCGACCGCACCTATGTGTTCTTTATGGGCGACAATGGCACCTGGGAACCGGATTTTGCCAACCCGAAAGCCGGCCAGCCCGGCGAGGGACCGCACACCCGGCACACTGCTGCTGGCAGGGTGAACGGCGGCAAGAACCAGCTCAACGACGGCGGCAGCCATGTTCCGCTGCTGGCCTGGGGGCCGCCCTCGGTGCCGGCGGGCGCGGTTTGCGACGACCTCGTTGATGTGGTTGATCTCTTTCCCACTTTCTGCGAGTTGACGGGCACAAAGATTCCTGCGGCGGTCGCCGTTGACGGCCGCAGCATCGCCGCCCAACTGCAAGGCCAGCCAGGCATTCCGCGTCTGTGGGTGCATCACGCGCTTCATTCAAACCTGGGGGGCGAAAACCTGTTCGACGGCCAGTTCCGGCTCTTTCGCGCCAGTGGAAAGATGGTTGACGCCCGCGCCCTGCCATTGGAAAAGCCGGCCGACCCGAACGACCCCGAAGCCGTCTCGGCCAAGGCCCGCTTGGAAGCCGTCTTCCAAAAAATCCAACCAAAGGGTCCACGTCCTCCGGAGCCATTCCCGGGTAAAGAAAAAATTGAAATCCAAGGACGCCTGCCATGATGTTGAAAGCCGCAACGGCACTTACTCAGGAGTGCTTGGGATAAACGACACGCGCCCTCCTCACCCTGCCCTCTCCCCCCAAGGGGGGAGAGGGAAAACGCCGCCCACGGTGACCAATTGTGTATTGCATCCCGGAGACCATACAGTAACCTTGAAAACGGATAGTTTAGGCTAACACACATGAATCTCGGCAAAATTCCGCACTCCTTGCCTGCTCCGCCTGGAGCATCAGGGAAAGTCAGCATCCAAAAGCCAATTCCTTTTGGCTTGCTTGCTGGTGGGCTGGCCGCGGTCTTCGCTATCGCTGGTCTGACCTTTTTCACGGCCATGGCGTCCGCCGCTCCAACTGCCGCCGATCGCAAACCCAATGTCGTGCTCATCGTCTGCGATGATCTGAATGACTACGTGGGACATCTCGGCGGTCATCCGCAAGCGCGCACGCCGCACATGGACGCGCTGGCGCAAAGCGGGGTCTCATTCCGCCGCGCCTATTGCCAGGACCCGATCTGCGCGCCTTCTCGCGCCAGCCTGTTCACCGGCATCTATCCGTTTCGGTCGGGAGATTTCACGTTCAAACCATGGTTCGAGTTTCCGGTGTTCCAGAATTCGCGGACGCTGATGGAGCACTTCCGCGCCAACGGCTATCACGTGGTTGGTTCGGGCAAGCTGATGCATCATCATCGCGCGAGCGACTGGGACGAGTTTCCTTACAAGGCCGACTACGGTCCATTCGCCTACGACGGCAAGGGGCAGGTTGGGCACCCCTCAGTGCCGGAGCCCTTTCGTTCGATCGGCCCCGTGGACGGTTCATTTGCGCCTCTTGAAGATGTCCCTTTCGGCGGCAAGGGCGGCAAGGGATGGGTCTATGGCGCATGGTCGAAGACAGTGCAGCCCCTCCGCTATGTGAGCGACCAGGACCGCGACCCGACGCCGGACGAGCGCAACGCGAAGTGGGCCGCCGACCGCATCCGCCAGTTCGCGCGCGAAAAGGACGGGAAGCCGTTCTTCCTTGGCGTGGGTTTTATCCGCCCGCACACGCCAATGTATGCGCCAAAAAGGTATTTTGACCTCTTTCCCCTGGAGTCCCTGCAACTTCCGCCTCTCAAGCCGGACGACAAGGCCGACACGCACTATCGCGATCTGTTCACCGACGAGATCAAGGGCCTCCATTACTACCGCGCGCTCGGCCAGTCCTACCCAACCATCGAGGACGGGCTAAAGGCGTTTCTCCAGGCCTATCTCGCCTGCGTCGCGGCGGTGGATGACTGCGTGGGCGCCGTTGTTGAAGCGATTGATGAAAGCCCGTTCAAGGATAACACCCTCATCATCCTGACCTCGGACAACGGCTGGAACATGGGGCAAAAGGAATACCTGTTTAAGAATTCGCCTTGGGAGGAAAGCTGCCGGGTGCCGCTGATCATCCGCGCCCCCGGCGTGGCGAAATCCGGCGGCCTGGCCGAGCATCCCGTCGGCTTGATTGACATCTATCCGACCCTCGTGGACTTATGCGGATTGAAGGGCGAGACCGTCAAGAACCGCGGCGGCCGCCCCCTCGACGGCCATAGCCTGCGTCCCTTTCTAGCGGACCCGATGGCGATGAAATGGGGCGGACCCGATGGCGTGCCCTCGACGGTGTTTGCCGGCGAGCACGCGAAAACCAAACTGGCGCCGGGTGATCAAACCAATCCCGCAATGCAGCACTGGTCGCTCCGCACGCGGCGCTGGCGCTATGTCCGCTACAACAACGGCCTGGAGGAACTTTACGACCACGACGCCGACCCGCACGAATGGACAAACCTCGCCAAGCAACCGGCATCCGTCGCCACGCTTGAGGTCTTCCGCGCAGATCGCGCCGCATGGCTGCAAAAGTCCGATGCCGAGCAAGCCGCCAACCAAACCAGCGCCGAGGCATGGAAGGACGAATTCTTCCGCAAACACCCCGACGCGGACGCGAACAAGGACGGCACACTGACCTGGCCGGAATACAAGGCTTTCAAGGGCAAACAGGATGCGGAAAAGGCCAAGAAAGCCTCGCCACCATGATTGCTTCCGATAATCGCCTGCTCTTATTAGGCCAGCGGTCCTGCTGTTTTTGCCGATGACCAGCCGGTGTGAACCACGACAGGTCCAGTCTCTCGACGATGGCTGGCAAATTTAATATGGTTATGCGGGCGAGTGCGCATTAAAATGGTTCGATGAATAATAGATTAATACGAGCACTCCTTGCTGTCCTGCTCTGGCCGCTGCTTGCCGGATTTGCCCTCGCCGCCCAAAAGAAGCCCAACGTCGTCGTTATTCTGGTGGATGACATGGGCTACGGGGACATTGCCGCCCACGGCAACCCGGTGATCCGGACGCCCCAGCTTGACCGGCTGCGCGCCGAGTCCGTGCGGCTGACCGACTTCCACGTTGATCCAACCTGCTCTCCCACCCGCGCCGCGCTGATGACCGGGAAATATTCGCATCGGGTCAAGGTGTGGCACACGATTGCCGCGGGAAACCACCTTCGGGCAGGCGAACTGACCATGGCCGAAGCCTTCCGGGCGAACGGCTACCGCACCGCGATGTTCGGCAAGTGGCATCTCGGGTCGAACCTCCCCTACCGCCCGATGGACCGCGGTTTTGACGAATGGCTGGGCCAGGGTGACGGCGGCACCGGCACCACCGACGATCATTTCTTTAACGACCGCGTCAACGACTATTACCTGCACAACGGTGAAAGCCGGCGGATCGCGGGCTGGGCGCCGGAGGTGTTCTTCAACGCTTCGCTTGATTTTATCCGCGGCAGCAAGAAAGCCGGGAAGCCATTCTTCATCTATTTATGCACCTATCTTCCCCATCACCCGATCACCCTGCCGGTTCCCTCCTGGGCGGATGATTACCAGCAGAAGGTGGATGCCGGAATGGCGTTCTTCTTCGCCGCGATCGAGAAGATAGACGCCCAGATTGGCCGGCTGCGCGCCGCGCTCGCCGAGGAGGGAATTGACCGGGACACCATCCTGGTCTTTATGACTGACAATGGCGGAACGGTGGGAGTGAAGCTGTTCAATGCCGGCATGCGCGGCAACAAAGGCGATGTTTATGACGGCGGCCACCGCGTGCCGTGTTTCATCCACTGGCCGGCGGGCGGCCTGCGGCACGGCGAGGACATCAACTCCCTCAACGCGCACTTTGACGTGCTGCCAACGCTCGTTGACCTCTGCGGGCTGAAGCTTCCGCGGGAAGTGGATTTTGACGGCCGCAGTTTCCGCGCGCAGTTGCTCGACGCCAAAGCGGAAGCTCCCGACCGCACGCTGTTTGTCGAGGTCCAACGAACCTTCATGCCGGAAAAATGGCGCGGGGCGGCGGGAATGACCTCGCGCTGGCGTTTGGTCAATAACAAGGAACTTTACGACATTAAAAAGGATCCGGGCCAGAAGCAGAACGTGATTGGGGACCATCCGGATGTGGTGGCAAAAATCCAAAGAGATTTCGAGTCCTACTGGACCAGAGTTTCACCGGGAGATCGCGACCGCGCGGAATTCATCGTCGGCGACGACCGCGATCCGGAAACCTTTCTCCATGCCTCGGACTGGTATTTGCCGAATCCGCCTTGGAACCACGCCAGCGTCGCCGCTGGGTCTCCCCAAGCGGGGGACTGGCTGATTCGCGCCGCCCGCTCCGGAACCTATCGGTTCGAGGTGCGCCGCTGGCCACGCGAGGCGGACGCCGAACTCGCCGGCGTGCCCAAAATTGAAAAGACCGTGGACTCGTGGGATGCCAATGGCCCCAAGCCCGATCTGCTATACGGCAATGCGCATACGAATTTCAAGAAGCTCCCGGTGGCCGCGGTCCGCCTAACCGTGGGCGAGAAACCCCAAACCCTTCCCGCGGCTGCGGGTATCAAGGAAGTTTCATTCCAATTGGATTTGGAGACGAGCCGTTCCTATCCAGTCAAAGCCGAGCTCCTCGACAGCTCTGGAAAGGTGCTTGCCGGCGGCTACTATGTCTATTGCCAACGGGCAGGCCGCTGACCGGAAACCCCATGATGATTTGATTCAATCTCAGCAGACTTCCTCAAGTGGTCAGGCGACTCAACAGGCTTTGAGGCCATGAAAACCAGCCGCGTAACATCGGTCTTGCTGCGCCTTGACCCGGCGGTCCTGGTCTTTGCCGCCATCGTGTGCTCCCCGGCGCCGGCTGTCGCCGACGACTATGTCAGCGAGAATGGTGCGGCGGGTCGTTTTCCCCTGGTGCGCCAAACAGCGGCGGCGGACATTTATGTGGCTGAAGAGGACTGGAAGGTCGCCAAAATCGCGGCCGGCGATCTGGCCCTTGACATCGAGCGCGTCACCGGCCGCCGGCCTGCGATCAAGCACGTCCGCGCCGGGCTTTCGCCCGAGGCCGTGCTGGTCGGCACCATCGGCCGCAGCCGCGTCATTGACGACCTCGTGAAAGCCGGCCGGCTCGACATCGCCGCTGTCCGCGGCCAGTGGGAATCTTTTGTCATCGAACTCATTGCCGATCCCTTGCCCGGCGTTGCCCAAGGGCTGGTCATCGCGGGCAGCGACCGCCGCGGCGCCGCGTATGGCGTTTACGAATTGTCGCGCCGCATCGGTGTTTCGCCTTGGTATTGGTGGGCCGATGTCACCCCCCCTCGCCGCGCCGAGCTGCATGTTGCCCCGGAACGATTGAAAATCGGACCGCCCGCCGTCAAATACCGGGGCATCTTTATCAACGACGAAATGTGGGGCATCCGTCCCTGGGCGGCGGAAAATTTTGCCCCGGATGAGGGGCAGGGCCTTGGCCCTAAGACGTACGCGAAAATTTTCGAGCTGTTGCTGCGCCTGCGCGCCAACCATCTCTGGCCGGCGATGCACCGGGGCACCATCCCCTTCAACTATTACCCGCGAAACAAGGAGGTCGCCGACGACTACGCCATCGTCATGGGCAGCAGCCACATCGAGCCCATGCTGCGCAACAACATCGGCGGCGCCGAATGGGACCGGGAAGGCGGCGGCGACTGGGACTATCAGTCAAATGCCGCGGCCATCCGCGACTACTGGGCCCGGCGCCTTGAGGCGAATGGCCAATACGAGAACGTTTATACTCTGGGGCTGCGCGGCAAGGACGACGAGCCGATGAAATTCAGCGGCACGCCAAAGGAGAAGATCAGCCTGATGGAAAAAATCTTTGCCGACCAGCGCGCCCTGCTTGCCCGGCATGTCAACCCGGATCCAGCCAGGGTGCCGCAAGTTTTTATTCCTTACACTGAAGTGCTCGGCCTTTACAATGCCGGCCTGAAGGTGCCGGACGACGTTATCATCTGCTGGCCGGACGACAATTTCGGCTACATCCGGCGGCTGCCCGCGGCCGCCGAGCAGTCGCGCGTTGGCGGTTCCGGCATCTACTACCACCTCCAGTGGCTCAATGGCGCCACCACCGCCTACACCTGGCTGAACACCACCCCGCCGGCGCTCATTTGGGAGGAAATGAGCAAGGCCTGGGAATTTGGCGCCCGAAAACTTTGGGTGCTTAACGTCGGCGACATTAAGCCGGGCGAACTGGGCATGGAATTCTTCCTCGATATGGCGTGGGATCCGCGGCGCTGGCGGCACGACAATCTCCGCGAGTTCCTCGAGCGGTGGGCCGCTCGCGATCTCGACGCCGCCCTCGCGCCCGAAATCGCCGCCATCATGGAAGAGCATTTCCGCCTCGGCTTTGCCCGCCGGCCCGAGCATCTCGTCCAATACCGCGCCGGCGCGCCGCTGCGTTATTCCTGGTTCAGCCATGAACACTACAACGACGGGGCCCAACAGCGCCTCGATCGCTACGCCAACATCGCCCGCCGCGCACAGGCGGTTTATGACCAATTGCCACTCCCGCGCAAGGATGCTTTCTTTCAACTCGTCCTCTACCCCGTGCAGTGCGCGGCCCTGATGAACGAGAAGGTCATCTGCGCGGATAAAAGCGCGCGCCACGCCGCCCTGGGCCGCGCCTGCGCCGCCGAATACGCGCGCCAGGCCCGCGCCGCCGCCGCCCGCATCATTGAACTGACCGACCGGTACAATACCGGCCTCCTCCTCGTCAGCAACAAGTGGAACCGCATGATGAGCCCGGCGCCCGGCCCTTGGGGAAACCAGCGCTACCAGTTCGACATGCCGCCCCTGAGCGACTTCGACGGCAGCGGTCCGGCGATGCTCGATATTGCCGTGGAAGGCGGTCGCGCGGATGCTGTTTCCGACCTCAGTGTCTATACCCAGGGTCGGCGGTTCATTGATTTGTTCAACAAAGGCAAAGGCGAGCTTGACTGGAAAGCGGTGGTGTCCAAGCCGTGGCTCAAGCTCGACCGCGCCGAAGGCCGTTTCGCCACCGCGCAGCGCCTTTGGGTGAGCGTTGACTGGGCGCTTGCGCCAACCGGGCGAGACTTGGAGGCCATGATTGATATTGAGAGCAACGGTGGCAAACGGCGGGTGGTCGTGCCCGTGTTCAAGCCCGCCCAACCGGAGCGTGATCAAGTGACCGGTTTTGTCGAAAGCCACGGCGTCGTCAGCATGGAAGCCGAGCACTTTGCCCGCCGCCGCGACCAGGATGGCGCCCAGTGGCAGGTGATCAAGGGGCTGGGGCGCAGCGGCGACTCCGTGGCCGTGTTGCCGGCGGCCCTTCCCAGCCGCACCGAGCCGTCAGCCATCCGCGCGCACAGCCCGGCCCTCGAGTATGATTTTTATCTGTTCACCTGCGGCGAGTTTCAACTGCACTTTGATTGCCTCCCGACCCAGCCGGTGACTCCTGATCGCGGCGTGCGCCTCGCCTTCAGCTTAGACCAAAGCGAGCCGCGCCTATTGGGTGAAAATCCGCGGCCCCCGTCCGACGTGCTGGCCAACTTGCGCCGCTATATCACCACCATCACGATGGACAAGCCGGGCCCGCACACGCTGACCGTCTGGATGGTTGACCCAGGCGTGGTCATGGACAAGATCGTTATCCACACCGGCGCGCCCAAGGACTCCTGCTTTGGACCCCCGGAATCATTTTGGCGCTCAACCCAACAAACAAAACCATGAAGTTAATCCAACCCCATCGCTGCGGCCCATCACTCATGCACAGAACGTCTGGAAATTCCTCCGCCATTTTAGCGTTGATCGGCGTGGTCATCGCCTTATCCCTCCCGAATGTTTTCGGTCAGACTTCCCGACAGGATCTTCTCCAACAGGCGGAGACGCGATTTCGCGCCATTTACGACCAGAACGAATTTCGCCCTCGGCAGTTTCAGGCCGACTGGCTCCCTGACAGTTCGGGCTACACGGTTCTGGAGCCGGCGCCCGAGGGCAGGGAAAAAGCGCGTGTGCGTTACGCGGTGGCCAGCGGCAAGCGCACAGTCTTGGATGCGGCTCAAAAGGAAAAGCCTGCCAGGTCCGGAAACCATTCTCCTGACGGCCGCCGCGAACTGGTCGCCGAGCGGGGCAATCTTTATGTGCGCAACTTGGACGGTAGCCAGAAGATTCCACTCACCCGGAACCCTCCGGACGGCCCGGTGTCAAATGGTCAGCCAGTCTGGAGCCCCGACGGCAAGTGGATCGCCTTCGTGCAATCCGACGAATCCGAGGTGAAACTCCGTTCGGTATTGGTGCCCGGTGATCCATCGTATCCGAAAGTCAGGGAGGTGCGGTTTGCCCGGGTGGGCGGAGCCATCCCAACGCTGCGCGTGGGGGTGGTGGATGCCCAGGGAAAGGAAACCCGCTGGCTTCCCGTTCCCATGCCAACCGAGGGCTTCTATCTCGGCCAAGTGGATTGGGCTGGAAACTCGGATGAACTCCTGATCGAAAAGCTGAGCCGCTTCCGCAACGAACGCGAGTTTCTTCTCGCCGACATTCGCACGGGCGCGCTCCGGCGAATTTTCCACGAAACCAACTCTGCCTGGGTGGATGCCAGCCAGCGCAGCAATGCCGGCTGGGCCTGGATTCGCCACGGTCAGGCGTTCATCGTCCTGTCCGAAAAAGACGGCTGGCGGCATGCCTATGTCTATTCGCGCGACGGCAAGGAACTGACGCTCCTGACGCCCGGCAAGTTCGACATTATTGAGCGGGCTGTCGTGGATGAAAGTGGAGGCTGGTATTACTTTTATGCGTCGCCCGACAACGCGACCCAGAAATATCTCTACCGCGTGCGTCTGGATGGAACCGGCGCGCCGGAGCGAGTCACGCCCGCGAACCAGCCTGGCACCCATGACTACGATTTCTCGCCGGACGCCAAGTGGGCCTTCCACACCTACTCGACATTCGACCAGCCTCCGGTCACCGAGCTGGTGCAACTGTCCGACCACCAAGTCCTGCGCGTGCTCGAAGACAACGAGGCGCTGCGCCAGAAGCTGAAGCCTCTGATCTCCCAGCCAACCGAGTTCTTGCAACTCGACATCGGCGGCGGCGTGGTGGTGGACGCCTGGATGATCAAGCCGCCGGGCTTCGATCCGTCAAAGAAATACCCCGTTTTGGTTTATGTCTATGGCGAGCCGCACGCCCAAACCGTGCTGGACGCCTGGGGGAAAGCCCAAGCCGACTACCATCGTGTGATTGCCGAGCTTGGCTTCCTGGTGGTTTCCATTGACAACCGGGGCACGCCGGCGCCCAAAGGGGCCGCGTGGCGGAGGGCCATCTATGGCAGCCTCGGCCCGCTCTCCACCGAGGAACAGGCGGCGGCCCTCAAGGAGTTGGCTCGCACCCGGCCCTACGTGGATGCGTCGCGGGTCGCGATCTGGGGCTGGAGTGGCGGCGGCTCGAACACGCTGAACGCGATGTTTCGCAAGCCGGACGTTTATCAAGTCGGCATCGCCGTTGTGCCCAAACCGCAGCCCCATCTCTATAACGCCTGGTTTCAGGAGATTTACATGCAGACCCCCGAGACGAACCCGGACGGCTACCGTCGCGCGGCCCCCATCAATTTCGCCGAAGGTTTGAAGGGCAACCTCCTGATCATTCACGGCACCGGCGAGAACAACACGCACCTTCAGATTGTCGAAGGACTGGTGGATCGCCTCATTGAGTTGGGCAAGCAGTTCGACTACATGGCCTATCCCAATCGCGACCACGGCCTGCGCGAAGGCCGCGGCACGCTTGTCCACATGCGCCTGCTCATGGCGCGCTACCTCCTCGAACATCTCCCGCCCGGCCCGCGGTAGGCCTGACTGTTGGGCAACCCTTGAACATGATGCAAGCGAGCACTCCTTTTTGCGCAATTCGGACGCTCGCTCCTGTCCTACCTCGACCGGAAAGGTCCCGCCAGGCTGCCGTTTTTCTTTTAAGCTCTCCTCAATTGGGCGGCGCGTCCAGGGGTTTGACCTTCCTCTCCAGCTGCTGGGTGATCTTCGTCGCAACCTGTTCGGCGAGCTTAGCACTGGCTTTGCTCGTGAAATGGACATCACCGGGCGCGACAAAGTGGTCGGCAGGGAAGGCCTGGGTGACCGCGTATAAATCTGTTACGGGGATTTTGTTCCGTTCCATCACACGGCAGGCGATGGCGTTATACTTGGCGTCATCTCCGACATGGCGGCCGGGCTCACCCTCCGGCACACGGGTGGTCGTGGCAAAAATCAGCGCCGCTCCAGTCTTTTTAAGGCGCTCGATCAATTTTTCCAAATTTCGTTCATAATCCTCGGGCGTGGTCGAGAGCTTGCCCCGGATCTTGTCCCGCTTGCCCTGCGACTTGGATTCCGGATGACGGTAGCAGAGGTCCCAGAGACCCCAGTTGAAGTGGATGACATCCCATTTCTGCTCGCCGAGCCATTTGTCGAGATTGGCCAGCCCCATGGTTGTGTCCCCGCAGTTATCCGGCTGCCGGTCCTTCCGCAACGGGCGGAAGACATTGGCCTTTCCCTGCAGAAGCTCGCGCACGGGCAGAGTGTAACCGATGGAGATGGAGTCCCCAAGGATGAGCACATTCGGCAAGGCGGGATCCGGCTTGAAGTGCCAAGACCCCTTCAAGTCAGCCGCCGGGGTGAAGGGCGCGCCGACACCGGACTTCTCCTGCGCCTTCGCTCCCTCCGCCGCCACCGGCGCGGCGGGAAGGGTGCCTCCGGACGACGGCTGATCAACGGCCGCGGCCATCAACGGTTTCGGCCTCTCCTCCGCCTGCCCAATGACAACCGGGAGGCATACCACGATACAAAAAGGTAAAATCTTCGAGTACGTTACAAAATAATGCATAAAAGCGGGCGGGCGCGCAACGAAGTTGCTACGTCCACCAGCACCATGGACAAAACGCATAAGCAAACTAATAAGGTAACCAACAACGCCGAGCAAGCTGGAAAGCCAGCGGCCAGCATATTGCTATTCCCCAATTTTTTCCGCTGACGCGCATTCTGATACGCCTCTCCGATTCGAATGTCCGCGGGGGTTGCCATCTAAATGCAATTATCTTAGCCTGTTTCAAATGCAATCGCCGCTAACGATAGTTGGTTTGCTGGTGCTCGCTGCCCAATCCATTTGTGCAGCGGAAACCTTGCGCTATGCCACCACCGTGCAACACACCCGTCGCGGCGAAGTGCGACTGGCAGCCGATCCGGCCAAGGTCCGGCCGCGCGCCAATCTCGTGCGGCCAGGGTTCATCGGCAACCTCGGCGAGGGGAGCACAACCGATACCATCTGGAACAATGGCGCATGGATTAATGCCAGTGGTTTCAAAGCGGACACCGACATCAACGCGACAACGATCTGGGCTAAGGTCGGCCAAGTTGCTGGAACCTACCAATGCGCGATCTACCTGGCGCAAGAAGATGACGCAAAACTGCTGCAAGCCACGGCGGCCGTCGCCAAGCCCACGGACGGCTGGCACCCGTTCCCGCTCACCTCGCCGGTGGCGCTGAAAAAGGACCAGCGCTATTGGCTTGCCATCTGGTCGGACGATCCCAAAGCGCGTGTTTACGCGGACGAAGGCGGGACAACGAAATGGGCCCGCCAGGATTTCGGGGCGTGGCCGACCGCGCTGAAGTTTGCCGACGGCAACAACCTGCGTTTTTCCATCTATGCCGCCAGTTCGCCGGAGCGCATCCTCCCGCTGCCGTTACCGCCCAAAGCGGCAAGTATCACGGTGGATGGCGGGAAAACATTGCAGACCGTAGCCGGCTTTGGCGCAAACGTGAATTACCTGGGCTGGAATGAAAAGGAACTCCAATCGGTGCTGAATTGGATGGTTGACGACGCGGGCTGGACCCATTTTCGCGTCGCTTTCGACAACGCCGATTGGGAAACCGTCAATGACAATGACGATCCCAAGGTGATGGCTGCCGCCGCTTACCAGAAAATTTACAACTCGCCTCGATTTGCCAGGCTTTGGGATTTTCTCGCGGCGCTGAACCGCAAAGGCATCAAGGGCGAAGGCATTACCCTGTGCTTCATGGGGTGGGGCCCGGAGTGGTTAGGTGGGGAAGTCTTGACGCCCGGCTTGGAGGAGGAGTGGGCGGAAATGGTGGCCTCGGCGGTGCTCCATGCCCGGCGTGAGCGCAAACTGGACTTCCAACTGCTCGCGCCCACCAATGAGCCGGATGTGCGCCGCGAAGGAATTCACATGCCTCCCGTGCAGTACGTGCTGGCATTGCGCAAGCTGGCCCAACAGCTGGATGCGTGCGGCTTGAATGACATCCGCCTCGTGGCTCCGGATACCGCCGGGCCGGGCGGCGCCTACAAGGCGGCCATGGTCGCCGATCCCGTGGTCATGGCCAAACTGGCCCATTGGGGCGACCATGATTACAGCTTGGGTGGTGCTTCGCGCGGCAGCGCGGATTTCATTCGCCAATCAAGATTCTCCAACCTCGATTTTTGGATGACAGAATTCAACGTGCTGTGCCATGGCTGTAACGATGGCAGACGTGGCACCTATGACTGGAAATATGGTCGGGGGACCGCGCAGTACCTGCTGGAACACCTGTGCAATGGCGCCACTGCCGCGCAGGTCTGGGAAGGCTACGACAGTTATTACGCCCACCACAAGGCCTGGGGCTTCTGGGGCGTGATCGGGCTTGACGATGAAAAAGCGCCCTCCAAAACCTACTCGCCGCGGCCTAGCTTTCACGCTCTGGCGCAACTTACGAAATACCTCCGCCCCGGCGCGCGGCGGATTGAGGTCGCCGGCGCAATCGAACCACTGTCCCACCTGCTGGCTTTTCATGATTCCAAGGCCAGAAGCTTCACGCTGCTCGGCGTCAATCCTGCTCCGAACCCGGTGATGCTGGGCGGCGCCTTGGAATCCCTGCCTGGGCTCGCTCAGCTTGAACTCCATTTTACTTCGGCCAGCACCAATCTGGCATCCGGAGGCAAATATCCGGTTGTCAACCACGCCTTCTCCATCACCATCCCCGCCGACTGCGTATTTGCTGTGACAGGTTCCGCGGCTGACCGGTGATTTGCATGGTTCCAGGCTTGGAGCGCGATGCCGATCCCCGCCTGGGCAGCATCAATCAGGCAGAGTTGGTGTGTTGACAGACCAGCGGTACATCAGTGCCCCCGCTGTCGCGCCTTCGGATCCGCCTCGCCAACACCAACACGCCTTGGACTTCGGACGCGCTACGCTTCGCGGATTCGGACGCCCGCTCCCGGCGGCCCCGTCACGCCACTGCTGGTGGCCAGTCGCTCATTCGGCTATTGACAATCTGCGATTTTTTCCATTGGCCGCATCCGTTCCCTTGGCGCCCTTCCGTAAAAAGTCCGTCTCCATCCTTGACGCTGCATTTAACCCGGCGGGGACGTCGGGGTTGCAATCGTTGCCTCCCGTGCGCCGGGTCGCCGAGCTTGGGTCGTTCTGTGGAAAATTTACCCGCTCTTTACAGACACTCTTTTCGAGTGGCATTATAATCCAACCAGTGAGATTAATGTTAAATATGAACAGATCACGCCACCTACTCGCTGCAGTCGTAATCTCATCTCTATCTGTCCTGATTGCGGCTGCACAAAGCAACGAGGTGAAAAAGGAAACGCAGGAAATTCCGGCGAGCCGGATGATGACCCCCGAGGAAGAGGAAAAAAGCGGACTCACCGAACGCTTCCGCCGGGAAGAGGAGGAGAGGAAAAAGGAGGTGGCGCGCCATCTGCCGTCGTTCGCGAAACTGCAACCGATGTTCGCGAGCATCAAAGATGACCAGGAACCTGCTGTGTTCGAAGGGCTGCCTCACCAGGTATTCTATCCTGAACAGCACGCCTCGGAGCTTAAGACAAAGGAAACCGTCACGCGCAACGGGTTCCCGTTCTACAAAGTACCGATCAAACTGGCGGCAGAAGATGTGCGGAAGCTCAACGCCTTGGTGAAGCACCCCGATTCTTTCAGTCCTTATTTGGCGGTGAACGGCCCCGGCGGATTCCAGCCCGATTTCTCACTTGTCTGGGAATCCAACGGCAAACCCATCGAAGTCCAAGTCTGTTTCGGCAATGGCGGCGAGATCAGAGCCTATCATGACAACGTGGTTGTCTATTGCCAGATGGACGAAATCAAATCCGCCCTGAAAACCATGCTTAAGAAGTATCACAAAAATCTGCCGCAGCCGAAAAACGAAAAATGAACGCGCGACAGCACTTAACCGCTCCATCGTCGGGTGACGAAGGAAGGCAATCGCCTCTCTGCGGCTAGAGCCCTTCCGGTCTCCGGACGCCCTCCCGCTGGCGCGCCGACCGACACGCCTTCCGAAACCAACCGCCACCGCAATTCGGACGCGCTACCGCTGTCGCGACTTCGGACGATCCTCGCCAACACCAACACGCCTTGGACTTCGGATGCGCTGCGCTTCGCCGCTTCGCACGCCCGCTCCTGGCGGCCCCGTCGCGCCACTGCTGGTGGCTAGTCCGGCTCGGACCAACGGCGCTCCTGGGGCTCGCCAGTCGCTCAGTTGGTTCACAACGCCGTAGATTTGCGGGTGCCATCCTTGCGGCTGCGCCGCGCTTTTTTTGCACTTTAGGAAAGCTTCGGCTATACATTGTGCCGCAAAGTGGATGCCCACATTTAGCGAGACAAATGAAGACGATGCAAACAGCTATTGTAGTGTCTCTCAATAGACTGGTGTTATGGTTCGCGCTTTTCCCGTTGAAAACCCAAGATTTGAGAGAGCTTTCTGATAAAAATAACGCCAGTCGTTTATGAGACACTACACTATGAGAAAATTGGGACGAATCGGGTACGGAAGCCCTTTCCTTCTGATCCTTCTTGCAGCCCTCGCCGCTTGCACTCCCAAGGGACCGGCACAGTCCATCCACACGGTTGACGGCACACAGGTGGAGCGCGTCGCGGCGATCACCAAGCAACTCGCCAAGAACACCCAGCTTCCAGGGCGGCTTCTCGACGCCCACTTCCTCGAGGAACAGACCGGCGATGGCCGCCTCGGGCCTTCCGACTTTAGGGCGTTCTACGCCATTACCGTCGCCCCCGCCGATCTCCCCGCGTGGTATGCCGCACTTGCGGAAATTCCGGTGGTGAATTCCAGCGGAAATTATGCCGCACCCAAAAAGGCCCAGCCATGGTGGGTCAGTGAGGCCGATTTCAAAAAGCTGAAACTATACGGCCCCAAGTCCCTGACGGGATGCGTCAACGGCTGGGTCGGCATCGCGCCCGACGGACGGATATTCATTTATTCCTTCACGGTGTGACCCATTGACTGCTCGCGGCATTCCGCTCCGGCTGCGGGACCGACGGGAGACTGGCGAATTGGCCCGTGCCGCTGACACCTTGCAGATACGGTGTTCGCACTCGCGGACGAAATTGACAGTACCCCAATGGCCAGTCTGGTTCGGCCTCCTCATCAAGAAATTGCTGACTGCTTTGACGCTGCTCGCGAACATTGCTTTCCCCCAAAAGTCAGCCATCGCTATTCGACACTCGACGCCAGCACTTTTTAGAGCCAAATTCCCCTCATGTGCTTACCTTCCCAAAAGCCTCATTGGCTGGTGGTTATAAGGGCCTGCTTGGTCGGCGCTGTGGCGCTTGCGGCGCTGCCTGCCGCCAATGCCGCCGCCGCCAAAGCAGTCAATCCGGATTTCACCAAGGGCGAATCCATTCCCGAGGGTTTCACCCATGATTGGAATCTCGGCGCCACCGGCGCGCGCGGCTGGATGTTTTCCGACCGGCTGGTGACCACCGATGCCCGCCAAATCAGGATCACCAAGGTCGCCCAGGGTTCGCCCGCCGACGGGGTGCTTGCGGTCGGCGACGTGATCCTGGGCGTCGGTGGCAAACCGTTCTCCTACGATCCGCGAACGGAGTTCGGCCTGGCGCTTGGCGTTGCGGAATCCGAGGCCGGTGGCGGCAAACTCGCGGTGACCCGCTGGCGCGGCGGTCGCTCGGAAGCGGTGACCCTCAAGTTGCCGGTGCTCGGCACCTACAGCCGAACCGCTCCGTTCGACTGCCCGAAATCAAAGCGCATCCTGGAGCAGGGCTGCGCGACGCTGGCCAAGCGCATCGCCGCTCCTTCCTATAAAGCGGACCCGATCGTTCGCTCTTTGAACGCGCTCGCGCTGCTGGCCGGCGGCAATCCGGAACACCTCCCCCTGGTGCGGAAAGAAGCCCAGTGGGCGTCCAGCTTCTCCGTCGAAAGCATGGCGACGTGGTATTACGGCTACGTCACCCTGTTCCTTGCCGAATACAAGCTGGCCACGGGTGATAACTCGGTGATGCCCGGGCTGCGGCGGCTCGCCCTGGAGGCTGCCAGGGGCCAGAGCGCCGTCGGTTCCTGGGGACACGGATTCGCCCGGCCCGACGGACGCCTGGGCGGTTACGGCATGATGAATTCGCCGGGCGTGCCGTTGACCATCTCGCTGGTGATGGCGCGCGCCGCCGGGGTTGACGACCCCCAAGTCGCCACCGCCATCGAGCGCAGCGCGCGGCTGCTCAGGTTCTACATTGGCAAAGGATGCGTTCCCTACGGTGACCACGCGCCGTGGATGGAGACCCACGAGGACAACGGCAAATGCGGGATGGCCGCCGTGCTGTTCAACCTGATGGACGAACCCAAGGGCGCCGAGTTCTTCGCGCGCATGAGCCTTGCCTCGCACGGGCCGGAACGCGATTGCGGCCATACCGGGAATTATTTCAACATCCTGTGGGCCATGCCCGGCGTTGCGCTTTCCGGCCCCCACGCCACGGGCGCCTGGATGCGGGAATTTGGCGCGTGGTATTACGACCTCGCCCGCCAATGGGACGGCAGCTTTGCTCACCAGGGGCCGCCGCAGGCGGGAAAAGACAGCTACGGCGGCTGGGATAGCACTGGCGCCATCCTGCTGGCTTATGCGGCGCCGCGGAAAAGTCTTTGGCTCACTGGCAAGCGGCCCGGCAGGGTCCCGCAGCTCGGCGCGGCGGCGGCGGAGCAGTTGATCCGCGACGGGCGCGGCTGGAGCAACAAGGATCGCCACAGCGCCTACGACAAGCTGGGCGTTGAAGACCTGCTTGCCGCCCTCGGCAGTTGGTCTCCCATTGTTCGCGAGCGCGCCGGCCTGGCGCTTGGCCGGCGCAAAGAAGCCCCCGTTTCGCGCGTGACGGAGCTGCTGGATTCCCCGTCGCTCGACGCGCGCCTGGGCGCGTGCCAAGCGATTGTTCACCTCAAGGGCCGGGCCGCCTCCGCCGTGCCGGCGCTGCGCAAGACGCTTCACTCCGACGACCTCTGGCTGCGCATCAAGGCGGCGGACGCTCTCGCCGCGATTGGCAAGCCCGCCATGGTCGCCGTCCCCGAAATGCTTGAGCTGCTGTCCCGCTTTGACACGGCAAAGGATCCGCGCGGCATGCAGCAGCGCTTTTTCACCTTTGCCCTCTTTGATTCCCGCGACGGTTTGCTCAGCCGCTCGCTGGACGGCGTGGACCGGCAGCGGCTCTACCAGGCGGTGCGGGCCGGGTTGAAAAACGAGGATGGCCGCGCCCGAAGCGATTTCAAATCGGTTTACCGCAACCTCACGGCGGATGAAATCAAACCCCTGCTGCCAGCCATTTTGCAGGCGGTCGTCGAGCCCGCCCCCAGCGGTGAAATGTTTGCCGACGGAATCCGCGTCGAAGGGCTTCGTGTGCTGGCAGCCAATCGCGTCGAGGAAGGGATTCGCACCTGCGTTGACTACCTCCGAAATCAGAATCCGTGGGCCAGCGAAAAGCGCACACCCGAATTGGCGAAGATCCTGGTTAGCTATGGCGCCAACGCCAAGGTTGTCCTTCCCGACCTCGAGCGCCTCGCCGCTGAATTCTCCGCTGGCGAGCCGGATTTTCCCAAAAACCTGAGCCTCAAAAAAGCCGCTGCTGTTCGCGAGGCCATCCGCGAGATTGAAAATGCCAAAGACCGCCATGAACTCATCCGCATCAAATGAAGCAAAGCCGCCAAAGGCCAATTTGTATTATTCCGACGCCTGGGCGTTTGCGTGTTGCCTCACTTTCCTGCTGACGCCCATGGCCGTTGCGGCCGAAAAACCCGATGGGAACACCATCCCCCTTGCCGGAACCTGGCGGTTCCGGCTTGATCCGAAAAACTTGGGTGTGGAAGGAAAATGGTTTGCCGAGACGCTGGAGGACTCGGTAACCCTTCCCGGCACGACCGATACCAATCACAAGGGGGAGTTTAAGGATGAAAGGGCCGTGGACCGGCTCTCCCGCGTCTGGTATTGGAAAGGTCCCGCCTGGTATCAGCGCGACGTGGTCATCCCCGAGTCCTGGCGCGGCAAGCGAATCACCCTGTTGCTGGAGCGGACCAAGAACACCCGGGTGTGGGTTGATGACAAACCCGGCGGCGCCGAGGATACCCTGAGCGCCCCGCAAATCTTCGATCTCTCCCCTGCCCTGACGCCCGGCCGCCACACCATCACCGTGCTGGTGGACAACGCCAAACTGCCGCCGGTCGGCCCCGCCCACGCTGTGGATGAACGAACTCAGTCCAACTGGAACGGCATCGTCGGCAAAATCGAATTGCGCGCCACCGACCCGGTTTGGCTGGACGAGGTGCAGGTTTATCCGGACGTTGATAACCGGCAGGCGACGATCCGCGCCGTGATCGGCAATATCACCGGCAAGCCCGCCTCGGGTAGAATCACGGTCTCCGGCGAGAGTTGGAACGTGCCGGCTTCCGTTGCGTTCGCTTCCCACAGCATGGAAGTCAGCGCCCCCAAAAATAGGAACGAGATCACCTTCACTTACAAACTGGGGAATAATGTGCCGCTGTGGGACGAATTCCACCCGGCTCTGATTCGTCTGGCCTTCGCGCTGGAAGCGAAGACCGATGCCGGCGCTTTCCGCGACGAACAGACCGTGAATTTCGGCATGCGCAAATTTGCCCGGGATGGCCAGCGCCTCACGATCAACGGGCGCACCGTTTTCCTGCGCGGCCGGCTCGACTGCGCCAACTTCCCGCTGACCGGCTATGCGCCGATGGACAAAGCCGAGTGGCTCCGGCTGTTGAAGATCGCCAAATCCTACGGCCTCAACCATTATCGCTTTCACTCGTGGTTCCCGCCCCAGGCGGCGCTCGAGGCGGCCGACGAGCTGGGCATGTATCTGGCGCCGGAGTTGCCCAACAAGAGCAGCCGCTTCGGTTCGCTGAAAGAGCGGGAGCCGGGCGAGCGCTACAACGCGGACTACCTCGAAGTGGATAGCACCTCCCCCCACACCCCGCTGGCCGCCTACCTGCTTCGCGAGGGGGCGCTCATCTTCAAAGCGTATGGCAACCACCCCTCGTTTGTCATGTTCACCTTGGGCAACGAACTGGGGCGCGCGCCGGCGATGTTCCAAATGGTGGCCTATTTCAAGGAGATTGATCCCCGCCGCCTCTACGCCCAGGGCTGCAATAACATGCATTGGGATCCCAGTTTCGCCGAAGGCGACGACTTTTGGGTTACCGGCAAAACCGGGAAGAACCTTCCGGTCCGCGGCGCGTTTTTCGCGGGAGATTTTGCTTCTGGCGGCCACATTGACGCCCGCCCGCCTTCGACTCTGGTGGACTACCGCCAGTCCATCAAAAACGTGCCGGCGCCCGTCATCAGCCATGAGATCGCCGAGTTCGAGGTGGCGCCCGACTTCCGCGAAATCCCCAAATACACGGGTGTGCTCAAGGCTCGAAACCTGGAAATCTTCCGCCAGCGGCTGCAGGACGCCAACATGCTCGACCTGGCGCACGATTTTATGCGGGCCTCCGGCGCGCTGTCAGTCATTTGCCATCGCGAGGACATCGAGGCGGCCTTGCGGACGCCTGGTTTTTCCGGCTTTCAACTGCTGGACCTGGTGGACTTTCCCGGCCAGGGGACGGCGCTGGTGGGCATGCTCAACGTGTTCATGGAATCCAAGGGACTGATTGAGCCGGACGAATGGCGGCAGTTTTGCTGCGAAACCGTGCCGCTCCTGCTGATGAGGAAATACACCTGGACAACCGATGAAACCTTCGCGGGCGAGATCAAGGTCGCGCATTATGGTGCGGCGGACCTCCCCGAGGCGCGCATAAACTGGTCCCTCGGCGAGAGCGACGGCCCGCCTGTCGCGTCTGGCAGACTGGGCCCGATGACGATCAAGCAGGGCATGGTTTTCCCTGTCGGCCAAATCCGCGTCCCCCTCGACCAGGTCAAGGCGCCCAGGAAACTGGCCGTCACTGCGGCTATTGATGGGACTCCCTACCGCAATCGGTATGACCTCTGGGTCTATCCGCCCAAAGTGGACACAACCGCCCCCGCCAAAGTCCTGGTCGCCGACCGCCTAGACATGGCGGCGCATAAGCACCTGGACAGCGGCGGCAAGGTGCTGATGTTTCCCCGGCATGACGAACTCAAGCACTGCGTGCAAGGGGCGTTTGCGACCGGTTTCTGGTGCTGGCCGATGTTCGCGAAAGCCGCCCAGCAGCGCAAAGTCGAGCCGCCGCCGGGCACGCAGGGTTTTCTCTGCGACCCGAAACACCCTGCTCTGGCGGAATTCCCCACCGAATTTCACAGCAACTGGCAGTGGTGGCAGATCGTGAAAAACGCCCGGCCCATCATCCTGGACGAGACCCCGGCGGACTATCGGCCGACCATCCATGTCATTGACAACTTCGCCCGCAATCACAAGCTCGGACTGCTCTTTGAAACGCGGGTCGGCCAGGGCAAACTGCTGGTCTGCGCCAGCGACCTGCCGGCGCTCCAGGAGCATCCCGAGGCCCGGCAACTGCTGCACAGCCTCTTGCGCTATGTGGATTCCCCGGCCTTCGCCCCCAAGGCGGAGCTGGATGCCGGGCTGTTGAAAAAGCTGCTGCCAGGAGCAAAACCATGAAACGGCGGCGATTCCTTTAGGTCACCGTTGGCGGAATAGCCCTGTCGCCTTGGAATGTGGCCATCGAATGGCCATCCTTAAAAAAACGAATTATTTCCGCTCCCCGTTCTTTTATCCTGGATTCCGCAGTTGGAATGGAGCGGGGAAGGTGTATCAGGCGGGAAGGAGGGTGTGGGGTTATTAGAAGCCTTACGTTCCGACCAAAGCCGAGACAACCAGCGGCGTGGTTCGTTGTCCCGCCTTCAGGCGGAAAAGTGCGCCCGGTATTTTCCAAGGCCCTCGTTCCGGATAAATCCGGGACAACAAACTTTCACGGCGCGGCTTGTTGTCCCGCCTTCAGGCGGAAAGGGGCGCGTGGGGTTATCGGAAGCCTCGCGTTCCGGCTAAAGCCGGGACAACAAACGGCGTGGTTCGTTGTCCCGCCTTCAGGCGGAAAGGGGGGCGTGGGGTTATCGAAAGCCTCACGTTCCGGCTAAAGCCGGGACAACCAGCGGCGCGGTTCGTTGTCCCGCCTTCAGGCGGAAAAGTGCGCCCGGTATTTTTCCAAGCCCCGCGTTCCAGATAAATCCGGGACAACAAACTTTCACGGCGCGGCTTGTTGTCCCGCCTTTAGGCGGAAAAGTGCGTCCGGTATTTTTCCAAGCCCCGCGTTCCAGATAAATCCGGGACAACAAACTTTCACGGCACCGGCGCGGAACAGGCAGCAGCGTTCATCCCGCAAGAGATGGCAGCTCGTAGCCGGTCGGTCGGCCAAGTCGCAATGGTCAAGAATTGATTGGTTCCGGTTCCCCATTTCCGTTATCACATGATCAAGCGATGAAGCGACGTGGTTTTCTCAAAGTTACCGGCGGCGCGGCGGTTGGCAGGATGGCGTTCGCCGGACTGGTGATTGATTGGGCCAGTGCCGCGGAAGCAGACCCGGCGGCCGTCCCGGACCTCTTCGAATCGGATAACCCGGAGGTTCTCGCACTGGCCCAGCGTGTTTTTGCCAAGTGTGTTCTCGATAAGCTGCGTCTTCCAGCCGAACCCTTGCGGCATACCTGGGTCCAGCCGGGCGGACCTTACTACCTGGGCCAATGGATTTGGGACACCATGTTCGTGGTGGACCTCCTTAGCCTCCTGCCCGACCAGAGGCAAGTCATCCGCGGCATCTTCCAGAACTACTGGGATTTCCAGGACCGGTGGAACCAGGACGCGCCCGATCATGCCCGGGACATGATCACCGTCGCGATCAAGACCGCCCCGCAGGAGGTCCGGCAATTTTCGCAGATCCCCATTCTCGCCTGGGGCGTGGAGCGGGTTTACCAGCGCAACGGCGACCGGGAACTGCTCAGGCAATGCCTCGGCCGGCTCGAACGGTTTCACGATTGGTATTGGCGCGAGCGCGACCTGCATGGCAACGGGCTCATCACCCTCGGCGCCTACACGGGCAAGCTGCAGCACGCGAAGTGGGAGACCTTCGACTACGAATGCAACATGGATGGCATGGCCATGACCGTCCACCCCAAACGCAAAGGCCCCGGCGAAGGCCCCTGGTATGCCGACCTCTGCGTGCCCGGCAACACCGCCTACCTGATCCTCGGCGAGCGCAGCCTCGCGCGGCTGGCAAAAATCGCCGGCGACCAGGACATGGCCGCCAGGCGCGACCTGCTTGCCGATAAGGGCGTCAAAGGCATGCGCGACCACATGTGGGACGAGCAAGCCGGGACCTTCCTCACCGTCAAGCGCGACACGCTCGAAAAAATTCCTGTCGCCACCATCGGCAGTTGGATTCCGCTAGCCGCCGGAGTGCCCACTGAAGCGATGGCCAAACGCATGGCCGAGGTGCTCGCCTCGCCGGCCTGGCAAACGCCTCTGCCGGTGCCGACCGTGGATCGCACCGACAAGCGCTGGAAATCCAGCGCCTTTTGGCGCGGCGACGTCTGGCCGCCGACCAACTACCAGATCGCCTCCGGCCTGGCCGCCTACGGGCACAAGGATCTTGCCGCCGACATCGCCGACAAAACCATCGCCAACGCCATCAAGAACGGTATCAGCGAACATTACGACTCGGTCACCGGCAAGGCCCTGGGCGTTCCGGATTACTGCATGAGCAGCACCTTGGTCACCATGATGCTCGACGGGCTGACGAAAAAACACCTGCTGAGGCTGCGCGGCCAAAGACCAGCCCATGATCGGTAAAATGGTGGCGCAGCCCTGATTTACCGCAGAGTCGGCGGGATGCAATAGACAATTTGTCATCATGCGCGACTTTCTCCCTCTCCCCCTAGGGGGGGAAAAGGCAGGGTGAGGGGCGCGTGTCGTTTTTCCCAAGCACTCATCGGTATTGGCGGAAAAACCAGCACGCTCACTCTTTCCGCGCGACCCAGCGGATGGACCTGTCCATCGTGGATCGTGAAATCTTTCAGACCCCGCGTGATGGGATGGTCAGGATCGGCAATGCGCACGTCCAGCACCATGCCGTGTTTGGCCTGGGAGCGCGGTTTTTCCACCCCGTTCACCACCGTCAAGCACGCCATTGACAAGCGGCTTTGGTTCTCCACAATAGCCGAAATGAAATCCGGCATGAAGTGCATATCGGCCTTTGGGCTCCTGGCAGGCTTGGCCATGTTGACACCCGGGCTTGCGGCGGCGGAACCTTCCTCCGCTTCCAAGCCCAACATCGTCCTGATCTACGCGGATGACATCGGCTACGGCGACCTGAGCTGCTACGGCGCCACCAAGGTGAAAACACCCAATTGCGACAGGCTGGCCGCCGCGGGATTGCGCTTCACGGACGGCCATTCCGTGGCGTCAGTCTGCACCCCGTCGCGGTATGCCATGCTCACCGGCGAATACGCCTTTCGCAAGAAAGGCACCGGCATCGCCTCCGGCATCGAGCCGTTGCTGATAGACACGCAGCGCCTCACGCTGGCCTCGATGCTCAAGGGCGCGGGTTATGCCACCGCCTTGGTGGGCAAATGGCACCTCGGCCTCGGGTCCGAACGCACCGATTACAATAAACCCATTAAACCCGGCCCGCGGGAACTGGGTTTTGATTATGTCTGGATGCTTCCCGCCACCGGCGACCGGGTGCCGTGCGTTTGGGTGGAGAACGACCGCGTGGTCAATCTCGATCCCGCCGATCCGATTGAACTCGATTACACCGTCAAACGCGGCGCGCCGGAGTCCTTCGTGAACGGCATCCCGCGCATCGGCTCGCAGAAAGGCGGCAAGGCCGCTCTTTGGAAGGACGAGGAAATGTCCTTCGTCATCGCCCGAAAAAGCTGCGAGTTCATCGAGCGGAACCGGGACAAGGTTTTTTTCCTCTATATGTCCACCCATAACATCCATGTGCCCCGCGCGCCGAACCCGATGTTCAAGGGCAAAAGCGACTGCGGCGTGCGCGGGGACGCCATTGTCGAGTTCGATTGGATGGTTGGGCAGGTGCTCGACCAACTGGATAAGCTCGGCCTGGCCGGCAACACCCTGGTCATTCTTTCCAGCGACAACGGCGGCATCAACGACAACAATGGTCCAGACAAGGTGCATGGGATTGGCGATCCCGACGCCACCAACGGCCACCAGCAAAACGGCGTGTTGCGCGGCACCAAGGGCAGCGTGTTTGAAGGCGGCACCCGGGTGCCGTTCATCGTGCGCTGGCCGGCAAAAGTGAAGCCCGGCGTCTCGGACGCGTTGATGAGCCAATTGGATCTCCTGGCCACTCTGGCCGCCCTGACCGGGCAGACCATACCGCCAGGACAGGCCCCCGACAGCGAGAATCACCTCGCCGCGCTGCTGGGCAACGAGCCCAAGGGCCGCGAATACCTCGTCGAGCAATCCAACGGCGGCGCGCCTTTCGGTTTCCGCCACGGCCCGTGGAAATTCCTGCCGGGCGGCGGCGGCAAGGCGGGCGGAAATCAGCCCGCGCTCTTCAATCTCGCCGAGGATTTAAGCGAGACGAAAAATCTCGCGGCCGCCCACCCCGAAAGGGTCGCGGCGATGACCGCGAAACTCGCCGAGATCACTGGCCAGGCGCCACGCCCGTCGGGCGCGCCAACCGACGCGAAGAAACGCAAAAAGGCCAAGTAACCGAAAGCAACCCCAAGGCCAAAACACCAAACTCATCACCAAACTCATGGCAAGCCAAATAACCAACATGAAAACTCCATCCGCCCATAAGCAAAACCCATCGCCGTCCCCGAGTGCCCTTTCTCGCCGGCAATTTCTCCGGTCCGCCGCCCTGGCCGCAGGCGCCGGCTTGACCATCCTGCCCGGCGGCATCCTGAGCGGCGCCAACGCGCCGAGCAAGAAGCTGACCGTCGCGCTGATCGGTGTCGGCGGGCGGGGCAAAGCGCATTTCGGCGCCGTAAAGAACGAGAACGTGGTCGCGCTGTGCGATGTCAACGAAAAGGCGCTGGCCGCCGCCGCCCAATCCTTCCCCAACGCCAAGCATTATGTGGACTGGCGCAAATGCCTCGATCACCCGGGCGTGGATGCCGTCATCTGTTGCACGGCCGATCACACCCACGCTTTCATTTCCAACTGGGCGATCAATCGCGGCATGCATGTTTATTGCGAAAAGCCGCTCGCCAATTGCGTCACGGAGGCGCGCGTGGTCCGCGCAAACTACCTTAAAAACCGGCACAAGATCGCCACCCAGGTCGGCATGCAGCGGCATGAATTCACCAATTTCAATCGGGTGCGCGAGGCGGTGTTGGACGGCGCGGTCGGCACGCTCAAACATGTGCATGTTTGGGGCGACCGCCAGCACACCCGCACCGCCTACCTGCCGGCCGCCGGCGACCCGCCGCCGGAGCTTCACTGGGACCTTTGGATCGGACCGTCGCCGTTTCATCCCTACAACCCCGGGTATATCGGCGGGTGCCTGAAGTGGAACATGCACTGGGACTTTGGGAGCTGGCAGGTCGGCGACATGGGCAGCCATACGATGGACCTCGCTTGGAACGCGATTGACGCGGAATTGCCCACCTCGGCCGAAGCCAAGGGTGACCCCTTCAATCCCGACGTCGCGCCCAGCGCGCTCACCATGACCTTCGAGCATCCGGCGAACAAATGGAGGCCGGCGATCAAAGTCACCTGGTACCAAGGCAGCCATAAGCCCAAAGCCATTGAGGGCATCCCCACCCAGCCCGGCCACGGCGCGCTGTTCCTTGGCGACAAAGCCGGCCTGGTGGCCAGCTTTCGCGATCTGGAACTCTTTCCCCTGGACGCGCAAAAGGGAATGGCGCATTACACGCCGCGCCCGGAGTCGAAGCAGCTTCCGCGCCTGGGAAATTTCCAGGAACAATGGGTCAACGCCTGCAAAGGCAGCCTTAAAACCGCCTGCGACTTCGAATACAGCGGCAACATGATTGAGCAACTGCTGCTGGGTCTCGTGGCGTTTCGTGTGGGCAAAAAGATCGAGTACGACGGCAAAACGGGCCGGGTAACCAACGTGCCCGAAGCCAACCCGCTGCTTAGCCGGCAATACCGCGCGGGCTGGGTCCTCAACGGCTGAGGCCCGCTGGCAGGAAGGCCCATTGCCCCGGTCTTTCGGGGCTTACTGTATGGTCTCCGGGATGTAATACAAAATTTGTCACTGTGGGCGACGCTCTCCCTCTCCCCCTTGGGGGGAGAGGGCAGGGTGAGGGGGCGCGTGGGGGGG